>Ga0137416_10001197_pt1 | contig 13028 bp, 16 predicted proteins | sample CZODoug3_1_1_16f_FD_108282 | JGI IMG/M metagenome (GOLD analysis project Ga0137416, IMG submission 108282) | Vadose zone soil fungal communities from Angelo Coast Range Reserve, California, USA - CZODoug3_1_1_16fungal (Illumina Assembly) | ecosystem: Environmental > Terrestrial > Soil > Vadose...
CGGCGAGCCGGTCCTCGATCAAGCGCTCGCCTGGCGCGAAGGTGCCGTCCAGGATGAGCCGGCGAACCTGGGCGGCCACCACGGAACGAAGCGGTGGCTGCGGCACCGCTACGGCGGCCGACGCTCGAGACATGGGGCAAATGTATACGAAGCCGACTTGTCGGTGAACTTGATGTCGCGGTCACGGATGAGCAGGCGGACCTGCCGGGTGCGGTCACCGAGGTCATCAGGAGGTTGCGGGCCTGTTGAGTGACCCAGGGCCCGGTCGGGTGGGCGGTGATGCACCACTCGTGCGCGCAGGGTGGTTGGTGCGGTCGGCGCGATGTCGTCCGTAGCGATCAGCGGTTCGGTATCGCTGGGCCGACGCCGTTCCCCGTGCGGCAGGGGAACTCGCACCGGCTTGAAGCGCGGATCATCACCCGATTGGGTGATGATCCGCCAAATGCCCAAAGTGCGCAACGTTGACCAGTCAAGCTCTTCCTTGTGATCAGCGAAAAGGTGCACGCAAATGTCCTGAAAGGCACAAGCGAGCGATCGACGATGCCCGATGTGTCAGTGGATAACGCGGCTGTGACAGGGTCTGCTGCCTGAACGAATCTGTTCACAAGTCGACGAGTCTGCTTTGAAATATCGGCTCGGATCGATGAGAAATCGAATCTCTCGTGTTGCAGTGGAGAACCAGATACTAGTTAACCGCTGGTTTTGAGGGTGCGAGAGATGACGCCGATAATTTAGTTCGGCGGCAAGGAAGTTCCATCCGAAACTAAAACTCGAAAGGAACGCTCATGAGCGAGACCATCATCCAGGACGCCACTTCCACCCACGCTGACAGCTTCGTCGACGACGACTTCGACTTCACCATCGAAACCGTCGACGCGATGCCCATCGAGATCGTCAGCTCCGCGGGTCACAACACCTTCTCTGCGCGCTGCAACTGACGAACGGGTCGTGCCGCCGGTCGGTGACAGCCGACCGGCGGGACTGACCCAAACCTTGAGGAGCGATGCTGTGGGTGCTACGCGGACCGCTGCGCCGTCGGTCGAGCATGTCCTCCGCTCGGTCGGTTGGCTTGACTTCGAGATCGGGACGCATCGCGCGACACGCGCCGCTCCACCGCTTGAGGTGAGCAACACGGAGGCACACCCACGGACCGAGTATCGGTCAAAGCCCCCGAGCCCACCAGGCAAGACGCTGGCGGACCTGCTGGATCAGCGCCGCTCCCATCGGTCATTCTCGGCGCGAGCGATGTCGGTCGCGGAGCTCTGCACCGTCGTGGCGCCAGCGTTCACCAGTCCCGCTGGACGTCCATCCTGCGCGGTGCCCGGCGCAATCAGAACGATCTCCGCGCTGGCCATCGTCAACAACATGGTCGACAACGATCGCGCACCGGTTCCGCCTGGCCTGTACGAGATTTGCCCGGAACCTTTTGCGCTGACGACCATTCGCGCCCTGCCGTTCAGCGAAGCCGCTGCCAGTGTCGATACCGCCGATATCTCTCAACCGGCCGCGATCCTGCTGCTTTGTCTGCGTGCCCGCAGTCCGCGTCGCTACCTCAACGCATACGAGCTCAGTCTGCTCGAAGCCGGACAGATTCTTCAAAACATCGCGCTCACCGCGACGAGCGCTGAGATCGGCTCATGCGTCTTGGGGTCAGTGTTTGATGAGCCCCTGCTGTCCATCACGGCCAGTGGAGTTCACCCACAAGAAGCCGCGCGACGACACGGGGTTCCGATAGCTGCTGTCGCAATCGGCCATATCCCGAACGACTCGAAGACTATCTAGGAGCCGACGCAATGATCGTGACATACCTAGGACACCAAGGCTGGTCGTTCGGCGCCGGCGCCGGTCATGTCCTCCTCGACCCCATCTTCCGCAGCATTGGCAACGCCGGAGTGCAGTTGCCTGTCTGGCCCGATAGTGAAATCAGGCCTGAGGCGCTCGGGAAAATCGGTGGACTCGTCCTGTCGCACGAGCACTCTGACCACTTCGACATCGACACGTTGTACCGGATGCCGTACAGAGGCGATATCTACGTCTCAAACCGGAGTAGCCGGCCGATGGTCTCCCTCCTGGAGGAGATCGGTTACAACGTACAGAGATTCCAGCCGTACCAGAGGCTCCAGTTTCCTGGGCTCGTGCTCACTGTTTTACCTCTCGAGTGGTCTCCGCTCGAACCCGACGCGTACGGGTTCCTCGCCCAGTCAACCGACGGCACCAGCTTCTTCACCAGCGTCGATGGTATGCCTCACGATAAGACGATCCAGTGGCTAAGGGCTAACTGCCCGAAGCGGTCCGCTGACAACTTCACCAACAACTACATGGAGCCTCTGCCCGAACTGACCGGGTTCGCCGGAATGGACCGCTATGCGACAGGCATGATCGCCACGAAGATGATCTCCGGTGTTGAGAAGCTCTCGCCGGAGAGGGTGGTGCTCAGCGGCCAGGGCTGGAGCTACCCCCCGAAGTACTCGAACCTGAATCACCGATTCTTCAATGTCACGCACCAGAGAATGCTGCCGATCCTCGGCCAGATATACCCGGAAGTTCAGTGGGAGGCCCCGGCTCCCGGCACCCAGATTGCGCTCGATGGCGGGGCTCGGGATGGCGCGCTCGCGGACTTCGTCGTGCCCCGGAAGACAACCAATCGAGATTACGACGGATACACCTCTGCCACCCGAGGAGAACCGTGGTCGCGGGTTCGACGGTTGCCTGAGGCCGACATGGCGAGGGTCGTCAGCTTTGTGACCAAGAGATTCGGGCAGATGATCAACGCTCACGCCCCTGAGCTTTTGCTGGACTTGTTCGAATTGTCTGCTGAGCCGGATCAGAGGTTCCTGCCCACGGTGTCGCTCAGGCTTCGTGATGAGAGCGGGACCAGGCAGTTTGTGCTGGACCCCGGTTGGCTGGAGTTCGTGCCCGCTCCGGCCGGACTGAGCGTCCGGGACGACGTCGCGGGTGGGGTAGAGATTTGGGCCTCCGATCTGGGTCTGCTGGCCGAAGGGCGCGAGGAGGCGTACCTCGTCTACGAGACCGCTGTCCGTCGTTGGAGCAACGCCCCGCAACAGATCGGATCTGCGTTGCACGTACAGATGTTCTCGCCTTTTGCGCCCCGCTTTCAGCCCGAGGCATACGAGCGGACGTACCGCGCCCGGCTGGCGGAGGTAGGCGAGCAGTCCGCCAGTGTCGAGGTCGCGTCATGAGAGCGACGCTGCCCATCCCCGAGCAGCCCGGCTTCAAAACTCGGCTCCCCGCCGCGGTGGCACTCGCGTCCGGTACCCAGACTCAAGCCTCGAGCACGAACCTCTCGCTGACCCGTAATGGGCTCACCATCTCCGTCCAGATCGATGCCGCCGCACGGGCGGCGCTGCTGAGTCGGCTGAGCGCCGCCGGGCCGGGCATGGCGACGGACCGACTGTCGGCGACCTGGCGGCAACTCTTGGAGAGGCTGGCCAATGCCGGCATGCTGGTCTCCGCGCAACCCTGTGTCGCCAGCGGACCGATACCGGCTGTGGACGCATTGTCCGCGGTTCACGACGCGATCTACGACGAGACTCTGCTTGCCTTGGGCGCGGAGCACGTGCTCAATCGAATGATCACCGGATCTCTCGCGGCGAACGCTGGCAAAGCCTGGCTTGTGGAGAACTACTATTACACCAAAAGTGCCGCTTACCACATCGCACCGGTACTCGGGCACGAGATGGAGATCAATGAGCGGAATCTCTGGTCGCGCTTTCTCAAGGATGAGTCGTGGCATTGGAGAATTTACCGTCCGGCCCTCACTCAATTCGGCCTGTCGTTCTCCTCGTTGGATCAAGGCGAACCGCACCGTGCCACTCAACGGTTCGTCAATGTCTTGCGTGACGCTGCGCTGGCCGGTCCCACCGTGTACGCGGCAGTCATGATCTTCATCGAGAAGCCACCGTTGGATGATCTTGAATCTGACCAGTTGTTCGGAAGTCTGCTGCGGCATTACGGATTCACCGCCGACGGGATCAAGCCGTTATGGTGGCACGCCACGGAAAATCTCAAGGCAGGGCATAGCGATCTCGGTGCGGCGGTCATCACCAACCGGGGGGCTCTCGGTCGCGGAGAAGTCGACGGCATGGTGAGTGCCGCCCGCACCATCGTGAGAGAAGTCTCGAAATGGAACACCGAAATTCTTGGTGCCTACTAGTGGCGAGTGGAGGCCGGCGGGAATGACCACAATGTCGAACTTGCGGCATCCGCGCGTGATCGACGTGAGCAAGCTCGTCCCCCTCGACACCTTCGCTCAGTTGCCGGTACTGATCGCCGTCGATGGACACTCGAGTTCGGTTGGAAAAGGCCTGTCCCCAACGGCGCGGGCGCGGTCGGCCTACGGCGAGAGACTCGAGCGTCGGATCTTGAAGTCCGTCCAGCCACGCATCCGCGCCGCCGCGGGGCAGCTCGGTGACAGCTGCGTAGCCCCTCCAGAACTCGGCCTCGATCTCCCCGACGAACGCCCGAACTTGGTCAGGCCCTACTCGCCCGACCAACCGGTCGGATGGATCCCGGCCACGTCGCTCGACGGTGAGTCGCGATGGATCCATCACCCGGGATGGGAGCGCCCCGGCTTCCAACGACCCACCAGCAACGGCACCGCCCTCGCTCCCTCACGTGCAGCGGCGCTGGATGCCGCCGTCGCCGAGCTGCTCGAACGCCACGCCTTCGTGTCCTGGTGGTACCGCTTCACCAAATCGCGGCCGATAGTCACCGCGTGCCCGACCTGGTGGCAACTCGCCGCGTGGTTTGGCGATCTGGGTTGGGACCTGACCGCCCACCTCCTGCCCAGCGACACCCAGCTACCGGTGGTGCTCGCCGCGGCGCTCCGACGCGACAGCTCAGGGGCCGCGCGGGAAAGCATCATCGGCTTGAGCGCCGGTGCCGGCGGCCAGTCCCTCGGCGACATCATGTGCTCGGCGGCGTCGGAGATCATCCAGGCTCTGGAAGCGTTCTCCGTCCGCGAGGCCGTTGGATGCGCTCCTGTGGGAGACCTCGCCGTGTTCCTCACACCACCTCGGGCCACGGACATCGACCAACGGCTCCAGGGGAGCGAACCAGTTCATGGTGACCTGATGGCGGGGTCACGCTCCCCGGTTGTGGCGGCACGCGACGCAGGGCTGCGCATCTGGCGAACTGAACTCGCCGGAGCGCTGAAACCCGATCCCCTGTACTGCATCCAGGTCTTCAGTCCAGACACGCTGCCCTACCCGTCCACAGGGCGGGGTAGGCGCCTTGACCACCCCATTCTCCGAAGAAGCCTGACAAAGCATGGTCGCGCGATGAACTCGATCCCCTCCCTTCCCCATCCCCTCGGGTGAGTACATGAGCCTGACTGACAAGCTGAACCAGGCAGTCGACTGGGCGCGGGACGCGCTGAACCGCCCCGCCTTCGTCCAGCTCAACACGACTGTCATGCCATGGTCGGCAACGGCCCGGCTTGTTGACGGACCTGTGGCGTACTGGGTGAAGATCGCTCACCCGGCCAACGCGCTGACCGAAGCTCGCATTCTCATGATCGGTAACGAGAACGGTCTGACCGCCCTACCAACGTTGGCCGCATTCAACCCGGGCCTTGACGCCCTCCTTGTCGAGCATATCTCGGGAGATGGCCACGAGTACTCGGCCACGACCGTGCTGAATACTCTGGCAACTGTCTCCGCCACACTGGCGCGGCACGCTGACGAGCTGCAGCTCAATACGCTCACTGCCACCAGTTGCGCCGAGGGCATCGCGTCGCTGTGCACGAATGAAAACGGCGAACAGAGCTGGTTGGATGGATCGGTCGCCAGCCAGTTGGCCGCCGCGATCGGGGCCTCTCGCTCTGCGCTCTTCGCCCTCGACCATTTCCTCGGACCACAAAAAACTGTGCTGCACGGCGACCTTCATCTAGGGAACGTGATACGCGGAAGAAGTGGTCCCGTATTGCTTGACTGGGCGGATGCCGCATACGGCTCCCCGCTCTGGGATGAATCCATGTTCGGACTCTCGGTCATCGACTCTCATGGCGGTGACCGCGAACCTTTCCCTTGCGCTATACTCGCGGATCTCAAGGGAATGCTGGACTTTCTCTCCACCCCACGCTGTGAAGATGAGCTCGCGCTGCCACTTCCGCTTTATCGTGTACACGAATGGATGACAGCTCGAGCTCGATCGCTAATGCTGTCCTTACACTATCTTAGGAACCATGTGGGGAGTAAGACGTGGCAAGCAATGACGAGATGACCGCGAAAGAAGAACGGGTCAGCATGACTGGGCTGGATGAGCGAGCCTGGTGGCGCGGCGGATACGGCCGAGTCCTCGCCGCTCAGAGCGTATCGGCCATTGGTGATCGGATCAGCTATGTGGTCCTGCCGTTCTGCCTCTTGGCTGCCGGTGTGTCGGCCACCGGGGTGGCGGTCGTGCTCGGCGCCCGCGCGGTCGGCTACGCGATCGCTGTCCTGTACGGAGGTGTCCTAGCTGACCGTATGAACCGCCGACGGCTGATGGTCATCTCGGATCTCACCTGCTTCTGCACTCAAGCCGTGACTGCGGCTCTGGTGTTCGCCCATCACCAAGGCGTCGCGACAGTCGTTGGCCTGCAATTCATCTACGGGATCGCTGGCGCACTGTTCAGTCCCGCGGCCGCAGGACTGGTTCCGGAGGTGGTGCCGAGCCAACACCTGGAGCGGGCAAACGGCCTACTCGGCACTGCGGCTAACGTCGGCATGGTCGTTGGGCCCGTTATAGGCGGGACGCTCGCGGCCGCGAATCTTGCCAGTCTCGGGCTTACGTTCGACAGTCTCACATTTTTGGTGAGCGCATCGCTGCTTATCCGGATATCCCTCAGGCAAAAGGCTATACCCGCTCGTGAAAAGAGCGTCGTCGCGAGTTTCATCGAAGGCTGGCAAGCGCTTCTCGGACAACGCTGGCTACTGATGATCATTCTGGCCTCGTCGGTCTTTGAGCTCCTTTCGTTGTCTGCCGTGTTCAGCCTGGGTCCCTCGCTGGCGAATCAGGTGCTCGGTGGAGCGGAGGTATGGGGGGTTCTCGTAGCGGTCTTTGGGATCGGCGGGATCATCGGCGGACTCATTGCTCCAAAGGTGCCTGCAGCGCGCCCGATCGTGCTTAGCGCGGTACTGCTCGCGATCCTATCCGCACAGCCGCTCATCCTCGCCTCGGGCCTGCCGGTCGTCGTAATAGGCGCGCTCCAGTTCTGTGCAGGTGCCTCGCTCACGATCTATCTTGCAATATCCGGATCCACGGTTCAGCGGATCATTCCGCGTGAGGTTCTCTCGCGGGTTTCATCGTTCCAGATGCTTGCCACCACCAGCCTGCTCCCAGTCGGCTACTTCGCCGCTGGGGGATTAGCGAAGCTCGTCGGTGTGCCGGGCGCCATGCGTATTGTGGCGGCGATAGCGATCGTGACATGCCTCGCTATCATCATGAGCCCCAGTGTTCGGAACATTCAGAGGAGCGAGGTGGTGGGTGATGTTTCCTGAAAACGGTCGGAGTCGCCGCGTCGTATTTTACGGAGGTCCATTGCATGGAAGAGAGCTTTCTTGCGAAGACCCGCCCGACCATTGGATCAGCTCAGAGACGGTGGACTGCGAGATGCCGGTCACTGTCGAGTACCGGAAAGCCGGCCCCTGGTGGATCGGCGCCCAAGATAGTGACCTCGGCGCCGTCTACATCTGCATGTCGTGGGTAGCAAGTGACGGCCAGATGCGAAGCAGGCACGGATACCTCTACTGAGTGACTCAGCAGCCCGGTCCTGACGGTCATTCGCCGCTCCCTTCCGACGGGTTCCCACTCACGTCCCACCACTCACGGGCGCAGCAGCAGCTTGCCGACGGTGTGACGGGATGCCATGAGCAAGGGCCACGACGGCGCGTCCACGTGCAGGGTGCGCGGCACGTCAACGGCCAAGTTGCGGTGGCTCAGGCACACATTCCGTGACACGCCGATCACGTAGCGGTGCTGTGGGCGGGATTTCGCGAAATATGCTCGTGCGTGCGATGATCGTGTTCGGGGTGTTCTGTTCCCCCATCTGGCCGGGTTGCGGATCGAGCGGGTGTTTTCACGAGGGCCGTCGGTTCGGATCGAGGCGTCCGCCAAGGCGGACAAGGCCGTGTGTCCAGATTGCGGCGTGCCGTCGGCGCGGGTGCACAGCCGGTATCAACGGCGGCTCTGCGACGCGGCGGCCGGCGGCCAGGAGGTGCTGGTTGAGCTGCGGGTGCGGCGGTTCTTCTGCGACAGCTCCTGCTGCGAGCGCAAGACATTCGCCGAGCAAGTGCCCGGCATGACCGTTGCCTATGCCCGCCGGACGCCGCTGTTGCGGGCGATGTTGGAACGCATCGCGCTGGCGCTGGGCGGTCGGCCCGGCGAGCGACTGGCCCGCCATCTCGCGGTGCCGGTGTCCCGGATGAGCCTGCTGCGGCTGATCCGCGCGCTCCCGGTACCCGAACCCGGCGCGGTGGCCGTGCTCGGGGTGGACGACTTCGCCACCCGCCGGGGACACACCTACGGCACGATCTTGGTGGACATGGACTCCCACCAACCGATCGATGTGCTACCCGACCGGCTGGCCGACACCTTCAGCGAGTGGTTGCACGCCCACCCTGGAGCGGAGATCATCTGCCGGGACCGTGGCGGAAGCTACGCCGAAGGCGCACGGCTCGGCGCCCCGAACGCGATCCAGGTAGCCGACCGATTCCACCTGCTCTACAACCTCACCGACGCGGTCAATCGCGTGGTGCGCGCCCACAGCAAATGCTTGGCGGAGCAGCCGGCCGCCGACGCGGTCGCCCAGCCACCGCCCAACACCCAACCGGCCTCGCCCGAGGTTGAGGGACGTCGGGCCGAGCTGACCCGTCAACGATGGGCCGAGGTCCACGCGCTGTGCGACACAGGAGTCGGCACGACCGCCATCAGCAGAGCACTGAACCTCGACCACAAGACCGTGCTGCGCTACGCGCGCGCCGCGACCGCGGACGATCTGCTCACCGCCATGCCCCGGCGGGGCAGCGAGCTGGACGCACACACTGCTCACCTGGCCCAGCGCTGGCAAGAGGGCTGCACCAACGCCGCCCGCCTGACCGGCGAGCTCCGCGAACGCGGATACCGAGGCAGCACAAGGACCGTCCGCAGGCTGCTACACACCTGGCGCGCCGGCACCACCCCACCCTCGGCCACACCGATCACAGCGCCGAAACCTCGCACGGTCACCGGCTGGATCATCCGACCCGCCGTTGACCGCAGCGAATCCGAACAAGCCGACCTTGCGCGCATCCTGGAGAGCTGTCCGGCCCTGCGGGCCGTCGACGAGCTCGTCGGTGACTTCGGCGGGATGCTGCGCCAACGCCAGGGCCAGTACCTCGACACCTGGATCGCCAAGGCCCAGGCCACCGACATTGCTCCGCTGCGCGGGTTCGCCGCCGGACTGATCAAGGACTACGACGCCGTCCGCAACGGACTAACCCTCGCCTGGAGTAGCGGCGCTGTTGAGGGCACCGTGACGAAGATCAAGGCGGTCAAGAGGGCCATGTACGGCCGAGCGAACTTCGACCTCCTCAGACGCCGCATCCTGCTCGGCACCTGACCCGACCAGACCGACGGAATCACGAACTTCGTGCCAGAGCCGTTGCGGTCCCCGCTGGTGGCCAAGTAAAAGTCCCCACCCCTCTGGTTGATCAGCTCTGCTTGGCGCCTCCTGGTTGTCGGGTTCGGGCTTCGCGGCGCCGCGCGGCCAGCGCCTCCGCGGCGTCCCGCGCGGCAGTGGCCTCCTCAATTCCCCCGGGCCGTGGGGGCGGCCGCCAGTGCGCCCACGAGCCGCCGCCGCGTGTCCCACGAGGGAATGACCTCGTCCACCGCGAGGAGCGGTCGTGGGCGGCGTTTATTCGGGCTCCCCAACGCCGGTCCACGCCAATTTTGCGGCCAGCCCAGAGGTATTCCCGAACCGGTGAGTCCGGAAGCCGAGGTCGCGGGCGGCGGCCACATTGACCTCCGTGTCGTCGACGAAGTAGCACCGTGCCGGAGCGGCCCCCGCGATCTCGACGGCGTGCCGGAAGATGTCCGGATCCGGTTTGGCCATGCGGAGATCACACGACAGCAGGATCGCATCGAAACACTCGAGTTCCGGATGCATACCCTGCACGACCTTCCAGTAATAGCGGTCGATATTCGACAGCAGCACCAACCGGTACCGCTCAGACAGACTTCGGACGAAGTCAGCCATCCCTGGCATCGGCCAGGAATACGGCTTGAGCCAGATGGCTTCGAACTCCGGATAGTCGAGATCGAAACCGAATTCCTCGACGAGCCGTCGATGCACCCTCGGCAGCGTCCATTCGTCGGTGATGATCTCGCGGTGCGCCATGAAGCCGTTGAGACGTACAAAAGCGTCGTCGGGGTCGGTGCAATGCTTCGCGAGCCGGCGAAACATAATGTCGTTGTCGAACGCGATGATGACACCGAACAGATCGAAGATGAACGCCGAGACATCCGACTCTGAGTGTTTCACGGAATACCCCATTTCGCTCGCCCGGCGGGATTCGGTTCAGGGGGGCGGCAAAGTCGTTAGGTGATGCCGAGGGTGGCCAGTGGGCGGGTGGCGCTGCGGGCGTGGTGGCGTAGAGCGGCGGCGATGTTGGTGGCGCCGGCCGTGCGCAGGCTGGCCATGACCTGGGGTGCGCTGCCGGTGCGGACTTGGGAGTGGTCCTCGGTGAAGGTGATATCACTTTGCGGTCTGGGCGGCGCGCACCGACTGCTCGTCGCTGCCCCGCAATGATCGTAGCCGTACACCCTGATTGCGCTGTGCTCCCGGGAGAACCCCAGCACCGGGGCGCCGCTCCGGTCACGGGGCCGCATATCGGGCTGGCCCCAGTTGGGTCTGCACCGAAAGCGGGTGACCTGGTCGCCGCCGCCGGCAGTGGCGTTTGCCTCCCACCCTCGCCGCTCGGCACCACGGCTAGGTGTAGCCCGAAAGCGAAGGTCTGTAGCGGCATCGCCTGAGGCTAGCGCCGTGCGCCCGCCCAGTTCCCCCAGCACGGCGCCGCTGAGGCCGCCACACATGGCTCCACAGGACGTCGAGCCATGTGTGGCGGGCCGCGGTGTCTGGAGCAAAGCCGAATTCAGAGGTTGAACAGTGCCCGCAACGCCTGATCGATGGTGTCCATCTCATCCGTGCTCGCCTGACCAACCTTCTGGGTCAGGCGCGAGCGCAGCGGTCGGTCGAGTTCCATAGCGAAGGCCCAGCCGTGTTCCCCGATCCGGACCGCGAACAGGCCACCAGGGTCTTCGCTCACCACGTGCATTGCGAACACCGTGGGCAGACCGTCGTTCGCGTTGATCGCATCAGCTGAGACGACAAGCCGGAGGTTGGAGCGGCCCTCTCGCTGGATGACGGGGTTGTAGATGACGACATCGCCGCGCGCGAAGCTCACGCGCTCTCGCCCAGCGCCGCCTCAGTTTCGGCGGCGGACTCCTCCGCGTAGCTCGGGTGATGGGCGTACCACAGCGCCGCCGCGGCGGTTGCCTGCCGCATCTCATCCTCAGCAAGCAAGCGTTCGATATACGCCGAGATGTTCCCGGCTGTCATCCGCTGCGCGCATCGTTGCAGATGGCGGGCGTGTGCCTGCTCGATCGACAGACTCATCTTCTGCTTCACACCACATAGCGTACGCCTGGTACGACAGAACGCACTACCCGGGATACCCGCCGCGGCGGCGCGCAGTCCTAGAGCGTTGCTCGGCGCCCAACTGGGCCGGCGCTCGCGTATTCCCCGGACTCCGGCATTCCTCGGCCTGGTGGTGTCGTCAGGTGGCGCGGAGTCCTGCCTGGCGGGTCTTGTCGGTGGGCCCGGGTAGGACCTGGGAGACTCAGCGATGGGAGCCAGCGATGCCGCACCCTCTCCAACTTGATGCCCTCGTGCAGATGCGCTCGGACGATCTGCTGCGCGAGGCCGCGCACTTTCGGATTGCCCGGGGTTGTTGGGAACACGGCAACCGCCGTCAATTCCGCGGGGTGAGGAGGCTGGTTGTCACGATCGGCTGGATGTTCGTGGAGCTAGGACTGTGGCTGCTGGTGGTGGCGCGCGAACCGCGCCGAGCGCCTAATGGTGCTGAACCCGCTCGATCTCCGCACCGATAGACGCCGGTGTCCGGCCGATGACCTTCGGCAGGTCGGTCGCCCCCGAGCCGGGTTTGCGCCGGAGCTGGCGGTCGGCACCCATGCCGGTGGCAAGGAACTTGAAGAGGCGCTGGTAGTGCGGCCGACCTCAGAAACGATCACCGGCGAGATGATGGCCAAGTGGGTCAGCTAGTTCGTCCGCGTCGCTGGACCGCCGGGAACCCGGCCAGGAAGGGTTACAGGGGGATGTTCGAGTGTTGGCCCCGGGCCGAGGGGGCGGCCGCCAGGGCGCGCACGAGCCGCCGCCGCGTGTCCCATGAGGGAATGACCTCGTCCACCACGTTGAGCGCGACGGCCCGGTCGACCCCGCCCGCCACCCGCCGCTGCTGCTCGACGAGCTCGGCGCGCACGGCCTCCCGCTCGTCCTCGGGGGTGGCGGCGAGCCGCTTGCGGTGCAGGATGCCGACCGCCGCCTCGGGCCCCATCACGGCTACCTCGGCGTCGGGCCAGGCGAACACCGCGGTCGCGCCGAGCGCGCGCGAGTTCATCGCGATGTAGGCCCCGCCGTAGGACTTGCGGGTGATCAGGGTGACCCTCGGCACGACCGCCGCCGCGAACGCGTGCAGCAGTTTCGCGCCCCGTCGCACTACCCCGTCCCACTCCTCGGACACACCGGGCAGGTAGCCGGGCACGTCGACCAGCACGACGAGCGGGACGCCGAGCGAGTTGCACATCCGGACGAACCGCGCGGCCTTCTCTGCGGACAGGGAATCCAGGCAGCCACCCTTGCGGATCGGGTTGTTAGCGACGACGCCCACGGTCCGCCCGGACAGCCGGCCCATGCCGACCACGATGTTGCGCGCCCACTGGGGCTGGAACTCTTCGAAGACCGGCCCGTGGTC
>Ga0137416_10001199_pt1 | contig 13026 bp, 9 predicted proteins | sample CZODoug3_1_1_16f_FD_108282 | JGI IMG/M metagenome (GOLD analysis project Ga0137416, IMG submission 108282) | Vadose zone soil fungal communities from Angelo Coast Range Reserve, California, USA - CZODoug3_1_1_16fungal (Illumina Assembly) | ecosystem: Environmental > Terrestrial > Soil > Vadose...
GGTTACGCCCTGGCGATCGTCTTCACCCAATTCGGTTTTGGCCCGGGTGAGGCGATGCTGGCGGTCGGGGCCGCGGTCGGAGCCACCATTGTGGTGGCGGGTTTGGTCGGCTGGCTGTCGTTCTATCCTGGTTCGACCCCGCTCTATGCGTCTGTGATCTCGCTGGTGCTTCCGATCGTCCTGGTCCAGTTCCTCTATTCCGGCGGCACCTTTACCGGATCCTCCAGCGGCCTGGTCGGCTTCGAGAGTTTCGATCTCACCTTGGAGGCCTGGTTCCGATTGTCGGGCCTGGCTGTGATCGCCACCCTCGTCGCGACCTCGATCGCGCTTCGCAGTGACGCCGGACGAGTGCTCGGTGCGATGCGCGACAATGACGAGCGCTGCAGCTATCTGGGGATCGACACCGCGCGGGTCCGCATCGGTCTCCTGGTCGTCGCGGCCGTGATCGCGGCACTGGCCGGATTCGGCTACGTCGGATTCGGCGCCGTCGCCGCCCCTGAGAATGCTGGCTTCGTGTTCGGCACCCAGCTGGTCGTGATGGTGGCGCTTGGCGGCCGCGGATCCCTGATCGGCGCTGTCATCGGCGCCGTGGTGATCGAGGTCGCTAGCGCCTATCTCTCCACTAGCCTGCCCTTTATCTGGGAACTGATCGTCGGCGTTGCCTTCGTCGCAGTGATCGTCGTACTTCCGGGCGGGCTGCTCGGCGGCCTGCGCGATCTCGGCCGCGCGGTCCGCCGGCGGGGCGCGACAGTGTCGGCGCCGGTCATGCTCCGGACGTCAGAAAAGCCCAACGCCGCACCCGAGCGCGATGCTATCGTGGTCGAGGTTTCCGGGCTCTCCAAGCATTTCGGCAGCCTGTCGGTGCTGTCCAAAATCTCGTTTACGGCGCGACAGGGCGAACTCGTCAGTCTGGTTGGACCGAACGGCGCAGGCAAGACCACCTTGATCCGCTGTCTCGCCGATGGCCGCGAGCGCTCCGAAGGCAGCGTGCGCATTGCCGGGCACTCGATTGAGCGTCTGCCGGCCGACCGCATTGTCGGGCTCGGGCTTGGGCGCAAATTCCAGGCTGCCTCGGTGTTCGAAACCTTGAGTGTAGCCGATTGTCTGCGGGTCGCCCGGGTCAGGCGTGAGCGGCCGTCCTTTCTTAAAACCTCGCCGGTCCTGACCTTGCCGGCCGCGGCGCGCGCGGTGGTGGAGAGTTCCGGGCTTGTCGAGCGGTTGGGCGACGAGGCCCAATTTCTGAGTCATGGTCTGAAACAGGCGCTGGAGCTCGCCATGGTTCTGGCGCTCGAGCCGAAGGTGTTGCTGCTGGATGAGCCGACCGCGGGGCTGACCCGCGCCGAGCGCCAGGGGTTTGCCGAGATTCTCACCGGGCTGGTGGCCCGTGAGCGGCTGTGTGTGCTGATCATCGAGCACGATCTCGATTTCGTGCGCCTGATCTCGTCGCGCATCATCGTCTTGCACCAGGGCCGCATCGCTCTCGACGGCTCCGTGGCCGACGTCGTCGATGCACCCTTGGTTCGTGAGATCTATACTGGCCGACCCGCATCCGACGCCTGCGGGGTGACACCGTGACCGCCGCCCTCGAACTGATCGGTGTGACCAGCGGATATGGCAGCTCACCCGTGGTTCATGGGGTCTCGCTGCAGATCGCTCCCGGCGAGATACTGGCGCTCGTCGGCAAAAACGGCATGGGCAAGTCGTCGCTGCTGAAGACGATCCTCGCATTCCTGCCGGCGTGGGACGGCGCCGTGCGCATCGACGGCCGCGATGTCACCAGGTTTCCTCCGCATCGCAAGCGCGCGCTTGGGCTTGCCTATGCCCCGCAGGAACAGGCGCTGTTCCAGGATCTCAGCGTGCGCGACAACCTTCGGCTCGGGCTTGCCGATGATCGCAGCTTTGAGGCTCGGCTGGCCGATGTCAGCGGATGGTTTCCGGTCCTGACCGCGCGACTGTCGCAGCGAGCCGGCACGCTGTCGGGCGGCGAACAGAAGATGCTGATCGTGGCGCGCGGACTGATCGCCGAGCCGCGTCTGTTTCTTATGGATGAGGTGACTGAAGGCCTCCAGCCATCCGTCGTTGATCGGCTCGCCGACGTGCTGGCCACGACGCGGCGCGAACGCGGCACCGCGATGCTGGTGGTCGAGCAGCATCTGCCGTTCGTGCTTGGCCTTGCGGATCGATTTGCGGTGTTCAAGCGCGGCGAAGTGGTGGATGCCGGACCGGTCGATGCCGGCTCCGCCGCGCGGATCGACGAACACATGCGCCTGTGACCTTCCGAGTCAACCGACAACGGCAAGCAATTCCTGCAACTTCAGTACGGCGCTATCCGGTGTCGCGAGGACCGGCCGACCCGACGCGTCGGCGACCAGCGCCGCCGCTGGGGCCATGCTGTACTGCGCGAGCGCAATCAGATCGCAGTCGCGCAACTCCCGTGACGCTTCCGCCACGAGACGATCATGTTCCGCACGCTCGCCCCGATCCAGCGCGGCGAGAGCGCCTGTCACTAGTTTTGGCACGATCTCGACGGAGCGGGGAAATTCCGGAGGCATCGAAACCAGTGTCGGTGCGAACGTCGAGAGCAAACCGATTCTGCGGCCCTGTGCGACGGCCTGCTCGATCATCGCTTCATTGGGCTTGAGCACCGGCATCGGCGCGTGCTCGCGCGCGACGGCGTCGATGCAACGGCCGAAGGCCGAGCATGTGAAAAGGATCGCGTCGGCACCGGTACTGGCCGCGTAACGTCCGAGCGCCAGGAAGCGTCCAGTCATTGCATCGGTAAGCCCGCCATCACGCGCCAAGTCGGCCGACAGGCTGTCGTCGAGCAAATTCATCAGGCGGGCGGCCGGCCAAAGCCGAGCGAACGACGCCTCAATCGGTGCAATCGAATGCTTCAGGGCATGGACGAGAGTGATGCGCATCTTGTTCATCCTGGCCGCGGCGCAGCTTACGTCAATATTAACAAGCCGTGGCGCTAACCCCTCATTTGAAGGGGATGGCGTACATCAAGCCGCCCTTGCTCCAGGTCGCGTTCAGGCCGCGGTTGAGCTTCAGCGGGCTCGCCTGGCCCACGTTGCGCTCGAAGATCTCAGCGTAGTTACCGCCCGCCTTGATTGCCTGCGCCATCCACTTGTTGTCGAGGCCAAGGCGCGATCCGAGTTCTCCGGAGCTGCCGAGCAGTCGCTGGATGGCCGGTACGGTGCTGGATTGTGCCATTTCGTCCACATTGGCTGTGGTTACGCCGAGTTCCTCCGCCTCGGTGAGGCCGTAGTGAAGCCAGGCGATGATGTCGGTCCACACCTCGTCGCCATTGCGCGTGAATGGCCCGAGCGGCTCCTTGCTGATCGTCAGCGGCAGGACGAGGTAGTCGGCAGCGTTCGGCGCCGCCGTCGCAACCGCGCCCGCGAGTGCGGAGGCGTCCTGGGTCATGGCGTCACAACGCCCGCCGAAAAACGTCTGATACATGGTGTCAATGCGATCGAACACCAGCGGCTTCCATTCGATCCCGTTGGCGCGACCGTAATCGCCGAGCGTCACCTCGTGTGTCGTTCCCTGCGCGACGCAAACGGTGGCGCCATTCAGCCCCTTCAGATCCTTCACGCCGCTGTCGCGCCGGACGACAAAACCCTGGCCGTCATAGAAATTGACCGGCCCCTGCCGCAGGCCGAGGGTTACGCCGCGCAGATAGGTCTGCGTCGAATTGCGATAGAGCACGTCGATCTCGCCCGATTGCAGCGCGGTGAACCGGTTTTGCGCTGTGAGCGCGACATAGCGCACCTTATTGGCGTCGCCGAGAATTCCGGCTGCCAACGCACGGCAGTAATCGACGTCGAGTCCCTTGTAATTGCCCTGGGAGTCTGGAGTGGAGAATCCGGCAAAGCCTGCGCTGACGCCGCAGACGAGCGTGCCGCGCTGCTTGACCGTGTCGAGCGTTCCGGCGGTTGCCCACGAAAACCAGGCAGCGAGCAATCCTGTAGCAATGATGATTCTCTTCATTATGCACATCCTCCTATTTGCCAACAGTTTTCAATGCGCTGTCTACTGCGGAGCCGAGCCTGTCGACGATCATGTCGATGTCGTCTGATGTCGCGACGTAGGGCGGTGCGAGCAGGACGTGGTCGCCGCTTCGGCCGTCCACCGTCCCGCCTGCCGGATAACAGGCGAGGCCGTTCTCGAACGCTGCGGCCTTGATCCGCTGGTTGAGCTTGAGGCCGGGATCGAACGGCTCGCGGCTGGCGCGATCGGCGACCAGTTCGATGGCCTGGAACAGGCCGCGCCCGCGGATATCGCCGACGTGCCGGTGATTACCGAAGCGCTCGGTCAGCCGTCGCTCGAGGTGACCGCCGAGATCCCTGACCCGCTCGAGCAGTCTCTCTTCACCAATAATTCGCTGCACCTCAAGCGCCGCGGCGCAGGCGAGAGGGTGCGCGAGATAGGTATGTCCGTGCTGGAAGGCTCCCGAGCCTTGCCGGATCGTGTCGATGATATCGGCGCTTGCGAGCATCGCGCCAATCGGCTGGTAGCCGCCGCCGAGTCCTTTAGCAATGGCCTGGATGTCGGGCGCAATGGCCTCCTGTTCCCACGCGTGAAGCGTGCCCGTGCGGCCCATGCCGCACATCACTTCGTCGAGGACGAGCAGGGCGCCGTGCCGGTTGCAGATGTCGCGCACGGCCCTGAAGTAACCCTCGGGCGGTGGCACACATCCGGCGGTGGCTCCAACTACCGGCTCGGCCATGAATGCGGCCACCGTGTCCGGGCCGAGGCGCTGGAATACAGCCTCCAACTCGGCCGCCAGCCGCGCCACGAAATCCGCTTCGGTTTCGTCGTCGCGCTTCTCGTGATAGGCGAAGGCAGGCGTCACGTGGCTGAACGCCGGCGACAGCAACGGCGCATAAGGTTCGCGGCGCCAGGCGTTTCCGCCCGCCGACAACGCCCCGAGCGTATTGCCGTGGTAGCTCTGGCGACGAGCGATGAAGTGCTGGCGTTGTGGCTGACCGCTTTCGATAAAATATTGCCGCGCCAGTTTGATGCTGGCTTCGATCGCTTCCGACCCGCCGCTGACGAAGTAGGCGTAGGCGAGGCCGCCAGGTTCATCGCCGACGAGTTGGTCGGCCAGCGCCTCTGCCGGCTCCGACGAGAAGAAGCCTGTATGGGCATAAGCGAGCTTCGACGCCTGCCTTGAGATGGCCTCGATCACACGCGGATGTTGATGTCCGAGACAGGAAACGGCAGCGCCGCCGGAGCCATCGAGAACCCGGCGGCCATCCTCGGCAATGAGCCACACGCCGTCGCCGCCGACGGCTTTTGGAGGCGTTTCGCGCAGGCTTCGGTGCAGCACGCGGCTGGGGCTAACGCCCATGAAGCTCAACCTTTCTCAGCAACATATTGTGACATTGCCGCGAGGCGGACTTCGGTCTCTTCGAGGCGCCGCTTCGAGCCGACGCCACCCAGCACGAACGTGACCGCGGCCAGCGACTGCGCGATCGCAATTGCACCGGTCAGGCTCGGGAAAAATCCAGGCGAGGCGGCGGCTTCAAACAGCAACAGGTGATCGGCGCCTTCCGCCATCGGTGCGGCAACCATGTCGGTGATCGCGATCAGCCTGGCGCCGGAGCGATGCGCCGCACGGGCCGATAATACGCTTGCCGTCGAGTAGGGCGTAAAGCCGATGACGATAACGGCGTCGCCGGCACGGAACGCGCCGAGGTCGAGATCTTCGGGACCCGAGCCGCCAACCAGTTGCACTGTATCGGGCCTGAACAACCGAAGCTGGTAATTGAGCAATTCCGCCACGCTGCGGCAGCTTCGAAAACCGGCAATCCAGATACGTTGTGCTGCATCCAGGGCCTTGGCTGCCCCGGCCACGGCGCCGGACGAGATCCGCGCAAGACCTGCCGCCTCGGCTTCGAGCTTGTCGGCGACCAGCGAGACGTTGGAATTGGGGCCCTGGCGCCGCCCCTTCGTCCGGCCTGAGAACGGAGACGGTTGCGCGGGCCGGCGCGCCTCGGTCAAGGCGGCGCGGAGTCCGTCCCATCCCGAATAACCCAGCGCCTTCGCCAGCCGGGTGAAGGACGCGGGATCGGCGCCCGCCGCGGCGGCCAGGTCGCGCATCGAACGCGTCGTGGCGTCATAGTCGTTGGCGGCGACAAACTGCCCAACTTCCCGCAACCGCATCGGCAGCGACGGCAGCGCGCTGCAGAGTTCATTGAGGGGCGAGGACTTCAACTGCGGCTGGCTCATGAAACGTATGTTGCACAAAATGACGTTTTATGCAACATATGAAGCGCGCCCGTTTGCGCATGGCCGAAGATCGCTGCTGTCAGAAGGATCCTTGTGCTGTGACGACATCCACGCCCGAACCTGCTCGCCGCAAGCGGTTGCCCATTTCACTGAGCAATGAGCGCCTCGCAGGACTTTTCTGGCAGATTGCGGTGGTGGGAATCGCGATCGCTGTCGTCACCTGGCTCTGGTCGAATGCTGTTCACAATCTGTCGGTGCGCCGCATCTCGACCGGCTTCGCCTTTCTCGGTCGCGAGGCCGGGATGCCGATTGCCGACGCCTGGCTTTCCTACAGCCCCAAGAACGCCTATCTGCGCGCATTCATCGTCGGCATCGTCAACACGCTCCGTGTCGCCGTCATCGGCATCGTGCTCGCGACCGTGCTCGGGACGATGATCGGCATCGCGCGGCTGTCGTCCAATTGGCTGCTGTCCCGGCTGGCGGCGGTCTATGTCGAAGTGCTCCGTGATCTTCCGCTGCTGCTGCAGCTTTTGTTCTGGTACGTGCTGATGCAGGGACTTCCAGCGGCCCGCACCGCATGGATACCGATAGACGGCGTATATCTTTCAAATCGAGGTCTGGTGCTCCCGTCGATTCCGATCGAGGAAGGAAACCTTTGGGTGATCGGTATGGCCGCGGTCGGGCTGATGGCGTTGTATGCGCTGCGCCGGCGATTGATCGCGCGGCAGCTGCTGGATGGCCAGCCGCGTCCCGTCTGGCCTTACGCGCTTGTTCTGGTGGTCGGACTACCCGCGCTGGTGTCGTGGGGCCTAGGCGTATCCTGGACCATCACCATGCCGGAGCTGCGGGGCTTTAATTTTGTCGGGGGATTGACGTTGACGCCAGAGTACTTCGCGCTCCTGGTGGCGCTCGTCACCTATACCTCCGCCTTCATCGCCGAAATCGTACGCAGCGGCATACAAGCTGTTCCCAGGGGGCAATGGGATGCCGCCATGGCGCTCGGTCTGCGCCGGAGCTTCGTTCTTCAGCACATCGTCATGCCGCAAGCGCTTCGCGTCATCATTCCGCCGATGACCAGCCAATATCTGAATTTGATCAAGAATTCATCGCTGGCCGTCGCGGTCGGCTATCAGGACATCGTGTCGATTGCGAATACGACGCTGAACCAAACCGGCCAGGCCATCGAAGCCATTGCACTCATCATGCTGGTGTTCCTGACCATCAGCCTTGGCATAAGCCTGCTCATGAACTGGTATAATGCGCGCGTCGCGCTGGTGGAGCGCTGATCGATGACCTCAGCGACGGATGCACCGGAAAATCCGCTTCCCTTTCGATCGCGATCGCGCAGGGCCGCAAGCGGCGGCGCGATCGGATGGCTGCGCGCCAATCTATTCTCGTCGATTCCCTCGAGCGCCATCTCGCTGCTGCTGATCTTCCTGCTCGCAAAGGCGTGTGTGAGCTTCGTGCAGTGGGGTTACTGGAACGCGATCTGGACGGTTCCCGGCAATCAGACCAATGCTTGTCGGGCGATCCGTGGACTTGGTGCCTGCTGGGCGGTTATCCCCGAGAAGTATCGCTTCATTCTGTTTGGAACGTATCCCTTCGGTCAGCAATGGCGGCCCGCTGTTGCGATCCTCACGTTCATTGCGCTCTTCTTCCTGTCGAGCCGGCAGAGCTGGTGGCGCAAGGAGCTCGTGCTGGTGTGGGTCGCAGCGCTGGTCGTGATTGGCGTGCTGATGTGGGGCGGCATCTTCGGGCTGCCCTATGTTTCCCAGGATCGCTGGGGCGGGCTACCGGTGACGCTGATCCTCGCAACATTCGGACTCGCCTTCGGCTTTCCGCTCGGGATTGTCGTCGCGCTCGGCCGCCGTTCGAAGTTGCCCGCGATCCGGTCGCTTTGCGTGCTCTATGTCGAGCTCATCCGTGGTGTTCCGCTGATCAGCCTGCTGTTCATGGCGAGCGTCATGTTTCCGCTGTTCATGCCTGATGGCGTCAACATCGACAAGCTGCTCCGGGCCGAGATCGCATTCGTGCTTTACGCTGGCGCCTATCTTGCGGAAGTCATGCGCGGCGGCTTGCAGGCTGTTCCCAGGGGACAGCACGAGGCGGCCGACGCGCTCGGCCTCTCGTACTGGCGGAAAAACGGCTTGATCATTTTACCGCAGGCCATCCGGCATGTGATCCCGCCACTTGTGAATACGTTCCTTGCGTTCTTCAAGGATACCAGTCTGGTTCTGATCATCGGCATCTTCGACCTGCTGACGACAGCGAAGACCGCCATCATCGATCCCGCCTGGCAGTCGTTCAGCGTCGAGATCTACCTGTTCGTTGGATCGATTTATTTTGCTTTCTGCTTTGCGATGTCGCGCTACAGCCGGCGCCTCGAAGCGCAGGGCAAACCGACGTGATCGGCGCGTGATATCTCTCTCGATGGCGCAAAAAGCGGCGATGTGCTTGCGCGCTTCGAACGCCATGGTTGCTGGGCCACGGGTCGCGTGCGCCGCATAGGTGCCCAGCAAAATGGTTCGGCGCATCACCGCGTGCGCAGTCATTGGCATGGAAATTGCTGCGCTGTTGGCTCAGTTCGTTCAGCCAGCGGCGCGGAGATATGGCAATGCTTGAGGGAGCCGAAGTGCGGCTGGCCGTCGATATCGGAGGCACTTTCACCGATCTCGTGCTGGACGTGGGCCAGGATCGCAGGACGCGCAAGGTGCTGACGACCCTCTCGCGACCCGAGCAAGCGGTGCTGGATGGGATGCGTCTCATTCTGGCCGACGCGCGCGCACACATCTGCGATATCGACGTCTTCATTCATGGCACGACGCTCGCGACCAACGCCATCATAGAACGCCGCGGCGCGAAGACGGCGCTTGTCGCGACGGAAGGTTTCCGCGACGTGCTCGATATCGGTACTGAGAGTCGCTACGATCAATACGACCTTGCGATCGATAAGCCGAAGCCGTTGGCGCCGCGCTCGCTGCGCTTCACTGTCCCCGAGCGTATCGATGCGCACGGTGCAGTGCGGCTGCCGCTCGATGAAGCCGCCGTGCGCGCACTCGCGCCCGACCTGCGCGCGCAGAACGTGGAGAGCGTCGCCTTCGCGTTCCTCCATTCCTATGCCAATCCCGAGCATGAACGGCGCGCCGCCGCGGTCCTGAAGGAGGAATTGCCGGCCATATGGGTGACGCTGTCGTCGGCGGTGTGTCCTGAAATTCGCGAATATGAACGGACTTCAACAGCCGTCGCCAACGCCTATGTGCAGCCTCTCATCGACGGCTATCTCGCACGCATGGCCGAGGCGCTGCAGGTCGAGCAGTTCCGCGGCGCCATCTATCTCGTGACCTCGGGCGGCGGCGTCACGTCGATCGAGACGGCGCAGCGCTTTCCGGTGCGCCTTGTCGAATCGGGCCCGGCGGGCGGCGCGATTTTCGCGGCGCAGATCGCGGCTCGTCTCGGCGAGACCAAGGTGCTGTCCTTCGACATGGGCGGCACCACCGCGAAGATTTGCCTGATCGAGAAATATCAGCCGGAGACGTCGCGCGTGTTCGAGGTTGATCGCGCCGCACGCTTCCTGAAAGGTTCGGGCCTGCCGGTGCGAATCCCCGTCATCGAAATGGTTGAGATCGGCGCCGGCGGCGGCTCGATCGCTCGGGTCGACGCCTTGAAGCGCGTCACCGTAGGGCCCGAGAGCGCATCGTCCGAGCCTGGACCTGCTTGCTACGGCCGCGGTGGTCAACGCCCCGCCGTGACCGATGCGGATGTCGCGCTCGGCAAGATCGATCCCGATGCATTTGCTGGGGGAACGCTCAAGCTCAGCCTCGAATTATCGAAACAGGCCTTGTTGCGCGACATCGGTGAGCCGTTGGGATTGTCGGCGGAAACCGCGGCCTATGCCGTGCATGAGGTCGTGTGCGAGAACATGGCGAGCGCAGCCCGCGTGCATGCGGTCGAGCGCGGTGCCGCCGTTGGCCAGTACACGTTGATCGCCTTTGGTGGCGCTGCGCCGCTGCATGCGGCTCGCGTCGCCGAGAAGATCGGCGTCTCGCGCGTGATCGTGCCGTCGAACGCCGGCGTCGGCTCGGCCGTCGGATTTCTTGCCGCACCCATTGCCTATGAGCTGGTGCGCAGCCGTCATGTCAGGCTCGATGCTTTCGATGTCGCGGCGGTGTCTGATCTGCTGCATGACATGGCAACGGAGGCGCGCGCCCTGGTGGAGCCCGGCGCCGCCGGCGCTCCGGTACGCGAACGGCGCGCGGCCTTCATGCGCTATGTCGGACAAGGCCACGAGATTGCGGTCGAGTTGCCGAACCGGCGGCTGACAGAGGCGGATCTCGCAGGCCTGCGCCAGGCTTTCGAGACGAATTATACCGCCTTGTTCGAGCGGCCGATTCCGGGCGCCGCGATTGAGGTGTTGAGCTGGTCGGTGCTCTCGACCACCGAGCCGCGCAATCCGCCGCGCGTCGCTGCGGTGCCGCGCAAGCCGGCCGGGAAAGCCGCCGGCAGCCGCAAGTTTTTCGACGGACGCGCGGGGCGGGTCGTCGAGATCCCCCTGTATCGCCGCGACCAGATGGCGCCGGGGGCGACCATCGCGGGACCGGCCGTGATCGCGGAAGATGAAACCTCGACATTCGTCTCGACGAACTTCGAGGCCCATATCGACGGTGCCGGCAGCATCGTCATGGAACGGAAGGCGGCGTGACCGAGAGCGACACAAGCAACGCGAGCCTGATCGATCTGCAGATCATGTGGAATCGGCTGATCTCCGTGGTCGAGGAGCAGGCGCAGGTTCTCCTGCGCACGGCCTTCAGCCCGATCGTGCGCGAGTGCGGCGATCTCTCGGCCGGCGTGTTCGACCTGAAGGGTCGTATGCTGGCGCAGGCCGTGACCGGCACGCCGGGGCACGTCAATTCCATGGCCGAGTCGGTCAAGCATTTCATCGCGCATTTCCCGATCGAGACGATGAAGCAGGGTGACGCCTACATTACGAACGATCCCTGGATGGGGACCGGCCATCTCAATGACTTCGTTGTGACCACGCCCTGTTTCAAGGACGGCCGGCTAGTCGCGTTGTTTTCCTGCACGAGCCATCTGATGGATATCGGCGGCATCGGTTTCGGGCCGGACGCCACCGACGTCTTCATGGAGGGGCTCTACATCCCCATGCTGAAGCTGATCGATCGCGGCGTCGTCAACGAAACCTTGATGGCGATGATCCGCAGCAACACGCGGTTGCCGATCGACACCGAAGGCGACACCTATTCGCTGGCGGGCTGCAACGATGTCGGCTGTCAGCGCCTTGTCGAGATGATGCGCGAATTCGGCATCGATTCGCTCGATCAGCTTGGGGATCACATCTGCGACCGTTCGCGCGAAGCGGCGCTCGCCGAGATCGCCAAGCTGCCGAAGGGCGTCTGGCGCAACAGCATGATCGTCGACGGTTATGACGAGCCGGTCACGCTCGCGGCGACGCTGACGATCTCGGACGAGGGCATTCACGTCGACTATGGCGGCACATCGCTTGCCTCGAAGTTCGGCATCAATGTGCCGCTCTCCTACACCACGGCTTATACCGTGTTCGGCCTTGGCTGCGTGGTCGCATCGCAAATCCCGAACAATGCAGGTTCGCTGCTGCCGCTGACGGTCGCGGCATCCGCGGGCTCGATCCTCAATGCGCCGAAGCCGGCGCCGGTGGCGTCGCGCCATGTCATCGGCCAGATGCTCCCAGACGTGGTGTTCGGTTGCCTGCGTCAGATCATTCCCGAGCGGGTGCCGGCCGAAGGCACATCCTGCCTGTGGAATCTCAACGTGCGTGGACAAACGCGCGATGGTGCCGGCGGCAATTACGGATTCTCCATGGCGGTGACGAGCAACGGCGGCACCGGCGCGCGCTTTGCCAAGGATGGGCTTTCCGCGACGGCTTATCCCAGCGGGGTGCGTGGCACGCCGGTCGAGATTGCGGAGACGCAGACGCCGTTGATCTTCTGGCGCAAGGAGCTGCGTCCGGATTCGGGCGGCGCCGGTCGCACACGCGGCGGCCTCGGCCAGATCATCGAAGTCGGCAGTGGCGTTGATGCACCGTTCGACATTCTGGCGGCCTTCGACCGCATCGATCATCCGCCCCGCGGACGTGATGGCGGCCATGACGGAGAGCCCGGCTATGTCGGACTGAAGTCAGGACAGAAGCTGCGCGGCAAGGGTTTTCAGACGGTGCCGCCGGACGACCGGCTTGTGGTGATGACGCCCGGGGGCGCCGGGATCGGCGACCCAAGGGAGCGCGCGCCGCAGAATGTGCGCGACGACGTCGACGGCGGTCTGGTGTCAAGCGAGCGTGCTGTTGCGGTTTACGGTTTTGCGGGCTGATTGGCGCGGCGGTGCCGTTGCGCTTCGATTTCAACAAACCGGAGAGGGTGTATGATTACGCGACGGACTTTCACGACAGGTGCGGCAACGATGCTTGCCGCCGGCCGTATCTCGACGCGCGCCATGGCGGCGACGGCGAGCTGGGACATGTCGACGGTATGGCCCGACGGCAATTTCCATACCCAGAACGCCATGGCCTTCGCCGAGGAAGTCAAGAAGCAGACCGGTGGTGCCGTCAACATCACGGTGAAGGCCGGCGGCCAGTTGGGCTTCAAGGGACCTGAACATCTGCGCGCCGTGCGCGATGGTCTGGTTCCGCTCGCCGACGTGCTCAATATTCAGCAGGTCGGCGATGAGCCCTTCATGGGTGTCGAAAGCATTCCGTTTCTCGCCGGCTCCATCGACGAGTTGAAGATCCTGCACAAA
>Ga0137416_10001200_pt1 | contig 13024 bp, 9 predicted proteins | sample CZODoug3_1_1_16f_FD_108282 | JGI IMG/M metagenome (GOLD analysis project Ga0137416, IMG submission 108282) | Vadose zone soil fungal communities from Angelo Coast Range Reserve, California, USA - CZODoug3_1_1_16fungal (Illumina Assembly) | ecosystem: Environmental > Terrestrial > Soil > Vadose...
CGCCGTCAAGGCGCCCGGCTTCGGCGATCGCCGCAAGGCAATGCTGGAAGACATCGCGATCCTGACCGGCGGTCAGTTGATCTCCGATGAGCTCGGCATGAAGCTCGAAAGCGTCACCGTCAACATGCTGGGACGCGCGCGCAAAGTGGTGATCGACAAGGAAAACACTACGATCATCAGCGGCGCCGGCAAGAAAAAGGACATCGAAGCCCGCGTCGGCCAGATTAAGGGCCAGATCGAGGAGACCACCTCCGACTACGACCGCGAGAAGCTGCAGGAGCGCCTCGCCAAGCTCGCCGGCGGCGTCGCCATCATCCGCGTCGGCGGCGCGACCGAAGTCGAGGTCAAGGAGAAGAAGGATCGCGTCGAGGACGCGCTGAACGCGACCCGCGCCGCGGTGCAGGAAGGCATCGTGCCGGGCGGCGGCGTGGCGCTGCTGCGCGCCAAAAAGGCCGTCGGCCGCATCCACAACGATAACGCCGACGTCCAGGCTGGTATCAATATCGTGCTGAAGGCGCTGGAAGCTCCGATCCGCCAGATCTCGGAGAATGCCGGCGTCGAGGGCTCGATCGTGGTCGGCAAGATCCTCGAGAACAAGTCCGAGACCTTCGGCTTCGATGCCCAGACCGAGGAATATGTCGACATGGTCGACAAGGGCATCATCGATCCCGCCAAGGTGGTGCGCACCGCGCTGCAGGACGCGGCTTCCGTGGCCGGCCTCTTGGTGACGACGGAAGCCATGGTCGCCGAACTGCCGAGGGAGCCGGCCCCGCCGATGCCCGGCGGTGGCGGTGGCGGCGGTGGCATGGGTGGAATGGGGTTCTAGGCCCGGTCTGTTCACCTGTGATGAAATTGAAGGCCGCCTCCGGGCGGCCTTCTTTTGGCCAATGACACAGAGGTTTGGTAACACCGGCGGCACCGATTCTGTCCTTCGAGGAACTTCACATGCGCGCGCTTTTGCTCTGCCTGTTCGGTCTGGTGACGGCTTCCTCGGAGATCGCCTTCGCTCAGATCAAGCTCGAGCCCAAGGCCGCACCCGGGGCCGCCGAAACGCGCTACTTCACATCGATCGACGGCTTGATGGACGGCAACGCCGACGTCATCCTCAAGGAGATCCGCCAGGGCAAGATCGTCACCTCAGCCGTGCTCGACGTCTGCTATCCCGCCGAAAAGGGCTCCGACCGCAAGGACCGTTTCATCGCCAACCTTGGCGTCAACGGCCAAACGATGACCGGCACGACGCAGACGCTCGCGGACAAATTGCCGGTCACGGTAAAACTCTCGCGCAGGCAAACCGGCGACAGCTTTGAATTCCGCGGCCAGATCAGCGTCGGCCAGACCGTGACGCAAGTGGCCTCGTCGGACAATTCCGATCTCAGCGAAAAGGAGTTTCTGGACAACCAGACCACCGATGACGGCATCACGCCGGCTCCCAAGGATTTTACCGAAGTCTCGCCGGAATCGGTCGGCGTGCGCGTCAAGCTGGACACCGCGCTGGATTTCCTGAAGAGCCTGAAGGGCGAGGCCGTCGAAATCGGCCTTGGCAGCCTCGCCGTCTCCTGCGACGCGCTCCGGGCCGGCGAGCAGACCATCAATCTCGCGGTCGATCCCGATCACGCGAGCGCCCTGATCGCCAAGGTGAAGTCGGCGCCCGGCGTGGTCGCTGTGGGCTGGACCAGCGGCAGCATGGAGATGGACCGCACCATCCGCTTTTCCGCCGCGGAATGGCGCGACGGCAACAAGATCGACAAGGACAAGACCGCCACCGCGATCTCGAATATCCTGAGCAAGACGCTTTCCGCCAAACCGTCGGCGGCTTCGTGGAACGCCAACACCGGAAAGCTGAAGCTGACCTTGAAGCGCCCGAGCCAGGTGTATCCGGCGCTCGGCCTCACCGAGAATATCGAGATCACGGCACTGGTCTCGCCGGACAAACCCGGCGCCTCCGACCGGCTGATGCTGTGGATCTCGAGCCCGGTGATCACCACATCGGACGAAGGCGCGGGCCCAAAGCTCAATCTGTCCGAGGACTCGAGCGGCGACGAGGAAGGCGGCGAGCCCAAGGACGACAACGGTTCGATCGACGCGCTCGCCAAGGAATTCAGGGGACAGCGCTGGGACGCCGACAAATCGGTATGGAAATAACCGAAATTCCGACCGCTCTGATGTCGCACGGCGCAGCACCCTTACGTCATTGCGAGCCCCCGGTCGCGCGAATGCGCGCCCGATGACAGGCTCTGCGAAGCAATCCATCGCGCCGCGCAGAAAGGGTGGATGCTTCGTCGCTTGCATCGGTCTGCGCTGCGGTCATGGTGCCGCAGCGGCCGATCCCGGTCTGCTCATTCGGCGAGCCTTGCTGGATATCCGAGTGGTCAGGTCATCAATTCTGGAGAGGAATGTCCTCAGGATCGGGGATGTGTTTGCCTTGTGATATCCGATCACCAAATCGATGGTCGGCGCCTCGCCCGTTAGCGGACGACTGATGACAGACCCTTTCAAGAAATTCAGTGCAGACGTCGGAACCAGGGCCACACCGCGCGTCGACTCAACCAGAGAAACGGCCATCGCGAAATTATCGATCTCGAGATGTGGCACGATCTCTATTCCGGATCGTTGCAGATAATCGTCGATAACAGCACGCAGCACGCGCGGCACGCTTGATATCCCGATGAATGTTTCACCGGCAAGATCGGGTGGATCGATGGCGTGGCACTCGGCGAGCGGATGATCGCTCGGCAGGATCACGACCAGAGACTCCTTTGCGACCAATTTGTATTCGAGATCGGCCTTCTGTTCGCGGCGGAGGAAAGCGATATCGAGCTTCCCGCGCTGCAGGTCGTCGGCAAGCATTGTCGAATGGTCGCTGGAAACTCTGATTTCAATATGGAGCAATTCGTCGCACAGGATGCTTGTGGCACGAGGCAGCCAATCAACTTCCTGTCCGGTTTGGAAACCCATGGAGAAAATCGGTTTGGCAGGTTGCGCCGCCCGTCGCGCTGCCTCGGCGGCGGCCTCCGCCTGAGTGAGCGCCAGCCGTGCATGGTCGAGAAAGGCCCGACCGGCGGCGGTCAATTCGACGCCGTGCACGCTGCGGCTCATCAACTGGACGCCGACCTCGAATTCGAGATCGCGGATTTGCCGGCTGAGGGAAGGCTGCGAGGTGTGCAGCCGTTTTTCGGCCGCGAGCGTCAGGCTGCCCTCTTCGGCGACCGCCACGAAATAACGAAGGTGCCGTAGCTCCATTCCGCCCTCCATATCTTCAAGGCATGCCCCCCTACTTACAAAGTCTTTTGCGCAGGCGCCAGCGGTTCCTACTTAGCCCACAGCGGAAGCGCCCTCGGGAGACATCCGTGGGCCTTTATCAGCTTCCCGGCGTTGCTATCCATGCTCCGCCGGCAGGAAGTGTGAAATCGTGAGGAACCAGAAAAAATGACTAACCCAGTCGTATTGATCACGGGCGCCTTGACCGGCATCGGGCGCGCCGCCGCCATCGCCTTCGCCAAGAAGGGCGCGAAGGTCGTCATAGCCGGTCGGCGTGATGAGGTCGGCAAGGCGCTCGCTAACGAACTGCGCGCTTTCGGTTCGGAAGCCGAGTTTATCAACGCCGACGTCCGCAAGGAGGATGACGTCCGCGCTTTGGTCGACAAGACCGTCGCACGGTTTGGCCGTCTCGATGTCGCAGTCAACAATGCCGGCACCGAAGGCCAGGTTGGCCCGATCACGGACCAGACCGCGGCAAGCTATGCCGCGACGTTCGACACCAATGTGCTCGGCGTGATCCTGAGCATGAAGCACGAAGTGCGCGTTATGCAGGGACAGGGCAGCGGCAGCATTATCAACATCTCCTCGACCTACGGGCACGAGGGTGCGGCGGGGGCCTCTATCTATGTCGGCAGCAAGCACGCCGTCGAAGGCATCACCAAGTCGGTGGCGCTCGAGATCGCCAAGTCGGGAATCCGTGTCAACGGCGTGGCGCCTGGCCCTACCGACACGGGCATGTTGACCCGTTTTACGGGCACGGCGGAGAACAAGGCCGCTTTGGTGAGGGGTGTTCCGATGGGCCGCCTCGGCCTCTCGGAGGAACTCGCCAACGCGATCGTCTTTATCGCGTCGGACGAAGCCTCATTCATCACCGGCCATATCCTCAACGTCGATGGCGGCAAGACCGCCGGCTGATCCTGTCCGGGCGCGGTTTGCTCCGCACGCGGTTTTTGGCTGCCGAGACGCCATTCCCAACTCAGAAGGATACAGATCATGGCTGATAGGCCGATGAAGATTATGAAGATGCCGGGGCCCGACCACCCGATTACGATCGAAGCGAATTCGTCTCGTGTCGTGGTCACGGTCGGCGGAAAAGTCATCGCCGACACCAACGATGCGTTGACGCTTCGGGAGGCGTCCTATCCGCCGGTTCAGTATATCCCCCGTCGGGATGTCGATATGGCCGCGCTCACGCGGAGCGAACACACGACGTATTGCCCCTACAAGGGCGACGCTTCCTATTACAGCATTCCGGCTGGCGGGGATCGCTCCCGCAATGCGGTGTGGACTTACGAGACCCCATTCGAAGCGATGGTGCAGATCAAGGATTACGTCGCCTTCTACCCGGACCGTGTCGACCCGATCAGCTAACCGACGCCGGCGGCCTGGCTTCGGTGGCTCAGGCCGGGCCCCTGCGGCGACAGTTCAAGAAGTCGAATCACTCAGCGCTCGAAACGAGGATCTTCAATGACGAAGCGTACCGCATTGGTTACCGGAGCATCTGGCTTGGCGGGCAGTTACATGCTGGCTCATCTGCTTAAGCAGGGCGACTGGGATATCGTCGCCGTGTCGCGTCGCAAGCCACAGATTTCAGGCAACTACCGACACATTTCGGCGGACCTGCTCGATCCCATTGATTGCCGGACCAAGCTCGGGGCCCTTACCAATATCTCCCATGCGTTCTATTTGGCGATCACGGAGCGCGCGGATCCTGATGAACTGATGTCGGCGAATACCGGCATGTTCGTGAACCTCGTCAAAACGATCGAGGCTGCTTCGCCTGCACTCGAGCACGTTCACCTTTCTCAGGGCACAAGGTGGTACGGAAATCATCTTGGGCCCTACAAGACGCCGACCAAGGAGGACGATCCGCGGCACATGCCGCCCAACTTCTACTACAACCAGCAGGGCTTCCTTGAGGAGTTCCAGAAGGGCAAGCGCTGGACCTGGTCGGTCGGGCGCCCGCATGCGGTCTGCGGCTTCTCCACGGGAGGGCCGATGAATCTGACGCTGGCGATCGCCGTCTACGCCAACATCTGTAAGGCGCTAGGACTGCCGCTCAGCTTTCCCGGCAAGCCCGGCGCTTACACAGCGCTCTATCAGTGTACCGATGCTGCTCTGTTGGCCAAGGCCATCGAATGGATGGCAACCGACCCGAAATGTGCGAATCAGGCCTTTAACATCACCAACAGCGATCTCATGCGATGGCAGAACATGTGGCCCAAATTCGCCGATTTCTTCGGCATGGAACTGGCTCCGCCACGACAGATCAGCCTCTCACGGGTCATGGCCGACAAGGGACCGATTTGGGACGGCATCGTCGAGAAAAACGGGCTGCAGAAATACCGCTACGAGGACATTGCCGCTTGGGGCTATCCCGACGGCGTTTTCGCATCGGATTATGATATCGTCTCGGATACCAGCAAGGTGCGTCGCTTTGGATTTCACGACCTGGTGGATTCCGAGGAAATGTTTCTTCGTATGTTTGCTGAGTTTCGGCGCGATCGCATCATTCCATAAGCGCGAAATCATCGAATGCGCAGAGCGCGACGAGACACTGAGGGGCTGACTGACCGTCATCGCCCTCCTCAGCCTCCTCGCGCTCGCGAGCGCGATGCGCGGGGCCTGTCATCGGGCGCGCATTCGCGCGACCAGGTGGCTTGGCCCACCGGCACCGCCGCAAATTTTTTCCAATGCGATTTCGAACAACCAGATCGTCAAAGACAGAATGGATTGCTTCCGCCTTCGCTCGCGAGCTACGGCGGGCAACTTCGCATTGTTGCGGCGCGATGGGCCCCCGGTGCCCCACGCCGTAATTGCTGCCCTGGTTGACTGAAACTTGAAGGGTCGTGTTGCAGACACCGGCGAGTTCCCAGACGCGATAGCGTGTCGACGCAAGTGGAACTATTGCCCTGATGACAAACTGGGTGCGTGGATATTAGCCTGCGGCAAAATTAAAAACATGGGAGGATGGCATGCCAGACGCAACGGTTGCAGCACGTGCTTCGGAAGCGACGAGCGGCGGTACGACGCAGCAGGTCGACGTCGCGGTGGTGGGTGCCGGGTTCGCCGGCCTGTACCTTCTGCATCGGTTGCACAAGGCCGGCTTCACGACGGTGGTGCTGGAGGAGGCCGACGACGTCGGCGGCACCTGGTACTGGAACCGATATCCCGGCGCACGCTGCGACATTCAGACCATCGACTACAGCTACACCTTCGATCCGGAGCTGGAGCGCGCGTGGCAATGGTCGGAGAAATACGCAACCCAACCCGAAATCCTGCGCTACCTCGGCTTCGTCGCCGACCGCTATGATCTGCGGCGCGACATCCGGTTTCGCACCAGGATCACGGCCGCGAATTGGGATCAGGCCGCGGAACGCTGGCTGCTCACGACCAATCATGGCGCGACCGTGTCCTGCCGCTATTACATCATGGCCACCGGCTGTCTCTCCGCGCCCAAGCCGCCGGAGATCGATGGTGTCAAAGACTTCAAGGGCGAGGTCTATTTCACCGGTCGCTGGCCGCATCAGCAGGTCAATCTCGCCGGCAAGCGCGTCGCGGTGATCGGCACGGGTTCGTCCGGAATCCAATCGATCCCGTTGATCGCCGAGCAGGCGGAGCATCTGACCGTGTTCCAACGCACCCCGAATTTTGCCCTTCCCGCCCATAATGGTCCTGCGCCGGCGGATCGCGTTGCCTTGCTGGAAGGCGACCGCGCCAGCTACCGTGAGCAAGCCCGCTGGTCGATGGCCGGTGTACCGTGGCCGCAACCAACGGCGGTGAGCTGGCAATTGAGCGATGCCGAGCGCCGCGAGCGCTTCGAGCAGGCGTGGGCCGCCGGCGATCTCGTCCTCATCCTGACCCAGCTGTGGGCTGACCAGGGCGTCGACGTCGACGGCAACGCGCTGGTCGCCGAGCTGATCCGCGAGAAAATCCGCAGCGCCGTCAAGGACCCCACGACGGCGGCGGCGCTGAGCCCTCACGACCATCCGTTTGGCGCCAAGCGTCCCTGCCTCGATACCAACTACTACGCCACTTACAACCGCCAGAACGTCACGCTGGTGAACCTGCGGCTGGAGCCGATCAAGTCGATCGCGGCCTCCGGCATCAAGACCGACACGCGCAATTTCGACGTCGACGTCATCGTGTTTGCCACCGGCTTCGACGCCATGACCGGAGCGATCAAGGCGGTTCATCCGATCACGGGCCGCGGGGATAAGTCGCTGTCCGACGTCTGGGCCAACGGCCCGCAGAGCTATCTTGGGCTTACGGTAGCCGGCTTTCCCAACCTGTTCATGATCACCGGCCCGGGCAGCCCGTCGGTGCTGTCAAACATGGCCGTATCGATCGAACAGCACATCGACTGGGTCGTTGACCGCTTGAATGCGATGCGCGCGGACGGCTTCACGACAATCGAGGCGACCGCAACGGCGCAGGCCGGCTGGGCGCAACATATGGCCGACTGTGCAACCATCACGCTGCATCGGCTGGCGAACACCTGGTACACGGGCGCCAACGTTCCCGGCAAGGCGTGGGGCGTGATGCCCTATACCGGCGGCGTCGGTCCCTACCGCAGCATCTGCAACGAGATCGTCAGCCGCGGCATGCTCGGTTTCAGGCTCAGCGGCCCCAACGTCGCCGAGCAATGCAACGATGGCGAGATCGTTCGCCTGCAACCGGATGTGCGGCTGGTGCTGAACATGCTGGCGGACATGAATCTGCCGCCGATCGAGTCGCTCGGCGCCCAGGGTGCGCGCGACTTCGTGAATGAATTCAACCAGAGCCGTCCCGCTGGCCGACCGGTCGGCGAAATCATCGACGGCACCCTCCCCGGCACCGACGGTCCGCTGTCCTACCGTCTCTATCGGCCGGCGACGCCGGGGCCGCATCCGATCGTGGTCTATTTCCATGGCGGCGGCTGGGTGTTGGGTGACCAGCAATCCGACGATCCGTTCTGCCGTGACATGTGCCGGCGTACCGGAATGATGTTCGTCAGCGTCGATTACCGGCATGCGCCCGAACACCGCTTCCCGGCAGCGGCAGAAGATGGTTACGCGGCGACGCGGTGGATCGCCGAGCATGCGGCCGACCTCGGCGGCAGACCAGGACCGCTGATGATCGCGGGCTGGAGCGCCGGCGGCAACATCGCGGCCGTCACCTGCCAGCTGGCGCGCGACCGCGGTGGCCCGCAGATCTCGGGCCAGCTTCTGGTATGCCCGGTCACCGACTGCACATTCGACCGCCCGTCCTACAACGACAATGCGACCGGCTACTTTCTGACGCGCGCGTTGATGTACTGGTTCTGGGACCTATATTGTTCGCCCAAAGACCGAACCGATCCGCGCGCCTCGCCGCTGCGCGGCAAACTTGATGGTCTGCCTCCGGCGTTGGTGGTGACCTGCGAGTTCGATCCGCTGCGCGACGAGGGTGTCGCTTACGCCGAAGCCCTGGCTGCCGCTGGTGTGCCGGTCGAGCAGCTTAACGCGCGCGGCCACTTCCACTCGTCCTTGACCATGGTCGACGTGGTGATCACCGGCGTCAGCGGGCGCGTGCAGATGACCGAAGCTCTGCGCCGCTTCGCCGGGCTTCCCCCGGAAAGGAAACAAGGTGACGAGGGTGTCCGATCAGGCCGGACGGCCTCGCCGCACGAAATCGATGCGGCTGCTGGCTAACGCGCAGGAGCCACGAAGCTAATCCTTATCGGCCCAGATCGCCTGCTCGGTCCATCCGAGCGCGGCTAACTCATCCGTGCGCAAATGTGCCTCGCCGGCGGCGAAGAATTCGTCCAGTTGGGGCGGGGGCACCGAGGTGCCGCTCATCATGGCGTGGGCCTGGCCGCGATGATGGATCTGATGCTGAAACAGATGCAGCAGCAGGCGGTCCATCCTTTCATGCTGGATCGTATCCCCGCGATGCACCGAGACAACCCGGCGCAGGCCGTAGCTGTCCAGCTTCCGCACCACAGCCAGCAAGCGCCGGTCCACACTGGCTTGTGCTTGCTGAAGCAACGCCACCGTTCCACAGGGTTCCGGGTCGGACCAGGCCGCCGGACCCAGATCGCCTCCCTCCATCGCATCGACATAAAATCTGTCGATGATCAGGATGTGGTTGAGCGTGGCGCGAAGGCTCGGGAAGAAACCGGTCCGCTGCGCCGTCAATTCATCCTGCGAGAGCCGGGCACACGCCCTGAGCAAACGGTAATTGGACCAGGCATTGTTATACGCCATAGCCCGGTAGGGTAACGCCATGTCCTCGTCCGAAGGCACTTCAGGTGTAGGCATGTTGTCTGTCCTGGCCTCCGACAAATCTACCGTCACGGGCCATGGGTGGTCACGTCCTAATTCGTATTGATAAGGAACCGCAGCGACTTCGTGCCGATGAACGTGACGAAGTCGCCCTGCCGCTTCCAGGTCGCAGCATCGCTGAGCGCCGCGATCAGGTCGTCGTCGGTCTGCGCCCGATCCGGCGGACAGGGCCGGTCTTGCATCGCGCCGGGAACAAAGATCACGGTGTTGCCCGCCACCGAGAACTGGCCCTTGCCGCCCTTGCACCAGAGTTCGAGGACCACCTCGCCATTGTCGCCGATCTCCAGCGACGGCACCCGCTTCGAGCCGGGCTGACGCGCGGCATCCAGCGTCATTTCCAGTCCGAACGGAAATTCCTCCTGGGCCTGCGCCGGGCCGGCGCCAAAAGCGGCCATAACGAGCGCCAATGAAAACGCGGCGTTTCTCAACATGCGTGCGACTGAAATCATAAAGCGCCTCGAAATAATCCGACGTTCGAACCAGCGCGTTTTATGTGACGAAAATGACATTGACCAGCTTGGCCGCGACAGAAAAAACCCTTGAAAAAAGCAAATCCCCGCGGGCCGCAGCCCACGGGGATTTCTGGTCGATCGCGGCTAAGGCGCGGTCTATTTCAGGACCATCTCCGTGAATGGATAGACATAGGCCTGCAACATCACGAGAACGCCGACAAGACACGCCAGCGCGATCGAATGCTTGAACACGAAGCGCAGAATGGTGCCCTCATGCCCATACCAATTGGTCGCGGTGGAGGCGACCACGATCGACTGCGCATCGATCATCTTGCCCATCACGCCGCCGGACGAGTTGGCGGCGCCCATCAGAACCGAGGAGAGACCCAATTGCTCCGAGGTGATCTTCTGCAGATTGCCGAACAGAATGTTCGACGCCGTATCCGATCCCGTCAACGCCACGCCCAACCAGCCGAGCAGCGTGCCGAAGAAGGGATAAAGCACGCCGGTCGCGGCAAACGCGAGACCGAGCGTCGCATCGACGCCCGACAGCCGGGTCAGCGTGCCGATCGCCAGCATCGCCGAGATCGTGATCAGCGAGATCGCGCACAGCTTGATGGTGCGGCCATATTCGGTGATCAGCCTGGCTGGCGCGAGACCCATCAGGAAACCGGAAATGATGGCCGCGATCAGCATGCCGCTGCCGGTGAAAGACAGATATTCGAACTTGAACACGGCGCCTTCAGGCGTCGGCTTCGCCGCCACCGGTGGCATCTTGTTGATCATGTTATTTAGGTCGGGGACGGAATAATTGTAGAAGAAGATCGAGTTGGCCCAGGCCTTGAAGGCCCCATTGCCCCAGATCAGCATCACGATGCAAACGATGATCCATGGCAAGAGCGCGCTCCAGAGTTCGCCTTGCGTCAGCGGCGTCTTGTCCATGGCCTTCGGCGCCGTCATGGTCGCGGCGGACTCGTCGCTGCCGCGCAGCGCCGGCGACAGCCAGAGCTGCTTCGGCTGCCAGACCTTCAGGAACAGGATCAGACAGCCCATCGAGATCAGCGAGGCGCCGATATCGACGATCCAGGGGTTGATGTAATTCGAGATCACGAATTGCGGGATCGCGAACGACACGCCGGTGACCAGAATCGCCGGCCAGACATCCTTCATGCCTTTCCAGCCGGCGAACGCCCATACCACCCAGAACGGCACGATCAGCGAAAACACCGGCAGCTGCCGGCCGACCATCGCGCCGAGGATGTAGGGATCAAGCCCCGTGACCGAAGCAAGACCCTGGATCGGCGTCCCGAGCGCGCCATAGGCCACCGGTGCGGTATTGGCGATCAGCGACAGGCCGGAGGCGGCCAGCGGCGAGAAGCCGAGGCCGATCAGGACCGAGCCGGTGATCGCGACCGGGGTGCCGAAGCCGGAAGCGCCTTCGAAGAACGCGCCGAAGGAGAACGCGATCAGCAGCAATTGCAGCCGCCGATCCTCGGTGACGCCGCCGACGGCGCGCTTCAGCAGTTCGAATTTACCGGTCGCCACCGTGATCTGATAGAGAAAGATGACGTTCAGCACGATCCAGCCGATCGGGAAGAAGCCGGCGACGACGCCAAGCAGCGAGGCGCGGATCGACATGCCTGCCGGCATCGTGAAGATGTAGATCGCGATCAGGTTGGCCACGATCAGCGCAATGATCGCCGCGATGTGCGCCTTGACCTTGCCGCTGGCGATCAGCACCAGCAGCGTAACCACCGGAATGGCGGCGGCAATCGTCGACAACGTTGCGTTGTCGAACGGATTGTAGACTTGATTCCACATGTTGCGGATCCTCCCCACGCCATTATGCAGCGCGCCCACCAGCGTGAACGGTCAGGCGCGCCTGGCGTGATCGCGGGGAGTGTCCTCGGTGATGTGCGAAATCTGCCTACGAATTTAGCAGCGCCAAATCTCGCTCACAACGTCGCGAAATCAGAAGGTCCCCCGCCCCTCGCCGTTGCGCCCATGCTAGGGTTGACTCGAACACGGGGACAAGCCAGCGGTGAATGCGAAATCTACGACTTTAGTCTAGAGCGCCGCTGATTGTCCCGACTTTTCAGGCCTTTGCGGGCCATCCCCCGGAGACGTTAATCTGTGAACAACATTCGCTCCACGCTCGCGACGGTATGGCGCATCGCCGGGCCATACTTCCGTTCCGAGGACAAATGGGCAGGCCGCGGCCTGCTTGCCGCGGTGATCGCCATTGAGCTGGCGCTGGTCGCAGACAGTGTGTTGATCAACCAGTGGCGCAATCGATTCTACAACGCGCTGCAGGAGAAAGACTGGGACGGGTTTGTTTGGGAAACCATCGTCTTTTGTGTGCTGGCCGCGGTCAGCGTCGTGCTTTCGGTCTACCAGCTCTATCTCAACCAGTGGCTTCAGATCCGCTGGCGCAACTGGATGACCACCAAATATCTCGGCGAGTGGCTGCGCGGCGCGAACCACTACCGCATGCAGCTTCAGGGGGACGCGGCCGATAACCCTGATCAACGTATCACCGATGACATCAAGATGTTCGTCGATTCTACGCTGAACCTCAGCGTCGGCCTCTTGAGCTCAATCGTCACGCTGGCTTCCTTTGTTGTCATCCTGTGGGGACTGTCCGCGGCAGCGCCGTTGCATGTTTTCGGCAACGAGTTCGCGATTCCCGGCTACCTGGTATGGGCCGCGCTGATCTATGCCATCTTCGGAACGGCACTGACGCAATGGATCGGCTCACCGCTGGTCAACCTCGATTTTCAACAGCAGCGCTTCGAGGCAGATTTCCGCTTCAACCTGGTTCGGGTCCGCGAAAGCTCCGAACAGATCGCATTGTTGCAGGGCGAGCGCGCCGAACGCGGCCGGCTTTCGGAGCGCTTCGGCCGCGTGGTCGGAAACTGGCACGCCATCATGAGCCGGACCAAGCGGTTGACGGCCTTCACCCAGAGCTACGCCCAGGCGGCGGTAATTTTCCCGATCGTCGTCGAA
>Ga0137416_10001201_pt1 | contig 13012 bp, 14 predicted proteins | sample CZODoug3_1_1_16f_FD_108282 | JGI IMG/M metagenome (GOLD analysis project Ga0137416, IMG submission 108282) | Vadose zone soil fungal communities from Angelo Coast Range Reserve, California, USA - CZODoug3_1_1_16fungal (Illumina Assembly) | ecosystem: Environmental > Terrestrial > Soil > Vadose...
AGCGCCGCGGAATCCGCGGCATTTTGAAGTTCGTTGCGGACCTCCCATAAATGGCCGACGTCGACGACCAAGGCGATGACCGCGCCGAGCACGAAGGTGAGAATCAGCGCGAAGAGCACCGAGGTGGCACCGCGCTGTCGCACACGCGCCCGCGCGCACGCGTTCATCGTTCCGGCTCCTGCGGCAACGGCGCCATGCCCGTTCCAGGCGAACCCGGGGGCACGACGAGAACCGGATTGCCGTAGCCCGTCACGGGGGCGCTCGGCGCGGACAAAGATCGCATATGCGTCCTGGCGATGGTCGCCGCCTCTTCGGGATCGAGCGGCGGCTCGGTCTTCCCATCGCTGCCCGCGTCCGGGTCGATGACTTGCGCCCGAAAGGCGGCGCGATTCGCCTCTCCGAAGTGCGCGCTCAAGTGCGTTCGGTCGCATCCCGAGCCCGCGAGCGCAAAGAGCGCGACGGCAGCGCACATCGCATTGGCGTCGATGGCCTTCATGGGGACTTCCCTTCCTCTTGGCTGCCTTCGGGGCACGCTCGCTGCGCGTTTTCGGATGCCACGCGAAGAAGCGGGTTCTCGACGCCTGCTTCGCGATAGAGCACACACGCGGCGCGCGTATCGCCCGCCTGCTCGTAGGCGTATCCGAGGTTATTTCGAGCTTCGTCCTCGCTGCCCCCGTGTTCGAATTCGCGCTTCGCGCGGTCGAATTGGTGGAGCCTTCCGAAGACGAAGCCGAGATTGTTGCGCATTCGCCGCGAGAAGGGATCGTGCCGGAGCCCTTCCTGGAGCGCGGCCTCGGCTTCATCGTACCGGCCGCGGACGAAGAGTGCGACGCCGAGGTTGTTGGAATAGGCGCCCTCGTCCGCGCGAAGCCGGATGGCTGTTTTGAAGTCTCGAATGGCCGCGTCGTCCGTATCGCCGCGCACCTCGCGCAGAATGCCGCGGCTCGCGTAGGCGCCCGCGTCGTTCGGATCGAGGCGGATCGCCGTACCGTAAGAGCGCTCGGCTTGCTCGAAGAGCCCTTGCTCGCGGTACACCGTTCCGAGCAGCGTGTGAAGCTCTGGATCGTTCGGCCGCTGCGCGATCAGCTCGAGGAGTTGGCGGCTCGCGGCCAGCCACTCGCGATGCCCCGCCAAGGCAAATGCCAAATCCTTTCGGAGCGCCTGACTATCGATCTTGGGCCTCTCGGGCTCCGGCGTGGTGTGCGAACAGCCGGCGACCGCCGCGGCTGAGAGGATCATAGCGAATAGGATCGGGTGTTTCATGACGGATGTTTCAGCGCCGGTCCGAGCAAGGTGATGATCCGAACGACGGCTGGCCCGAGAATGACGCAAAAGAGAGCAGGCAAAATGCAGAGGATGAGCGGCAACATCATCTTGACGCTCGCGGTCGCCGCCTTCTCCTCGGCGCGATGGGCTCTTCGCGTGCGCATCGAAGATGCGTGGGTGCGGAGCGCGCGCGCGATCGCCGTACCGAACATCTCCGTTTGAATGATGATGGCCGACAGGGCGCGCAGCTCCTCGAGGCCCGTGCGCTCGGCGAGGCGGCGAAACGCGCGCGCGCGGGCGACGCCCGCCTGGATCTCCATGGTCGTCTGCCGCAGCTCGCCCGCGAGCTGGGGCGCAGCGCGCTCGATTTCTTTGGCGATGCGGCCGAGCGCGGCATCGAGACCGAGGCCCGCTTCGACGCAGGTGACGAGAAAGTCGAGCGCGTCCGCGAGGGAGCGGGCCAGAACTGCCTGGCGCGATTGAACGCGCCGGTTCAGCCAAATGTTGGGCGCATAGAACCCGACCGAGAGGAGCACGACGGCCAGCGCGCGCACCGCCGGAAGTGGCGCAGGCAAGAGTGCGCTCAGCGCGAGGAGACCGCCGCCGAGAACGAGGGCGAGTGCGACTTTGGCGCCGAGGAAGGTCTCGACGGCGCGCGCGCCGCGGAAGCCCGCATGCTGGAGCGTCCTGCGCATGCGCGACATCTCGTTCGCTTCGGAGGGTCGCGCGATGCCGCCGAGCGGTGCGAGCAACTCCGCCCAAACCGATCTCTCCACGGTCGTGAGGCTCGCCCTCGGCGACGCCGGATTCGCACGCGCGCCAGGCCCACCTTCGATGTCGTGCGTGACCCGCTTGGCGCGCTCGAGCACCGCATCGCGCGGGGCGCCCATCGCGGCGCGCAGGCCGAACATCATCGCGACGCCCGCAACGCACGCGAGCGTTGCGCCGAGAAAGATGACCGGGTCCATCAGTAGGCCACCTTGGTCAGTTGGCGAATCCAGAGAATACCGACGACCCAGAGCACGACGGCGCAGACGAGGATCGCGCGACCGGTCCCGTGGCTGAGCTCCGTGAGATAGGCCGGGTTGGTGATCGAGATGAGGAGCGCCACCACCACGGGAAGCGCACCGAGAATGATCCCGGAGATCCGCCCCTCCGCCGTGAGCGCGCGAAGTTTCGAATAGAATTTGAAGCGGTCACGCATGGTGTCCGCGATTCGCTCGAGCACCTCGACGAGGTTTCCGCCGGTCTCGCTCTGGATCCGGATCGCGACCGCGAGGAGGTTCAAATCCGGACTCCCGGGCACACGCTCCGTCATGCTGTGCACGGCCGCTTCGAGCGATAGCCCGAGGTTCTGTTGTTCGTACGCTTTGGCGAATTCGCTCGCGATGGGCGGCGAACACTCCTGCGCAACGAACTTGAACGAGGCCGGCAAAGCGTGCCCCGCTTTGACCGCGCGCGCCATCATCTCGAGCGCATCCGGGAGCTGCTCCGTGAGGCTCTTCGTGCGCGCCGCACGCGCATGAAGGGCCATGGTGAGCGGCAACGCCACGAGCGCGGGGGCGAAGATCATCGCCGCGAAAGGACGTCGCAACGCCACGGCCCCCAGGATGCCGAGGAGACCCAACGAGATCATTCGAAAGAGCGTAGCCGCCACGCTCGTCTCCGAATCGCTCTGGTCGAGGAGTCTCTCGAGCCGTTCGGCGCAGTCGAAGCCGGCGAGGAGATCGTTGAGCCAATCCGCAGACGCGAGCCGCCGCCGGCGAAGAATCTGCGGTCCCGCGTTCGGGGTCCCCACCGTCTGGAGGCGCCGGCGCAGCTCCTCGGCCGGCCGCTCACCGAGGTAGCGCACGAAATAGTAAACCGCTTCCGCGGCGGTGACCGTGGCGAGCAGGAGGACGAGAAAGAGAAGCCCCGTCATCACGGCACCTCCCGCGCAGAAAAGAGCTCGGGTGCGACGTGGAAGCCCGCGCGCTCGAGGCGCGGAGCGCATCGCGGCCGAAGTCCGGTCGAGGAAAACTCTCCGACGATGCGCCCCTCCGCGTCCACGCCGCGCTGCCGGAACACGAAAATGTCCTGCATCTGAATCACCGTCCCTTCCGTGCCGGTGACCTCGGAGATGGCCACGATGCGGCGTTTGCCGTCGGAGCCGCGATGAAGCTGCACGATGAGGTCGAGCGCCCGGGCGATCATCTGAGAGACGACTTGCTCGGTCACGTTGAGGCCGGACATGCCGATCATGGCCATCATGCGCGTGAGGGCGTCACGCGACGAATTGGCATGTATCGTCGCCATCGAACCTTCGTGCCCGGTGTTCATTGCCTGGAGCATGTCGAGAATCTCGACGGAGCGGATCTCGCCCACGATGATGCGATCGGGCCGCATGCGCAGGCTGTTCCGGACGAGATCACGGGTCAACACCTCGCCTCGCCCTTCGACGTTGGGCGGACGCGTCTCGAGACGCACGACGTGCGACTGCTGGAGCTGCAGCTCGGCCGCGTCTTCGATGGTAACCACGCGCTCGTAATTGGGAATGAAGGACGAGAGAGCGTTCAGCATGGTCGTCTTTCCGGTCCCCGTTCCGCCAGCCACGAGGATGTTGAACCGCGCCTTCACGCACGGCTCGAGGAAGTCTCGCATGGCCGCGGTCATCGCCCCCGTGCGAACGAGATCGTCGATCCGGAGTGGCGCCCCGCCGAACCGCCGAATGCTCAAAATGGGACCGTCGACGGCAAGCGGCGGAATGATCGCATTGACGCGCGAGCCATCCGGCAGGCGCGCGTCCACCATCGGAGAGGTCTCGTCCACGCGCCGGCCGACGCGCGAGACGATTCGGTTGATCGTCTGCTGTAGGTGCTCGTTGTCGCGAAAACGGAGGGGCGTCGTCTCGAGCCGTCCTCCGCGTTCGACGTAGATGGTGCTGAAGGTGTTGACGAGAATGTCGGAGATGGCCGTGTCGCGCATCAGCGTTTCGAGCGGCCCGAGCCCCATGATATCGTCGATGAGCTCGTGGACCATTTTTTCGCGCTCGCGGCGATTCAGCGGCAGGTTCGTATCCGCGACCATCTGCCCGAGGAGCGCCGTGAGCTCCTGCGCGAGCTGCTCGGTGGTCAGACGGCTCATCGTTTCCAGATTGAGGCGATCGACGACCCGAGCATGCAAGGACGCTTTGAGCGCGTAGTAGATTTCGGGGGCGAGCGTCGCTTGCGGATCGGGTTGCGTCGAGCGGCTCGAAGAACCGTTAGGTTGCTTCAGGCGCGCGTCGAGGGACATCGAAGCCTCCTTCATTTTCTTTGCGCGATTCGGAATCGATGCGCCTCGACGCGACGTGACGCAAGAGTCCGCGGAAGAAGCCGCGCCGCGCTTCTCGCTTCGTGCCGGAGAGCCGCGCGGCGAGATCTGCGATGTCGTGAACGGCCTTCGAGTGCGGCGCGACCGAGCCGACGGGCACGCCGCGATTCAGGGCGGCCATCGCCGAGCGGTCATCGATGGCAATCGTGGCCCGAACATCGATACCCAAGTTCTCGGCCATCGACCCGAGATCGATGGACGCCTTCGCGTGAAAGCCATTGACCACGGGTTCGACCTTGTCCTTGTCGTAACCGAGCCGCTCGAACAGTTCGAGGCAGCGCTTCGCGTTCTTGAGGGAGATGACGTCTTGCGTGAGCAAGAGCTCAATCCGATGGGAGGCGTCGAGCACGCCCACGGAGAGCTCGTCGAGCCCGCGCAGACCATCGCACACGATGTAATCGAAATGGCGCGCCATCAATTGGAGCAGCGCGGTTATCTGCGAGGGTCCGACCGTCTCCCCATCGTCGAGCGCGTGGGGCTGCGCGACGACGAAGGGCCCCGAGGCGTGGCGCGCGAGCGACGAGAGCAGAAGCTCTCGATCGAGACGATGCAGGTTATGGGCGATGTCCGCGATCGAATTCCGAGGTGCCAGGTCCAGGAACGCGAGGACGTCACCGAAATGCCGGTCGAGGTCGATGAGAAGCACGCGCCTGTCTTGCTCACACAGCGCGCACGCGAGATTGACCGCCAGGGTCGTCGCGCCGATGCCGCCCTTCGTCGGAAATATCGAGATGATCGTCCCGCTCGTCCCGCTCGCACTCTCGGCCGTCGTCCGCCGGAGGAGGGTCCTCACGATCTCGTTCAATTCTCGGCCTTCGTCGAGGACTGCGAATTCGCAAGCTCCCGCGCGCATGGCGCGCAGAATCAGGTCGGGATCCTTGGCGTCGGCCAGGGCGACGACCTGCACCTGCGCGATCACCTGCCGGACCTCTTGGACGGCGCGGAGGCCGCGCTCGAGATCGGCCGCGAGATCGACGAGGACGATCCTGCTCGTGGATTTGACCTGCGTGGCGATCGCGCTGAGCGCGTTGCTGACGAACGCGGTATCCGCCAAGGCGGACGTCGCGCGCGCGTACCGCTCCCGCGACGCGCCGAGAAGGACCACGGTGGGCCGCTCATTCATAGGACTTTCCTCGATTCAATTCGCTCTTCATCGGATATACCCAACTTGACCTGCCGGACCCCCGAGGTGATGCCCCGGAACGGAGATGGCCTCGCCGCGCGAAGGGGGATGACTCGGATTTTGCGCGGTGCGGCCGAGTAGAAACAAAGAGAAGTCGTCTGGATCGTTGACCTCGTCGCCGCCCGGCAAGACCGGCGCGGCGTGCGCGCCGAGCGGGTGCACGAGGCGCACGGTGACCACGACGAGCAGCTCGGTCTCGTCGCGCCGGAATTGCGACGACCGAAAGAGCGTGCCGAGAATCGGAATGTCACCGAGCCCCGGGACCTTCGCCACCGAGCTTCGCGTCTTGTCCGAGAGGAGCCCGGCGATGGCGAAGCTCTGTCCGTCCCGCATGCGCACGGTGCTCTCGCTCTGGCGGGAGCTGAGACCGGGCACCATGAAACCGCCGAGTTGAACGCCCACCGAAGGATCGATTTCCGAGACCTCGGTCGCCAACACCAGATCGATGAGCCCATCCGCCAAGACCGTGGGCGTGAAGACGAGTTGAACTCCGAATTTCTTGTACGTGACTTGGACGGTGCCGAGCCCGGTCGCGAGAGGGAGGGGAAACTCGCCGCCCGCGAGGAATCGCGCTTGTTGGCCGGTCATCGAGACGAGGGTCGGCTCCGCGAGCGTCTTCGCGAGCGAGTTCTGCTCGAGGAGCGACAAGACCGCCGAAAACGGGAATTGCGACAATCCAGAAAAGAAGAGCGAAAATGCATCGGCGGCTCCCCCCGGATAAATGGCAGGGATGCCCGGAACATCGGCGCCAGGCACCCTGTTCGGTGCGGTGTTCGCGAAGCCTCCGATGGGCTGCGCGGGGCCGGCCATTCCAGCGACCCGGTCGCCGTTGGCGTGAAAGAAGTTGAATCCCACTTCGCGCAAACCGGTGCGCGACACCTCCGAGAACTTGACCTCCAACTGTACTTGCTGATTGCCGCGCACCTTGAGCTGATTGGCAATCTTCTGCGCGTGGAGCCGCCCAATGGCGAGGGCGCGCTCGGGGACGCGGACATCGGAGACCTCTCCCGAAAGAACGACCAGATCTCCCGCGGAGGAAGCCACGATGTTCTCGGTCGGAAAGAGCTCCTTGAGCTGTTTTTGCAGCGCATCGAGATTGCGCGATACGTGCAGCGAAAGGACGAGCGGCACATCCGATTTGTCCCAGATGGTGAGGTAGGTATCGCCAACCCCCTTGGCGGTCAGGAGAAGTTGCGTGTTCGTAATGACCTTCAGATCGGCCACGTCGGGATTGGCCACCGAAACGCGGCCCAGCGCGGAAGACGTCTCCAGAAGGCGGTTTTGCCCGACCTCCAAGGAGAGCTCGCGCGATGACGTCAGCTCGCGCTCGATCCGGAGCGTTGGCGGGGCGGCGCTCGCCGTGGGCGCGCACAGAAAAAGCGCGATGCCGAGGATACGTGCGACGGCACTCCTCGTCACGGAGCCGCCTTGGTCGCGACCTTCTTCTGCTCGACGCGGTCGCCGTGGAGGACCTCGACGACCTCGACCGCGGCCGACGGATTCTGCGCCGGAATGAGCGTGGGCGGATGCGAAGCTCTGTCGCGGCGGACGTGCGCTGCGGGCGCGGCCAGCGGCGCGGGCGGAGTGCGCGCAACGTACGCCGGTTCGAGCAGCTCGCGCGGCGACACACCGACGGTCTCGAAGGTCTCGCTATCGGTCTGCGCGCGCATGGTGAGCAAGATCTTTCCTTGGGTCGACGCGAGCGCGAGACGTTCGGCGTCGTCGGGCGAAACGAGAAGTGTTACCGCGGGCACCGTTTCGGGCTTGTTGCCGTCGGACGTGAGCTGTTGTCCGGCAGCCAGAACGCGAATGCTCTGCAAAACGATTTTGGATCGGTATTCCGGCGGACCCGAATTGCCCCACGGAGCGACGGGCATGGTGGTGATGACGTCCACCAGATCGCCCGGATGGACGAAGCCGCCGACGCCGACGACCTCGTTCACGGGTACCGTCATGGCGCGCATGTTCGGCGGAATGAGGGAAGCCATCCCTGGAGTCGCGCCTTTGGGACTCAGGTGCGCCTCGACGACCGGCTCACCCGCGACGAGCGCAGCACCGGTGACGCGCCCCGCGACCCCGTCGATGCGCTCGAAGCTCCCTTGCGGCTGCGCGCTGGCGGGCCAATCCACGACCTTGAGCAGCTCCGGCGTCAACTTCGACGCGACGGGAACATCGACGGCCGCAACGACGACGCTGCCCACCGGCACGAGCGCGCCGGTCGCCGTGTGACGCGCGACGTACCGAACGACCATCCAGGCCGAGGCCAACCCTGCCGCCAGCGCGATGGTCATGAATGCGAAGGCGCGTCCTCGCACGCTGCGCGATGTGCCTCGCGGGCGCGGTGGCGCTCTATCGAAGCTTCCCTCTGGAGAATACGTCGCCATGCATCTGCCTCAGTGGTCATCGAAAGTCATTGAATTCCCCGCATCGTCGAGGAGGTTTGAACGTGGACGATGCCTCCGCCGCTACCGGGCATGGGGACGAACGAAAAACCCGTTAGCTGCGAAAAGTCGAGTTCGAGCAATACTTGGAATTGGGGACTTCCAGAGACGGTCGTGCAGGTGGCGGTAACGTTCGGCGAATAACCGGACGGAAACAGACCCGAGAGCGCCTGTTTCGCGGCCGTCGTGCCGGCATTGCCCGCGGCTGCGTTCGGGCAAGCTCCGGGGATCGTCGTCGCCGCCCGTGCGCCTTCGCGGACCGCGTTGGTGCAGGAGAGGTCGACGAAGAAGTACCAGCCATAATCAATCATCCCCAAGACGAGAAGGGAGAACGGTAAGAGGACGAGCGCGAACTCGATCGACGCTGTCCCCAATGTACAATGGCCATGCGGATCTCTTTTCATCATCGAACTCCAGAAATGAGGACCCACATGGCGGCCGCGATGAGAGCCAGACCGTAAGGAATGCCGCGCGCATGATCCAGGTCTGCGGGAGCAGGCACCACGAGTTCGCCCGAGCGCGCGAAGATAACGAGATTTCGCCGAACGTCGGCCCGCTGGCAGCGAGGCAAGCGCAAAAGGAAGAACAGCGCCAAGAATCCACCGAGAACGGCGCCCACCAAGAGAACGCGCAGGACGCCGGCGACGCCGACCCAACTGCCGACGGCGCCGAGCAGCTTCACATCGCCGCCGCCCAAGAGCCCTCGCGCAAATGGCCAGATCAGCAGAGCCATCCCTGCCCCCGCGCCGAGCAACGACGCCAGCGCGGCGCGAGGCCCGCCAACGGCGGCCGCATGGACGAATCCCGCGGCCGCAATGCTCGACACGAGCGCATTCGGAATCTTGCGATATCGCAAATCGGAAATCGCTACGGCAGCGATTCCGCAGCACAGGAGGATCAGCAGAATTCCGTTCGGCGCGGGGGCAGCCATGGGCGTCTACGAATCGGCGATCAGAGGTGGCCGGCGATGCTGGTGAAGGTCGTGCCGACACCCGTACCCAGCGCAGTCGCCCCTGCGATGATGGCGACGGCGATGAGCGATGCGATCAGGCCGTACTCAATGGCCGTAACGCCTTGATCCCGTTGACCGAACAGATTCACGAATTTCACGAACGAACGCATGTGGTACTCCTTGAATGGGGGGATGGTGACGCCTGCGTTTCCGCAGCGTCGCCCAATGCGCTATTCGCAATTCGGGTGCCAGGCGCCACGGCGAACGAAGAGCGTCGGAAGCCCGCTCGTTCCATCGTACCCAATGGTACGGGACACATTCGCGGTGGTACGTCCCGGTTCCTTCGCGAGGTACCAGGACTACCAACTTGCAGGCGCGAAATACGATTCGCAGGTACTCGGGCGCCTGGAGCGCCACACCCCGAAAGCATCCGCGCAAAGCGTGCAGTTGCGCGATGCATTTGCGCGCATCGATGGCAGCCTTCGGACAGCGCCTTTTCTTTGCGACCGGCCTACTTTCTGCATTCACACTCAGCATCGCAGGCGCCCGGGGGATCCGGGGCTCGAGAGGGTGCCGATGAGGCTCGTGGGGTTCGACTCCCCGGCTTGCGACCACGGAGCGACAGACGTCACGCCTGCCCGGTCACCAGGACCACGCGGAATCTGGCCTCGTTGCGCACCATCTTCGCGTAAGCTTCGCTTGCAGCGGTGAGCGGCATGGTCTCGGTCATCGGCCGGATCCCCTGAAGGACACTGAAGGCGAGCGTGTCCTCGCCGTCCGCAGCCGACCCGGTGAGCGCGCCTTCGAGGGACCGGGAGGCGAGTACGAGGTCGATCGATCCGATCTCGATCGGGCCGCCGTCCACCCCCACCGCCAGCATCTTGCCCCCGGGCGCCAGCCCCGCGAAGAGCGCGGACATCGATGGGCTGTTGGACGCCGTCGTCAAGATCAGCCTTGCGCCGCCGAGCGCGAGGAGAGCCTTTGCCGGATCGGTGGCTCCGCTGTCGATGTAATGGTGGGCGCCGAGACGCTCGGCCAAAGCTTGCTTTTCTCCGCCGCGGGCAATGGCGACGACCCGGAATCCCATGTGCCGGGCATATTGGACGCCGAGGTGTCCAAGGCCACCGATGCCCTGCACCGCCACCAGGTCGCCAGGCCTCGCCGGTGAGTTGCGGAGCGCGTTGAATGTCGTGAGGCCCGCGCAGAGGAGCGGGGCCGCATCGATCGCGGTGAGCCCGTCGGGCACCGATGCGAGGCCCGACGCTTCGGCAACCATCACGTCCGCGTAGCCACCGTCGGTGGTCGCGCCGGAAATCGGCTGCTCGAGGCAATGAACGAAGACACCCCGACGGCATTGCGCGCATTGCCCGCAGTGACCGCCGAGGTAGCCCACACCGACACGCTGACCGACGCTCCATCGCGAGACCCCCTCGCCTACGGCGTCGATCCGCCCAACGACTTCATGACCGGGTACCCGAGGGAATGTCAGATTTGGAAGCAGGCCTTCGACCGTGACGACATCGGTGTGGCAGATCCCGCAGGCCTCCACGCGGATGCGGACTTTCCCCGGACCGGGCGCGAGGAGCGGCCGCTCGGAGAGCTCGAGCTTCCCGCGTTCCGTAACTTGCATGACACGATAGGTCGACATTGGGTCTCCTTTGGTCGCGTGCTCCCTTGGGGGTCGCGCGCGAAACACCGTGACTATCGGTCCGAGCCGAGGCCGGGACACGTTCAGAGATGCAAAATCTTGCTGCGTTGTCCGGCGAGGAGGGGTGCGCGGCGGTTCGCAACGCTGAGCAACGCTTAACGGGCCGCGCCAGCGGGTCCGGTGCATGTTCCCTCCGTCGGCACTCGCGACCATGGAGAGGAAACATCGCATGCCAACCGCCAAGAAAATCATCGCCCCGTCGCTGCTCGACCCGACCAACCACGCGCTGATCCTGATCGATCAGCAGTATCTCCAGCTCCTGACCATGCGCTCGCACGACACGACGATCGTGATCAACGCGACGACACTGCTCGCGAAGGGCGCCAAGCTCTTTGGCGTTAGGACGCTGCTCACGACTGCATTCGCAAGCCGACACGCGCTGGTCAAGGAGGTCCAGGAGGTCTTCCCGGAGCAGGAGCCTATCGACCGAACCACGTTGAACGCCTTCGAAGACGAGCGCGTCGTGTCGTGGGCCGAAGCCGCCGGCCGCGGGAAGCTCGTATTGGCAGGGCTCTGGACCGAGAGCTGCCTGGCCATGTCGGCCCTGTCGGCGCTCTCCGCGGGCTACGAGGTGTACATCATCACCGACGCTTCCGGCGGCGGAAGCAAAGAGTCGCACGAGATGGCCGTGCAGCGGATGACCGCTGCTGGGGCGACCCCCCTCACCGCGGGTACGTATCTCAAAGAGCTCCAGCGAGACTGGTCGCGCGACGCGACGGCCGCCGAGGTCCTGGCGATCTACGAACAGCATGGGGGCGCCTACGGTGAGGGTCTGCGCTGGGAATGGGACGCACGTTCCAGAAAGGATTGGCGATGAAATCCGTCGAGCTGAGAAATGAATTGATCGGAACCTGGAAGCTCGTCTCCTACGTAGAGACGTCGGTGGACGGCTCTCTCAAGCGCTTTCCATTGGGCGAAAAGCCCCAAGGAATCCTCATTTATGCGCCGGACGGTTATATGTCGGCGCAGTTGATGCATCCGCGAAGACGCAACTTTGCTTCAGGCGACAGGTTCAACGGAACCGCCCAGGAGTATGCAGAAGAGGCGATCGGGTACCTCGCATATTCGGGTCCCTTCCACGTAGACGAAGCGACCGGAACCCTCACGCACTCGATGAGCGTATCGCTCTTCCCCGGATGGGTCGGACAGACCCAGCCGCGCGTGGTGAAGCTCGAAGGCAATCACCTCGAATTGAGCACCGCGGCACCAAGTCTCTCGGGCGGCCTGCAAGTGCTGGCGCATCTGCAGTGGGAACGAGGGGCATAAGCCGAACGATCCATAGGGTCGAACAGATCCTTTGCGGCCGAGTCTGGTGAGATTGCGTTTGACGAAAGGATCTTCGTCATGAATACGTGATCGAAAAGGAGAGGCCGATCATGCGAAACGTCGAGGGACACTTCATTGCGGGTCACTGGCGGCGCGGGGAGGGTACCGACACGCGGGCGGTCGTCAATCCGGCTACCGAGGAAGTCGCAGCCACCATCCAATTGGGCACCGATCGCGATGTCGACCTCGCAGTCGCGGCTGCGCGTGAGGCATTTCCGGCATGGTCGGCGAAGTCGCTCGCCGAACGCCTCGTCGTCATGCGCGCGCTGCGGACGAAGCTCACCGAGCACGCAGACGAACTGGCGTCGATCATCACGACGGAGGTCGGCACGCCGCGGAGTGCATCCCGTCCCAGTCAGGTGGACGGCGCCGAAGCGTTTCTCAAGGACACCATCGCGCTCGCCGAAGGCTACGATCTGGACGCGCCGGAGAAGATTGCGAACTCCCACGTATACCGGGAGCCGTTGGGCGTGGTGGCGATCATCTCGCCTTGGAACGTCCCGTTGTTGCTCACGATGTACCGGCTCGCGCCGGCGCTCGCAGCCGGCTGCACCGTGGTGCTCAAGCCGAGCGAGGTGACGCCGCTGAATGCAGCGCGCCTGGCCGAGCTCTGCGCCGAAGCCGGCGTGCCGCCGGGTGTCTTCAATGTCGTCAACGGCTTGGGGCCGGTCGTCGGCGAGGCGCTCGCACGCCACCCGCGCGTCGACATGGTGGGCTTCACCGGTTCCACACGCTCCGGCCGGCGCGTCTACGAAGTCGCCTCGGGCACCGTGAAGAGACTCAGC
>Ga0137416_10001202_pt1 | contig 13011 bp, 13 predicted proteins | sample CZODoug3_1_1_16f_FD_108282 | JGI IMG/M metagenome (GOLD analysis project Ga0137416, IMG submission 108282) | Vadose zone soil fungal communities from Angelo Coast Range Reserve, California, USA - CZODoug3_1_1_16fungal (Illumina Assembly) | ecosystem: Environmental > Terrestrial > Soil > Vadose...
GCCTTGCCCTGGGGCACCAGCCCATACAGCTCGAAGCGATGACTGCTCAGCACATCGGAGAGCACTTCCAACGCCGGAAAGTCCGGGCTGTCCAACCCGGGTACGCGCATGGCAATCATCTGCGTGCCGTTCGGGCGGTCCGTGTCCACTGTGAACGAGGCCGCTTTCGGTGGCTGCAGCCGGATCTCGGGACGAGCGGGCAGTTTCCTGGCCGCGATGTCGCCAAACAACAGTTTGATCTGCGTCAGGGTTGCCTGCGGATCGACATCGCCCACCACAACGAGAATCGCATTGTTGGGTGCGTACCAGGTGTCGTGAAATTTCTTCAGCGCGGCCGCGGTGGTCTTTTCGAATGAAGGCCGGGTTCCCAGCGCGTCATAGGCGTAGGGCGTGCCCGCGAACATGGCGGAGCGGATCTTCGAATACAGAATGTAACTTGGATTTGACAGATCCTGCGCCACCTCCTGCTCGATCGCGCCGCGCTCCTGCTTCCAGTCGGCTGCAGAGTCCAGGACCGCCTGCATTCGCACGGCTTCGATATGCAGCGCGACGTCGAGATCCTCAGCGGGCACCGTGAACAGATATTGAGTGAGGCTCTCACGCGTGTTGGCGTTGAAATTGCCTCCCATGACGCTGCCGATGTCGGCCAGCTGATCGGCGGAAAGGCCGGGGCTGCCGCGGAACATCATGTGCTCCTGTGCATGGGCGGTGCCTGGAAAGCCGGGCGGCGTCTCATCGGAGCCCGTCAAATAGTTGACCGACGTCGCGACAACGGGCGCGAGGGCGTTGCGCACGATGATCACGCGCAGCCCATTCTTCAATGTGGCGCGGACAGTCGATTCATCGGCTCGGGCGAACCCGGTGTGGATCAGCAGGCCCAGGGTCGCGAGGCACAGAGCCACGAGGCCCGTAAACGATACGTCCTTTCTCATCAATTCCCACTTCTTTTGCATCTCGTATACCTTATCGCACTCGTTCAACGGAAGGAGCAATCCGTGATTAGAACTGTTAAGTCCTCTCTCCCGGGAGTGATTGGAATGATCGCCACGCTAGGCGGTTCCGCAGCCGTGGCTGCCGATGTGCCCACCGGCGCCGCCCCGGCCGCTGAAGCGCGGGTGAGTGTGATCCATTGTGGCCACCTGGTCGATGTCATCGGCGGCAAAGTGTTGGGCCCGACCACCGTCATCGTCGAAGGCAAGCGCGTGCGCGAAGTGGTGGCCGGCACGGGATCGGGTGCTCCGACGGGTGCGACAGAAATCGACCTGTCCGCCCAGACCTGCCTGCCGGGCCTCATCGACAGTCATACCCACCTGAGCAACCAGTTCGGACCCACCACGTACACCGATGATTTTCACTGGAACACGGCCGACTATGTCGTCCGTTCCACCGTCTACGCGCGGCGAACGTTGCTGGCCGGTTTCACAACAGTGCGCAACCTAGGCGACAGCGCGAATGAAGTGGCCGCACTTCGCAACGCCATCAACGCAGGTGTGGTCGTCGGTCCGCGCATCTACACGGCCGGCCGGCCGATTGGTTCCACCGGCGGTCATGCGGACCCGACTGACGGTTATCGCGACAACCTCGCGGGCGATCCGGGACCGGCCGAAGGCATCATCAACAGTCCCGACGAGGCGATCAAAGCTGTGCGGGAGCACTACAAGAAAGGCGATGATGTAATCAAGATCATGCCGTCAGGCGGCGTCCTCGACCAGAGCAGCAGTGGTGACAACGCGCAGCTGACACTCGAGGAAATCAAGGCGGTCGTCAGCACCGCGCACGACTATGGTTTCACTGTGGCGGCCCACGCTCACGGCGCGGAAGGAATCCGTCGCGCCGTGGTTGGCGGAGTCGATTCCATTGAGCACGGCACGTACATGGACGATACCGACATGAAGCTCATGAAGGAACATGGCACGTGGTATGTCCCGACAATCATTGCGGGCGACTATGTGGCTCACAAAGCCCTCATCCCCGGCTACTATCCGCCACAAGTTCAGGCCAAGGCCGCCGCCATCGGTCCGTTGATTCTCGGGACGGCCGGCCGTGCCTACAAGGCGGGAGTCAAGATTGCCTTTGGTACCGATGCAGGCGTGTACCCGCACGGTGAGAACGCTCACGAGTTCGAGTTGATGGTGCAGGCAGGCATGCCGGCGATGTTCGCGCTGCAGGCGGCCACAACCCACGCTGCCGAGCTGCTCAAACACGACAAGGACCTGGGCAGCGTGACGGCCGGCAAGCTTGCGGATCTCGTCGCCGTTCCAGGCAATCCCGTGGAGGACATCAGCCTGATGAAGAAAGTGAGCTTCGTGATGAAGGAAGGCGTCGTCTACAAGAGCGACGGTAAGAGCGTCGACGCCATTCCCTGAGCCGGATCTACTCCTCGAAATGCACCCCGCGGCAGGGTTTCCTTGCCGCGGGGTGCAGGAGAGTTGGCTGTCTGCAGTGCGTGCACTACATCGGCAGCCGGCTGCTCGAGGTTCATGGGCTTGCGGCTCAACACAGCGACGCTGCCAGTGTGTGCAGGCACCAACAGTCCGGCGTAGCCGTCTTCGTTGAATTGCTGTGCAGCGGTGACTCGTTCGTGCAGGAGGATCATCACCGTGACCGGTCCATCCTTTGTGCTCACGACAACGTGCGGCACGAAGTGGCCACGGAACCAGCAACTGCTCGCGTACACGACCGGCTCCATTCCATTGCCGAGCTTGACGCCACTCTTGCGCAACACGGCATCGAGTTGCTCAGCGGAAACAGCTTGGGTTTTGTGCCAGCTGTTGGGCTCACCCTCGACGTGCGTGACAATTTCAGCTGCGAGACTCTCCGACGGTCGGCTCAGCCACAAGGTGCCGCCGATAACCAGTGCTGCCGCAACGCTTGCTGCGAGCGCGAAAAGCCGGGGACGCTTGTGCTTCGCCACGGGTGCGCGCGCTTTTCTTTGCAGCACGCTGACGGTTGCCCGGTCGGCCACGGGCGTAGCCGCCACGGGGGCCGGCCCCGCCGGGGCCGCTGCGGGCGCGCCGGGTTGGACAGGCGCGGCGGTTGCCGTTTCGCCGCCGTAAAGCAATCCGGATGGCGGTCCGCCTGCCGGTGCAGTGCGCTGGATCTTCTGCCAATCCAACTCCAATGCGCGCCGGAGCTTGGCATTGAACGCCAGCATCTCCTCACGATAGGCCTGACACTGCGGGCACGTTTTCAAATGCGCCAACAGTTCTGCAGACGCATCGTCCGGAACGGCACCAATCAGCTCGCGCGCTTCGACGTGCGTCATGGCGCCTCCTCGGTGGAAGCGGTGCCTATTCCATACATTTCCCTGAGTTTGTTGCGGGCCCGGAACAGGCGGGTCAGTACCGCCGGCACCGTCAAACTGAGCTCCTTGGCGATTTCGCCGGTCGAGAATCCGCCCAGTACCTGCAGCACGATGGGCTCCCGATATTCATCGGGAAGCGCCAGGATTGCGCGGCGCAGGTCGGCGATCTCCGGATCCGCATCGTTGAGCGCGAGTGCGACATCCTGGTTCGCAATGACTTCATCGAGGTCCACGGTGGGCAGGCGCTTGCGCTCGTAGAACCGCGCGTTTTCGCGGCGGACGATCGTGAGCAGCCAGGGGCGAAGCGCGGTGGTATTGCGCAGCTCGTTACGGGCGCGCCAAGCTCGCAGCATCGTTTCCTGCACGACGTCTTCAGCAATGGAGCGATCGCGCGACAGCCAGAAGGCGAAGCGCATGAGATCGGAGCGGAATGATTCGAGCAGGCGCGCCAACTGCTCTTCGGTGGCTTCCCCCCGCCCTGATTCGATCATGAGTGTGCGTGGACCCGGATGAGCGGCGTAAGCCGCACACTCTAACGGAACGCTCGGGCGGGGTCGAAAGGGAATTCCCTGGCGGCGCCGGAACCCGGCACCGGCAGTCCACTTCGCGGTACTTTCGAGGCTCACCTGCAGGAGACCGGCCCTGCTGTCGAATCATTTCATGCAATAACGTGCTCAGGGTCACGGTCTATTGTCGCGATCGCGGAAACTCCACCTACGGGAGACGAGCATGCGGATGTTGGCAGATTGGCTCATTGGCTGGCCGGAGCGGGTCGCCCGCCATTTCCTGTGGCTCGCGCCGCTGTTTGCCCGGATCACCGTCGGCTGGGTGTTCCTGTTGAGTGGCCGGGGCAAGCTCAACAATCTGCCGCAGGTCACCGAGAACTTCATTGGCTGGGGCATTCCGTTTCCCCATTTCTTCACGCCCCTGACCTCGGGCATTGAGTTTGTCGGCGGCCTGTTTTTGCTGCTGGGACTGCTCACACGAATTTCCGCCGGCGCGCTCGGTGTGACCATGATCGTGGCCATCAAGGCTGCGAAATGGGCTGACGTCGATTCACTGGAAACGCTGCTGGGATTCGATGAGTTCGAGTACCTGGCCCTGTTTCTGTGGCTCGCGATCGCGGGTGCGGGTCCGCTGTCGCTCGATGCGCTCATCAGTCGCTGGCTGGCGCGGCAACGGCCCCGTCATCTGCAATAAAGCGTCCCGGGCCCCGGTCATCTGCTGCGGAACATCTGCGCGGCGATGCCGCTAAATCTGCAAGAGGACACAACCAATGCGTTTGAAAAACAATCCGGGTTTCGCCGTCGCCACCGCCGCGGCCATGATCTTCGGCTCCGCTCTGACGGGAACCGCCTTCGCCGCTGATGCAGCCACCGTGCACTGCGCCGGTGTGAATTCCTGCAAGGGCCAGTCGGCTTGCAAGGGCGCCAACAACTCCTGCAAGGGCCAGAATTCCTGCAAGGGTCAGGGCTTCCTGGAATTGAGCAAGAAGGATTGCGAGGCTGCGAAAGCCAAAGCGAAGTAAGCCACCCGCACCGCTTACTTTTGAAACCCTACCGCTTCGCGCGTGGACGTGACGCCGAAGCGGTAGGTCGATTGATCCGCCGCCTGCTCACCGGCTTGCGCGCGTGGGCTTCCCCCGGAGCAGGGCCGGGAGCCGGCAACGCTGTTGGTGGAAAAGCCGTCTGGGCCCGCTTGCGAATCTGGGCTTCCAGGGCCCGATAGGCCGCGACCAGGTCTGAGCCGAACGGCGTCAGCGAGGCGCCCCCGCCACCCCGGCCACCGACACTCATCCGGGCCACCGGCTGTTGAAACGAGGTGTTGAGATCCTCGAGCAGCAGCCACGCCCGCCGATAGCTCATCTTCAGCTTGCGGGCCGCTTCCGACAGGGACCCGGTGCGGCTGATGTGCTCGAGCAGGGCGATCTTGCCCGGACCCACCGCACAGTCCGGGCTGAAATCAACTCGAAAGCTCACCGATACTTCCGCCATGACGGATTCTGTACCACGGCGCGGCCGGGGGGAACCGTTCGATGCCGAGCCAAGCATTCAAGGGATCGCACCCGGATGCCGTTACATAAATGAGCGCGCGCAGCGGACCGGAACCACAGGTTGGATCACGCCGCCCCTGTTTTCCATATGGTCTGCTACACTTCATCGGGGCTGGTTAGAAGGCAACACGTCGAATGATCCGTAGCAAACAACTGTCCGTGATGGGTCTCATGTGCATGGCCCTGGTCACCTCAGTCTCCCAGGCCCACCATCGAGCGAATCACACTGTGCGCGTGCGCACAGATGAGCCGGACCTGCGTTCCAGTTCTGCGCTGGTCCTGGACTCGACCCATTCCTCGGTCCTGTATTCACGCAAGGCGGACGTCTCGGCGCCCATTGCCTCCATCACCAAGCTGATGACCGTCCTGGTGGTCGCCGATGCGGGCCTGCCCCTCGATGAGCCCATCCAGCTCACGACCGAAGACCGGATTGTGGGCAAGGGTGCCCCCTCCCGCCTGGTGCTGGGTACGACCCTGACCCGCGGTGACCTGATTCACCTGGCCCTGATGTCTTCCGAGAATCGGGCGGCCCATGCCCTGGGACGCAATTACCCGGGCGGACTGCCGGCCTTTGTGCAGGCCATGAACGCCAAGGCCCGCAAGCTGGGAATGACCAGCGCCCATTTTGTCGATCCGGCCGGCCTGTCCTGTGACAACGTCGCCAGCGCCGAGGACCTCTCGAAGCTGGTGATGGCGGCGTCCGAGAATCCCGTCATCCGGGAATACTCGACCGACCGGGGTTATTCGGTCCGGGTTGGCCGGCGAACCCTCGAGTACCGTAATACGAATGCACTCGTATCGAACCCGACCTGGAACATCATCGTCCAGAAGACGGGCTACATCACCGAAGCGGGTCGATGCATGGTGATGCAGGCCGTCATACAGGGCCGTACTGTTGTCATCGTCCTCCTGAACTCCGTCGGCAAGAACACCCGGGTCGCCGACGCTGTACGGATTCGCAGGTGGATGGAAGCCAAGCTGCTCACTGCTGAACATTCGACAGACAAGGTTTAGGCGGCAGTAAGTAAAACCGGTACTGGGCGGCGCACGCTTTGAGGAACCCGGTCACCCCATAGCCCGAGCGCTTCAGAACGGCCCGATGAGTGGTCCATACCACGAGGGCCGTACACATCAGGAACGTCCGGTGGGCCAGATCCATCGCGAAACGGACCGGCGCCGACTTCGCGGCGCGCATCGACAACAGCAGATCCGATTCGAATCCCACGTGCGCCAGCTCGTCGGCCACCAGCATCCGGCATAGCAATCGCAGCCGCTGACACCCGGTCGCATTTTCCAGGGCGCGGTAATACACATTGCCGATGAGCTCCGCGGTCAACAGTACGCCCAGGGCAAACTCCAGCTCGGCCAGCTTGCGCAGCCGCCGAAAGACCCGGTCGGTCCAATGGCGCTGCCGGGTTGGGATACCGTGTTCCGCCATGAAGCCCTTCAACAGCAGGGCATGCTGTTGCTCCTCCCGAATCAGCAGCTCGGTAATCCGCGCGACCTCGGCAGCTGCGTGCTGCTGCGCAAACTGATACGCCGCGCGCAGCAGGCTGCTCCCCGAGGACTGTTCCCCGAGTTGAAAAGTTGCAATGGAGGGGGCGATCAGGTGCCGCTCTGTGACAGTCAGAACGTTGGGAATCCCTTCCGGCAGTCGACGGGGATGCTCGGAGTGATACTCGAAGTGATTCAGCCAGACTTTCAAATTAGGGAGCATGGGGCGGCCCTCGTTCGCGGATGACAGTCACTGTGGGCCGCGATTGGGGTGGCGAGATGGAGCAATTCGGGCAAATTCGGGCACACTGCGGCTCCCATCCAAGGAGAGACCCATGCTTCGTAATGCTGTTCTGGTTGCGTGTTGCGCCGTGGTCGCACTGGGATCCATCCCGCTGCAGGCGGCTGAGAAAATCCCGTCTTACATCGCGGCGGCGGTGGCCGATCCCGGTCGACCCGCCGAGGACAAAGAGCGCGACGCCAATCGCAAGCCCGCTGAGACGGTGCTGTTTGCAGGCGTCAAGCCCGGCTCGACCGTCGTAGAGCTGGTGCCCGGCCACGGTTATTTCACGCGTATTCTCAGCAAAGTGGTAGGGCCCAAGGGGCACGTGTATGCGGTTTCGCCGCCCCGACGTCCTACCGCCCCGGCCGATTCTCCGGATCCGGCTGCTGCTACAACGGCGCTCGCTTCCGATCCGGCGTACTCAAACATCGTCGTGCAGGTAGCCCCTCTTGCGTCGCTTACAGTTTCCGAGCCGGCCGACATCGTGTTCACCGCTCAGAACTATCATGATGTCCACAACGTACCCAACATCGACATCGCCGCCTTCAACAAGTCGGTATTCGAGGCTCTCAAGCCGGGTGGTGCGTACATCGTGGTGGATCACGCCGCCGCCGCCGGGTCTGCGTCTCGGGATACCTCCACTTTGCACCGCATCGATCCGGCAGCGGTGAAGTCGGAAGTGCTGGCCGCCGGTTTTGTGTTTGCCGGTGAGAGCAAGGTGCTGGTCAACGCGCAGGACGATCACAGTGCCAAGGTGTTCGACCCGGCGATCCGCGGCAAGACCGATCAATTCATATTTAAATTCCGTAAACCCAAGCCAAAGTCGACGAAATAGACATTGGTGTCCGCTCTTTCCGCCAAACAACTCGCCCGTGTCGATGGGTTGCTCGATGAGCTGCTGGATTTGCCGGTCGAATCGCGATTGTCCGTGCTCGACCGCAAGTGCGCGGACGATCCGGCCGTGCACGCGGAGGTCCGCAGCCTGTTGAGTGCGGCGAAGGCAGTGGGGGGCTTTCTGTCCACCCCGGCCATGCTCGTCACTGAGCCGCTGTTGGAAGACATCCCGCCAGGCACCCGGATCGGTGCCTGGCGGATCACCCGCAGGATTGGCCGGGGTGGAATGGGGGTTGTGTATGAGGCTGAGCGGGCGGAAGGCGATTTCCAGCAGCGCGTGGCCGTCAAGCTGTTACGGCAGGAATCGGTAGCGGAGCTGCCCCGGTTCCACATCGAGCGCCAGATTCTGGCCAGCCTCGAACACTCCGGCGTTGCCCGGCTCTATGACGGGGGTGTGACTTCCGACGAGCGTCCCTACATGGTGATGGAGTTCGTCGAGGGCCGGCCGATCACTGATTACTGTGCAACCACCAATGCATCGCTGGAGCAGCGGATGCAGTTGTTTGTGCAGGTGTGCGAGGCCGTGGCCTATGCGCATCGTAACCTGATCGTGCATCGCGATCTGAAGCCGGCGAACATCCTCGTGACGCCCCAGGGCCAGGTGAAGCTTCTCGACTTCGGTATCGCCAAGCTGATTGATGTGGATCGACCCGAGCTGACCCAGGCCGCGGCCGCTCCATTGACTCCCCTGGCGGCTGCCCCGGAGCAATTGTTGGGACAGCCTGTGACCACGGCCACCGACGTTTATGCGTTGGGTCTGTTGTTGTTCGAGTTGCTGACCGACACCCAACCCTGGTTGCGTGCCGGCGGCCCGATCGCCCAGGCTGTCAGGGTCATCCTGGATGAGTCCGCGCCCGTTCCCAGTCGCCGCGCCGCCGAGATCAGTGGGGCACCGTTTCCGGCGCGGGCGTTGCGTGGGGATTTTGATGCGATTGTGGCGAAGGCTGTGCGGAAGGAGCCGCAACACCGCTACGCCACCGTTGATGCCCTCAAAGGGGACATTGATCACGCCCTGAATGGAGAGCCCGTGGCGGCGCGCGCCGGCGCGCGGCTGTATGTGTTTGGCCGTACCTTGCGCCGTTACCGGTGGGTGACGGTTGCCGTTGCCGCGGTGTTGGTTTCTCTGGCGGCCGGTCTCGGTACCGCTGCCTGGCAAGCGCGGCGCGCTGCGACTGAGCGCGATGCAGCGCGCCGGGATGCGGCCCGTGAGGAAGCTGTTCGCTACCAGTTGACGCGCTTGTTCCGGACGGCAATCGAAGAGCGGGGCTCGCAGCCGGCCACTGCGAAGGCGATGATTGATAACAGCGCCTTGCGTGTGTTGCGGGAGTATCGGTCGCAACCTCATCTCGAAGGCCAGATCGTGTTGACCCTGGCTGATTTATATGGGGCCCTGGAAGACCAGAAGGGTGCCGCGGCGCTGCTGGAGACTTTTATCGGCCAGGCGGGGCCGGATACCGATCCTGCGGCCCTGGCGGACGCGCGGCAGAAGCTGGCGAGTAATGTGGTACTGCAGGGGAATGCGGATCGCGCCACCCAGTTGGTTTCCCAGGCCGAAGCGTTCTGGAACCAGCAGCCGAACCGCTATGCGGAAGAGCGACTGGAGGGCCTTGCCGTCAAGGCGCGCGTGCTGCGTGCCACTGGCAATCTCAAAGCCGCGAGCGCAACGGAAACCTCGGCTATTGCACGACGCATCGCGCTGTCCGGGCGCATTCACCGCGAAACAGCGATCCTATACAACTCCCACGGCATTACGCTGACTGCGGCCAACCGGCTCGAGGATGCTCTGGCGGCGTTTCGCGAGACGATCGCCATATACGAGGCATTGGGGCTCGATGGCGAGCTGGATGCCCAGATCGTGCTCGGCAACATGGGAACCCTGGAATTTCGCACCGGGCACATTCGCGAAGCGGAGGGCCTGCTGAAGGATGCGACCGAGCACGAGCGCGCGTTGACAGGTGATTCTGCAGCCGTCTCCGCGGTGATGGGGCTGTATGGAGAAGTTCTGACGCTCACAAATCGCGGCGCCCAGGCATTGCCGGTTGCCATTGAGGCCGTTGATCTGGCCACTCGCTACGCGGGTGCCGCCAGTCCGGTCGCTGTGCGCAATCGTTTGTTTCTGGCGGATGCGCAACTGGCGACTGGAGATGTGAAAGCCGCGCGCGCGACGTCGGTGGCTGTCTACGATACCTCGCTTGCGCAATACGGCCCGAACAACCTCGCCACGTTGAGCGCGCAGACCAGTGTGGCGAACCTGAAATTCAGGCAGGGTGACCTCGCCGGGGCGCGCGCGCAGTTGGTGGCAGCGGCCGCGCAATTGCGGGAGCTGGGCGGACGCGCCGATTCGGTGCTGTCGCAGGTGTTGCAATATCTGGGGGAAATTGATTTGGCAGCCGGTCGGCCGGCCGATGCCATCGTTCCGCTGCAGGAGGGGGTGGCGCTGCTGGCGCGATTTGCCGGATCAGGTTGGAATCTGGCCTTGCTTCGGGAACGGTTGGGTGAGGCACTGATTGCCGCCAGGCGCCCGGGAGCCGCGGAGGTGTTGAATCCCGCCCTGAGTGTCCTGAGCGCCCAACTGGGCGACACTCATCCGGAAACAATTCGCGCTCGCACGGTCGCGGAAGCTCAGAGCGCGCCTCCGAGCTCCCGATAGAGCCACGCGCGCGCCTTGAGACAGTCGCGTTGGACTGTGCGCAATGAAAGACCCAACGTGCGTGCAGTATCTTCCTCGCTGTAGCCGCCGAAGAAGCGGCACTCAATCACGTCCGCTAGTCGCGGAATCTGCGCCGACAGACGCTCGAGCGCCTCGTTCAGCGCGAGCAGTCCTTCATCTGTATCGACTCCAATCGCTTCAGCATTCGACAGCGTGAGGTGAATTTGTCCGCCTCCACGTTTATCTGCGACGCGGGCAGCCGCGTAGTTGATCAATGCATGCCGCATGGCCAGCGCCGCGGCACGCAGGAAGTGCGTTTCATCCGCGAAGATTGGTGAATGTCGCAGACGCAGGAATGCCTCGTGAACCAGTGCCGTGGTCTGGAGTGTTTGATTCCCTCCGAGACGCGAGCGCGCGCGTTGTGCGATGTGCTTGAGTTGGTCGTAGAAGGCGGGGAGCAGTTCAGCGGCAATGAGCCGGACTTCGCGTGAGGCCGTACGGCTGGGCAAAGGTCGCTTTTCGCCGTCGGCTGCGTGATTGCGGACTTCTCCGCTCATCGTCTGGTGCCGTTAGGGATTTTCGGTGGCAGGACTGCTCTTGCCTGGAGCGCTCGGGGCAATTCCCGTCTCGAGCCGAGTAATTGATGTGAATGCACAGCGTGTCCCATCCGGCAGTACGACCCCTTCGTACTTATCCACCTGCGGTGGCGTCTGGACAATGAAGGCGATGGTATCAACCAACCGCAATCCGGTGCACTGACCTTTGAAACTGGCCCGGTACAGCGACCGGTCGACCCCATTCACTATGAGCGTCCGATCATCCGGAGCGATCCACTCCAGTAGCTGGTAGGTGCGCAGCTCGTTGCTTCCAGACCGCATCTGCGGCGTCACTTTTCCTGCAGTGCCAGCCGCTTTCGGATGATTTGTTGCGCAGGCAACGAGGACGGCCGGGGCTAGCCAGCCGAGCGTCCACAGGGTGCGGGTCTTCATCCGAGGTCCTTTGCCACATTTCGCCATCAGTCATCGTCAGCCTGCCGTATTTCCGTCACGGGGGCCACTGTCCTGTGCGGTGAACTGTTCACAGGTCGGGACGAATTGTTCCGCCAGAACCAGACACCCTCACAGAGGACCTCGACATGAAGACCATGACCACCCAGACGCGTTATCGTTCAGTTGCCTTGGCCGTCGCCGTCGCTTGCATGACCGCGCTGCCGGTGCATGCCGGGGACACGGTAACGGTTCAGACCGAAGCGTTAAAACAGGACAAGCCGGCCACGTCGAAACAGGCCGCTTCGAAACATGAAAATATTGGCGTCGTGACCGGACTCGCAGTCGGTGCGACAGCCGGTGGCCCGATCGGTGCCATCGTCGGCGCAGCTGCCGGCGCGTGGATTGGTGACCGGTATCACAAACAGGTCGTCGCTCGCGGTGAGCTTGCCGCCGGCCTCGACAAGAGTGAAAGCGACCGTACGCGTCTTGCGCAAAACGTCACCGAGCTCAACGGCTCGCTGGCCCATGAGCAGGAGCACGGCGAGCAACTCGATCTGGCCCTGAGCCACACCGACGAGGTGCAGACCGACGTGGGTTTCAGGACCAACGACGACTCGATCCAGACTCAGGCGATGTCGCCGTTGATGAAGCTGGGTGCGCTTGCTGCAGCGCTGCCTGATGCGAAGGTCCGAGTTTCCGGTTACGCCGATCCGCGCGGATCAGTGGCTGTGAATGAGGCCCTGTCGAAGCGACGCGCCGACGCTGTCGCTGCAGTCCTCGCGTCAGCCGGTGTTTCTCCGGACCACATCATCGTGGAGGCACATGGAAAGGAGGAAGCAACGACGACTGAAGGTGATATGGACGGGTATGCGTTCGACCGCAGGGTTACCGTGCGGATAGAACGTGCCAGCCCGGAAGCCGTGGCCAAGAACTGATGACGGGGCCGCCCAGGCCGGGGCGCGTAGCCGGGCCGCGCAGGCAAGGAGCCACCCACGGGTTGGGCCCCGCGAATCAAATCGCGGTGCCCAATTCCGCGGGAGCTGGCGGGTTGGGAGCCGGTCGCGATCTCCGTTACGATGCCGCAATGAATACTTCAATTGTGGTTCTCGATGGGCCGGTGGCGACGGACGTCGCCGAGCCGACACCCGACCGACTCGTGGCCGGCAGACCGGTGACCCGGGTTTCCAACTACTTCAGTGAAGCCACCCAACAATTCTTCGCCGGGCGTTGGGCCGCAACGCGGGGCAAGTGGCGCGTTGTCTACACGGAGAACGAGTTATGTGTCATGACCGCGGGTAAAGTGGTCATCGAAAGTGCGTCGGGAGAGCGCAACACCTTTGTCGC
>Ga0137416_10001203_pt1 | contig 13011 bp, 8 predicted proteins | sample CZODoug3_1_1_16f_FD_108282 | JGI IMG/M metagenome (GOLD analysis project Ga0137416, IMG submission 108282) | Vadose zone soil fungal communities from Angelo Coast Range Reserve, California, USA - CZODoug3_1_1_16fungal (Illumina Assembly) | ecosystem: Environmental > Terrestrial > Soil > Vadose...
AATGGCGAAGGTGACATAGACCGGCGCCATCTGGTTGATGATTGCGAGCGGTGCGATATCGGCGGGCCGCACGAAATTGCCGACCTTGACATTGGCGGCGCTGATCCGTCCCGCAAACGGCGCCCGGATCGTGGTGTAGCTCTTCTGGACTTTCAAATTATCGAGCGCCGATTGGTCGGCCTTGATGGTGCCGATCAGGACGTCGGACTGGGTCTTGGCGTTATCGACATTGACCTGGGTGGTTGCGCCCTTGCCGACGAGATCGCTGTAACGCCTGAGATCACGCTGCGCGCCTTCGAGTTGGGCCTGGTCCTTGGCGAGCATGCCGTCGGCCTGCTCGATCTGGGCGTCGATCTGGCGCGCGTCCAGCGTGAACAGCAGATCGCCCTCGTTGACCTTGGCGCCGTCCTCGAAATGAACCGAAACGATCGTGGTCTCCAGCCGCGATTTCAGCGCCACGCTGGAAATCGGCGTCACCGTCCCGATCGAATCGACATCGACGGGGACTGATTTGCGCTCCGCCTTGGCGAGGTCGACCGAAATCAGACGCGGCCGCGGCGGCCCCTGGGCGTTTCCGCCGCCGCCCAGCCATGACGATCGGGTGGTGAAAGCGGCCGCGGCGGCAATGCCGAGGACGCCCGCGATCAAAAACAAATTACGTTTTTTCATCGTTTTTCACGTCGGCCGGTCCACAAAGGCCGGGACGGTTCGATCCTGCCCCTTGACGGCGGTTATTACGCCTTATTTCTAGACGGTTATCACAGCCTTGCGGCACATGGTATGCCACGCAACCGAAAATGTGTGGCTACGATCCGGGTCATCTTGATGCGCATTGCAACATGGAACGTCAATTCGATCCGGCAGCGGCTCGATCATTTGCTGACCTGGCTGCAGGATTGTTCGCCCGACGTCGTCTGCCTGCAGGAAATCAAATGCGTCGATGACGCTTTTCCGCGGCTGGAGATCGAGGCGCTCGGCTACAACGTCGTCACCCACGGCCAGAAGACCTTCAACGGGGTCGCGCTGCTGTCGAAGCTGCCGTTCGATGAAACCAAATCGGGCCTCGCCGGCGACGACGAAGACGCCCACGCCCGCTTCCTCGAGGGCGTGGTCACGCTGAAACATGGCGTGGTGCGCGTCGCCTGTCTCTATCTGCCCAACGGCAATCCTGCGAATACGGATAAATATCCATACAAACTCAAATGGATGTCGCGTCTTCTTGAGTATTCGAAGGAACGACTTAAGACCGAAGAACCGCTGATCCTGGCGGGCGACTTCAACGTCATTCCGCAGGCCAAGGACGTCTACAACCCCGCCGCCTGGGTCGACGATGCCTTGTTCCGCCCGACCACGCGCGAGGCCTTTCAATCGCTCCTTGGGCTCGGGCTAACCGATGCGCTGCGCGCGGTCACCGACGAAGCAGGCCAATATACCTTCTGGGACTACCAGGCCGGCGCCTGGCAGAAGAATTGGGGATTGCGGATCGACCATCTGCTGCTCTCGCCGCAGGCCAGCGACCGGCTGGTCGATGTCGGCGTCGACAGCTACGTCCGCGCCTGGGAGAAGCCTTCGGACCACGTCCCGGTCTGGGCCGATCTGGACTTTGAAGCCGCCTGAGGGTCGCCTCGACCACGAGGCGGGAAACAGAAATCAGTCCCGGCGGCCCTGCACCCAGTGCTCGAGCATCTGCAGCGCCATGGCGCGGTCGTCCTCCGACGCCTTGGTGATCGCCCGGTTGTAGCTTTCCTTGATCCAGGCCTCGTCAGGTGCGGCGCTGTCGCGCGCCAGCGTCAGCCACATCAGGCCGCGGGCGCGCTGCGGCGGTAGCCGGTCGCCGTTGAACAGCATCTGACCGAGCAGAGCCTGCGCCTGATGCTGGCCCTTCTGGGCGGCAAGGCCAAGCCAGCGCGCGCCGTAGCGGAAATCGTCCCGCGAGGCGTCGGGCGTCTTCAGATAGAGCCGGGCCAGGTCGTATTGCGCATCGGCGTTGCCGAAATAGGACGCGGCATAGGAGAACATCTCCCGCGCCCGCTCGGTATCGGCCTTGATCTTCGAATTGGGGATGCCGTAGAGATAATACCGGCCCAGCGCCACAAAGGCGTTGGCGACGATCGCCGCCTGCGGCGCCGACGGTGAGTCCTCGGCATGCGCATTGGCGATCCGGCTGAAATATTCGAAGGCGCGCACATCGTCCTGGGTGACGCCGTCACCGTCGGCGTACATCCGCCCCAGTTTCCACTGCGCGACCGGGTGACCGCCTTCGGCGGCATATTGCAGCGAGGTCAGCGAGGTCGTGGACAGGTCAACCGCCGGCGCAGGCGCCACCACCCGCTTCAGGGCCATCGCGGCGCCCGGCTGGGCCGATACCACGGGAAGGGCCACGTCTTGCTGATTAACCGGGGCGCCGTCGAAGGCGAATCCGGGGGCCGAGACCGGAACGGCCCCTAACAGCAACGCAAGAATGATACGCTCATACGTCCGCATAACACTGTTTCTCGTGCGCACCACCTGGATGGGTTACCGCGCCATCCACCGCTGGCCCAACCTGCTGGGCATATTTCCACAGCGCACCCGACGTGTGATTAGTCTCTCGGGGCACCCATTTGGTCTTACGTTCGGCCAACTCTTTGTCGGTCAACTTTACGTTAAGTGTCCCAACGTCGGCGTCGATCTCGATGATGTCACCGTCGCGCAACAGGGCGATCGGCCCGCCCACCGCGGCTTCCGGCCCGACATGGCCGATGCAGAAGCCCCTTGTGGCGCCCGAAAACCGGCCATCGGTGATGAGGGCGACCTTGCCGCCCATGCCCTGGCCGGTCAGCGCGGCCGTGGTGGAGAGCATTTCCCGCATCCCGGGACCGCCGCGCGGCCCCTCATAGCGGATCACGATGACCTCGCCTTCCCGGTAGGTCTTCTTCTGGACGGACTCGAAGGCGTCCTCTTCGCGATCGAAGCAGCGGGCCGGGCCGGTAAATTTCAACTTCGACATACCCGCAACCTTCACGATCGCGCCTTCTGGCGCGAGATTGCCTTTCAAGCCCACCACACCGCCGGTGACGGTGATCGGCTTGTCGGCCGGCCGCACCACGTCCTGGTGCGGATTCCATTTCACGCTTTTGAGGTTTTCGGCGATCGTCCGGCCCGTGACGGTTAAGCAATCCCCGTGCAGGTGGCCATTATCGAGCAGCGTCTTCATCAGCAGCGGAATGCCGCCAACTTCAAACATGTCTTTGGCAACATAACGGCCGCCCGGCTTCAAATCCGCGACATACGGAGTCTTTTTGAAGATTTCTGCAACGTCGAACAAATCGAACTTGATGCCGCACTCATGGGCAATCGCCGGTAGGTGCAATGCAGCATTGGTCGAGCCGCCGGAGGCGGCGACCACGGCGGCGGCGTTCTCCAGCGCCTTGCGGGTGACGATGTCGCGCGGCCGGATGTTGCTCGCGATCAGCTCCATCACCTTCTCGCCGGCGGTAGTGCAAAAGGCGTCGCGGATTTCGTAAGGTGCCGGCGCACCTGCCGAATACGGCAGCGCCAGCCCGATCGCCTCGGACACCGTCGCCATGGTGTTGGCGGTGAACTGGGCGCCGCAGGCACCGGCCGAGGGGCACGCCACCCGCTCGATTTCGTCCAGATCAGCGTCCGACATCTCGCCGACCGAATGCTTGCCGACCGCCTCGAACATGTCCTGCACCGTGACCGGCTGGCCGCGGAAATTGCCGGGCAGAATCGAGCCGCCATAGATGAAGATCGAGGGCACGTTGAGACGCACCATGGCCATCATCATTCCCGGCAGCGACTTGTCGCAGCCGGCGAGCCCGACCAGGGCGTCATAGGCGTGGCCGCGGATGGTCAATTCCACGGAGTCGGCGATGCATTCGCGCGACGGCAGCGACGAGCGCATGCCGTCATGGCCCATGGCGATGCCGTCGGTCACGGTGATGGTGCAGAATTCGCGCGGGGTGCCGCCGGCAGACGCGACGCCCTTTTTCACCGCCTGGGCCTGGCGCATCAGCGAGATATTGCAGGGAGCGGCTTCGTTCCAGCACGACGCCACGCCGACGAAGGGCTGGTGGATCTGGGTAGTCGTCAGCCCCATGGCATAGAGGTACGAGCGATGCGGCGCGCGCTCGGGGCCCTCCGTCACGTGACGGCTTGGCAGCCTCTTTTTGAGATTGGTCTTGGCGTCCATCGCGAAGTCCGTTTCCTCAAGCCATCTCTTGGTCGACCCGGGAAATCAGCGACTTCCCGTAGCCTGCGTGAGCGCCGAGGCCATCAGCCCTTACGTAGGCATGATTTCATGGAGGGGTGTGGCTAAAAAGCGGCGTATGCAAGAGTTGGCTCAACAGAGGGTTAAATGTTCAGGAACTGTTGCGCACGAGCAACATTCGTGGCGCCACGGCAACGATCGTGCATACACACTCCTTCAACGTGTGTCATAAGCTGCTTTGCATCAGGGGATGTGAGTCCGCGTTCCCGCGGCGCGACGGGCTCGAGCTTTTGCAAATCGTTGTCCCTCTCGAGAGAAGAGGGCGCAGGGAAGACCGGGTGCACGCTGCACCCCGCGGCCTCGTGCGCAAGTTGCACAAAGAGATGCGGGTCGACCGATGCAAGGCGCGTCAGCCCTGCCCTGCGGCTACGGCCATTAGAAAGCCCCCGGCGACGTCGCTGGGGGCCCAATCGGAGTATGACCCCACCCAAGGTGGCGGGTTGGCGAAACCTGTCAGTGCTTGAACCCAATCACCATCGACTCCCCGCCGACCAGAGGTTCGGCGCGGATCGCTGAAAAACCCGTCTCGCGCATCCAGCCCTGACAGTCGGCGCCGGTGTAGTCGAAGCCACCAGGGGTTTCGATCAGCATGTTGAGACTCATCAGCAGCCCGAAGGCGTTTTCCCTGCGCTCGTCGTCGATGATGGCGTCATAGACGATGATCACGCCGCCTTTCGGAAGCGCATCGAACGCCTTGCGCAGCAGCATCTTCTTCTGTCCCAGATCCCAGTCGTGCAGGATGTGGCCCATCACAATGACCTCGGCCTTCGGCAGCGGGTCCTTGAAGAAATTTCCGGCCTGGAAACGTACCCGGCCGGACAAGCCCTGCCCGGCGACGAATTCCTCGAACACCGGCTGAACCTGAGGAAGGTCGAAGCCGATACCGCTGAGATGGGGATGGATGCGCGCCAGCGTGACCGGCACCATGCCTTGGGCCGCCCCGACATCGACGACCGTCTTGTAGTCTTTCCACGGAAATTTTGCGGCGATCGCCTGGGCTGCACCGGCACTGACCCCGCTCATGGCGCCGAGGAAGCCGCGCAGCCGCTCCGGCTCGGCATAGATGGTTCCGAAAAAATCTTCGGCATGCTTGCCCTCGTTCTGGATCTCGCCGGTGCGCAGCGCGTCCGTGAGCGATCCCCAAAAGCCATAAAGCCTGGTGTTCGCCATCTCCAGCAGGCCGCCGAGATAAGACGGCTTGCTGCGGTCGAGAAACAGCTCCGTCTCAGCCGTATTGCGGTAGATTCCGTTGTCGCGGTCGAGCACCTTGAGGGCCACCAGCGCATCGAGAAAGTCGCGCGCCGACCGCGGGTGCAGACCGAGCTTTTTCTGCAGGGTGGGACAATCAGCCGGTGCGACGGCGAGCGCACTGAACACCCCCAGTTCGACGGCGCTCAACAGTGTTTTGGAGGCCCAAAACCCCAGGGCCAGGTTCAAAATGTGGTCTGGTGTTGTCGCGTTCATTGATCATGCTCCGTGTGAGCCGCTGTCATAGCCGATCGGATGGGGGGACAAGATCGTCGCCTATGCCCGTTATGAGGGATCGCAAGTCGCGGCTGGCACTGATTGAGACCGTCGAGCACGGCGAATGGTTCAACGTCGCATCACAATCTCGGGGTCAAGAAGACTTGATCATCCCCTGTTCTACATCGGGAATAACGGCGTCCCTCAAATAAGAGACACCCGAGGTGAATCAAATTCTTCCCTTCCTCGTCTTTTCCGATGCGATTCCGCAATCACACACCATTTCAGCGCGGTCATTTCATCACCAACGCGAAAGCCCCCGGATTCTCCGGGGCTTTTCAATCGCAGTCGAAGGCCGATTGCTTACCCGTGCCTGATCTCGTCAGGCGTCGCGGCTCACCATCGCGGTCGCTTCGATCTCGACCCGCGCTGACGGCTCCACCAGCCGCACCACCTGCACCGCGAGCTAAGCGCCGGTCGCCCGCAACATACTGCAAGACTTTGTATCGGCAGAGCCGGGCATCCACGTCTTACCGGCCCCCTCCGCAAGAAAGACGTGGATGGCCGGGACAAAGCCCGGCCATGACGGAAACTGAATCGTTTTCAGCTGTTACCGGGAGCCTGAAAATGCTGGTCGACCGGCGCCGCATCGCCGTAGTGGTAGCGTCGACCAGCAAACGAAGCAAAGCGCTCCCATGAGCCTCAGGCGATTCCGCCGAACCGACAGGCGGCAAGAAAGAAAGCGACGCTGTCGGCCACATGTGGCCCGATTTCGGCGTGCAGCGTCTTGAGCTTCTCTCCGAACAGCGCTCGCATGATGAGAGGCAATAGAACCAGATCGAGAAAGTATCGAGTCGTTATCGCGAGCCGCTCCGGCGCAAACGCGGGCAAGGTACCGAGCTCATTGGATTGGGCCACCTCGCTCAGGAACCGTCCCACCGCGTCGACGCCGCGCTCGCGCGCCTGTCGGTGCACGCTGCTCGCCAAGTCAGGAAATCGGCGTGCCTCGGCAATGCCAAGCCGCATGAGACCAACGGTATCGCCGGTCAACGCCTGCTGCAGGACGGCCAAACCTACGCTCGCAAGGCGCTCCTCGATGTTGGCGCCGCTCGGTACATGAAGCTGAGAGTCCGCCAGCCGGGCAACATTGCGCATCACGACTGCCGCGTAGAGAGCCTCCTTGCCGGAAAAGCGGGCATAGATCGTCGGCTTGCCCGCGCGGGCGCGGCTTGCGATCTCGTCCACACTCGCGCCGGCAAGTCCACGCTCCAGAAAGACGCGCCGAGCCGCATCGAAGATGCGGGCTTCGACCTCGCCGGCGAGCTCCCGCGGTGGCCGCCCAGTGCGCACCGAGCGGCGGTTCTCGGACCGCTTTGCCTTTTTCAGGGTCTTGTTCATCACGCGATTTTCACGTTGCCGCGATTTCGTCTGAAAGCGCCCGCCGGCAGCTTGATTAGCGCCATCTGCCTCCCAAGTAAAGTAACGAAACGGTATCGTTTCGTTTCGAACGAGGCGCTGGGAACGGCGTCACGCATTCGAGCCGCCATTGGCAGGAGCTTTAGCGATGACATTAGAGGCAGAGAATTGGGATCGAGACCGGCAATCGCCGCCGGAATTTCCGCAGCGGTCCGAGCGACCTTCTGCAAACGCTTCGTCTGCGACCGGCCCCTTGTCGATGGACGTCGATAGAGAGATCATCGTCGCCCGATCGCCGCAAAAGCCGGTCGAGCGCCGCACCGTCGAACCGCCGCCGGAGCACGGACGCGAGCCTGCGGAGCAGGGTCTTGAACGCGGCGATGGGCCGCCGAAGGGATTGTTGCGCCGACATCCATTTACATCCGTACTCGGCCTCGTCATTTCGGTCGCGGCGATCGGGCTCGGCTACCTCTATTGGGACAACGCCCGGCATTTCGAAACGACCGACGACGCCTTCATCGCGGCGCGGCAGTTTTCGATCGCGCCAAAAGTATCCGGCTACGTCACGGCCGTCCCGGTCACCGACAACGAGCATGTCGCCGCCGGCGGCGTGATCGCGCAGATCGACGATCGCGATTACCGCATCGCGCTCGCGCAAGCCGAGGCGCAAGTCGAGGCTGCGCAAGCCAGCATCCAGAACATCGATGCGCAGATCAGCGTTCAGGAAGCGCAGATCAGCGCCAGCGAAGCGCAGGTCGAGCAGGCCCAGGCCGGGCTGGTGTTCGCGCAGCAACAGGCCGCCCGCTATGAGGACCTGGCGCAACGAGGCGCGGGTACCGTCCAGAATCAACAGCAATATAATTCGCAACTCCGCCAGCAACAGGCACAGCTTGCGAGCGCGCAAGCCACGCTGAAGGTGGCGCAGCGACAACTCCCATCGCTGAAGGCGCAGCACGACAGCGCTGTCGCCAATCTTGCGCAATCGCAAGCCCAGCGCGACCAGGCGCAACTCAATTTGTCCTATACGACGGTGACCGCAGCCCAGCCCGGGCGGGTCGTCGACCTCGGCGCTGCAATGGGTCAGTTCGCGGCACAGGGGACGGCGCTCACGATGTTCGTCCCTGACGACGTCTGGGTCACGGCGAACTACAAGGAGACCCAACTCGACGCCATGCGGCCCGGGCAGCCGGTGACGCTCAAGATCGACGCCTATCCGGAGCGCACCATCCGTGGCCACGTCGCGAGCGTGCAGCCGGGATCGGGCCCGGCTTTTTCACTGCTGCCGCCTGAGAATGCCACCGGCAATTACGTCAAGATCGTCCAGCGTGTGCCGGTCAAGATCGTGATGGACAATCCGCCCTCCGACGTCGCCCTCGGCCCCGGCATGTCGGTGCTGCCGACCGCGCGGATCGAACCGGCGCCATCGCTCTATGAGCGATTGAGGAGGTGGCTGTGAGTGGCGCCGGCAGTGGAGCCGACGCCCTCGTCCCGGCCAGCGCCGCTGGTCCAAACCCGTGGCTGATTGCGGTGCTGGTCGCGGTCGCGACCTTCATGGAGGTGCTGGACACCACCATTGCCAACGTCGCGTTGCCTTACATCGCCGGCGGAATGGGGGTCAGCGAGGACGAAGCTTCCTGGGTGGTGACAAGCTATCTGGTCTCCAATGCGATCATCCTCACCGCCAGCAGCTTTCTTGCCCGGCGGCTCGGCCGCAAGCGCTTCTTCTTGATCTGCCTGGCGTTGTTCACCGCGAGCTCGGTGCTGTGCGGATTTGCCTGGAACCTGAACTCCCTGCTGGTTTTCCGTATCCTGCAGGGCCTCGGCGGTGGCGGCATGGTGCCGGTCTCGCAATCCATCCTGGCGGATTCCTTTCCGCCGGCCAAGCGCGGCCAGGCCTTCGCGCTGTTCGGCGTTGCCGTGGTGGTGGCGCCGGTGGTCGGGCCGACGCTCGGCGGCTGGCTGTCCGATAATCTCTCCTGGCACTGGTGCTTCCTGATCAACGGCCCGGTTGGCGTGTTGGCCATGGCGGCGATCGCGGTGGCGCTGCGCGAGCCGGAGGCCGCGGTCGCGGAGCGGCGCCGCCTGCAGCAACAGGAGGGCAGGTTCGATCTCTCGGGCTTCGTGCTGATCGCAACCTTTCTCGGCGCGCTGGAGCTCATGCTCGACCGCGGCCTCGAGGACGACTGGTTCGGCTCGAGCTTCATCGTTACCGTCGCAACCGTCTGCGCGCTCGCCTTTGTGCTGATGATCCCATGGGAAATCACCCGGAGAAATCCGATGATCGACCTGCGGATGGTGGCGAGCCGACAATTCGGCGCCAGCTTCCTCGTCATGATGGCGACCGGCGCGATCCTGCTCGCGACCACGCAATTTCTGCCGCAGCTGGTGCAGCAGAATTTCGGTTATACCGCGACCTGGGCTGGCCTCGTGCTGTCGCCGGGCGGTGTCGTCACCATGGTCATGATGTTCGCCGTCGGTCGCTTGTCCGGCAAGGTGCAGCCGAAATATCTGATCATGGCCGGCGCAGCCATCGTGGCGCTGTCGATGTACGACCTAACCAATGTCTATGGCGATGTCGGCTTCTGGTTCTTCGCGACCTCACGCATGCTGCTTGGTGTGGGATTGCCGCTGATCTTCCTTTCAATCACCGCCGTCTCCTATGACGGCATCCCGGCGGCCAAAACCGACCAGGCTTCCGCGCTGATCAACGCGGCGCGCAATACCGGCGGCTCGATCGGCGTGTCGCTGGCCTCCAATGTGCTGACGCATCGCGAGCAGTTCCACCAGAGCCGACTGGCGGGACACGCCATTCCGTCAAGCGTCCCGTATCAGGAAACGCTGCAACAGATCACGACCTATTTCACCGCCCATGGCAGCTCGCTGGCTCAGGCGCAACAGCAGGCCATCGCCTGGATCGGACAGACGGTCCAGGCACAGGTCGCACTGCTGGCCTACATCGACGTCTACTGGGTACTGATGCTGGTCTCGCTCGCAGCGATCCCGCTCGCGCTCACCTTGCGCAAGGTGAAGCTCGGCGGGCCAACACCGATGGGACACTGATCGCCTATCAGCCGCACGACACGGATAGCGACCCGATGAAGAGGAGCGCGTCAGTGTGTCGCGCACGATGCTGCGCAGTGCCGGGAGAACCATGAGGCCCTAGTCTCGCCCGGCGGCCATGTTTCGAGACGCGCCGCGCGCGCTCCTCATGTGAAATCCCGACAACCCGCTTCATCCGTAGTCGGTATCTCCGGGTTCCATCGGCCGTTGGGTTCCATTCGACTCTGCGTTTTTCGCGCGCTGTTGCGCTGATGCGACAGTTGCGAATCGGCGGTGTGCTACCTTTCGAACAGCTCAGGCTGCACGCATGGTGCGATTCCTTGGTTTGTGCCGCTTGGTTCGCAGGGGGACGACCGAATGAACCAGTGCTTACGTTCGCTGTCTTGTCTCCTTACAATGACTGTGCTCGCCCTCATCTCGACGGATGCGACAGCGCGCGCCAATCATAAGCAGCAACACGCCAGGAAGACGCATGACGCGAAGGAGGCTCGCCCCCATCACAACGCTGCGCTTGGAAAACGTCGGCACACACGGCATGCCGACGCACAACAGAAGTCGAAGCAGTCAAAGGATGCGCCGCCTCGCAAGGGGGCCACAGCTGCCCTCTCGGGCGATCTTGCGCTGGTGAAGGAAGCCATCGATCTCGCGCGCAAGGCCAAGACGGACGAGGCGACCGCCACAAGGAACAGGATGGCAGATCCGGCGGCCCAGAAACTCGTCGAATGGTTTATCCTGCGCCACTCGGAAACAACGGTGAATTTCAGCCGGTATGCGGCGTTCATCGCCGCCAACCCGGAATGGCCCAGCGTGGCGTTGCTGCGCCGGCGGGCAGAGGCGCGGCTGTGGCAGGAGCGCAGCGATGCGGCCACGGTTCGCGGCTTTACGGGCGATGGGCCACTCAGTGCCAAGGGCAAATTCGCGCTGGCGCGGGTGCTCCTCACCGAGGGCGATCGCGAGGGCGCGGGCCGGATGGCCGGCGACGCGTGGCGATCCGACGAATTGTCGGAGCGTCTCGAAGCCGAGGCGTACGAGACGTTCCGCGACCTTCTCACTCGCGAGGACCACCGTGCGCGCATGGACATGCGCATCGGCGCCAAGGATCTTGCGGGCGCCAAGCGCGCCGCGCAGCGCCTCGGCGGCGACGAGCTTGCGATCGTCAAGGCCTGTGCCGCGGTCAGGGGGAAAGCGGACAAGGCGCTGAGTGCGCTCGACGACGTCGCGACCGAGGCGCGAGCCGATCTCGGCTATACGCTGTGCCGCATCCAGTGGATGCTCGGCCAGAACAAAATTGATGACGCGGCCCGCCTGATGCTGGCCGCCTCGCCCGAGACCATGGCGCTGCAGGATACCGATCAATGGTGGCGCGAGCGGCGCACGCTCGCCCGCAAGCTGCTCGATCAAGGCAAGTTCCAGACCGCCTACGACGTGATCCGCCCCGCCGCGCCACCGGCCAATGAATATTACCGGGCCGACTTGCATTTCATGTGCGGCTGGATCGCCTTGCGCTACCTTGACGATCCCGCCACCGCGGCCACGCATTTCGCCCAAATCGACGGCGGCGCGGCCAATCCCATCGTGCTGGCGCGGGCCAATTACTGGCGCGGGCGCGCCGCCGAAGCTCTCGGCGAGACAGATGCGATGCGCGAAAGCTATCAAGCGGCTGCGCGCTATCCGACCGCCTATTACGGACAGCTCGCGCGCGCCAAGCTTGGCCATGACCAGATTGAACTGCGCGCGCCCTCGCCCGCTCTCGCGGCCGACGGCGCTCCGGCCACGGACGAACGCGTGCGCGCCGCCGATATGCTCTACGAAATCGGCGAGCGCGACGTTGTGCTCTATTTTGTCACCGATCTCGGCGATCAAAGTTTTGACGTGGCCGCGCTCGAAGCACTCGGCGAGCTCACCGGCCGCCGCAACGACGCACCCGCGATGCTCCAGCTCGGAAAGTCCGCGCTATCCCGCGGGCTGGCGCTCGACCATTACGCGTTCCCGACCATCGGAATTCCGCGGCACAGCCCGGTCGGCCCCGAAATCGAGCGTAGCATCATCTATTCGGTGGCGCGAACCGAGAGCGCGTTCGACCAGCGCGACAAGTCTTCGGCCAACGCGGTCGGCCTGATGCAGGTGACGCCGGAAGCCGGACGCGATACCGCCAAGCGCTTTGGCGTCAGCTATGACTGGGACCGAATGGTTTCCGATCCGGTCTACAACACGCAAATGGGCGCCGCCGAACTCAGCGCACTGCTGAGCGAATACAAGGGCAATCACATCATGACCTTTGCCGGCTACAATGCCGGCCGCGGCCGGGTCCGGGACTGGATCAAGGCGTTCGGCGATCCCCGCGACCCCAAGGTCGATGCGGTCGACTGGGTCGAACGCATCCCATTGTCCGAGACGCGAAACTATGTCCAGCGCGTGATGGAGAACCTGCTGGTCTATCGCGTGCGTTTTGACGGCAGCACGGCGGTGGCGGCCAAGACCGACCAGCGCGTCGTGACGCACGAGACAAATGCGGCGCCGCCGCTGCCGCCGCCTGCGGCGTCGGCTGAACAGTAAAGTTGCGGCCGGCAGATAATCGTCATGCCCGGCCTTGTGCCGGGCATCCAAGTCCTTCAAGTCGAACAGCAAGGAAGACGTGGATGGCGGGGACAAGCCCGGCCATGACGAAATCTTTGGCGGCCTTTGAGCAGCGTCTTCCTCTGCTCAGTCCACCTTGACATTAGCGGCCTTGATCATCGGCCACCACTTTGCGATCTCCGCCTTCTGCCAGTCACCCAGCGCTTCCGGCGAGAGCTGGT
>Ga0137416_10001204_pt1 | contig 13009 bp, 16 predicted proteins | sample CZODoug3_1_1_16f_FD_108282 | JGI IMG/M metagenome (GOLD analysis project Ga0137416, IMG submission 108282) | Vadose zone soil fungal communities from Angelo Coast Range Reserve, California, USA - CZODoug3_1_1_16fungal (Illumina Assembly) | ecosystem: Environmental > Terrestrial > Soil > Vadose...
GCGGTCGTCCCTGCCGAAGTCATGACCCCGCACTATCAGGAACGGCTCCCGAGCTTCGCGTCTCCGGAGGAAAAACTGAAGAGCGTCGTTGCCAAGATTCCCTCGACAGGCGAATGACAACGCCGAATGAGATTGCAGCGATGGCGGTAATCCTGATTCAGCGAAGGCTTTGACGTGATAGGAGAGATATGACCAAACCGTCCGTGCCGATTACGGAGCACCGCTACGTTGTGCCGCTAATCCTGGTCACCAGTCTGTTTTTTCTCTGGGCTTTCGGCGTCAATCTGAACGACATCCTGATTCCCCACTTGAAGAAGGCATTCCACCTCACAGACTTCCGATCCTCATTGATCCAGACAGCGTTTTTCGGGGGTTACTTCCTCGCGGCTCTGCCCGCAGGCTGGCTCATGGAAAAGATCGGCTACAAACGCGGAATCCTGGTCGGCTTGCTAACGTGTGCCACCGGAGCTCTTTTGTTTGTCCCAGCGGCGTCAGTGAGGCTATATGTATTTTTCCTGTTCGCACTCTTTGTTATGGCATGTGGTCAGGGAGTGCTGGAAGTAGCTGCAAACCCGTACGTGACGATCCTCGGCCCCCCGGAGAGTTCCGAGCGTCGCTTGAACCTGGCTCAATCTTTCAACTCGGTGGGCGCAGTTGTTACTCCCATTGTTGGCGCTGCTTTCATCCTCTCCGGAGTGGAGTATTCGCGAGAGCAGTTGGCCGCTCTGACTCCAGCCCAACTGCGAGCCTACGAGGTAGGCGAGGCGGCGACTGTCAAATTGCCATATCTTGTGATCGCGGGGCTCTTCCTCGCCGTAGCGGCTCTCATCTTCTTTGCCCAGCTGCCGGAAGTCCACGAAGAAGACGGGGGTGAAGGAGTGCCGAATGCAGCCACCGGTCTGCGGGGATTGTGGCCGTATAAACATCTTCTGAAAGGCGTTCTGGCACAGTTTTTTTATGTGGGTGCCCAGATTGGGGTGGCCAGTTTTGTTATCCGCTTTGCGCAATACAGCATGCCGGGGCTACCCGAAAAACATGCCGCGAATTATCTGAAGCTGCACCTGCTGGGATTCATGATTGGCAGATTCGCTGGCTCCGCGATAATGAAGCATGTCGCAGCTTCCCGCCTGCTCTCTTTATTCGGAGCGTCGGCCTTGACGTGCCTGACGGTCGTACTGCTTGGAACGGGAGTGGCACCCATGTGGGCATTGGTGCTGCTGGGGTTCTTTCACTCGATCATGTTCCCAACCATCTTTGCCCTCAGCATCAAGCATCTCGGCCCACACACGAAGCTGGGCTCTTCTTTACTCGTGATGTCCATCATTGGCGGCGCCGTTTTCCCTGCCATCATGGGCTACATCTCTGATGTGAGCAATATCCGCTACGCCTTTCTGGTTCCATTCCTGTGTCATCTCTATGTACTCTATTTCGCGGCGCGGGGCTACCGTCCGGCTTTGGATTTGCCGAGAGCAACGGAGCTGCGGAGCATTCCTGTCGAGAACTAGAGACGCACAATCGAGGACAAACATGCGTGTGGCACAAATATACGATTGGTCACGGGTTACGGCTCACTCGGTCGAATGACTCTTCCGGCAGATCGCCGCAAGCTCACGGTAGAACTTCTCCACGCTTCCTCACGGTGCTCCAGTTGGCGCTGTTGCAGTTCCTCAGTTTCGGTATCCACAAAGGCAATTTGTTGGAAGCCCGGGTGATGAAAGCATCCCATAATGATCATGTTCGGCTCTCCTTTCTCCCGAGCCCTTTTGGTTGGTTGGCGCCACCAAAGCTTACTCGGGTCCGGGGAGCCGACATTGTCATGGAATCATTTAGGCTCACGACGACCTGAAGGTAAGGCTGCGGATCAGCAGAGCAGCACAAAAATAGTCCGAGACCGATATACTTCCACTGTGCGAGTTCGAACTCCTCAATCACAACAATCACAAGAGGTTAGCGAGAGCCAAAAGCGCCGCGGCATCATTGGCTGCTTGCTTGGCGCAGCTGTCGGCGATGCGCTCGGTCTTCCGTGCGAAGCCCTTTCCTCCAATCGGCAGCAAAAGCTCTACCCGCAGATCGATGGTCATCGCTTTATCTTTGGGCGCGGAATGATTTCCGACGACACTGAACACTCCTGCATGACCGCTCAGGCGCTGATCGTTTCCGGTGGTGAACCCGATCGATTTTCAGAGAGCTTTGCCTGGCGGTTGCGCTGGTGGCTGTTGTCGTTCCCGTCTGCGATTGGATTCGCAACATTGCGTGCCCTTTTCAAGCTGTGGAGCGGGTTCCCGCCAGACAAAAGCGGAATATTTTCCGCCGGCAATGGACCAGCGATGCGCAGCGCGATTCTAGGAGTGTGCTACGGGGACGATTTGCCCCGGCTTCGCAAACTGGTACAGGTCTCTGCCCGGATCACCCACACGGATCCGAAGGCGGAGTGGGCGGCCCTTGCGGTTGCTGCAGCGTCGCACATGTCACTTTCCGGCGAACCATCGCCGCAGGAGTTTCTCGCAACCTTTCGCAGTGCGCTGGGCGAGGATGCTGAACGAGCAGAAGAACTCCTGGATCTTCTCGATCGGGCCGCGCGGAGCGCCGCTCGCGGTGAGAGCACAGAGTCTTTTGCAGAATCCCTTGGCCTGAAGGATGGTGTGAGCGGTTATTCTTATCATACCGTGCCGGTTGCCTTGCAAACCTGGCTGCGTCAGCCTAACGATTTCTCGTCAGTGTTGAATGCGATCCGCTGCGGAGGCGATACCGACACGATAGCCGCTATCGTAGGTGGAATCATTGGAGCGCGAGTCGGGAAGGGAGGCATCCCTCCTCAGTGGTTGGAGCGAATCTGGGAGTGGCCGAGAAGTATGGCATGGATCGAGCAAGTGGGTGAACGCCTGGCGCGAGTCTGTGCAACAGGCATCCCGCAGCAAGCAGTCTCTGTGCCCGTTTGGGCACTCTCTCTGCGTAGCGTCGGATTCGCGGTGGTTGTTCTTGGACACGGCTTTCGTCGCCTTTTCCCGCCCTATTGATGCAACGTGCTCCGTAGGTCAAATTGTTCAAGCTTTTCAAATGAGGACAGCGTCGCGAATCGTTGCTGTAACATCGCCGGCATTGTTATGGAATCAATTAGGCTCATAACCGATTGGTTTTGATTGCAAAGGTCTGATTACGACAGTTACGAGACCTTCGGTTCCGATCAGAAGTAAAATAGAGCTGTGACTGAACCGAATAATCGGACCCGAAGAGTACTCATCGTCAATGGCTGCGTGTACGCTGCAGCATCAGTTGCGCTGTTCATCTTCAGCCCCATACCTCCTCTCGGTCTAACGGGAGCGGCCGGATTTGCACTAGCGGCTACGATATCTCTTCTGGCCGCACTCTTTCCTAGACAGATCGCCAGCGTTCAGAGCGCGGTGAATCGCTCTCTAGAGAGGGAGCGAGAGACCCATCCGGGTCGATGGGTGCCGTAAGAAGCGAAGTTCTATCCCTGGTCGCGACCAGAGCCGTGGTTCTGAGTGTAATTGACGCCTGATTACAACCGTTATCCTCTCACGACCTGAGCAAATGTATAGAATTTAGCCAGAACACCTGGAACTCTACGTTTCGCACCAGAGGGTAAATAGGTGTACATCTGCAAGAAGTGCAATAAAGAGGTCGAGAAACCAAGGACCAAACTCTGGCGAAGGTATTGCCAGAGCGGCCACCGCTTGCTCGATGCCGTCGTTCGTTCAGCCGTTTTGGGGCTCATTTGCGAGAGCATTCGGAATAAGGGTCTTGATCTTGTTCTGGGTGCTAATGCTCCTGGCGGTTAGCCACAATTCTGCCGCTGGAGCTGCCGAAACCCGGGAATACGTGAAAATTGTTTGTTACGGATTTGGCTTCCTGCTCTTCATTCCTTTCCTCAATGGCTGCCTGGCATTCAAAGAAAGCCGCGAATTGAAGGAGCGCGGAGGGGCCGTCGAGAAGCTGATTCCTCGCGCTAGAGGAAGGGCCTTTGGCTGTGTCTCGGCTGCTGGTCTGATGACGATTTATTTTTTGCCGGTGGTATGGATTGCCGGCCCAGCCTAGGCGAGTCCAGGGGTGTCACATAAAACCGGGGTTCCGAGTGTGATCGCCTTGTTTACATGAATTGTGCCCGGCAACTGCTAACGCTAGTTCAATTTCTCAGTTGCCTTGCGGAGAGCCTCTTGCCGCTGAGACCCTTTTTCTTTCGCAGCCTCCATCACCGTCTCGCCGTCGTTGTTGCGAACGGTGAGATCTGCGCCATGTTCAATGAACAGCGGTATGGCCTTATCATCGACAGTAGTGAAGATCGGAGTTTCACCGTCGTTATTACGCGCATTCACATCTGCGCCGAGTTTCAATAGCTCCTCTTCCACATCTGTGAGGAAAGCTTCATGTAGCGGCGTATTTCCGTCTTTATCGCGTGCATTCAGATCGGCACCGGCTTCAGCAAGCAGACGCACGCATTCCACCCGTGCACCATCTTTGTCTGAATTTCGATACTCTGCCGCAGCGAATACAGCAGTCTTTCCCTCGCGATCTCTCATCTCCAGCTTGGGGTGATACCGAAGAATTTCCCGCACCATCTCGGGATTTCCCGACTCAGCGGCGTAGATCAGCAAACTCCCTGCACCGTTTCCCTCCATTGTCATGCCGCCGCTGCTTTCTGTGACGATCTGCTGGCTGAGATCGGCATTCGGATTGGCACCATAGGCGATCAAGGCCCGCACGGCCTCCACGTTTCCGGAACGAGCGGCTCCGACCAGTGCCAAGTCCTTATCACCCTGATCGCTCTTGCTGGCTCCCGCGTTGAGGAGAACCTGCAGGGTTTCCGCATGACTGCCAGCCGCATTCAGCCATCCCACCGCCCCAAAGGGAACGGACATGTATGGCTTCGTCGGCTTCGGAGCGGGCAGGGGCTCGAGTGGCACACCGGCTTCCAGAAGTTGGCGCACTGTCTCGGCTCCCCCCCGACTAGCGGCCTCTTTCAGCATCAGCTGTGCTTCAAAAGACTGGAAGTTGAAGTTCTCCCCCTGCAATTCCTCAACCAACCCGTCGCTGCCGTCGATCCACCGCTCGGTTCGTGCAAACTCATCGACTGCATTCTCCAGTTCCGTGATGACCGCAGGCATTCCCATCCACGAGCCGACGTAATCCTGAACTTTCTTGCCTCGGCCATCGATTGCAATGGAGAGTAGATACGTGGGGTTATCTGTCACGCTCGCCCTGTAGCTGGAGTCCATGGAATAGAAGTCAGCCGCGACAAACCTCTTTGCGAGCTGTCTCACTTCATTTGCATCGACCCTGTCCGTGTGTCTTCCGGAGGCGACCACATAGCCACCGCCAGCGAACTCGATACCATCTGTGCTGACCGTCACCGTGTAGGAAGGACAACTGCCAAAGCATCCCGTCCTTTCTAGCGTAACCGCAGCTTTGGAGTTTGGCCGAAGAACGGGTGCAGCCACATGAACCTTGGGCAGTCTCTCCGGCGGAACAAGATCGATATACTCCTCAACCTCGGCCGTAATTGCTTTCCCACGCTCTTCAAACGGCGTGAACTTCCACTGATACACCTCGTCTTCCAGTTGCGGCCAGAACTTGAGCGTGTCGCGGTCGCCATTAGGTTCGGCATTCAAGACGTCGCCCGTGGGGGAGACTGTGAGCGTGAGGTGAAGCTGATTGAACCCCGGGCGCACGCCACTAAGTGGAAATGTGCGACGATGCGGCTTGATCTCATGCACGCGGGCCACCTCGTACTCATACGAGGGATATGACGGTGTTTTCTCCTCTGACGCTAAGAGGCGGGTGCTCGACAGCAGAAATGCAAGAACAATGATAACGCGAATCATATCGAGTAGTCGTCCCATATCGATATTTGACACCGTTGAACATCGTGAAGCCATCCACTTCGTTAACCGTTGATTTTACTGGGCATTTGACTCATCCGGAACAGAGCCAGGAATAGTTGGCGTAACAGTGCGCCGTGAAAAGGCGCTGGGTTTCAGCGGGTGCAACTCCCGCCCGGGAACTGGTTCGCTCCACCCGGCAATCGAAGCGGCAGCGGAGGCGACGAAGCTGTCGGGGCTTTCGGTGTGAGGGTCGCTTGGCGACTCGGCGAGCGTGCAGGCCATAACGTGAGTGAACGCTGGACAGACCCCGAAAAAATAATTGCAGGAGCCGACCTGACTGTTACACAGGGAAGGCCGCAGTCGATGGAGATAGACGAGCGAACAAGCTCCATGGAACCAGCCGGGCTAATGGCGATGGCATGTACGCATTGGAGACCAGACGCAACACGGGAAGCCCCAGCGGTGATCGCAGTAGGGATCAACTGGCAACTCGCGAGAGACAGGCCGGGCCGTGTGGGGTGGCGGAGAGGTCCGTAGTACCGATGAAGCTGGGTAACTCCGGCGGAGGGGAGGGGCCTCAGTTGTAACCGACCGATTCGCACGGTTGGAGGCCAAAACATGGATGGTTCGCCTTCGCAATAGTCAGTATAATTGTCATCTCCCCCCAGGTTTACCCGTTCTCCAGATAAGCCCAATTCTCCCTCCCCCGTGGTAACCGTCATGCCGGCAATGCGGGAAAAGATCCGTACGGGGCTATTAGAGTTGCGCACAAATGTCGGCTCAGTGTACGTCAGTCCCTCCTTTTGGGAACGCATCTACTTGCTCTGGACGTTCCGCAATTTTCACAACCTGCCCAAGCAGGTGCTGAATCGCCACCAGCAGCAACTGATCGATCAATTGTGTCGCCGAGAAATCGTCAGTTGTATTGAGCCGCTTGCCAGGACCTCCATCATCGGGGCAGTCGAAAACGTCTACTTGAAGCGAGATTGCGAGACGGAAAAGGCAGCGACAACAGGCATGCTGATCGAGATGAGCGCAGCAAGCGCGGACGCCGCTGCATCTCGCGCCGTCGGTTCTAAAGGGATTTCGATCCGACCGAGTCGTGCAGCATATAACGAAACCGGCTTCGCGCGTCTGCGCAGACAGAGTGGCAACGTTCAAAACATTTCAGCACCCAAACAGGATTCTGTAGAGCAAAGCGAAACCAAAGAAGCGCGCCCGGCACCAGTGCTTATGGATGCAGGTAGAACGTGGAGTCGAAATAGGGTGGGGTGGGCGCTCGTGGTCTCGTGTGGCGCTGCCTTGCTGGGGATTTTGTTTTATTTTCGAGAAGATCGGCTGGCGCCGTCCAGCAGCCTTTCGCAGGTCGCGATCGAGACTCACAAACCTGCTTCAGGGAGCGTCCTGTCGGCCGTGCCGCGGCCCGAGAAAGGTCAGGGATCCAGGCCCGCGGAACGCAGACCGCCAGCCACGATCCTCCAACCACCATCCCCGACAGGTTCCTCTACGCAACGCAAGAGCGGCCAGCGCAAGACTGTGATCCTCTCCCAGCTACCAGTTGCGACCATGCAGTCAACTCCGGCGGAACGCCTGCAAGTTGCCGAATCGCCCAAAGATGGCTTTAGCTACCCGGTTGCACCGATTCCAACCCTGACCGGGAAAGTCAGGCTGAAAGCGGTGATTGGCATCGACGGAACGGTAAGAGAGGTCGATGTCCTAAGCGGCAACCGTGCGCTCGCGGCCGCCGCCTCGCGAGCGGTGCGGCATTGGCGGTATCGTCGCCACGAGCTAAGGGGCGATGCCGTCGAGGCGGAGACAAACATCACTATCAGCTTCCTGGGTGACGATGCGGTCTCTATTAGTTTTCCGGCGGCGCATTAGGCCTTACTGCCGGTGCAGATCAATGTGAACACCAAGGCCCAGGACTGCTGACAAGACAGCCCGGAGCTTCAACTCAGATCGGCGCAACGGCTCGGTCACGTTCGCTCCTGCTACACATTCTAAACACTACACGCGTCAAATCAGATCCCGTTTAGGACCTAGAAATGAACGTTCCCGTTTAAAAATCGTCTTCTCACTAATTGACGGGGTCGGCCAATTTCTCAGTGAGAGCAAGCACCTGGTTACAACAGTCATGCAGCGACTGGCCAGGCCTCCGGCTTCCGATGAAACCCGCTGCCAAGTGCCATGACTGTCGCTAAACCGAATGAAACTTCACGCCGGGGCCCCAGTCCCGCGATGAACACTATTGCCAGGACCACTGCGGCGATCATCCATCCCAGGCTGCATTCGATTTCGGGCATCTGAAATCCGCTGCTGGGGATGCGCGGGCCATAAAGCAGGTTCGACATCCATGCCAGCCCGGAGTGCCCACCAAATGACGCCGGGGCGGCGGAGATCAGAATCAACAGCGGCCCCACAGGATTTAGCGCTCCCGCAACGCAGGAGAGGACCCCGGCAGCGAGATAAGGTACGAGTGTGAGCTCTCGCGCGCGCCGCACACGGATCTCCGCGTCCTTCCCCAAAAACGGACGCAGTTCGAGCAAGGACAGAGGCACAAACAAAATGAAGTGGGCAACTATTCCCAGCGCAGTCAGGCCCATGCGCCACGACAACGCTGGCTGCCATCCTGCCGTCACCGCCGCCCAGTCGCCGATGGCGCCTATGCCCGAGAACAGAAAATATCCGCCTGCCTCAAAAAAATCAAAAGTCATCAGCAGCCAGAAGAAGTAGCGCCATAGTGCGGCGTGCTTGACCGCACGCGCGGCCCCCAGAACAGCGCTCCAAATATCAGATTGAAGAGCGTCCCGCCCGCCGCCACCAGACGAGTATCCGCACTGCACTCGAAGTGCACAGTGGAGAGCGCCAGCGGCGCCCGCCCGTGGCCACGCACATGCCTCCGTGACCAAGCCCCTCGTGGATAAGGTCCGCGATCACCGTGGCAGCAATGGCGATGGCAGCGATGGTCAATAGATCGGGCTTGGTTGCTTCGCGCAAACAGGGCGGGCTGGATTCTGCCGTGGCGTCCTTGGCAGCATTGGCAGCCATGCGCTGCATTGTAGCAGCGGACTCTAGCCGTACGTCGCGGGCACTACAGACCACGCGACCGACGCTCTCAATGAGTTGATAAGAAATCGCGACCTGAAGTCGGATAATCGGCCGTAAGGCGGCGGTTGATCATTCATGAAGCCGCAATGCGCTTGGCAATGCGGCATGGTTCTCGCACACAATTGGTACACTGTGGGTAGTTCATGAACCCGTCCACCAAAGATATGGAATTTGGCCTTGCAGCAAAGAACCGATCCGGAATAATCCGGAATCACAACCTGAGTTGACATGTGATGCACATGAAAGTATGCTTGTAACATGTCAAAGATGATTCAGCTTCGCAACGTGCCCGATGCTCTGCACCGAAGCCTGAAAGCTCGCGCTGCTACGGCGGGCATGTCACTTTCGGACTATCTGTTAGCGGAGATCAAAGAAATCGCGGAGAGACCAACCCTCGCAGAACTGCGAGAGCGCCTGCATAAGCGTAAACCGGTTTCAGCGCAGATCGATACCGCTCTCCTGGTACGAGAAGAGCGCGAGGCACGATGATCGTTTTGGATGCGTCTGCCGCGGTGGACTGGCTTCTTCAGACACCGGCGGGACAACGCATAGAGAATCGAATCTATTCGCGTAACGAAACGCTGCATGCACCTCACCTCCTAGATCTTGAGGTCACCCAAGTGCTGAGGCGTCTTGTACAGCAGGGAGTGGTCCCTGTACACCGTGCCGACGAGGCGGTTCGCGATCTGCTGGATCTCCGCATTAATCGGTACGCTCATTTCGTGCTCCTGCCCCGGATTTGGCAACTGCGTCACAATTTTTCTGCCTATGATGCTGCCTATATCGTGCTGGCCGAAAAACTCGGAGGCGCGTTAGTTACACGCGACCGTCAACTCGCTGCTCCTACGGGTCATGCGGCAGCCATCGAGCTCTTTTAATTCCACAGATCGCTTGACGTTGCTCGTACATCACTTTCGGCAAGGCACAGCCATGCGCGGGACCGATTCCGGCTGATCGGCCGTTCAGTGACAACATCGCTCTCTCCCACCTTTGCTTTACTGCTATTCCATGTGCGGGCGCTACCGACTGACTGCGAAGGAGCGTTACCTCCGCGACCATTTTGGTCTCGACGAAGATCATCCCTGGACGCCACGTTGGAACATCACGCCGACCTGTGGCTGTGATCCGCCGGGATACGAAAGGACCGAAGCGCAACTTTGGCCTGCTCCGCTGGGACCTTGTTCCCTATTGGGCCAAAAACGCATCTATTGGATTGAAGACGATCAATGCGATGCCGGAAACCGCCGCCGAGAAACCAGCTTTCCGTGATGCCCAGCGACGGCGACGTTGCTTGATCCCCGCGGACTCATTCAATGAGTGGCCGAAGGTCGGTCCGAAAAAGAAGCAGCCTTATAATTTTGGCATGATCGATGATTCGGTTTTTGCCTTCGCGGGTCTATGGGAGCGTTGGCGAGACCCAGCTGGCATGTCATCGAAACCTGCACTATTCTTACCATCAAACCGAACTCGCTGGTGGCCGATGTGCATGATCGAATGCCCGCGATCCTGGAAAAGGAAGATTACCAACTATGGTTGGACCCTGGAGTGACAGACGCGGCGCGCGTCACCGAGTGTCTTAAGCCATTCGATGTGAGGTTGATGAAGAGGTATCCAGTGAGCACGCGAGTGAACCGACCAGAGAACGATGACCCTGATTGCGCACAAGAGGTTCCGATCCCTGGGAGCGCCCAGACGTTGTTCTGAACCCGTAACGGAGGACTGACAATGCCGGAGCAGTTCTGCGACGCCTGCGCCTTGAATCGCGCGGCGAAGTTGACTGGGGTGATCTGGCCATTAAAGGTGGAAAGAGAACGCGTGCAGGGAGGAAGACGGAAATGCGTGATCTGAGCTGTCTGCTAACAATTGTCCTCGTTGCCGCCTCGGTTGCAGCACAAACCGACAGGAAACCCGCAACGGAACTTGGAACCGTCGCCCACCTCTTCGATTATGATGCGAAACAACCGCTCGACATCCACGATAAGGTCATCGAAGAGTTCAATGGCGGCACCCTTCACGACATCACCTATACGAGCCCTAAGGGCGGTCCGGTGGGCGCGTATCTAGTCGTTCCGAATGGAAAAGGCCCGTTTGCTGCGGTGCTCTTCGGGCACTGGGGGAACGGTACCCGGGCGGAATTCATTCCCGAAGCCAAGCTTTACGCAAGAGCTGGTTCGGTTTCGCTTATCCCTGACTACCCGTGGGATCGGCCGCAACCTTGGCATAAGACACCGGACCATTTCGACAAACCAGGACTGGATCGCGAAATCGAAATTCAGGCTGTGCTGGATCTTCGCCGCGGAATCGACTTGCTGTTGGCACGCCCGGAAGTCGATCCGAAGCGGCTCGCCTACGTCGGCCACAGCTACGGCGCACAGTGGGGATCGATTCTGTCCGCGGTCGACCGACGTATAAAAACGTCTGTATTGATGGCCGGAGTGGCCGAGATGGCCGACATCCTGTTAGGCAGCGACGATCCGGGCATGGTCGATTTCCGCAAGAGCCAGCCCGCGGGCCAGTTGGAAAAATACGCTCAGGTCACGGGCGACATTGACGCTATCCACTTCGTCGGGCATGCAGCGCCCATTCCCCTGCTGCTCCAGTTCGCAAACTACGAACAGTACTTCGACAAGACTTCGATGGAGCACTACGTGGCTGCGGCAAGCGATCCCAAGAAGGTGCTGTACTACGACACCGGTCACGACCTCAACGATCCTCAGGCATTGGAGGACCGTTACGACTGGCTCGTGAAGTACATCAATCTGCGCCGGGAGCCCGTTCTTACACGCTGATCCGCGGGCACCAAGAGGAACCCTGCCCGCTTCGGTCCTGGTGTGTCACTGTGCACAGGCTCAATCATGCGGATAGCTTTCTCCGGACTCGATGTGCCCTTGGAAAGGTCAGATCGATTTCTGGTTTTTCCGTCTCCAGTGTCACGGGCCTAATCAAGGTGGCCCGGTCGCTGGGAAGAGTACCGCCAAGCATACGGGATATGTTGATCAGCGAGCGGCTCCCACAAACCATACATCGATCGTGTGGACTGTCGCTGACCACGTCGCATTCAGCACACAAGACCGCGTTTTGCAGGGCAACCGCGTTTAGGCATCGACTCACTTCAGAAACGCTATCCACATACGAATCCTTCATCACAGAACCTCGCAAGACTACTTGGCTTGTACTTAACTCTTATCGGCCCGAATTGTTTACACCACGATTGGGCCATCCTGATCAGCCATGACACTGTGGTTGGTCCTGGTGTGACCGAGACGGCGGGCGTTACCGACTGCCTTAAGCCATTCGATGCAAGGTTGATGAAAAGGTATCCAGGGAGCACGCGGGTGAACCGACCAGAGAACGATGACCCGGATTGCGCACAACAGGTCCCGATCCATGAAGGCCCCCAGAAGATGTTCTGAAATCCCTGGGTATGCGATGGGACCGTGGGAAATGAGTGCCTTGCCCAACCTGCTGAATCTCTCCGACATTCACGCCGCGAGAACCCAAGACCTCTCTTGCCTTCTTGACGTTGGAAGCGTATAGCATGGGCGCCATTCCATCAGTCGGTTTGGCGCGAGGCCCGAGGGTAATGGCTGTCTGATCCTTTTTGGGAATCCCAAGGCCACGCATCCCTCCGCGTCATCCATCTCGACCCGAACCTTCTGAAGCCCAAGCCTCTCGATATACCAAGAGGTTGCTGAAACCGTGGCGGGAAAAAAATGTGGTGCGTGGCCGAACTCGATGAGGAATATATCGCGCGCCTGGAGGCTGTATTGGCCGTTTACGAAAAGCCGCTCTCGGCACGCGAACCGGTGGTGTGTATCGACGAGCAAGGGTTGCATGAGGAAGTCCGGCCTCCGCTGGCGATGCAACCCGGACGGCTAGCCCGCCGGGATGCCGAATATCGGCGTTGCGGGACGGCCAACGTTTTCTGCGGCGTCCAACCCAAGGCGGGGCGGCATTTCACCAAGGTGACCAACGACCGCTCCTCGCCCGAGTTTGCCGACTATCTGCTGGACATTGCTACGGTTTATCCGGAGGCCGATACCATCCATCTGGTGCTGGAC
>Ga0137416_10001205_pt1 | contig 13008 bp, 8 predicted proteins | sample CZODoug3_1_1_16f_FD_108282 | JGI IMG/M metagenome (GOLD analysis project Ga0137416, IMG submission 108282) | Vadose zone soil fungal communities from Angelo Coast Range Reserve, California, USA - CZODoug3_1_1_16fungal (Illumina Assembly) | ecosystem: Environmental > Terrestrial > Soil > Vadose...
GCTACCTACCAGGTGTTCGGGATCGGCGTAGCGCCTGCCGCGGGCATGGGCAGCTATGCGGTTGCTTTGAAATCCGCCCAGGACACAGTGTTGGACGTTGCACGGGCGGTCATTGACCCGGCCGCCGCGGGCCACGCATACAGTTTTGATACGACGCTGGCGACTGGCCAGACCTACGCATTCGACCTCGGCGACTTCGGCTACCCGGCGCCGTTCACGTCACTCAACGCAGCGGTGGTTCAGGGCGGCGTCCTGGTGAGCGGATCTCAGTTGAATATCGGCACTTCGGTGGCCAACACACCGGCCACCGGCACAGCCAACATCAAGCCGGCCGCGGGCCCCGTGTCGATTCTCGTTTTCGCACAACCCACAGTGGCGACGACCACGACGGCGTCGGCCGGCCTGTTCGGTGTCGATCTGACAGCCAGCGGAGCTGCCGCTGCGTTTGAGACCACCCAGGGCGTCGGGCAGCTGTTCTCGGTGCGAAAAGTCTCGATCCTCACCCCGGGCAGTTACCAGGTCACGGTGAGCGACATCGGCTTTCCGGCAATCTTTCAAAATCTGGCGGCGATTGTCACTCGCGGGACGGCGCGCGTCGGCTCGATCTATGGCGGCGGAACCTTCGGCTTCCCCGCAGTCGTCGGTAACTACTTCGTGAATTTTGTCGCGCAACCCACGGGCACCGACCAGGCGGGCACTTATTCAATGGTCGTCATGACGGCCCTGCCGCCCGGTCTCGATTTTACGGGTACTCCCACGAGCGTTTCTTCCGGCGCAACGGTCACACTGAGCTGGACGGGAACGAATGTAACTTCCTGCACAGCCTCCAACGGGTGGACGGGAAGCAAGGATGTAAAGGGCAACTTCACGTCCGCAGCTCTCACCGCGACGACAACCTTCGCGCTCAGCTGCGACGGTCCCGGCGGTAACGTCGCCAAGTCGGTCACCGTCAGTGTGAATGCCGCACCTCCGCTCGGGAAAAGTGGCGGCGGCGGCGCGATCCGTCCGGAAGTCCTGGTCTTTCTGTTGGGTGTGATCCTGATGCGCCGGAGGCTATTTCCATGCTGACCGCTCGTGGCTCGCGGCTGTTGGTCACCGTACTCGCCCTGAGTTGTAGCCTGGGCGGCTGCGGGGGAGCGCAATCGCGTTACGAGAGCCACATGAAACGCGGGCAGGCCTACTTCGATCAGGGTGACTACAGCAAGGCCAACATTGAGTTCCGCAACGCGCTGCAGATCCTTCCCAGGGATCCGGCCGGGATGCTGGGAGCCGGCGAGACGCTCGTACACCTGGAGCGGTACCGGGAAGCCTTTGCCGACTTTCAGGTCGTGCTGGACGCGGATCCGCAAAATCTCGAGGCCCGGCGGCAACTGTCGCGGCTGTTGATTCTGCAGGGCTCGATGACACCGGCTCTAAAGACAATTGAGCCCGGATTGAAGGCTCATCCGGATGATGTTCAGCTCCTCGTATTGCAAGCCACGGCGCGTTCCCAAACCGGGGATCGCGCTGGAGCCACCGCTGATGCCGAGCATGCGTTGCAGCTCGCGCCGGACAATGAGGAAGCCGTGGAGGTCCGCGCCGGGCTGTACAAGCAGGCAGGCGATATAGCGGCCGCGCGCAAGCTGGTCCAAGGCGCCGCGGCCCGATTGCCCAAGTCGATCATTCTGCATGGGATGCTGGTGGATCTCGCGCTGGCATCCCACGAGCCGCAGAGCGCTGAACAACAGTTGGGAGAGATCATCAAACTGGCGCCCAAGGAGGCGGACTACCGTTTCCGGCTCGCGCTGTTGTACTCGCGCACGGGCCAGCTCGACCAGGCGCAACACGTGTTGGAAGAGGCCGTGCAGGCATTGCCCGGGAGCAATTCAGCGAAGCTGGCCCTGGTCGACTTCGTGAGCCGCCAGCGCGATGCGGCGCAGGGCCGGAAGCTGTTGCAGGATTACGTGGCTCATGAGCCGGACAACTACGGCCTGCGGTTCGCCCTGGCCGGCTTGTATCAACGGACGAACTCGACCAAGGAGGCCGTTGCCGTCTATGAAGAGGTGATCCGGCGCGACGATCTGGGTCCCAGTGGCCTGAACGCCCGCAACCAGCTGGCGCAGATCGCCGCGAGGCAGAACCGGGAAGCCGACGCCCGCAAGTTGATCGACGAGGTGCTGCAGAAGAATCCTCGCGATTTCGAGGCCCTGGCACTGCGTGCCTCATTCGCGATGGCGCATACCCAGCCAGCCGCCGCGATCGCCGATCTGCGCGCGTTGCTGCGGGACAATCCGCAGGCGCCGCAGATTCATCGCCTGTTGGCACGAGCGTATCTTGCCAATGGGCAACCCGAGTTGGCGCAGCAGTCGCTGGAGGCCGCGGTCGGGCTGGCGCCCACCGACAACAGCCTGCGGGTGGAGTTTGGGCAGATGCTGATGCAGGTCGAGAAGCCGGCCGAGGCCATCAAGGTTCTGGAAGAAGCCGTCCGACGAGCACCGACGGACACTTCGATCCGGGCGGATCTCGTGCATGCCCATCTCGACCAGCGGGATTTCGCCGGCGCGCACGCGGCTGCCGCCGACATGAAGCTGATGGATCCGAAGTCGTCGATGGGTTTCTATCTGTCCGGGATCGCCGACCTGGCCATGAACCAACCGGATGAGGGCCGCCAGGAGCTGGAGAAGGCGCTCGCCATCGAGCCGAAGGCCATCGACGTCCTGTCGGCGCTGGCGCGGCTCGACATGACACGCGGCCGGGGCGCACAGGCCGTTGCCCGGGTGAAGCAGGCTTCGGACCAGGACCCCACAAATGCCGCTCTCCTGAATCTCCTCGGCGAAGTCTGTATGGGACAGAAAAACTATTCCGCCGCCACCGATGCGTTGACGCGCGCGGTGAAGGAGCTCCCGGCGTGGTGGATTCCTCATCGCAACCTCGCGCTCGTTCACCTCGCTCAAAAGGACGTTTCGGGGGCCATAGCCGAATACCAGGCCGCCGTGAAGTCCGCGCCAACGGAACTTCGTGTCATCGATGAGCTTGCCCAGCTGTACGAGAGTCAGAACCGGGTCGATGATGCGATCGCCGTGTATGAAGCCTCCTATCGGCAAGGTCCCCGGCCACGGGTTGCCCGGAACCTGGCCGCGCTGCTCGTCAGTTATAAGACCGATCGATCGAGTCTCGATCGGGCCAGGGATCTCACTACTCCTTTTGCTTCGTCGAGTGACGGCGCTCTGCTCGATGTCAATGGCTGGGTACGCTTCAAGCGCGGCGAGTTTGCCGAGGCGGTCTCCGTGCTCAGTCGGGCGGCCGAGCGGTCTCCTGCCTCGAAAGAAATCCGGTACCACCTCGGGATGGCCGAGCTGCGCGCGGGGCAGAACGATCGCGCGCGCGTCGATCTCGAAGCGGCAGTGGAGGGTTCGTCGAAGTATCTCGGCGCCGACGAGGCTCGTACGGCGTTGGCTTCGTTGAAGGCGCGCGCAGGCTGAAGCGTCGACGATGGCGTCACGCGCAGGCAACCCGGGTGCGGCACACCTGACGTTAGCATTCCAACAGGCTGTGGCCCTGCATCAGCAGGGCAGGCCATTTCAGGCTGATGCGCTGTGCTCGGAAGTTCTGCGCGCGGATCCCAAACACTATGGGGCGTGGCATCTGCGCGCACTGCTGGCGCTGGAAGCGGGTGATACCGGGCAGGGCATCCAATGGCTCGAGCGGTCCCTGAAAATCAACAACCGGCAGTTCGCCGGTCATTCCAACCTGGGCAACGCGCTGCTGTCGGTCGGGAAACCGCGGGAGGCGCTCGCGAGCCTCGATCAGGCGCTGCGACTCAAGCCCGACTATATGGTCGCGCTGTACAACCGTGCCAACGCATTGCGGGAGCTGAAGCGTTTTGCCGAGGCGCTCGAGAGTTACGAGCGCGTATTGCACGCGCAGCCGGGCGACGTACAGGCGCTGAATAACAAGGCCCTGGTTCTCATCGAATTGGGTCGCCTGCCCGAGGCACTCGACTGCCTGGAGAAATTGCTCCTCGCATCCCCGCAGGACTTCGATGCGTGGTGCGGGCGCGGCAACGTCCTGTTGGCGATGAAGCGGTACGAAGATGCCCTGCAGACTTACAATCGCACTCTCGCGATCCGTCCGGATCACGTTGGCTCATTGATCAACCGGGGACTCGTGCTGCGAACGCTGCACAGATACGCAGAGGCTCTGAGCGACTACGATGAGGCTCTCCGGCAGGCTCCTGATTCCGTGCTGGCGCTCAACAATCGCGGCAATGTGCTGCTCGCCATGGGACAAAACGAAGCGGCGCTGGCGCACTACGAGCAGGCGCTGAAGCGGGCGCCCGGATCGCCCGACTCCCTGTACAACCGGGGGGCTGCGCTTCGTGAGTTACATCGCTACAGCGAGTCGGCCCAAACGTTCGCAGCGCTGCTCGAGATCGATCCTCGCCATGCCTATGCGCTCGGCAATCTTTTCCATCTGCGAATGGACAGCTGTGACTGGTCCGACTACCCGGTACTCACGAGCCGGTTGCACGCGGCGCTGCAGGCCGATCATCGAGTCATCAATCCGCTCTCGTTGCTCCTTCTCGATGAGTCGCCCCGAGTCCAGCTGGAGTGCGCGCGTGCCTACGTGGAAGAAAAACATCCACAACAGAGGGTATCCACAGCCTTCTTGGAGCACGCGACGAAGATCCGGGTGGCGTATATCTCAGCCGACTTTCGCGAACATCCGGTTTCCTACCTGTTGGCGGGTACACTGGAACAGCACGATCGCGCCCATTTTGAAATCCTGGGCATCTCGCTGCGTGCAGCGGAAGATACCGAGTTGGGACGCCGCGTCCGCTCGGCGTGCGACCAGTTCATTGAAGTCACAGATCGCAGCGACCAGGATGTGGCCGCACTTCTGCGCGAAATGGAGGTGGACATCGCGGTCGACCTCATGGGGTTGACCCAGGGAATGCGCCTGGGAATCTTTGCCCAGCGCGCCGCTCCGGTGCAGGTGAGCTATCTCGGCTACGCCGGCACTCTCGGTGCTCCCTACATCGACTACGTGTTGGCAGACAGCGTGGTGATTCCCCCCGGCGAAGAGCGCTGGTACGCAGAGAAGGTCGTCCGACTTCCCCATTGTTACCTGCCGAATGACGACCGCCGCCAGATCGCCGCCGCGCCCACTCGCGAACAGGCGGGGTTGCCGGCCGAGGGTGTCGTGCTCTGCGCATTCACGAATGCCTACAAGATCAATCCACCGGTGTTTGATATCTGGATGCGATTGCTACAGGAGGTGCCACAGAGCGTATTGTGGTTGCGCACAGTGGGCCCGGAGGTGCGCGGCAATCTGCTCCGTGAGGCCGAATCGCGCGGCGTAGACCCGCGGCGTGTCGTATTCGCTCCGCACGTCGCAAGCATGGCGGAGCATCTCGGCCGCCATCAGCTGGCCGATCTGTACCTGGACACGCTGCCATACAACGCCCATTCGACGACCTGTGATGCGCTGTGGGCAGGTGTGCCCGTGATCACTTGTGCGGGTGGAAGCTTTGCAAGCAGGGTAGCGGCCAGTGCACTCGAAGCCGTCGGCTTGCCCGAGTTGATCGGCGCCAGCCTGGAGGAATACGGCCGACTGGCGCTCGAATTGGCCTTGAATACCCGCAAGCGGCAGGAACTGCGGGTCCGGCTGGCAGCCAACCGGACCACGCGGCCCCTCTTTGACACGGCGGGCTACACACGGGGGCTGGAATCGGCCTACCGGCTGATGCACCAACGCTCGCGGCAGGCGACGCCGCCAGAGGCCTTCGATGTTGCAGTCGATTGATGCCAAAGAGGAGGCGCGGGTCCTTCGCAAGCAAGGCAACTCGCTTGCGCAGAACAATCAGCCGGCGGCAGCGCTGGACTGTTTCGAACGCTCACTGCGGCTCTCTCCCGGCGATGCACTGACACTCAACGATCGCGGCAATGCATTGCAGGACCTGCAGCGGTTGGAAGAGGCCCTGAGCAGTTACGACCACGCCCTGAGCATTCAACCTGAATTTCCCGCCGCCCTCACCAATCGCAGCAATGTGTTCAGGACGATGCGGCGCCTCGATGAAGCGCTCCGTGACCTGGATGCCGCGCTGCGGGTCCGGCCGGCCTTTCCCGAAGCCCTCAACAATCGCGGCAATGTGTTACGGGACATGCGGCGATTGCGGGAGGCTCTGGCGAGCTTCGATGCGGCATTGGCCCTGAAGCCCGGGTTCATCGTGGCCCAGTGCAACCGCGGCAATACTCTGTTGGATCTGGGCCTGTATGCGCAGGCGCTCGCCTGTTTTGAGGCGGTGCTGGCGGTCGTTCCGCAGGAGGGCGAAGCCCTGTTCGGGCGGGCGCTGGCCTTGTTGAATCTGCGTCAGTTGTTGGAAGAGGCCGTCGCGGGTTTCGATCGGGCCGCGGCCTGCGGACTCGATCGGGTGGAATCGCTCGTGGGAAAATCGGCCGCCCTGGCGCAACTGCAGCGGCACGGCGAGGCGGCGGCGTGTCTGGCGCAAGTCCTGGCTTTGGCGCCGCACAGAGATTATGTGCTCGGGAGCCTGCTCTACTCCCGGCTGCAGGCAGTCGATTGGTCCGGTTATTTTCAGCTCGTGGAGACTCTGGTGGGTCGGGTGAGCGCGGGACAGAAGGCCACCTATCCGCTGTCTTTATTACCGGTAGTGGACTCTCCGGAATTGAGTCTGCGCAGCGCCCGCCTGCATGTTGAGCACCAGTACCCTCCCATTGACCTGCCGGCGCCCGTGAGGGTGCGGCGGGAGCGGATTTGCATCGCTTACCTGTCCTGCGATTTTCGGGATCACCCGGTTGCGCATCTGTTGGTCGGCGTTCTCGAGCACCATGACCGGCAGCGATTTGAGGTTCTCGGCGTAGCGTTACGCGCCGGCGATGGCAGCGAAATCGAGCGTCGCATAGTCGCGGCGTTCGATCGGCTGATTGATGTGGGCACGCGCAGCGATCGCGAGGTTGCGGAGCTGCTGCGCGAGCTCGAAGTGGATGTCGCCGTTGACCTGATGGGTTTCACGGAAGGTTGCCGCCCTGGCATTTTTGCCCACCGGGCGGCTCCGGTGCAGGTGAACTACCTGGGATACCCGGGTACCTCGGGTGCGCCCTACATGGACTATCTGTTGGCGGATGGCGTGGTGATCCCACCGGAGGCGGAACGCTGGTATACCGAGAAGGTGATCCGCCTGCCCGGGTGCGTTCTCCCGAATGACGATCGGCGGGCGATTGCCGCAGCGCCTTCCCGCTCTGCTGCCGGGCTGCCCGCGCAGGGATTCATGTTCTGTGCGTTCACCAACGCCTACAAGATCAATCCCCCGGTGTTTGATGTCTGGATGCGGCTGCTGCGGGAGATCCCGGATAGCGTGCTGTGGCTGCGAGCGACGGGACCCGAGGCAATCGAGAATCTGCTGCGCGAGGCGGCTTCGCGCGGTGTAGGTGAACAGCGCCTGGTGTTCGCGCCGCATGTGGCCAGCATGGCGGAACATCTCGGCCGGCATCAGTTGGCCGATCTGTACCTGGACACCTTTCCCTACAACGCGCATTCGACAGCCTGTGATGCCCTCTGGGCGGGAGTTCCGGTCTTGACCTGCCCCGGGCACACGTTCGCAGCACGCATGGCAGCGAGCGCGTTGACGACAGCGGGATTGCCGGAGTTGATCACAAAGGACCTGCAGGAATATGAGAGTCGGGCTCTCGAGCTGGCGCGTACGCCTGCACGGCTGCAGTCGCTCCGCCGGCGACTGACGCGGAGATCAGCCCTGTTCGACACGCGCGTCTATTGCCAACATCTGGAAAATGCCTACCACGGGATGCTTCATGAGAACCGTCGTCTGGATCGTCTCGTATCCTAAAAGCGGCAACACGTGGGTGCGCTTCCTGGTTTGCAACCTTGCGTTTGGATTGCAGGACTCGGCTGAGTCACTCAACCGGCTGGCGCCCGATCTCCACGAGCTGCCGCGGGTGCCCGATCCGCCTGCCGCGCCGGTGTTCATCAAAACCCACTTTCCCTATTCGGCGGAACTGCCGCTCGCGGCGCATACGGCAGCCGCACTCTACGTAGTGCGCGATCCGGCCGATGTCATGCTGTCTAACTATCACTACTCACGCCGGAGCGGCCCCGAGAGTGCGAACAACTCCCTGCAGCAGTACGTGGATCAATTTCTGGCCTCCCGGGGTGATCCCCGTTGGATCCGCTCGCGAATGGGCGCATGGGATGAGCATGTAGTCAGCTGGCTCGGCACGAAATATCCATTTCCGGTGCTGCCGCTGCGCTATGAGGACCTCCTCGCCGATACACACGGGGGCGCACGCCGCATCTGCTCATTCCTGGGACTGGAGCGGACCGACGACGAAATCGAGAAGGCGGTCGCAAACTCGTCTTTCAGCCGCATGCGCCAGATTGAGGAGGCTGACATCCGCAACCGGACTGTGGGGATCTTCTACAAGCCCTACCTGCAGTCATCCATTGACGCCGGACTGAGATTCATGCGCTCCGGCAAGGCAGGAGAGGCTGCGCTCGTACTGACACCCGAGCAACGGCAACGGGCCACGACCACCTTTGGCGCCATCAGGCGCGAGCTGGGGTACTGACGGACAGATCCGAGTAAGCGCTTTCCAGGTGTTGGCAGTAGGCACGGGTGTCGAACAACGTGCAGTGGTCGCGTTGGTCGACCAACCGCCGGCGCAGCTCCCGCAGCTTCCCGGGCTCGCGAGCCAACTGCAGCGCGCAGCTCGCATATTCCCGCAGGTCCTTCGTGATCAACTCGGGGAGCCCTGCCGCGGTCAACACACTCGTGGCAACCCGGGCAGCGAAAGTACGACCGGTGCACGTCAGGACCGGAACCCCGGCCCACAACGCATCGCAGGCCGTGGAGTGTGCGTTGTAGGGCAAAGTATCCAGGTACAAATCGGCCAACTGATGCCGGCCGAGATGCTCGGCTATGCTGGCGACATGCGGTGCAAACACCAGGCGTTGCGGGTCTACTGCACGTGAAGCCGCCTCGCGCAGGAGATTCTCTTTTGCCTCGGGTCCCATCGCTCGCAGCCACAGCACGCTATCCGGAATCTCCCGCAGCAGCCGCATCCAGATATCAAACACGGGCGGATTGATCTTGTAGGCGTTCGTAAACGCGCACAACACCAGGCCGTACGGCGGAAGTCCTGCTGCCTCGCGCGCAGGTGCCTGGCCGATGCTTCGCTGCGCATCGTTGGGCAGAAAACAATGGGGCAGCCGGATGACTTTCTCCGTGTACCAGCGCTCTTCCTCGGGCGGGATCACCACTGCATCGGCCAACAGGTAATCCATGCAGGGTGCACCCGACGTGCCTGCATAGCCCAGATAGCTCACCTGAACGGGCGCTGCCCGATGTGCAAAGATCCCGGGGCGAGCACCTATGGTGTGCCCGTTGAGATCCACTGCGATGTCTATTTGCAGTGTGCGCATCAGCTGCGCAACGTCGGAGTCCGACTGATTCGCGACGTCATGCCAGTGCTCTACCGACAGGCGGAGGCGCTCATCGGCACCGGGATTCAGTGCAATCGCATGAACTTCAAATCGCTCGCGGTCGTGATGCTCGAGCACGCCAACAATGAGGTGAGCCACCGGATGGTCCCGCAGATCCGATGACACATACGCCAGCCGAATTCTGCCTTCCCGGTGTTTTGGCGCGGCACGAGGTGCGCAGCTGAGCGCACGGCCCGAGGCGATGGTGAGCAGCTCAGCCGGTTCCTCGAACACACTCAGTGCCAGGAACGGGTGAATGGACTTCAGTCCCTGCGGCAATTGGCGTAACTGCTGGAGGCTACGGCTTGCAAGGGGCCAGTTGCAGGTCCGCACGCTGCAACTGAGTGTGCCCGCCAGTGAGCCGGTGTCATCGGGAGCCAGCGCCGCGGCGCGCTCGAAGCTCGCGAGCGCGTCTGAGAGTCTCTGTAAGCTCTCGAGCGCACGCCCCCGATCCCGCCAGACTTGCGCAAAATCCGGAATCAAAGTTAGCGACTGCTCGTAGTTTGCGAGTGCTGCACTCACTCGTCCGGCTCGATGTTCCTCCACCGCCTGCGCGTAGTACGCCTGCGCGAGGTTCTCCTGCATTTGAGGATGGGAACCGCCGATGGCGAGCGCAACTCGAAGATGCTCGATGGCCTCGGGATATTCGCCTCGCTGCCACAAGGCGGTGCCGAGGTTGGCGTGAGCGGCGAATTGTCGCGGATTGAGTTGCAGGACTTGTCGCCAGCGCTCGATTGCGGGTACGAGCTCTCCGTTCAGCGCGTGAGCGAGTCCGAGAAAGTAGACCGCGTCCGCGTTACGAGGCTCGTAGCGCAGCGCCTTGCGGCTCAGATCGGCGGCCTTGCGAGCATTTCCTTCCGACAGGGCCCGTTGCGCGCCCTGTAACAGGGAGGCCGTATTGGGAGCAGACATCTCATGATCATACGTCGTCCGGACAGACCGTCCAGCGTCATATCGCCGCCATGATTTGCGGGGATCATCACGCAAGATGTGGCGCCGGATGGAAATGAAGTTCAACGGGCGCCTGGCCGACAAATTCGCCTGGCGCCGGTACGCTCCGCGCGTTGTAACCGTCGCGCTTGCCGGACTGATGGCGTTGGATGTGACTCATACAGTCCGGGCACTGCGCGCGGCCTCAGGCGTACCGCAATTGTCGCAACCCGTCGCCGTTCCAAAACCTGAGCCGCAGTTGGATGCCCGTCAGATCGTCGATGCGCATCTGTTCGGCCAGTCCGCGGTTGCCATCGTTGCGGCAGATCCTGAACACGCACCGGACACGGATCTTCCGCTCACCCTCAGTGGGACAATCGCAACGGAAGACCCTTTCGGCGGTTTCGCGATTCTCGGGGCCGCTGACAAACCCAGTCACATGTACCGGACAGGCGCTGCTCTCGATGATGTCAGCGGCGGTCGACTGCAGCAGGTATTGATCGACAGGATCGTCCTGGATTTGAACGGCCAACTGCAAACGCTGCGGTTGCCGCGCAAGGGTCTGTTCGTGGGCGAGCCTTCATCCAAAGGCGAGACGTCAGTCGCTCAATCCGAGCTTCCGCCCACCCGCGTGGCAGATCCCGATGTGATAACGCCGGCGGAAGGCTGGTTCGCGCAATTGAATATTGAGCAGACCCACAGCGGCGAGACGAATGGCCTGGTGATGCATCCGGCCAAGCGATTCCAACGTGAATACGGTTTGAAAGACTCCGACATCCTCACAGCGGTCGACGGTGTCGAAATCACGGACCCGCAGACGCTCGCCGATACGCTCAGAACGAATGCCAAATCGCTATCTTTGACCTTCGTGCGCGATGGAGTCCCGCGCACGGTGAATCTTCCGATGACCAACTGACCGCGTGCGTTCAAATGTCATACACATGACCTACACGCGCGCGTGCGTCCAGTGGTTGCATTGATACATTAACTTCACGAGATCGTAACGGGCCTCCTTGACTCTATCCCCGCAATAGAACAAGGACGCTGCCCTCATCAGGGTTTCCTTGTGTGACTCGGGAAGTCGATTTTCAGTTCAAATTCATCGGGAGACTTTTTTCATGAAAACCTTGATTCGCTTCGCCGTGGCCGGCGCCCTGATGGCGGGCTTCGCCGCCACCGCCCAGGCACAAAACACGCCGTCCAGCGGCAACTCCGACCTCTGGGTGTTTGTGTCAGATGCAACTGCCAAAACGACCTTCGCTGTGGACAGCGGCCTGTCTTTGTCGAGCCTGCTGCCCACCAGCAGCCTCGTCTCGGGCGCCGTCCTCGACACCTCGATCTCGGCCAACTTCTCGGTAGCCGCAACGTCTGCGTTGTCCAGCTACATCGCAGCGGCCAACACCGCCGGCCACACCCTGCAATGGGCCGTCCTCGGCGCCCAATTTCCCGGCACGATCACCAGTCCCGGATTCCGCAAGCCAGGCGGATCCACGGTGATGTTTGACAACATCGGCAGCGTCGGCGGGAACATCTCGCAGGCTCTCCTGTCGCCCACTCTGCAGAGCATCGAATCGGGTATCGATGGCGACGAAATGTACATGAAGAACAACGGCTATGTGACCGGCGGCCGGTCCTACAGCTGGACTGACCCAGCCTCCTCAAACGTCGGTAACGTCTGGGGTGCTTCGACCGGCGGCAACGGCGGTTCCACCGATCTGTATGGCCAGGAGTTCGACCAGGCCGGTATCGCCCTCGGCACGACCAACACTCTGTACGCTTTGACGGGTAACAACTCCCCCGGCCAGGTGCAGTCTTACATCCTCGGCACCAACATCACCGTTACCGCCGATGGTACGTTGCAGATCGGCGGCACCCCCCCGACTGTTCCGCTGCCAGCCGCTGTGTGGCTCTTCGGTAGCGGCCTGCTTGGGCTGTTCGGTGTCGGCCGTCGCCGCGCTGCGGCTGTCTGAGATCTCGGACCAACCCCCTTCGAGACCTCTTCGAGACCCCAGTATCTACTGAAATCTAAAGGATTTTAACCATGAATCGTCAGTTTCCAATGATTGCCGCGGCTGTTGCGGCTGCGATGGTTTCGGGCTACGCCACTGCGGCACCTCCAACACTCGCGGAAGCGAATGCTCCGGCGGCCTCGCTCGTGATCGCGGGCTCGTCCGCCGCTGCGGCTGGATTTACCGCTGCAATCCAGACGAACCTGTGTGGCGGCGCTGCCAACACACTGAACCTGGCCTCTTCCGGTGGTAGCGGCAACTTCCTTGCGCAGTCCTGCCGCACTGCCATTGCCATCCCGAACCTGGCTGCCAACACCCTCGTCACCGTCTACTATCGTACGGAAGGTGGCTCGGTCGTCGGCGCTCTGCCGGTTGTCAGCAACAAACAGATCAAGCGCTTGAACATCGCCGGCTGCGTGGCCGGCACCCCCAACGTCTGCACGGTGAACGGCACGACTTCAGTGACGGGTACCACCGACGCGTGGACCGGAGCTGTGGTCAACGACACCGTCCAGTTGGGCGTAACGGACGTCGAGCCCTCGATCCTGATCGGCAATGACTTCCCGTCGAA
>Ga0137416_10001208_pt1 | contig 12983 bp, 11 predicted proteins | sample CZODoug3_1_1_16f_FD_108282 | JGI IMG/M metagenome (GOLD analysis project Ga0137416, IMG submission 108282) | Vadose zone soil fungal communities from Angelo Coast Range Reserve, California, USA - CZODoug3_1_1_16fungal (Illumina Assembly) | ecosystem: Environmental > Terrestrial > Soil > Vadose...
AATACCTTAAGCCGGGCTCGTTCGAGCCCGGCTTTTTTTTGGTCACACCCGCAGCAATGAAACCGCCTCATGCCGGGCCTGACGGATGGATGACGTTTCCGCGTGCATTGACAAGCGTGCGCTGCACCAGCATCATCGCGGCATGATCACGCGTTCGTGCACCGCCCTGTCGTCGAAAAAAGGTCCCCGGCCGGGGACCCGAGATCGACACGCGCGATAGACAATCCTTATCGCCCCATATCGATCCCGAAACCCCGCCGTCTGGACGGGGTTTTTGTTGGTCCCGTCTCCGGCTTTACCCCCAAGGAGATGGACATGTCTGACTTACGAAACCAATTGCAGGGCCTGTGGCTGCCCCTGGTCACGCCGTTTCGCGGCGGGGAACTCGACCAGATCTCGCTACGCCGGCTGATCCGCCACTATGCCGAGGGACCGGTCGACGGATTGATCCTGGCGGCGACCTCCGGCGAAGGCATGACGCTCTCTACCGATGAGCTCGAGCGGCTGGTTAGGCTGGTGCGCGCCGAGATCGCCGGCCGCGGGCGCTATTTGCCGATCTGCCTCGGGCTGTCGGGCGCCAGCACCGCCAAGATGCGCGATGCGCTGGATGAGACGGCGGCCTGGCCGATCGACGGCTATCTGATCGCAAGCCCTTATTACACCCGCCCGTCGCAGCGCGGCCTGCTGCGGCATTTCACTGTTCTGGCCGACCGCGCCTCGTGGCCGATCGTGCTCTACAACATCCCCTACCGCACCGCGGTCAATTTGACCAACGAGACGCTGTTGCGGCTTGCGGACCATCCCAACATCGTCGGCATCAAGGATTGCAGCGCCGATCGCGCGCAGTCGATCGATTTCCTGTCCCGGCGACCGTCAGGCTTTCGCGTGCTGACCGGCGAGGACGCGCAATATTTTGACGCCCTGACCGACGGCGCCGACGGCGCCATTTTGCTGGCGGCGCATCTGGAGACCGAAACTTTCGCTTCGGTGCGGACGCACTTGAAGCAGGGCGATCGCGATGCCGCGCTGGCGGCGTGGGAGAGCATTTCCGAACTGACGAAGCTGCTGTTCGCCGAACCAAGCCCGGCGCCCGCAAAATACTGGCTGGCGCGGATAGGACTGCTCGATAGCGCCGAGGTGCGCCTGCCGATGGTGGAGGTGAGCGCGGAGCTGGCGGCGCGGCTGGATGCCGAGATCGCGCGGCGGAATCTTCATTGCGAGGAGCCAACGGGTCCCGCCTCCGGCGGGCCCGATGATAAACTCCGCGACGAAGCAATCCAGCTCGCGTAAGAATGGATTGCTTCGCTAGCGCTCGCAATGACGGGCTAGTCCAACCTCGTCCTTGCCAGTCGCAGCGCGTTGCCGATCACGCTGACGGAGGACAGCGCCATCGCAACCGCCGCGACCATCGGCGATAACAGGATGCCGAACACCGGATACAGCACGCCGGCCGCGATCGGCACGCCGGCGGCGTTGTAGAGGAACGCGAACAGCAGGTTCTGGCGGATGTTGCGCATGGTCGCGACCGATAGCTTTCGCGCCCGCACGAGTCCCGTGAGATCGCCGGTCAATAGCGTGATGCCGGCGCTCTCGATTGCGACGTCGGTGCCGCCGCCCATGGCGATGCCGACGTCGGCGGCGGCGAGCGCCGGCGCATCGTTGACGCCGTCGCCGACCATGGCGACCTTGCGGCCTTCGCCGCGCAGCCGCTGCACCACCTCGCTCTTGCGCTCCGGCAGCACGCCGGCCTCGATCTCGTCGATGCCGAGCGTCTTGGCGACCGCGCGGGCGGTCGTGAGATTGTCGCCGGTCAGCATCACGATGCGCAGGCCGTTGTCGCGCAGCGCCCGCAGCGCGGCCTGCGCCGAGGGTTTTATCGGATCGGCGATCGCGATCACGCCGGCGGCGCGGCCATCCACCGCGACATAGATCGCGGTCGCGCCGCCCTCACGGGCGGCCTCGGCGGCCGCGTCGAGCGCCGTGATCGCCACCTTCAAGTCGCTCATCAGCATGGCGTTGCCGAGCGCGACCTGTTTACCGTCGACGGTGCCGGTCGCGCCCTTGCCGGACGGCGAGGCAAAGCCAGAGACCGCGGCCAGCGCGAGCTTGCGTTCCTTCGCGGCATCGAGGATCGCCTGCGCCAGCGGATGCTCGCTGCCCTGCTCGACGCTGGCCGCGAGGTGCAGCAATTCATTGGCGTCAAAACCGTCGGCTGGAATCACCGACACCACCTTCGGCTTGCCCTCGGTCAGCGTGCCGGTCTTGTCGATGACGAGCGTATCGACCGCCTCGATCCGCTCCAGCGCCTGCGCGTCGCGGATCAGGATGCCGGAATGCGCGCCGCGCCCGACGCCGACCATGATCGACATCGGCGTCGCCAGCCCCAGCGCGCAAGGACAGGCGATGATCAGCACCGTGACCGCCGCCACCAATGCAAAGCTGAAGCGCGGCTCCGGCCCAAACATCGCCCACGCCGCGAACGCCAGCACCGCGGCCAATATCACCGCCGGCACGAACCAGCCGGCGACGCGGTCGGCGAGACGCTGGATCGGCGCGCGCGAGCGCTGCGCCTTCGCCACCATGTCGACGATCCGCGCCAGCATGGTGTCGCGGCCGACCTTCTCCGCACGCATCACGAGCCCGCCGCTCTGGTTGACGGTGCCGCCGATCACGCGATCGCCTTCGGCCTTTGCAACCGGCATCGATTCGCCGGTGACCATGGATTCGTCGACCACGGCACGGCCCTCGGTGACGACACCATCGACCGGGATCTTTTCACCCGGACGCACCCGCAAGCGATCGCCGACCGCGATGGCGTCGATGGCGACATCCTCATCGCCCTGCGCGGTGATACGCCGCGCCGTCTTCGGCGCAAGGCCGAGCAGCGCGCGGATGGCGCCGGAGGTTTGTGCCCGCGCCCGCAATTCCAGCACCTGACCCAGCAGCACCAGCACGGTGATGACGGCCGCCGCCTCGAAATACACCGCGACCGCGCCATGCATGTCGCGGAACGCGGGCGGAAACAGTCGCGGCGCCAGCGTGCCGACCACGCTGTAGAGATAGGCGACGCCGACACCCATCGCGATCAGCGTGAACATGTTGAGGTTGCGTGTGATCACCGACTGCCAGCCGCGGACGAAGAACGGCGCGCCCGCCCACAGCACCACCGGCGTCGCGAGCGCGAACGAAATCCAGTTCGACCAATTCGGCGGCAGCCAATGCATCAGACCGACATGGCTGCCCATCTCGATCGCGAATACCGGCAGCGTCAGCGCCAAGGCGATCCAGAATCGCCGCGTCATGTCCAGAAGTTCGGGATCCGGCGCGTCGTCGAGCGAGATCTGTTCGGGTTCGAGCGCCATGCCGCAGATCGGACAGCTGCCGGGGCCGACCTGACGCACCTCGGGATGCATCGGACAGGTGTAGATGGTACCGGAAGGCTGAGGCGGCTCCGGCTCACGAGGTTGAAGGAATTTCTCCGGCTCGGCCTCAAAGCGCTCGCGGCAGCGCGCGCCGCAGAAGAAGTAATCCTGCCCCTTGTAGGAGAAGCGATGCTTTGCGTCGGCCGGATCGACCTTCATGCCGCAGACCGGATCGATCGCCAGCGCGGCTTCGGCGGTTTTGCCGGCCTCGCCGGGCCTGTTGCCGCAGCAGGCGTGGGCCTCTGCGCCGTGATGATGATGGTGGGCCTGCGCCCCCTGAGAATGATCGTGATCGGCCTGTGCCACAAAAACACTTCCCGGCCGGATCCCGGCCCTTGAACTGGATACCCTAGGGGGGTATATGCCCTCTATGCGCACCGAGATCAAGACCTCCTGTTTGAAACGGCTGAAACGGATCGAAGGCCAGATCCGCGGCCTCGCCGGCATGGTCGAGGACGACCGCTATTGCATCGACGTGGTGACCCAGATCGCCGCGGCAAAGGCGGCGTTGCGGCGGGTCGAGGAGGAAATTTTGCGCGACCATGTCGCCCATTGCGTCGAGCACGCGATTTCGTCCGGCGACAAGGCCGACCAGCGCCGCAAGATCACCGAGCTGATGGAAGTGATCGGCCGCGCCGACCGGTAGCGCTTCACGGGGAGAGTGCTGCGACAATCATCCGGTTAACAGTCCGCGACCGCAACACCTCAAACTCGCGCGATCCGTCACCCGCTTGGTTAAGCCGCGGTAGCACCTGTGGTCAAATGCAAGCGAAATTGCGAACGGGTTTTTCAAATCGATCGCGTATCACTTGTCCCCGCACCAACAAGAAATGCGGGGGCGTTGTGAATACTGAAGATCGTCCAATTGCCGGACAGCCGGGCTTTTCCACCGAAGACATTTTCTGGGCGATCGGCATCTGGTCGGTGATCCTGACCCTGTCCCCGGTCATCGTGTTCTATGTGCTGATGGTGGCGTGAACGGTCGCCACTCATTCCGTCATTGCGAGCCAACGGGTCGCGCGAATGCGCGCCCGATGACAGGCTCCGCGAAGCAATCCATCTTTCCAAGCGGAAGAATGGATTGCTTCGTCGCTTGCGCTCCTCGCAATGACGAGGAGAGAGTTTCGCACACAGCAAAGAAAAACGCGCGGCGCCCGCGCGTTCTTTGTCAGTGCCGGTCATGGCGGCGTGGTTACGCCGCCTGCTTGTGCATGGCGCCGGACGAGGACGCCGTACCACGGATCGCCTTGATCGAGCGTTCGATCGCAGCCCAGAGACGGTTGATCTCGCCAGCCGCGCGGCCTTCCGCATAATATTCGCGGGCGCCTTCGCCTTGGCCGAGCGCCATCAGCAAATCGGCGCGGTTGGTGATCTGACCGCTCCACACCGGCGCGCGGAATTTTATCAGGGCTTCGCGCGCGATGGTGACGATGCGGCTCTCGACGCCGTCCCGTTGCGCGGGCGCGCCGTTGATCACGACCGCATAGGGCTTGCGCGCCGCGCGGCAGGTCTGAATGGTTTCCTGCACCGCATTGACGTCGAACACGCCGGGCCGCGCCGGAATGATCACCATGGTAGCGTTCTTGATGGCGTCGTCGACCACGGCCGAAAGATTCGGCGGCGTGTCGATGAACACCCATTCGATACCGTCGCGCTTGGCGGCGGCGATGATTCCGCTGACGGAATTCACGGCCGTCTTGATCGGCGGTTCGTTGGTGCCACGCAATTTGTGCCACAGCGTCAGCGAGCCCTGCGAATCCGCATCGATCAACAGACAGGGTTTCGTTGCCTTGTGGACTTGCGCAGCGAGGTGAGCGGCCAGGGTACTTTTTCCCGAGCCGCCCTTACGCGAAGCAAAAACAATGACGTTCATACCTTGGCCTCCAGATTGACCCCAGGAGGCGAAAATGAATCAGCGCGCTGATTCGTGAAAGAAAAATTTACTGGTAATTGCAAAGAAGCCGCCGATTGGCCGGAAATGCTGGCATTTGAGTCACACCTGCAGCGTCATACAACCGAAAATGGAGTAAGCCTAAGCGCTTGAATTGACTCAACGTGCGCTTTTTGCGCGCGCGCGTTCGATCCATTTGCGCTCAACCCATCCGAGCATGCGCGCCAGCGGTTCCTGCAGCATCGGCACATCCTGCGCGAACAAAAGGAGTCCGAGCGGCAGCATCCAGAGGCCGAGCACCGGCAAAAAGCTGAAAATGCCGCCGACGATCAGCAGAATGGCGAGCGGAATCCGTACATAGCGCGACGACGGCTTGCGCAACCAGCCGACTAGTCTGGCCGGACGTGGCGGCAGCCTGCTCTCAAACCAGGCAAAATGCCGGTCGAGTTCCGCTTTGTGATCTTCGCTCACTTAAATTTCTCCTCGCCGACAGCGTTTTCGCGTGAAGAAAACGCGTCAAAGGGCACTTCGGGGAGATGTTGCTGAGCGATGCCGTTACAAGGCGTCAGTCTGTCGCGCGAGACGCACTTGAAATAGCGCTCGACGATACTTTCGCCGCCGCGATGACATCATTGGCTTGAACGCCGTTTCAAGTCGTGGCGGGTTTCGCCGGCTTCCTGGGCTTCGGCTTGCGCGGCTTGGTGCTGACAGGCTTTTTTCGCGCAGGGACCGGTTTGATGGCCATCGGTCGGCCGGCCGGCGCGTCCGCAACCTCGTCCGGCTCGGGACCGGCCCTGAACTGGGCCCGGCAGCCGGGCGAGAGCTGGGCTTTGTTTCGGATCATGCAGGCGGTGACGCGATCGACGTCGGGAATGTCGGAGCTGCAAAGCCGGAACGCATCGGACGTGCAGGCCTGCTGCTGTTCGGGGGTGTAGGCCTTGCCGGCGACGGACCACAGCGACACCGAGAGCACCGTTGCCAGCATCAAGCCGAGCTGGAAATTTTTCGACCCGACAATCGTCATAAATCCCCCCGGAGCGCTGCTTCAGTGAATTGTGGGTGAACGACAGAGGATTGGCAAGCAGCGGCGCCGGCAGGGCCGCGGAGCCTGTCGCAGAGCTAGATCATTCCGGCGTCGGATGTCGGTACCGCGATGATTCACCGCCCGAATCGCGAAACAACACAACCCTTGAGTTTTCACGTCAAGTGTCCTATTTTAAACGACAGTTGACGGAGGTTATGATGGTTCAGCAAAGGCAACCCGCGCCACAAGGACAACCTTTGCGGCAGCAACCGCAATCACCTATCGAGTCAACCGCCCACGAGGCTGTGCGGATTCGCAGGGAAAGCGAGCGATTGCGCAATATCGCCGACCTGCTCGGCGGACCGAAGGTGGTCGGCAAATATCCGACCGACCCTCTCGCGGCTCACGAAATGCTGGTGCAAGGGCTTCCCAATGTTGCCATCAAGTACCTCGTCGATCGCATGAGGACGTTAGCGAAGGAATCCGTCGAAAGCGCGATCGGCATGAGCGCGCGCACGCGTCAGCGTCGAGAAAAGTATCCGACGGAATTATTGAGCCAAGACCAAACTGGCAGAACCTGGAAGTTTGCCGAGATTCTGACGCGAGCAACGACCGTTTTCGGTTCTCGAATGGCTGCTGAGAAATGGCTGGCAGAACCGGCGGTCGGGCTGGATCAACGTCGTCCCATCGATCTTCTCTCGACGCCCGCAGGTGTCGAGCTCGTCGAAGATTTTCTTGGACGCATAGAGTATGGCGTCTACACGTGACGCCGCTGCCAGCGGCGCTCGGCGGTAAAGATCTTGTCGCGTGGCGCCTTGACTCCGACATCCACGCATCAAGCTGGGACAGCGGCGAAGGCGCATTTTTGTACGGCGGGCGCTGGAACAGCAAAGGCGTCCGTGCGGTCTATTGTTCGATCGATCCATCAACAGCTATCCTCGAAGTAGCTGTTCATAAGACTTTTCGGGTTCTGGACATGGTAGCTCATGTCCTTACGGCCGTGGCTATCCTCGATCCCGCAACGGTTCATGTCGTTGAGCCGGCATCGCTTCCCAACCCCAACTGGCTCAGTCCAGGAATTCCGAGCGCCGGCCAGCAAGGCTACGGCGATCAGCTCCTGAAAACACACAAATTTGTTGCGGTCCCAAGCGCGGTATCCGTGCACAGTTGGAATCTGATCTTTGTCGCCGCAACTGCAGCCGGAATCTACAATATCAGACTGCGGGAATCCTTCGACACACGATTGCACCCACCGTTTTCCTGACTGTACAGGAGGTAATGGGTGGTACAGTTGGGTGGGCTCGAACCACCGACCTCCTGTTCCACAGACAGGCGCTCTAACCAACTGAGCTACAACTGCATCCTTGATCGCTGGCCGCCTCAAAAAGGGGGCCCTCGCGAATTCGGCGGAAACTAGGTGCAACGCCCGCCTTTGGCAAGGCCGGAACGCTGCTATCCCGCCACCACTGGGACTCCTATTTGCCCAACAAAAAGCCCGGGCTCCGCGCCCGGGCCTTCAGCAATTTCGGGTCGATCAGGCGGCGGGCTTGTAATATTTCGACGCGCTGGCCTTGATCGGTTCGGCGGTTTCAGTGGCGACCTTCTGGCCGAGTTCGGCGAGTTCCTTGGCCTGCGCGGTGAAGGTCTCGAACTGCTTTTTGGTATGCGAGGTCCACAGCTCCATCGCCTCGGAGGGCGATTTCACGCCGAACAGGCTCTGCGCGAAGTCGAGCGAGGAGCTGGTGTTGGCCTTGAAGAACTCGAGCAGCTTGGCGGAGTATTCGCTGGCGCCCTTGCTCGCGGTGGTGAATACCGCCTCGATGGTGCCGTTGTGGGTCTCGGCGGCATCCTTGAACTTGGCGTAGTTGTCGCGGGCCTGCGAAACGCCCTTTTCGGCGAACGCGCGGACCTGCTCGGGGACCTCGAACGGAATGATCGAGGCGGTAAACGGATCGGTCGGGGTGGTCATGACATGCATCCTTCGCAACGGGTGAAACGATGTGACCCCTTGCGAACGCCTCGGGCGCCAAAACGCCGGAAACGTCGAACTGGATCACGCAGCAAAGTTCACGGGAATGCCCTCGATCGGGCATGGCCAATAAACACCCATACCATGTCAATTTTGTGCAACGCAACGCAAAATAGGGTGCGATGCCGCACGCGTGACCCGGCCTGGAAGCCGGTTCCAGTCCGCAGGCCCCCGGGTTGAAAAGCCAGGGGGTCGGGGTCAATCCTGTCGGCGCGGGTCAGCTTTTGGGCTTCACCGCATCCATCGCGGCGCGGCTGACGATCTGGCCCATTTCACTCGCCTGCTCCGCCAGCGACCGCATCTGCGACTGCACATATTCGCTGTGCAGCTTCATCACTTCGGTCAGATCCTTGGCCTTGAGCAGCGACTGGGCATAGTCCAGCGACGCCTGCACGTTCTTTTCGGCATAGGTAATGGCCTTGCTGGAGATGTCCTTGGCGCCGGCGCGCACGGTTGGGCCGCGCTCCTCGATCGTACCCGCGGTCTGCTGTGCAGTGGCCAGGAATTTCTCGAAGGCCTTGCGGGCCTGGTCGAAGCTCGCCTCCGCCATCGATCGCATTTCCTTCGGGATTTCGAAACGGTTTTGCCCGTTGTCACTCATGGTCCCACTCCCTTGCTCTTTTGAGGCGTTTTCCTGAAGCGAACCGCCAATATGCGGGACTGTCTTCGCCTGGAAACGCTTTTTTGGGGCCCTGCTCAGGCCCCGATTTGCCTGCAGTTCCGCGTCAGGCTATCGCCAACGACCTCGCCGATGTGACGCGGTGCCGCCGGTTCCCTATCGTGGACCTTTAATCGCTGCTTGCAACAGTTCAACGCGCCAGCAGCGCTTCTGGTTCGGCCAAGTTAACGTTATCGCGGCTTTGGATACCGCCGTAGAGGCCGGGACGTGGACCTGCCGCTCCCTGCTTGCGATACTAACGATCCTTTAAGGCTGTCATCGTTTGGCCGCCGATTTCTGAAGCCATCGGCGAGCAAAACGCCCAAACCACGCGGTTCATGTCAGTACGATGAATGATGCGGAACTCCAGTTGCAGGGACTAGGCGATCCGCGTCTGGCGGCCCATGCTACCAGCGCCCTGCCCGCATGGCTGTGGTCGATGGATGGCGCGCAGATCCTGTGGGCCAATCCGGTCGCGGCCCAATGGTTCGGCGCCGGCAGCGGCGCCGCGCTGGCGCGGAAGAGTTTCGGACCAGCCGATCCGCACCGGCGCCAGGTCGCCCAGCTTGCCGGGCGACTGCCGCAAAATGGCGCGCTCCGGCTGGAGCGCCTGCGCGGCTTCGGCGCATCGCCCGGCATGCTCGCGACCTGCGGCTGCACGCGGTTCGATTTCCCCGATGGCAGCCACGGCATCCTGATTGCCGCCGTCGCCGGCGTTGCCACCCGCGCCATGCCGCTGGTCGAACGGTTGCAGCGTCTGGTTCGGGATGTCGACATGCCGATGGCCGCCTTCGCCCGCGACGGCATGTTCGTCGGCGCCAGCGACGCCGCGCGGCCGCTGCTCGGCTTTCGCAACCTCGCCGAGGCTGGCCTCGATGACGCGCGCAACGACGCGCTGAAACAGGGCCGGGTCGAAACCCCTGTTGGCATCGGCCACATGGTCCTGCAACGCGTAGGCCACGGCGCCGATGTCGGGCTGGTCGCGCTGATCGCACCCGGTGTCATCCCAGCCGCGCAGGCGCAGCCTGCGGCGCCAGAGTTGCCGGAAGCCGCAGCAGCCGAACCGCAGCAAACGCTTGCGGCCTCGGTGCCGGAACAACCCGCGACGCCCGCGCCTGAGCCGATCGAAAATGACGAAGCGCCGGCCGAGTTCGCTTTGTTCGACGCGTTGGCGCCGGAGCCTGAAGCGGCCACCGTCGAGCCAGCCGCCGTGCCGGAACCTTCGCACGCCGAGCCAGAACCTCCTTCGGACGCGGCGCCACCCTTCGAAACGCCTCCGCACGAGCCGTCGCCGTACGTCGAAGCCGTCGCCGATGAGCCGGCGGCCGCCGCCGAAATTCCCGGGCACGCGCCCTCGCCTTATGCGATCGCGGATGAGGGTGCGCCTGCGCCCGCTGAAGAAACACCCGTTGCGTCCGAATCCATCAAAGCGCCGTCATGGCTCGACGAGCCGGCGCCGAATACACGCCGGCATCCGCTGCGTTTCATGTGGCAGATGGACCACGAAGGCCGCTTCTCGCTCGGCTCGGACGAATTCACCCGCCTGATCGGCATGCGCACCGCGGCCGGCTTCGGCCGATTGTGGAGCGACATCGCGCAAACCTTCGGGCTCGATCCCGAGGGCCGCGTCATGAAGGCCTTCGCGACTCACGATACCTGGAGCAGTATCATGCTGAACTGGCCGGTCGATGGCGGCAGCCGATTGCCGGTCGAGCTGTCGGGCCTGCCGATCTTCGATCGCGCGCGGAATTTCGCCGGCTATCGCGGCTTCGGCGTTTGCCGCGATCTCGACGGTCTGGCAAGACTGGCCGCCTTGCGCCGCTATGAGTTCTTTGGCGGACCGCCGGCGCCGCAGCCGCTGTCGGCCGATGTCGTGCCGCCGAAGCCCGCCGAACACGCGATCGCGGCGGAGTTGCCTGCCGAACCGCCGCCATTTGCGGATTTGCCTGCCGAGCCAAGTTCTGTCGAACCAAGTGTTGTGTTGCCACCACCGGAACTGCCTGAGCCGATTATTTCAGAGACTTCACAACAAGCCGATTTGGAAACGCCCGTGGAAACGCCCAACGAACTGACAGCAGAAGTGACCGCAGAAACGTCGAAGAATGTTGTGCCGTTCCGCCCGATCGGCGAGACCAGGCCGCCGTCGCTGACGCCGGTTGAGAACAACGCCTTCAACGAACTCGCGCGGCAATTGTCGGCGCGGCTCGAGAGCGAGACCGGCGCATCCGCCACGCCGGCCCCGACCGAGGTCCAGGAGGTCCAAGAAGACGTCAACGAGAGCGTCGACGAAGTTCAGGAGGCGACCGAGCCGCACGAAGGCGCCGTCGAAGCGCAGGGCTGGCTGGCGCAGCCCGTGCCGGCGCCGCGCGGCGAAGCCCGACGCGACAAGGCGCTGCTCGATTTGCTGCCGGTGGGCGTCCTGATCTACCGGCTCGACCGGCTGCTCTATGCCAACCGCGCGTTGCTGCAGCGGATGGGCTATGACAGCCTGCATGCGCTGGAGGACGCCGGCGGTCTCGACGCGCTCTATGTCGAGCCCGGCGTATCGAACGCCAGCAGCAGCTCCGACACCGGCACGCCAGTGACGATCTCGGCAAGCCAGCCCGCCGACGGGCATGCGCCGCCGCAGTCGACCGACGCGCGGCTCCATGCCATCTCATGGGATGATGATTCCGCGCTCGCCCTGATTTTTACAGGTCCCCGCGCCGAAGGCGAAGCCGTCACTGCTTCGATCGCGGACGCCCCGCAAGTCCAGGTCTCCGAAGCCTCCGAACCGTCAGCGGTCGGCCATGCCGACGCCGAGGAACTCGGCGCCATCCTCGATACCACGGCCGAAGGCATCGTCATGTTCGATGCCGAAGGCAACATCAATTCGGTCAACCGCAGTGCCGAAGCGCTGTTCGGCTATGACGGCGAGGCGTTCGTGCAGCGTAATCTGGCCGAGCTGTTCGCGCCGGAGAGCCAGCACACGGTGTTCGACTATCTCGCCGGCATCAAATCCGCCGGCGTCGAAAGCCTGCTCGATCACGGCCGCGAGGCCTTGGGGCGGGTGCGCCAGGGCGGCATCGTGCCGCTGTCGGTTACCATGGGACGGACACGGGCCGACGGTCCGAATTTCTTCGCGGTGTTTCGTGACCTGTCGCAGGCAAAAAACAGTGAGAGCGAATTGCGCGACGCGCGGCGGCTGGCCGATCGCGCCGCCAGCGCCAAATCCGACCTGCTGGCGCGGATCAGCCACGAAGTGCGCACGCCGCTGAACGCCATCATCGGCTTTGCCGAAGTGATGATATCAGAGCGGTTCGGCGCGCTTGGCAACGAACGCTACGGCGAATACATGAAGGACATCCGCGCCTCCGGCGAACGGGTGAACTCGATCATCAACGATCTGCTGGATTTGTCGCGGATCGAAACCGGCAAGCTCGATCTCACCTTCACCAGCCAGAACCTCAACGAACTGGTCGAGAGCTGCGTCGCGGTGATGCAGCCGCAGGCCAACCGCGAACGCATCATCATCCGCACTTCGCTGGCGCATACGCTGCCGCCGGTGATCGCCGACGCCCGCGCGCTGCGCCAGATCACGCTCAACCTGATCGGCAACTCAATCCATCTCGCCAATGCCGGCGGCCAGGTCATCGTTTCCACCGCGCTGTCGGATTTTGGCGAAGTGATGCTGCGGGTCCGCGATACCGGGCAGGGCCTCAACGACAATGAAGTGGCCGCAGCCCTGGAGCCGTTCCGGACGCCGGCGCCTTCCGACCAGGCCTCCGACAGCTCGGGCGTCAGCCTGTCGCTGACCAAGGCGCTGGTCGAAGCCAACCGCGCCAAATTCCAGATCAAGACCGGCGGCCGTTCCGGCACGCTGATCGAGGTGGTGTTCTCGCACGCGACGGCGAGGGTGTGACGCGCCCCGCCGTCAAACCCGTGAATCGGTCGCGGTCCAATCGCTCGCGCCAGGATAT
>Ga0137416_10001214_pt1 | contig 12966 bp, 9 predicted proteins | sample CZODoug3_1_1_16f_FD_108282 | JGI IMG/M metagenome (GOLD analysis project Ga0137416, IMG submission 108282) | Vadose zone soil fungal communities from Angelo Coast Range Reserve, California, USA - CZODoug3_1_1_16fungal (Illumina Assembly) | ecosystem: Environmental > Terrestrial > Soil > Vadose...
GAAGTCGTAGTCCACCCGGCTGATGTTCGGCATCTGAAAGCGGTCCGTGTGCCGGAGTTGCTTGCCGCTGGGGAAGAACAGTTGTGACACGAGGCTCCTGCTGATGGGTTCTCCCTGAAATTCCACTTCCACCGAATCCACAGCCGAACGCACCATCGCCGAAAGCTCGCGAGTGTCATGACTGCGAAACCAGCCCTGATGCACGTACACGGTGTGGGGACAGTCCAGGAAATTCTCCAGGCAGGCTTCCACCGACGCATGAAAACGAGTCCTCATCTGAAAACTGGTCCAGCCTGGTTCGCCGCGGTGCGGAAACTCGAAAGGGTCGGAGTCGGGAAGGGATTCGCCCGTGTACACCCAAATAAAACCCTCACGCTCCCGCACTGGATAGGCGCGCACTCCGTGATTCGGCAACGGCGCGTCATGCCCCAGGGAAGGAATTTGGACGCAGCGCCCGGCACCGTTGAACTGCCAGCCGTGGTAAGGGCAGGTAATGCATCCCGACGACGCCCTGCCTCGCGAAAGGGCCATGTTGCGGTGCGAGCAGCGGTCCTGCAGAGCCGCGACCTCTCCCCGTTCCGCTCGGAATAACACAATGTGCTCGCCAAGCAGAGTTACGGCAATAGGTTTCTGTTTCAGCTCCCGGGATTCAGCCGCGATGTACCAATAGTCCCTCAGGCCCATGATCACCTCTTGGCGAACTGTGAAGGTGCCAGATAATGAATGGCGTGGTACTGGTCAAGTGACAAGTTTCGATAGACCACGGTCTCGGTGCCGTACCAGTGCACCTCGATCTCGACCGGACCGTCGTAGTCTCCCAGGCCGAACAGCAAGCGCCGGTCCCCCTGCGCGGAAAACCCGTTGGCGCTCTGGACCTCTCGCATTTGGCGGACGCGCCTGCCATTCTGCTGATACGAAACGAACACCTGCGTGCCCACGGCCTCGCGGCTGATTCGTTGTCCATCCCCTTGCATGGCCAGGCCAATCCAGTGGTGGACATGGCCAGTGGCTCGATCCTGCTCGTGCAGTGAGTTGTGATAGAGCGTCAGGCGGCCAAATTGGTGAGTGATGGCCATGTCCAGCACACCGTCATTATTCAAGTCTGCGAGAGCGACGCCGCGAGAGTTCCACAATTGAGTAAGACCAACCTGCGAGGCCACGTCCACGTATTGCATGCTGGTTTCATCACCGCGTGAAAGATAGACTCGGTTCGCCTGCCGGCCAAAGATCTCGTAACCTCTGAGGTCCGGCCAGCGATCGACGTAGGAGTGCACGTCTGGGGGCGCGAGCATCACCTTTTCCGCGGCGTACCAATAATTGCGTGGTTTGGAAAAACGTCGGTCGGCACTGTCATCGGCCATACCGTTTGCCTGGACCACATCAAGCCAGCCATCAAGATTGAGATCTCCCATCGCAGCGCCCCATCCGAAGCCGCCTTCATTCAGCAGACCGCGCCCGGTCGCTTCATCATGAAATTCGGGGATGAACGAATTCTTCCGGTTCGGATAGGTCTTCCAAAGCAAACTGCCCTCAGCTTGCAAGGGAACGTGAACATTGGAGACGTAGATATCGAGCTGGCCGCGATTGTCTAGATCCCCGATGGAAACGTTCATTCCCTTGTACGTGTCTTTGCCGATGCTGCCAAACATCTTTCCTTGCACGTGCACGAACCGCCGCCCGTGGTCGTTGAGGTAAAGGTCGTCAGGACCAAAGTCGTTTGCGCAGTAGAGATCGGTGTAACCGTCGCCATTCAGGTCGCCGGTTCCAACCGCAAGCGTGAAGTGGGTCTCCGGCATGCCCACCGCGTCCATGTCCACTTTGTCGAAGCGGCCGCCACCCGAGTTATGAAAGAGCAGGTTAAGCCCGCCGTTATGCGCGTTGTTCCAGCTCTCGTGCATGAAGTGGAACATGCGCCGATCGCCCGGATACTCCGGTTGTGGCAGAGCGAAGATATTCAGTGGTGTGGCCTTGGGGTAATCGGGCAGGTAAGGAGAAAAGCTGTTGCCGATGAACAGGTCTAGTTTCCCGTCCCGATCATAGTCAAAGAAGGTGGCGGCAACGGCTGTACTCTGCTCGCCGATAGCCGCTGCGTTCGTAACATCGACAAATTCCGCCTTGCCAGTAACCGGCAGCATGTTCTTCAGCAGGCGGTTCTTGCCATAGGCAAAGGTCAGCAGCAGCGACTGCGCTCCACTATTGTCGTAATCTACGAAGATGGCGCCCGCGGCAAACCCGTACTTTTCGGGATGCCAATTGATTTCGTGGAGAGCGGGAATTTCCACCCGGGCGAAGCGGAAGTTGCCCAGGTTGCGGTAGAGAACGTTGCGGTCTTCTGGACGCTTCAGCGAGTTGGTCAGAAAGATGTCGGGCAAGCCGTCGTTGTCGAAATCACCGATCGCGATTGCGTCGCCCACCGACATCAGCCACTTGGCGAAATGCCGGACTCGTGGGTCGACCTGATTCATCACATCACTCATCTGGGAGTCGATCCCAGAAACAGACGGCGAAATCTCAATGAATTGAAAACCTGGATCGCTGATGGCTAATCGGGGATGGATAATTTGCGCGTACGTGGTGAACCCTGCAACTCCTATCGCCCCACACACCGCCACCCGAGTCGCCAGGGGCAGATCGAAGGCCTGCTTCAAGTGAACCCAGTGCTGGTTCCAGAAGGCGCGGAAGTGCAACCCGAGGAAGCGCAGGCTAGAAACCAGGAATAGTGCGTAAAACAGCGTATTCAGCGACTCGATGGTGTGGAACCACAGATCGACCAGAACAATGCCAAGGCTCAACCCGATTTGCTGCCACTTGCCCGACGGCGATGTTTTCGGGTCGGGCAGCATGTAAAACGTGAACAAATAAAATCGTGCGGAAGTCAGAGTGCCGAGGATCAAGGTTTCCATCGGCAGGTGGTCACGCAAAATGTAGGCGCGCAGCAAGGTTTGAAGCCCATAGAAGCCCAGGAAGGAGAGGATGAGCGCGGTTCGTCCAATTCGAAATAGAAAAAGGGCGCACGCCGCCGTGATCATGAAGGCAACAAGCGCCCAGGAGCCACCCCACTGATACGCTGGAGCCGATGAATACAGGCCTCTGCCCAGGATCAGCGCGCATACCAGACCGAAGAGCGAGGGATTGAAGACGTGCCGCCCTCGGAAGGTAAGCACATATTTGGAGATGACCGTGAAAAACACTGGAAGAAAGAGGAGGTAGTAGTTGTGGGCATAATTCAGCAGCAGGCCGATCGAGATCATGCTGATGAAGGCGCTGAGAGGGACCATTCTCTCGCGATGGCAAAACAGCCAGTGCAGTCCCATGTCGAGCAAACAGCCCGCTGTGACCGTCACCAGGATTTGAACGGGGGTCCGGTTAAAGCCGAGAGTGGTGCACCCTAAGACCGCATAGGCGGTGAGGATACAGGCGAACGGAATGCGAGGGTCGCCCTTTCTCGGAATAATCCAACCCGTAGCACGCGAGGAAGGGACGACAGAAGGGATAACGTCGATGCTGGCTACGCTGCTCATGCGTGGGAGAACGCCCAGACGATGCACAAAACATACCTCGGTCCACCACCGGTAATAAGTGCCATCTTTGGGACTCCCCAGAGTTTTTCAGCAGAACGCCATCAGTAGGAACCAGTGCGCCCTGGGCGATCTACTTGTCGGCTCTCCGCCGGCTTATTCAACACCGCCAGGGCCGATGCCTCATTTTCACGGAGACTCATTTCGAGCTCTCACGATTCATGTAATGCCAAAATCATCGTTTCTGATAAGACTCCATTGCGGTAAGCACGTACTCAATCGACGAGGGGACAACCAATTGGTGAAGCACTCGCTTGGGATGTTTCACCTTCTCAAAAGCGACGGAATCGCAGAACACCACGTCGGCGGCTCGGATATCGGCGGCTGACTAGATTGCCGTTATCGAACCCTGTTATTCTGAAGCTTACTTGCCAATGCAATTCCCACACCATTTTTTATGGGGTGCTTGCCCATGAAGGACGTTTACGCAGTTTTGAGACAGAAAGAACTTGAAATGTCGAGGCTGGAAAACGAAGTTGAGGCATTACGTGTAGTAGCCCCTATTCTGTCGGAGGACGGGGAAGTGGAAAATGACAACCAGCCGACATTGCGCCATGCGGTAAATGACACTCCGCAACCCGACCACAGCGGGTGGCAAGACAAAGCCAAAAGGCACTGGCCGATAAGCTCATCTTGATTCTCGCGCACGAATCCCGTTGCTGCTCCTAATTACTCGTATCGGCACAACCCCGCAGTCGGCCGACACGCGTTTCGCCAAACACTTTGTCATCGCGGAGAGGGTGCGCATACAAGCAGTGTTCGAGTTCTTCAATTTGCTGAATCGAGCCAATCCGGCCGCAGTGGAACTGCGATTGGGATCCGAGCAAGAGCGAACTGAAAGAAATTGTCGGACATGCTGTGCTTCGCGAGGGAGCTATTTGTACTTTTCAGGAGGTCATCAGGATTGTCGACCGTCCGCAAGAAATCGAGAATGATGCAGCAATGAGCTTCTTTGGGGGAGAAGAGGGCGATGCCGACGAAAGTCAGCGATAAGGCCCCGGATCGTGCCCAGGAGAATTCCTCATTCTCTGCTCGGTGGCGTGTGGGTAAATCAGGCGGTAGCGGTTCGAAATTTCTTGACTGCAATTTCCCCTTCGGCGCGGAGCCAGTCTTCCACCTCGTGACCGTCTTCGCAGCCGCGCGCCTGGTAAAGTTCGTACGCACGTAGGCGGATCTGGTGCTCGAGCTCTTGTTGATCGCTTGTCACCGCCGTCGGCGGTTTTTTCGTACGGTCCGTGCTCATGGTGTACCCCCTCTCGGCGCAAACCTACGCCTGAACCCCTCCCGGGTCAATTCCCTAAGATTGGTGCAGTGAAAAGCGTAAACTGCGCTAGGGCCGTGAGGGGAGAAATGAAACAGCAAATTGTTCACACGCTCGAGAAATACTTGTTCAACCCGCCGAGGCGTCCCGTTCTTCGGTGGAGGATGCAACGCCAGTGAGGGTGATAGATATTGCCACCCCTATATCCCACTCCGCCGATGACGGCAACAAATCTGGTCCACACTACAGCTTTAGAGCCGCAGACCTCCCTTCCAGCGTACCCAGATATCGAAGTTTTGCAAGGCATGGGCCATGGAGCACAGGTTGAATTGCTGGATCGCCGGCGCGTCATCCGCGAGTGTGCGTGAAACTAGCCGAGGGCCTTCGCGCTCGCTGGCACGCCAGCGCGGCGTACGTGCTCTCGGACTATGATCGGTGCGAGCGGCAGCACTGGCTCGCCGATCAGGTGCCATCGAGCGTCGCGAATGCGAATCGAGAAGGCGCGATGCACCAAGCTCCCTTTTGAACATACGCCGCCCAAGTACTGCTGCTGCTCCGCCGGGCAGCGCCTCAAAAGGGTCAGGACGTGGCGAGTGAGCCATCATGCCGCCCTCGCACGGTCCCTGCGGGTGAAAGGGCTGGTGTCCTGTACCATCTGCCATTGCGATATTGATACCACGCTGCCTCAGTGAAGCAGCAGACAGCTAAGGGAATCTAAGCTGTGGAGGATTTGACATGAAAAGCTGCGTTCTACTCACCGTTTTGATAATTGTCGTCTGCTGTGGGATCGGCACAGCACAGGAGTGCCAGATTGGGTGTCAAAGCAAGATCGACACCTTGAAAGACGAAGTGGCCGCCCTCGATAGGGCGCTTGCCCAGCAGGTGCCTTACCTGGAGAAATTTAACCTGACTCCCGTGCAACGAGACCCTTCGCACAGTCCGTTCGCGGAGCAGGCGCTTCCTAATTACCTGAATGTTCTTCTGGTTCACATAACGCTGGATGATAAGCAGACTGCTGTGTTGCTCCCCAGTGCGAATCCGGCCCCTAACCCACCGAGCTACGCTCCCAATCAGGCCATTTTTTCGTCTGGCTGTCGCAACTCCGCTAGTAGCTCTGCTTCAGCAAAGGTGGACGTGTATCTCGGCCTATTGCGCCAAGATGCTTCTGGCAAAGATGTTTTCGGTGTAAGAGTGACCGTCAAAGGTTGTAACGCCGCGAGCGCGCAAATACCAGTCCAGATTAGTGTTCTGTCGAAATTATAAGGGGCTCGGGATGGCGAAATCTATTTTGGCTCTGAGCTTAAGTGCATCCTTCTGCACTGTGCGGTTCGCCGCAACATTTGCCTCTCGGGGCTGAACCGTTTCTCAGTCTGAACTACGTACCTGGCCCCCTTACCCTAGTGGAGGACATCATGAAGCTCATGGCCGGGCCACCTTCCGGAGCGCCGGAGCGGGAGGTGTAGGGTGCGCTCCTAATTGAAGGCATCTCTCACCATTCGACTCTGCACCAACAATAAAGAAACGGCTGGACGGTGCCGAACGGTGTGTGATGCAGTTCCTCCGAGCTCTCCAGCGAGCGGAAACGCACGCCAAATCCGGAATGTAAGTGTTCCCATAATCTTTGTGATTCAGTCGCCGAGATTTTTGCAATTTGTGGGCGAGTTTGTGACACAATCGTCCCAAGAGGTAACCCTCATGTACGTGCGGCTAGCCTTCTGGACTGTGTCCATGGCATATACTTCCGTCCTCTTGTCCCGCGGCACCGGTGGATCCTCACCCGGCGTCATGATCACCGCAGCATTGCTCGGAGCCGCAATCGGGTTTGGCCTCGGCGGCATGTTCGTCAATCGACGTACGCGCAAGCGAGGCTGAGCGCAGTTTGCTCATTGCTCTTCCATTGCACAGTAAGAAGCACACAGCCGGAAGCCAGCCTGCGCGGCACAAGGGCCAATATCCTGACCGCCTCTGAAACTAACTGAACCGTCATCACCTGAGCTCTGTCTGGCACATGGCTTGCAATCAACATCTGCGGCAACGGTTTTCAAAACCACTGCGAAAAGTTAGAGAGTTCGAGACGGCCCGGCGAAACTGAAGCAGCAACAGCGGTTGACGACAAAGGCTGGATCCTGCTCGACAACTATTCTGTTCGCATCGAGGAAAGGGCCTTCGGAACCGACCGCAAGCATGGGAGAAGCTCGACCCGTCACGGTGGGAGAATACTCACCGTGCTAGTCGAAACATTGAGGTTGGGGATGTACGACTTGGGGATGAATGCGCTTGCCGTCCGCGCCAAGCGCGGTGATTCTGTCGGGAAAGAAACCGGGTTTTACGAGTTGCAGGCTGTCACTGGAGCAGTCGCTGCACTGTATCAGCAACTCATCGTTGGTGCGCCACGTGACAACAGGAACACTGCAGTTCCAGGTCAGCAACGCCTCGTTTGGCTCAAGTGCGTACTTAGTCTCTGTCCCGCAGGGATAGGGAACCCAAGTACGCGGGCGATCGTTAGGAACAATCCTAAGCGCCACCTCGGGACTCGACGCGCACGACCAATGTGGGTATCCATCCTTACCTGACCAATACACCTTCTCGCGACAGAACAAAGGAACGACCGCGCGATAGCGGAGGTCGGGCGAGACTATCTCCTGCCCGCCGATTTGCTGCCACTTGGAAGGATTCTGGTTATAGCGTGCCTGCAAGGCATACACCCAATGCCAGTACATTGCGGACGCAAGCATGAGGGCAAAATAGAGGAAGCTGGACCATATCGCGAGCAATAACAATCGCTGACGGTCGTATGGAACCTCCCAGGAGCGTGCGCCAGGATTCTGCGATGGATCAAAGACAAAGCCCGTGGCTTCCACTCCCGAAAGCTGGGGCTGATCGCGCCATTGGCTATGGGCATTGAGATACGTAACCGCCTCAAGCGCCGCGTTCGACATCTCGCTCTCAAACACTTCGATCCGGTCGCACAGGTAGTTGCGGCACCAGACAGCAGGAATCCCTACGAGCAGCCCCATGGCGGTCGTCGCGAGTGCCTCGGCCATGCTTGACGCCACCATCGCCATCCAGGTGGACTTTTCCATGGAGACCCCCCGGAATGCGTGCATGATGCCAAACACGGCGCCAACCAGACCGATGAGTGGAGCTGAGGATGCGATAGTGGCGAGACTACCAAGCCCTACTCTCAAGTGGGCCGAGAGCATGTTGTGGTGGCGCCGAAAGGCTCGTTCGGCCGCTTTGATCGCCTCCATGTCGGTATACTGTTTCGGCGCTGAAACGAAGGCCGTCAGACCAGCGGCGACTACGGACGCCAGGTGGCTCTGGTTGTTTCGGCCGGCGATGGTCATCACCTCATCGAACCTGCCGTCGCGCAGCGCGGCGGCCGCATCACTGACGAAAGCGCGGGATTGCTTGCGGCCTATCCCGTAGAGCCAGAGCCGGTGGCAGACGATGACAACCGTATTGACCAGCATGAGCGCGAGCAGGATGATATCGGCTTGGCCGAGCCAAGCCATCGAGGACCATAGGTCTCCAATGCCCCACCAACCACCTGATTGCCGCAAGATGAAAAAGACACCGAGCATCCGGGCAACCACACTGTACTGCTAGCCCTTACATCAGAAACAGACACCGCGTCGAGCACCCTCGTTCCCTGATAATTGTTGTGATCAGACGATGTTTCAACAGCAAGGGTGGAACAATCCAGCCGACCCATACGTAGAAGCAACTGCGTCGTATGTCTCGCAGAAAGGGATTCCTTGATGAAAAAGACCTTTGCTCCGCTGCAAGCGCTTCTTTTTACAGCTCTGCTTGCTGCACCGCTTGCTCACATCCACGCACAGACTGCGCCTGCACCCGACCCACTCTTTCAAACGATCCAGTCGTTGGATGCCAAACTTTTCGACGCGTACAACCATTGCGATTTGGAGAAATTCGGATCGTTGTTGGCCGACGATTTGGAGTTCTATCATGACAAGAGCGGTTTGAGCAGCGGACGGCAAGCTCTGGTTGAGGGTGTGAAGAACAACATCTGTGGCAAGGTGACCAGAGAACTCGTTCCAGGGACGCTTGAGATATACCCGATTGCCAACTATGGCGCGGTGGAGATCGGCATTCACCGTTTCCACCATCCCGGACACGAGAATGCCGAGTCTGTCGGCGAGGCGAAGTTCATTCACCTCTGGCAAAACAAAGATGGAGTATGGAAGATCACTCGTGTCATCAGCTTCGACCACCATGGCTCAACAAAGTGACCGGGCAGTTCTGCAATAGACAGCCACTGCGCTCCAGACGCGCAATACGAGGGGGCGGTATCGCAATTGACGAAACCAGGCGTGGGTGTTGAAAAAGTCACTGTGATGTTTTCTATCCCCCAAATTTCCCCTGATTTCTGGAATATCGAGTTTTTCAATAGCCACAGGCGTTTAGCGCTCAGAACCCCGTGGTGAGCGCAATGGCGATGTTACGCCACCTACCGCATAGTGTCCGGTTTGCCACAACTCAGGAATTTAGAGGTTGAACCCACTGAACCCAAGAAAAGACAGAAGAGAGCGTCCCGGGTTAGAGGCAGAGCCGTTCCTTCCGCCGGTCTCATAAACACAAGAACACGATCACCCGCGGCGGAATCTATTGGCAGCAGCCGTCACTTCAAGTTAAAATCCCCGGTGAGTATCCTATCCATTCACGCGGGTCCCGGCAATTGTGTTTGACAGTTCGCTCCAAGGACACGACCATGTTCAACCCTCGCTAGTTCGCCATGTTGTTGAGTCCGATTATCTTCTTTCCCGTCATGTAATCTGAGCTGTCATTCGCGGGTTGTTGCCGCGAAGTCGTTGAGAGTTCGCAGGTTCCTATGGAAGCTATCGTCTCCACCGCACGCCGCAAGGAGCCCACCCTGTGGGCATCCCTGGTGGAAGCTATCCGCGGCTCGCACCAGGACTACACGACCGGCAGCCTCAACCGCGCCATCTTGCTCCTGGCCGTGCCCATGGTGCTGGAGATGGTTCTGGAATCTCTGTTCGCGGTGGTCGACGTCTTTTGGGTGGGACGGTTGGGCGCAAACGCGGTAGCTACGGTTGGTCTGACCGAGTCCATGTTGAGCCTGGTGTTCGCCGTGGGCATGGGACTCAGCTTGTCCACCACCGCCATGGTCGCGCGGCGCATCGGAGAGAAAGACCCCGAAGGAGCAGCCGTGGCGGCGGTTCAGGCCATCACATTGGGTCTGATCGTGTCGGTTGCCATCGGAGTTCCTTGCCTTGTGTTTGCACCCCACCTGCTTCGCTTGATGGGCGCCTCGCCGGACATCATCGCCGAAGGCAGCGGCTACACCAGGATCTGCCTGGGCGGCAGTTGTGCCGTGCTCTTGCTCTTTCTTAACAATGCGATCTTCCGTGGCGCAGGGGATGCGGCCATCGCCATGCGCCTGCTTTGGGTTTCGAACATCATCAATCTGATTCTCGATCCTTGCCTGATCTTCGGAGTCGGGCCGTTCCCTCGCCTGGGCGTCACCGGCGCTGCGTTGGCCACTCTCATCGGTCGCAGCATTGGCGTTCTGTATCAGTTCTATCGCTTGCTGCGCGGGACTGAGCGCATCCGCATCTTGAAGAGCCAGATTCGGGTGCAGTACGACGTGTTGCTGCGGTTGCTACGCGTGTCGCTCACTGGCATCCTGCAATTTGCCATCGCGCACACCAGTTGGATCGGCCTGGTGCGCATAGTCAGCATCTTCGGTGCGGCTGCCCTCGCCGGGTACACGATCGCCATCCGCGTGGTCATTTTTGTGCTCCTGCCTTCCTGGGGCCTGAGCAACGCGGCAGCCACACTAGTCGGGCAGAACCTGGGAGCCGGGCATCCCGAGCGCGCTGAGAAAGCCGTGTGGCGCACTGGACTCTACAATGTCGCCTTTCTCGGGGTAGTTGGAATCTTCTTCATATTTTTCGCGGAACCAGTGGTCCGCTTGTTCACGCACGATCCGGCCGTAGTGCCGCTGGGCGCTGCGTGTCTGCGCATCGTCAGCTACGGCAACCTCGGCTATGCCTACTTCATGGTCATGATGCAAGCTTTCAACGGCGCGGGCGATACCATTACTCCGACCATCGTGAATTTCTTCGGCTTCTGGCTGTTCGAGATTCCCTTGGCATACTGGCTGGCCATTCCTCTGCATATGCGTTCCAACGGAGTTTTCTTTTCCATCGCGATTGCGGAGAGCGCAATGGCTGTTACCAGTGCGGTCCTGTTCAGGCGGGGAAAATGGAAGAAGCAAAAGATTTAGGTTCTGACTGCGCGGTGATCTCGCCAACGCCGGCGTGAACTGGTCTTTGTCACCGATCCACTGGGAAGTTGCATGGGCCGATTCCGGCCGAGTCACGTAAGTGCTCACGGGCTACTGGGAAGTAACTGTTGCAATCAGGCCACCGCGATTGTCTTTCCTGTCGGCGGGACGAAACCTTGCGCCACCTTGTCGCCTTCGGCAACCATCTCCTCCAGCGTCCATTAGATATCAGGGAAGCCCCCGCGCATTATCCCGATGACGGTGAGGTAGCCAGCCGGACCGCGCAGCGGCTCGGGGCGTCTCGGAACATGAAATATCGCGTCGGGCGAGATGAGTTCCTGGGCAAGCCTCTCGCTGACAGTGGTTGATGAACTCCAAGAAACGGCGCATGACGAGTTTGTTGGTTTCTGCTGTCATAGTGCTATCTACTTTATCCCTCTTTCGCCACGGCTGGCGATAACAGGCGTGGCTGTTGAAAAACTCACTCCGGAGAAATCCCGCGAATATTGGATTGCGTCAGGATGCCCTATAAACAACTTTCTCTGCTCGTTTAGACATTTTCTATCCCCACAATTCTCGCGCATTTCTGAAATATCGAGTTTTTCAACAGCCACAGGCGGCGTTTACACTCACAACCAGCGTTGTTAGTGAAATGGCGATTTTTCGTCAACTACGGCTGCTTCTCCGCTGTATAGGTCATCGTTGTACCTCTTTGTTTGTCGGCGGCTTCGATCCTCATTGACTTTCCGTCCTTGGAGACGCTCATACGTTTGACCCCGACGACTTTCCCATCCTGCTTGTGGGTTTCTTCAATCGTGTAGGCATCGATGTGTTTCAGCGAGACGGGACTATCTGCGTCATCAAACCTCGCTTCGTAGCTCTGGCTACCGTCGGAGAACCTCACGCCATCCGCTGTGGTTTGAATGGTGGTCAAAGTACCGGCACGGGTGGCATTTTTGACCGTGTCCATCCGCCACTCTCCCGAAAGCGCGTGCGAGCCAATCGGGCCTTTACCTACTCTCGTGAACCCTGCTTTTCCGGTAACCGTTTCTGCTTCCATCGTGTTGGTGAACTTCTCCGTCATCTTCTGTCCATCCGGCGAGACCGTTTCGGTGCACACGAACGTAGGCTTACCCTCTTTCTTCATGCTGAACTCTACCGAATTGCTATCCAATATTCGTACCGCAAATGTGTCGTAGTTCGCATACCCGGCCACTTTCTGATCGGTCCCATCAGTTTTCACGTCAACTTTCGGGACGCAGCTAAGGCAGTGGTACATCTCCTTGTCGAACAAGTATTCTTCGGGCGTGCCGGAGAATCGGAGTGTGTCCATCTTCATCTTCCATGTTCCGTCGAAGCGACTCTGCGCAAACAGGAATGATGGCGCAAACAGCAATAGGGCAACCAGATTTCTCACGGGACTCCTGCGTGACCTTGCGGCCCGTTCGGCTGAAGCCTTTAGTTCGTACATGGTTGCGACAAACGGAGTTATTGTAACCGGGCTGCCCTGTCTTTTTCACTTTCACACTCAGGCGTTGCACATCCTGACAAGCCAAAGCGGAGTACGCGAAACTGCAATAGCCCGGGTTTGGGAATGGCAGGGGGCAAATTCTTCCGTTTGATTGGAAAAAAAGACTCGGCGGGAGGGATGGGGTCGAAGGTCTGTTACCGGGGGCTCCTGAATCGAATCGCTAATTGCTCGGCGTTTAGGCTCACAACCGGGTCAGTGAGTACTATGGCGATACAGCCTCAGCTATCGTTTTTCCTCGGTCCGCGTCTATGCTGCATGAGTGTATTGCGATAACGTCCATGAATACGGCTCTGTTGAGGCAACTTTTTTTCATAGTTTCACTTGC
>Ga0137416_10001218_pt1 | contig 12957 bp, 12 predicted proteins | sample CZODoug3_1_1_16f_FD_108282 | JGI IMG/M metagenome (GOLD analysis project Ga0137416, IMG submission 108282) | Vadose zone soil fungal communities from Angelo Coast Range Reserve, California, USA - CZODoug3_1_1_16fungal (Illumina Assembly) | ecosystem: Environmental > Terrestrial > Soil > Vadose...
AGGGTTACACGCTGGTTTGGAGCGATGAGTTCAATGGCAAGAACGGCTCGCTGCCGGATGCTTCGAAATGGGCGTACGACATTGGCGGGAGCGGGTGGGGGAATCACGAACTCGAGTACTACACGAACCGGCGCGAGAATGCGCGAATTAAGGATGGGAAGCTGGTGATTATGGCGCGGCAAGAAGCCTATGCCGGGCCGGACGGGACGAAATTCAACTACACATCGGCGCGACTGAAGACGCAGGGCTTGTTCTCACAGGCGTACGGGAGATTCGAGGCGCGCATCAAGTTGCCTGCGGGGCAGGGAATGTGGCCAGCGTTCTGGGCGCTTGGAGATAATTTTGGTTCGGTTGGCTGGCCGAAGTGCGGCGAGATCGACATCATGGAAAATGTCGGCAAGGAACCGGGAATCAATCATGGCTCGCTGCACGGTCCGAGCTCCACGAATGCGACCAGCGATTTGACGGCTACGATCGCGCTGCCGGCGGGGCAGAACTTGTCGGATGACTTTCACGTTTATGCGGTGGAGTGGGAACCTGGCACAGTTCGTTTTTATCTGGATGCAAATTTATATGCGACGTTCACGTCCGCGCAATGGCCTGTTGGCGGGACGTGGGTGTTCGATCACCGGTTCTTCCTCATTCTGAACGTGGCTGTCGGTGGAGACTGGCCGGGCTCGCCGGATGGGACGCCGGTGTTTCCGCAGACGATGCTGGTGGATTACGTGCGAGTGTACAAGCGCAAAACGTAGGCGCTGTGCGAGCCTGTCCGTGCGTACAGTTTTCCCTTGGAAACCTGAATCTAGCGGCGCGTATATGCACACGCCCCCCCGCTATGCTGTATGCGTTGTCTCTGAAGCTCTCGGGGGAGAAATGCACTATACGAAGCGAATTTTGTCCGGTTTTGGCTTGCGCACGAGTTGGGGCCGTATCGCAGCTGTCGCACTCTTATTTTCACTGGGGGCACAGGTGGGTCAGGCGCAAAGACCGAACGCGGCGGCCAGCGGCGCAGCGAAGTCCGACGAGGGATTCTACCCGGGCTGGAGCCTGGGAACACGATTCGAAGGCAGCACCAGCAGCGACGGGTCGGTGTACGATCTTGGTTTTGGAGGCGGGTACAATTTCTCGCATCATTTCGGAGTCAGTTTGGGGATTCCTTACTATTTCGTTGGCACACCCAGCGCAGTCAAGGCAAAAGACCCGCAAGCGGTTTCGGGATCGGGTCTGGGTAACGTCGGTGCGGACCTGAAATGGCTTTTTCCGGGTCCCACGGTGAATTACGCTTCGACGATTCACCTGGGCGCGCCGACGGGCGATGTGAAAAAGGGCTTCAGCACCGGCCATGCGACATGGAACTGGGCGAATCATATCGAGCATGGCTGGGGAAATTTCACGCCGTTTGTCGATGCAGGTGTGGGAAACACGCTGCCGGACACGAAGTACTTTCACCGGCCATTCATGACCTTTGGATACAACGGACAGTTTGAGGCGGGCACGGAAATGGATGCAGGGCCGTTCAGCATCTCGGGTTCGGCCTACGACATCGCGCCGTGGGGCTCGCAAACGGTCGTCAGCCGCGTGTTTCGCTGCAGCGGAGCCGTCAAGTGCGGCGCTACCGGGACAAGCACGGATCGCAAGGGATATTTGAACACCAGCGTTCAGTCCGGCGCTGCGAGCTTGGCGCGAGACAATGGATTCAATGCGAGCGTGGAAGTGAAGCCGGTGAAGACGATCGACCTCGAGTTCGACTACAGCCGCAGCGTGCCATTGCGGCTAAACACGTTTTCGTTTGGGATCGGCGTGGATTTGGGGGCACTGTTGCGGCGAACCTCCGTGGGTAGATAATCGGGCAGCCTCCTGTTGCGCGCCTCCGGGTTGAGCAGCTCAAAAGGCGGCGGCCCTTCGAGACTCAGGCTAAACAATCCATACAGGACCGCCACACTACAAAAAAGTACATTGACGGGGGCTTGTTTTTGGCAAACACTTAGCGACTGTGGCCTAGCTTGGTTAGGAGTTCGTCGTGGGGGATACGGAGCTTCGGCGATATCGGCGCGTTGTGCCGTCTGGGGGTTTGAGGGTGGCATGGCAATCGGGGGCGCGTCGCGCGGTTTCTTATCTTGAAAGTATGGCTTTGGGCGGATTGTTTGTGGCGACGCGGCAGCCCGTGCCGATTCGCAGCATGGTGAAGGTGCTGATGGATCTGCCGTTGGGGGAGGTGCGGGCGCGAGCCGTTGTGCGACGCGTGACACCGGCGCGAGGTATGGGACTCGAGTTTATAGCGATGACACAGGAAGACCGCGCGCGGCTGAACAGGGCGCTGCAGCCGATGCTGGCGACGCAGTGAAAGTCTAGAAGTCTTTCCTTCTGAATGGTCTTACTGCTGACCTTCGAATGTGTAGCGTACTGGCCTGAAGACGGCCGCCGTTACACGCCCGCAGGGGAATTTGTAACCGTCGCAGTTCCGCCTCGCCATTCCAACTTGCTGCCGGGTGAGTTGTTTTCCTTCCGGACGTAACCCATACCGATCGCGGAGGAGAGCGCGGGTGCGAATGCCGCTCGAGTAACGAAGCCGGCTTCCTTGCCTTCGAACGCGAGGATTTCGCCGGGCCCAGGGACGGTTTCGCCGGTGAAATGCAGTCCGACGCGCCGGCGGTTTACTTGGCCGCGAGAACGCACTCGCTCAACGATTTCCTGGCCTGTGTAGCAGCCTTTCGTGTAGCTGATATGGCTGTTTTCCAGCGCGGCTTCGTGCGGGATTTGCTTTTCGCCGAAGTCATAGCTGAACCAGGGAAGTCCTTGTTCGAGGCGAAGCGCGCTGAGTGCGGTGTAGCCGGTGGGGCCGCCGGCTGCAGCCTTGGTTTCCTCTTGAAGCGTTTGCCACAGCGCCTGAAGATGGGTGCGTTCGACCAGAAATTCGGCGCCGGCAAATTTTCCAGGCGAGCGGCAAATGATGGTGCAGGGGATCGTTCCGACGAAGGCGTCCTGGCGGGCGAGCCTGGCTAACGAATGCAGATCGACTCCGGTCATCTCGCTGACAATTTGCGCGGCGGCCGGTCCTTCCAGCGCCAGCGTGCCGAAACGCCGCGTGTCATCGGTGAGAGTAACGTCGTCCATAATTATGTATTTGTCGAGCGTTTCGATGAGGCGCTCTCGGGTCATCGCGCAGGAGACGCAGAACAGGCTTTCGGGCAGCGCGTAGGTTTCGAGTTCCGCGAGGATGCGGCCTTGCGGATTGAGCAGGAGCGAAACGTTGCCATGCGCTAGCGGCAGATCTTTGATGTTGTTGGTGAGAATGGCGTTGAGGTAGCGAACACGGTCTGGTCCGGTGAAGGAAAGATAGCACCGGTAATTCTTATCGATCAGCGCGACAGACTTGTGCGCGAACCAGTATTCACGCTGCCAATCGCCGAAATCGTCGGGCAGAGCGCACCCGAACCACTCGCCCATTTTCGCCGCGGCCTGCTCATGGAACGGCGCGAGCGGCGTATCGATTATTCTTGCGGGTTCGGGAGCTTGCATACGTGGCGGTGGTTATCGCCTTCCACAGTGTAGCAAAGCTGATGCTTGTGGGCGTTTTGTGGCGATGATGTCCCGTGCAGCGAATGTTATACTGTGTTTGATGGACCAGCCAATTCCAGTCGTGGGCGTGGAAAAGCACGGCTTTCTGCATATCTCCATTCCGGTGGGGATCCTGCAATGCAACTGCTCGATTATCGGGGATCCCGTGACGCGCGAGGCGCTGGTTGTTGATCCAGGGGATGAAGTGAGCCGCATTCTGGAGCTGCTCGGGCGGCACAGGCTCACGGTAAAGGGAATCGTCAGCACCCACGCGCACATCGATCACGTCGGCGGCCTCAGCAAGCTGCACAAATACACTGGCGCGCCGGTGATGATGCATCGCGAAGACTTGCCGCTCTATCAAGCGATGGAAGTGCAGGCGGCGTTCCTAGGCGTAATGCCGCCGGAGCTTACCGACGTGGATCAATTGCTGACCGACGGCGATGCGTTGCAGTGGGGTTCGCTCGAAGCCCATGTGATTCATACGCCCGGGCACACGCCGGGAAGCGTCTCGCTGTACATGGCGCCCGAAGCAGGGAAAATTACGCTGGCCGCGCCGCAGCTTTTTGCGGGAGACACGCTTTTCGCCGGGAGCATTGGAAGAACCGATTTGTGGGGCGGGTCGATGCAAGAGATAATGGATTCGCTGCGCGGCAAGTTGATGGCGCTGCCGGATGAGACGGTAGTGCATCCCGGGCACGGACCGACGACGAGCATCGGCGAAGAGCGGCAGTCCAATCCCTTTCTCACGTCCCGCGACTAGCGTACAGGCCTTTAGCTCTGGGCGGCGTTCTTCGTCCGGCGCAGCTCCTCCATTACTGATTGCACCAGCTCTTTCGCGTGGGTCAGTTCGTTCGCAATGATGCGAATATCCATGGCGGGAATAGTGGGATTGCGCTGGCTGGTGCAATAGACGCTGTGCTGTCCAACCAACACCAGCGCATTGGTGAGCCGATCCAGCGAAACCGCCAGGCGGCCGCGCTCGCGACCGAACATCTGTTCGTAGTGCTCCAATTCCTCTTCGTGATCCTCAAACGCGGACATGGGCGTTGATCCTCATTGGAATCGCGCGCAAAAACGCGCTTCGCAGACGGTTGCACTTCGGGCACATACAGTACGTTGGTAACTTTACCCTACGCCGGAGCGGGAACATAATCCGCATTGGCCCAGCGGAACGCGAGATAAGCCGTGGGTCTAGCGCGAGAAATCAATGTAGGTACGGGCACAATCCCTGGCACTGGCTTGGGAGGGGAGAGTGCCGGAGCAGCCAACCCGATGCGACGTTCCGACCTGGTGCAGCACAAGGAAAAGGAAAAGGGGCCCAGCACGCGCACCTCGCAGATTGTATTCGGCGAGAGGCAGCACCTCCTGCGTGTTCTCGATTCGTTGGAGGGCACGGAGCTCCCGATTGCGCGCATGCAACAGGAGCGGCGCACGCTAGAAGAGCTGATTCACGCGCGGACGCGGGAGCTCAACCAGATCAACACCGCTTGGGACGAAAAAATCGGCCTGGTGCTCAGTGCCGATGCTAAGCCGGAAATGCTGGAGAAGCTGGTAAAGCAGGCGCCGGAGGAAGATTTCTATCTGCTGCGGTTGATCAGCGAGCATCCACGGTCGAACGCGAAAACACTGAACAAGCTGGCCAAGCATTCGTACGGGGCGATTCGCGAAAATGTGGCCCGGCATCCGAATGCCGATGGTGCGACGTTGGCATGGCTTAGCCGGGATCGCAGCCAGCCGCTGTGGTATTTGGTGGCTTTCAACCCCAATACGCCGACTCCGCTGCAACGGCGGCTCCGCGACCGGCTCAAACGCTTGGGCGAGAGCCAGCCCTCGAAATAGCGTTCACGTTACCCGACGCAGAGACAAGCCGGTATGAGCGAGTCGTCGACATTGAAGATGAGCAGCTCGAACCACATCATTCAATTGTGTGGCTACGCCGCATCCGCATTCCATCAAGTGCCCCTGCTCTCAGTGGCCGAAGCGCAGAAAAATCGCCTCGCTGTGCTTTTCGCCTTATCAACAAGAGAATAGACATTAAGGCAGCCAGCAAGGCGAACCAGACGGCCACTAACGCGTCGGCGGTGGCGCCTGAAACGCTTCCGTCTTTCTTCAACAAGAAGGGCAGAAAATAGGGGGTGGCGGAATGAAATCCAGCCTCGTGAGTGAGTTTGTTGCTCAAACCCCACTGACCCACTTTACCGAGAGCGACGGCGGTGATGTTTTTGAACCGCAAGCCAACGACAAACGTTGGGTGGCCCAGCGTATCCATCTGCTGAATCTCGAGCGGGTGCCACAAGACAATGGAAGCGAGCTGAACAATCACGCTGACGGCGGCGAGGGCTATCCCCAGTTGACAAGCAATCTTTCGCAAGCTCTCGCGATGCCGCAGCAGCAATGGAATCGAGAGCATCGCGAGCAACTGCACGGGCGTCGTAATGAAGCGGTCGCCCCAAGCGGAGTCACCGCTCCAATCGTAATACCTCGCATAAAAAAGAATGTAAGCCCCCAACAAACAAAAACCTGAGGTGAGGTAAGCCTGGATCTCGGGGCGAAAGCGCCTCCAGATGAGGATGGCCAGCAGAATCGTCAGTAGCATGAGCGGATCATACGAGAATAAAGATTTCTCACGAGTAATCAAGGGTCCCAGAACGCCCGTATGCAGTGGCGTAGTCCACGGAAAATTCGGCGGCAGATCGGGATCGAGCCCTCGTTGCTGCTCGGCGAACACCGAGACGTACGTGTTCCACAGTGTGCCAAAGCGCAGATATTGGTAGAGCCGGTCAATCAGAACGAACAGGGCATAGCAAGGGGCCACAACGCGGATGTATTCCCACAGCCGCGCGAGGAGCTCCCGGCCGCGCACATTCTCTATTGATAGAATCAGAAGAATGAAAAGGCCGGCGGCGGCAATATCCAGAACAGTTGTCAGCCGCGTTAAGACATTCGCGCCGAGAGCGAGTGAGCCTATCAGCAGCGCGCGCGTGCTGCCAGTCCGCAGCCACTCGTACTGAAAGCACAGGCCTGTCAACGTCAGAAGCAAGAGGAAGTTGTTCTCCATCATGTTCTGCGTGTAATGGAGAAACGTAGTGCCGAAGAGCAACGTGAACGCCCCTGCAATGCACTGATTTGGGGTGAATTCGAGGAGCAACAGAAAGCGGAAGCAAACCAGCACCGTGAGCGCGCACACGAGGATGTTGGTGATGTAGCTCACCACAATCGCGCGGATGTCCGGATCGTGGTCGGCGAAATTGGCAAACACCGGCAACCGCTCTAGATACGTCCCGATGATGTCGGCGGGCAGCATCAGCAGGCACTGCCCCATTCCATACCAGGCGTAAATCCTCCCGTTGCGCCCTACAATTCCAAAATCCGGATAATCTTCCGGTACGACCGGCGGCGCCGAAGTCCAGAAAGAATGCGTCGTTTGCAGTCGCCGGGTGGTATCAATCGAACCGAGTTCGCCAGACTGCACGAGCAGGGCCGTCAGGAAGGCCACGATGCCGAGCAGAAATACAGGATTGTCGATCAGCTTCTTGAAGCGGGCTCTCACTGCTCGCGATGCTATCCCACATCCTCCTACTGGCCAAGGCCGAGTACTCGAAGCTGAAATAGAACCAGGATTTCCGATTTGGCAAGACAATGTCATTGCCGACGCCATCCGTCGTATCTCAATAGCGCGCGCAGAACGCTCTGTGCTACTCTGCGCGTCGCTCCGGCCGCAAGAAGTTGTCAACATACGAGAAGATGGCGAAGGACAGAGGCACATCAGCTCTTCACGCCGCTGCCGATTTCCTGCGGCGATTCTGGCTGCAGGCCATGGCGATTTCCGCGGGCCTGCTTGTCCCTTGTTTTTGGCATCGGCGCATCGAAGCCGGCGACCTCGCCAGCCACGTCTACAATGCGTGGCTCGCGCAATTGATTGAGCGCGGGCAAGCGCCGGGGCTGTATCTGGCCAGGCAGTGGAACAATGTCCTGTTTGACCTTCTCCTCTTAAACGTTGGGAAGTTGTTCGGACTGTCGGTGGCACAGAAGATTGTTGTACCGCTCTGCGTGCTCATCTTCTTTTGGGGCGCGTTTGCGCTCATCGCCGCTGTTTCGCGTCGTCCGCCATGGTTTTTGCTGCCCTGCTTGGGGATGCTTGCCTACGGTTGGACCTTCAACGTCGGCTTCTTCAACTACTACCTTTCGCTTGGCTTTGGATTTTTTGCCACGGCAATTGCGTGGCGCGAGTGGGGCGGGGAAGTCATCCTGGTTGTCGTGCTTGCCGCCCTTGCACTCGTCGCTCATCCGCAGGGTTTTGTTTGGTTAGTGGGCTGCGTGAGCTACATCGTGTTGTGGCGCATGCTGCCTGGCCGGTGGAAATTGGCGGCGCTCTGCGCGGCGGTGCTCGCGGTGATCGTGACGCGCCTCTATTTGATGAGGCATTACGAGTCGTTCAGCGTGTGGGATACGTTCGGTCCGGGGATTTACAACGGCAGCGATCAGTTGGCGCTTTATGGCACGCGATACTCCATCCTGTCGGGTATGGCCCTTCTGTTTGGCGTGGCGTGCTTTGCGGCGGATCGGCTGCGACGCGATCGCGCTCAGGGCTCCTGGGCCGCTATGCGCGTGCCGCTGGAGCTTCACTGGTTCGCGGTGTTCGCGATTTATGTACTACCAGACGTCCTGCGCGTGCCGTTCTATTCGGGTTGGGTAGGCGCGCTGGCGTTACGCCTGACGACGGTTGCGGCAGTCATGGGGCTTTGCGTTTTGGCGTTCATGCAGCCGCGTAGCTGGCACACCGCGGGATTCGCGATCATCGCGATTGTATTCTTTGCGTTCTTGTACCAGGACACCGCAACGCTAAATCGCATGGAGGCGCAAATCGAAGGCTTGATCGCGAGCAGCGTTCCGTCCGGCGGGCGGGTGACGGCGACAATCTTGGCGCCGTCGGATTCGCGGCTGCCGTACATCGTGCACATGGTCGACCGCGCATGCGTGGGGAAGTGCTTCAGCTTTCAGAATTACGAGGCGCCTTCACGGCAATTTCGCGTGCGTGTCGCCGAAGACGGCAGTCCCCTCAACACCGATGATTCACACGCCTCGCAGCAAATGGAAGTCGGGGAATACGTCGTGCGGCCCGGCGATTTGCCGATAGCCCAAATCTACCAGTGCGATGAGCACGATTTGACGCGGCTTTGCGTGCGGCAGTTGGCTGCAGGGGAGGCAAACGGGCGAATCGGGTATCACTCGCCGAGGGACTAGGGCGAGAGACAAATTGGCTCTTGCAGCAGGCCAATGTCGTGTAGAATTGGCTGCTAGGGGAGAGCCAATGCTTCCTGTACATCTCCAGCCGGAAAGTCACGTTCCTCTATATGTCCAACTGCGCGACCAGTTGCGGGCGCTGGTGCATGCGGGCGATTTGCGCCCGGGCGACCGCATCCCCGCGAGCCGCGAACTGGCGGTGATACTGGGCGTGCATCGCACCACGGTGGCGAACGCATACGCCGAGTTGGAGTCCGAGGGGCTGATTCAGGGACACGTCGGTCGCGGCACGTTCATCAAGGGCAACGGAAACGGCCTGAAGATTACTCCGCCCGCGCCGCCCGTGCTAAATGGAAACAACGGCATCCGCTGGGAACTACTTTTTGCCGACGAGCGCGGCGAAGAGGTCCTTTCGCGCCTGACCGCCAGCGCTCCTGAGAATGCCCTCTCGTTTGTGATGGCGCGGCCGGCGCAGGAATTTTTCCCCATTGAGGACCTGCAGATTTGCGTGAACGCGGTGCTGCGCCGCGAGGCCACGGATGTCCTCAACCTCGGGCCTTCGGACGGATATGGGCCATTGAAAGAGGCGTTGCTCGACCTTCTGCAGCACGACGGCATCCCGGCACGCGACGAAAATCTTTTGATCACCGACGGCTGCCAGCAATCGCTGGATTTGATCAGCAAAGCGTTTGTGCGGCCCGGCGATTCCGTGATTCTGGAGAATCCGACCTATCCCGGCGCGGTAGCCATTTTCAACGGGACGCGCGCGCGCTGTCTCGGCGTGCCTATGCGTACGCATGCCGAACCGGGCACGCCGCTGGGATTGGACTTAGAGGCATTAGAAGCGACCCTGGCGGCGAATCGCGTGAAGCTAATCGTGCTCACGCCGGATTTTCAGAATCCCACGGGAACGTCGATGCCGCTGGCTTCGCGCAAAAAAGTGCTGGAGCTGGCCTCGCGGCACCAAGTGCCCGTGGTGGAAGATCACATTTACGCGCGGCTGCACGCGCGTGAAGACCGCCTTCCTTCGCTGAAACAGTTGGACCGCTCGAACATCGTGATCCACATCGATAGTTTTGCGAAGGTGGCCTTTCCCGGCCTGCGCGTGGGATGGATCGTGGCACCCGCGGCGGCCATCGAGCGTCTGCGCGTCGTGAAACAGACGACCGACCTGCACACCGATCAATTGGCGCAAGCCACGCTCGCGGAATTCTTGCGGCGTGGAATGTTTTCCAAACACGTCGCGAAAATGCGCAAGGTGTACGCCTCGCGGCTTGTCGCGCTGGATGAAGCGCTGCACAAACATATGCCGGAAGAGACGCGCTGGACGCGTCCGGAAGGCGGTATGTGCCTGTGGCTGGAACTGCCTCTCGGATTTGACGCCAGCGAGTTGCTGATTCATTCGAAAGAGCGCGGAGTGCTGTTCGCGCCAGGCCGCTATTTTTACCCGCAGAATCCGCTGCCGAACGCGTTGCGACTGGGTTTTGCTGCGTTGGATGAAAAGCAGATTGCGCGCGGGGTGGCGACCTTGGCGGAATTGCTGCGCATCGAGATGCGGAAGCGGCAGCGCGGCGTGCGGCGTGCCGAGCGCAGCAGGGTTGCTCTGGTTTGAGAACAGGAAGATTTAACGCAGAGGGCACGGAGTGAAGAGCGCAGAGAACGCAGGGGAAACAAAGCCGGCGATGATCACATTGGCGCCGAACCCCGCCAACCATTGCTTCGGGTGCGGTGGCGCGAACGAAGACGGGATGAAGCTGGCCTTTGTACAAGACAACGAGAAGCGCCGCATTATCGGACGATTTGTTTTGGGCGAGCGATATCAGGGCGGCGGCGGGATGGGACACGGCGGAATTATAGCTACGCTGCTGGACGAAGCGATGGGGAAGGTTTGCCGGTTTCGCGAAGTGCGCGCGGTAACCGCGGAACTTTCCGTGGAGTATCTGAAGCCGATCAGCGTGCAGGACGAAATTGTCGTGGAGGGCTGGGAGACGGAACAGAAGGGCAGGAATTTGTTCCACGTCGGCGAGATCAGGAATGCCGCGGGAGATGTACTGGCGCGAGGCAAAGGACGATTTGTGATTATCGGCGAAGCAGCGGGAAAGAAAGTTTAAGCGTTTCGAGGAAGGCACGGAGAGAATCGAGAGAGGAGAAAGAGATGGATGCGAAGAAAATGGACGGCAGAGGGAACGGAAACGCCGCGAACGAATGGCGCGTGAAGGTGGGCTTGGCGGAAATGCTTAAGGGCGGCGTGATTATGGATGTCACCAACGCCGAGCAGGCGCAAATCGCGGAGAAAGCTGGAGCTTGTGCGGTCATGGCGCTGGAGCGGGTTCCGTCCGACATTCGCAAAGAGGGCGGCGTGGCGCGCATGGCGTCGATCAAAATCATCCGCGAGATCATGAAGACCGTCACGATTCCCGTGATGGCCAAGGTGCGCATCGGGCATTTTATCGAAGCCGAGGTCTTGGAGGCGCTGGAAGTGGATTTTATCGACGAGAGCGAAGTTCTGACTCCCGCCGATGAAGAGAATCACGTGTGGAAGCACGACTTCCGCGTGCCGTTTGTTTGCGGAGCGCGCAACTTGGGTGAAGCGTTGCGGCGAGTGGCGGAGGGCGCGGCAATGATTCGCACCAAGGGCGAAGCCGGCTCGGGCAATGTTGTCGAGGCAGTCCGCCACATGCGCACGATTGTGAGCCAGATGAAGCGGCTCACTACCATGCGCGACGACGAATTGATGCATGAAGCGAAGGAACTCGGCGCGCCCCTGGATTTGATTCGCCAAGTAGCAAAGACCGGCAAACTGCCCGTGCCGAATTTCTCGGCAGGCGGAATTGCGACGCCAGCGGATGCGGCGCTCGTGCGACGCCTGGGTGCCGAGGCGGTATTTGTCGGTTCGGGGATTTTCAAGTCCAGCGATCCGGAAGCACGAGCAAAGGCGGTGGTGAAAGCGACCACGCACTTTGAAGACCCGAAAGCCATACTCGAAGCGCACGAAGAGCTGGGCGAAGCGATGCGTGGTTTGGATGTGCGGCAGCTCGAAGAGAAGGATTTATTGTCGACGCGCGGGTGGTAGCTCAATTTTCGCCAAGCTAGGGCGCAACAGTGCCTGCCTGCGGCGGGCTGTGCCCCTACAAGTCCGAGGGAACGTGAAGATTGGGATTTTGGCGGTGCAGGGAGATTTTGCGGCGCATGCGGCGATGCTGGCCGGCATGGGGATTGAAACGGTCGAAGTGCGCACGCGTGAGGACTTGGCAGGCTGCGACGGCTTGATTTTGCCCGGCGGGGAGAGTACGACGCAATTGCAATTCCTACAAGAAGAAGGCTTGTACGACGCGATCAAGAAATTTGCCGCGGAGGACAAAGCCATCTTTGGCACTTGCGCGGGCGCGATTCTGCTGGCAACCGAGGTGAAGAATCCGCGGCAAGAATCGCTCGGATTGCTGGACATGACCGTGCTACGCAATGGGTACGGCCGGCAAGTTCACAGTGACGTCGTCAGCGGGCCTTCCACGTTGAAACCTGAACCGATGGAAATGGTTTTCATTCGGGGGCCGATTTTTGAGCGCGTAGGTCCAGGCATCGAAGTGCTTGCCGAATACGCCGGCAAACCGTCGCTGGTGCAAAAGGGCCAGATCCTGGCCGCGGCATTTCATCCCGAACTCACGAACGACACGACCGTGCATCAGCGCTTTCTCGAGCTGGCTGCAGAGAGTTCCAATCGGTCCGCTGTAGCGCGCTAGCGAGCTACCCTCAGCCCTTACGTGAACTGTTCCTCGGCTTGTGAGAGACTTCAGAAGCAAAGTCTCTTATGAGAGTCAAACGCGTCAGAGTATTGTTTGTTTGCATCGGCAATTCCTGCCGGAGCCCGATGGCAGAAGCTATTGCCTGGAGGGATGCCCCGGAAGTAATTGAGGCGTCGAGCGCGGGATTAGCTCCCCTCGGGCTTGTGGCTGAAATGACCACCCAAACGCTTTTGAGAAACGGCTACGCTGTCAAAGGGCTGGCGTCCAAGCCCATCTCACCGGAGGCCTGGGAATCCGCGGATATTGTCATCAACATGAGCGGCCGAGCGCGGGATTTTGCATTTCGTAACTTTCGTCGACACACCAAGGTTGAGGACTGGGAGATAGAAGATCCCTACGGTGACCCCGA
>Ga0137416_10001223_pt1 | contig 12932 bp, 12 predicted proteins | sample CZODoug3_1_1_16f_FD_108282 | JGI IMG/M metagenome (GOLD analysis project Ga0137416, IMG submission 108282) | Vadose zone soil fungal communities from Angelo Coast Range Reserve, California, USA - CZODoug3_1_1_16fungal (Illumina Assembly) | ecosystem: Environmental > Terrestrial > Soil > Vadose...
AAGGTGCTCGCGGTGCTGCTCACGGCCGAGACCGCTCTGCTGCTCATGCTGGCGTTCGCGGTCCTGGTCAAGGGCGGAGCGCACGGCATCGGCTTCGACTCCTTCCGCCCGGCGCACTTCCTCACACCGGCCAACGGCAGCGTGCTGGTGATCGCCTTCGCCGCCTTCATCGGGTTCGAGTCGACGGTCATCTACCGGTCCGAAGCGAAGGACCCGAAGCGGACGATCCCGCGAGCGACCTACCTCGCGGTGGCCTTGCTGGCCGTCGTCTACGCCTTCATCGTCTGGAGCGTTACCCAGGCGTACGGCACCGCCGACCTCGCGTCCGCGGTCGCCAAGGACCCCGTCGGGCTCTTCTTCACCACTGCGCAGACCTACCTCGGTGACTGGGCCGTCGCGTTGATGCACGTACTCATCGTCACGAGCACGATCGCGAGCCTGCTGGCCTTCCACAACGCCATCACCCGCTACACGCGCTCGATCGCCGACGAGGGCATGCTTCCCCGGCTGCTGGGCTCGGTGCACCCGCGCACCCGCTCACCGTACGTCGCAGGCATCGTCCAGACCGCGGTGGCGGCGGCAGTGGTCACAGGGTTCGCGGTCGCCGACGCCGACCCCTTCCAACAGTTGCTGATCTGGGTGAACTCCCCGGGGATCCTGGGCATTCTCCTGCTGCAGGTGGCCGTCGCGGTCTCGGTGCCGGTGTACTTCCGGCGCACCGCGAACGACGAAGGCGTGTGGCGGACGCTCATCGCCCCCCTGGTGGCAGCGGTGGGGATGATCGCCGCGTTGTACTTGACGGTCACCCACCTGGAACTCGTCACCGGCGCGTCCTCCACCGTGAACGAGACGCTTGTCCTGTCGGTCGTGGCCGTCTGCCTGGGCGGTGCGGCCTGGGCGCTGTGGCTGCGCAGGTATCGCCCGCAGGCTTATGCCGCTGTCGCCGCCGACGCGGTCGAGGCCACTGATGCCGCCGCGCGCTGACCTGCCCGATGGCGGCAGAGCCTTCCACCGGCCCCCGCCCCTTCCCGCTACAGCGAACTCATGAACTGGTACGCGTACGCCGCGACGATCGGAGTCCTGTGATGGACCTGCACTACCTGACCGCAACCCAGGCCCAGGCTCTCTTCGCCGCGAAAAAACTCTCCCCGGTGGAGCTGCTCGACGCCGTGGTGAGCCGGACGAAGGATGTCGAGCCCCTGGTCAACGCCCTCACCGAGCAGATGCTGGATGAGGCGTACGCAGGTGCCCGGGAGGCCGAGCGCCGATACGTCGGCACCGGACCCATGCCCCGGGCTCTGGAGGGAATACCCCTGATCACCAAGGAGGAGCAGCCGATCGCCGGCCGGACCCTGGAGGAGGGGTCGCTCCTGGAGAAAGGCCGTATCGCGGACGTCACCCACCCGGTTGTCGAACGGGTGCAGGCCGCCGGAGCAGTGGTGCATGCCCGATCGGCCACCCCCGAGTTCTCCATCGCGGCCTTCACCCACACCAAGCTGTGGGGGGTCACCCGCAATCCATGGAACCTCCAGGCCGCGCCAGGCGGTTCGTCCGGCGGGGCCGGGGCGGTGCTGGCCGCCGGCGAGACCGTGCTGGCCACCGGGTCGGACATCGGCGGCTCGATCCGGATTCCGTCCTCCTTCTGCGGGGTTGTCGGCTTCAAGCCGCCGTTCGGTCGTGTTCCCGGCCTGCCGCCGTTCCAGGCGGACACGTACTGCGCGGACGGGCCCATGGCCCGCAGCGTGGCGGACGTGACACTGCTGCAGAACGTGCTGGCGGGACCGCACCCTCATGACCCGGCGTCACTGCGGCCCCGATACGCCGTGCCCACCGTTCACGCCCCGGCGACGGGGATGCGGGTCGGCCTGTGCCTGAACCTCGGCGACTTCCTCGTCGACCCGGTGATCGAAGCGAACACCCGGGCCGCCGCCGACGCCCTCCGCGCGGCCGGCGTCATCGTGGACGAGGTGACACTTCCCTGGCATCGAAAGGAGCTGTTGACGGCGGCCTGGGCCCACTTCGGTGCGGTGTTCGGCCCGTTCGTCGACGACATCCTCGACGGCGCGGCAGCCGAACAGGCGATGCCGTACACCCTCGAGTTCGCCGCCCGCGCCGCCGGGGCCGCGTCCTACGCCGAGGGCCTGCGGCTCGAGGCCGACCTTTACCGCCCGCTCGGGGAACTGCTCGAGCGAAACGACGCGTTGCTGTGCCCCACCCTCGCCACCACCGCAATCCCCGCGGACGCCGCCTCGCTCGACGAACTCGTCGACGTCGGCAACGAAACGCTGCCGTGGCCTGAGACACTCATGACCCTTCCCTTCAACGTCATCGGCCGGGCCCCGGTGCTGGCCCTGCCGTCCGGCACCGCGCCCAACGGAATCCCGACCGGTGTCCAGATCGTGGGGCGTACCTACGACGACGAAACGGTGTTCCGACTGGGCGCGGTGCTCGAGCGCGAACTCGCCCTGTGGACCACGCACGACTGGTGGCCCACACTCTGAGGCGCCAGCCGGACGTTTCAGCCCTCATGGCCGGGAAGGCAGCCGCCCCATCAGGCGGCTCCGCCCGACCTGGATGAGCACGCAGCCGTATCGGCGTCCGCTAAATCCCCTCCCGGAGAGGTCTCCGTGCTGAATCTCTCGGTCCTTCTCGAGGGCGCGGCTGTTGACCCAGGCGCCGCCAGACTCGCCGGGGGATGGGCAAGTCGGATCGGATCGACGCGCACTTGGCTGTGTTGGCCGCCTTGCGACTGGATGCTGACCGGCTGCCGAGCCAGCGGGACGGTGATCGTGAAGCGCTGCGGATCCTGCTCGGGGCACGCCACGATCTCCTCGTATCGCTAGCCGAGACCAGGCGGTACGACACTCGGAGATCCAACGCTTGGCCCCCGCCGTGCGGGAGGTTCGATCCTCGCTCAAAGCCAATCGCGCGCAGCTGCAGACCATCGTGGATGACCTCGCTCCGGATTTGACCCATCGCCGCGGAATCGGGCCGGTCACTGCCGCTCAGTCCATCGTGAGCTTCTCCCACGCTGGTCGCTGCCGAAACGACGCCGCGTTCGCCGCGCTGTCGGAAACGAGCCCGCTTCAGGGCCAGCAACGGTCGCACCGTGCACCACCGACTTAACCGCGGCGGCGATCGGGCCCTGAACAGCGCGATCCACACCATCGCCATGGCCAGAATGCGCAGCTGCCTAACAACCAAGGCTTACGTCGACCGGCGCACCGCCGAAGGTAAGACCTCCCGAGTGGAATTACTCGTGGTCGCGGCGACCTACCAGGCCAGGGTCTCTAGGCGGGCGGGCCGCTGGTATTTGACGCAGCGGGCGACAGGCATTCATCACTTCGCCTCGCTGAGGTCCAGAGGCTCGGGCGCGCGAGCCCGGTCAACGAGCCGCTGTGCGAGCCCGAGCCGCGCCCGAGAAGACCGGCACACGACATCACCGGGCGGGCGTGTCATGTTCCGCGCAATCCGTTGGAGGGCGTGCGGGGAGGCTCAATGATCAACCAGCAAACCCGCGAGAGCTGCGGTGTCCGCTAGGCGCCGGTGTAGTGACAGCAGTGTCGTCGACGCGCTCAGCTCGGCGAGCATGATCATGGCTTGACGGTCATCTCCAGTGTGGCAGCTCGCATGCTGTGCACCTCGAGTCTCGTGCTTCTGGGCGAACCCGCTGATTATTGTGGATCTTCGTATGTCTTGATCTTGTCTTCTCGGGCGCGGCTCGGGCTCGCGAGCGACCATGGTGGACGGCCGTTGCGTCGTGCGATTCGCCTCGAAAAGAAGAAGACGCAGGTCAGCGGCTTGCTGACCTGCGTCTTGTGGTGCGCCGCCAGGGACTCGAACCCCGAACCCGCTGATTAAGAGATCACTTACACGTGTGTCGGCTGGGGCCGGCCCCTGCTGCTGAGTATCGAAGTATTCTGCCTGATCTGGGCTTATCCCGAGTCAGAGTGTTGAGCGAGATCGTCCGGTGTTGTCGGGTGTCGGTCCTCTCGGGCGCGGCTCGGGCCCGCGGACAGGCACGATTGCCGGACTCGCGCGCCCGAGCCTGTCCGGGGACTTGACTTGATGCGACGTTGATCGAGAACGCGGGCAAGATCGCTTGAGCGATCCAAGACGAGCCGGTGCGTCCGCGGCATTCCGCCCGGCTCGATACCGAGCACTAGGAACTACTGGCGCTGACGCTGCCGAATGGTGCGCACGTAGCTTCCCCGCAGGTCGCACCTGGTCCATGTCGCACCGAGCTGCGCGTTGGCTCGGCGCAGCACCGCTTCGTCGGCGTACCAACAGCATGTTCGACTACCTCCACGCGCGTTCCTCCCCGCTCAGGGAGTGCTGCGGCGACGGTAGGAGAGACGGCTGTCAACGACCTTTCAGCGGTTTGCGTTGTGGAGCGACGGTAGAGCGACAGTGGCCCCATGAGAATGGCAGTGACTTCGTCACGAAACTGAGCGGGGATGTGGGCGACGATGACGCGGTGATCGTCGTGGTCGAAGGTCCCAGTGCTGCCGGCAAAACTACATGGTGCCGGCCTCATCTGCCGGCGTTCGTCTCCGAGTACATCCCGACCGGGTCCGAGCCCGACGGCACGGACCCGGTCGCTCAGGCCGCGTACTGGGTGTCGGTCAATTCCGGACGCTGGGACCAGGCGCTGACGCTTGAGCGTGAGACCGGTCTTGCGGGGTGCGACAGCGATCCGCTCAAGCTGCACTACAGCTGGTGTCTGAGCCGGATCGGGTCCGCCCCATGGGCCCGGTTCGAACACGAGCTCGCCCAGGTCCGTCAGGCGTTCGCCGATGAGGCCCTCGGCTTGGCGGATCTGGTGTTGGTGTCGGTCCCCACGGTCGAGACGCTGCGCCGCCAGCGCGATGCGGATCCCACCCGCCAGCGACGATCCTTCGAGCTGCACATTCGCCTCGGTGAGCACCTGCATGCCTGGTACGAAACGCTCGATGCACTCGACCCGGGGCGCGTTATCTGGAGCCTGCCACCAGGGGGCCTGCCGGCCACAAGGCCCGCGCCTCGCCCCAGACGTTCAGATGTCGCCTTGCTCGACGCGCTCGCAGCATCACTGCCGTCCGAGTAGACGCCGCGACGAACGGTCGCCGCCTGCGGCCGCCCGTGCCTGTCGCCGCTGATCCCGGTGGATGCGGGAGATCAGGGCCAAACGGCGAATCCCTCTTCGGTCATAGATTGAGTTCGTCGGCTGTGACCGAGACTGGTCGCTGGCCAGGCATGGGGCGATACGCGGCTCGGGCAATCGGACGCCGTGCGGCGGCGAATGACTCGAGAGCCTCAGGAACGCGGAACGCGCGCTCGCGGAGATGTCTGGCCAGGACAATTGCGTCTTCGATCGCGGAGGTTGCGCCCCGGCCGGCCGCTGGGGACAGTGCGTGGGCGGCATCACCGATCACAACCGTGCCGCCCTGGTGCCAGGTGCCTTCCGGTGCAAGTTCATACAACGCGATGGGGCGGCTGATCTGGGACGTATTGAGCACAGCGTGGACAGGTGTGTCCCGGAGCGCTGCGATTGCGGTCTCCTGGCCGAGCACCTCGGCGGGAGTGTCGCTGTTGTGCCGGGCGAACCAGAACGAGCCATCCCGGGGATTTGTGACGCAACCGGCAACACCTTTGAGATGGCTCCAGAAGTGGAGTACACCGGTCGCTAAATCCGGTGCTGGTCGTGGGTGGTGTCCGTAGCGGATGATCTGGCCGGTGAACGCTGGTTCGGCGAGATTACCGATCGCGCGTCGGGTTGCGGATCGGGCTCCGTCTGCGCCCACGACCAACGCGGCGTTGAGGTCCCCGACGGTTGCGGTGCGGCCGTACTGACAGCTGACGCCCACCGTGTCGAGCCGGTCTCGCAGGATCCGCAGTAGGTCGCGACGCCATACATGGGTGCTCGGGAAGCGATGCGTCGTTTCGGATCGAGGAAACTCAGTCACGCGGCCCGTGGTGATGTCTACAGTGCGGACGCTCGTCACCGGAAAGCCAACCGCCCAGACGTCGTCAGCGACACCGACCCGATCGAGCCCGGTCATCGCAGCCGGACCGAGTGTGAGCCATCCGTCTGGATCGGTGGATCGTTCGACGGCTTCGTGCACTTCGACTTCCATGCCGATCTCAGCGAGCGCGAGCGCGGCGGTCGCGCCAGCGACTCCGCACCCGATCACTATCCCCCGCATACCTGCCCCTCGTCGGTTAAGCACATGATGCCGTCCCTCCCCGTCGTGGCCGTACACGGCCGCCAGACTGAGACTCGAACGCTGCAGGAGAGTCTCTGGTAGGTGGTGATCGGATTGGCGACCACCCGGGCCGCCCGGTGGTTTGTTAGGTATAGATGGGCAGCGGTCACGGTAGCGCTAGCGCGCACTGTCGGTCGTCCGGGCGCAAGGGCGCACCGAGCGCAATGCATTGCACATAGGTGATCGACTTCAGTGGCACGGTCGTCGCGTCTAAAGAAGGAATAGTTGTTTGGCGCGCCGCGGCGAGCACGACATGTACGAGACCTCGGCCTAGCGTGTTGCAATGCCGCTAAGTTAGCGATCCCGATGCCACATCGGACCTTTGTTTTGACTCGGCGTGTCTAAGTGCAAGCTCCGCCACGGGAATCAGTTTGTGAATTATGATTCTAGGTGTGCGAGAGTCGTCTTCAACTGGTCCAGTCCGGCTTACTGATCGCGTCTCGATCGGCGTGGTGAAAAGTGTCATCCGCCGTGACCTGGTTGAAGAAGTAATCATACATACTCAAAGTCGAGAGCGGCGCATTCGACTGCTCCCGACACACTTGGTTGTTTACTACGTGATTGCATTGGGGTTGTTCTTCGGCGAAAGCTATGAAGAGGTCATGCGTTGCCTGGTGGGCGGGCTCCGTTTCCTGGGCAACTGGTCGAGCTCTTGGAAAGTGCCGACCACCAGTGCAATCTCACAGGCTCGGGCACGAATTGGCGAGGAGCCACTCAGGGAGCTGTTCAGGAGGGTTGCGGTCCCCGTGGCCAGGCCTGGTTCGAGAGGAGCGTGGTTTCGTCAGTACCGGGTCATGGCCATCGACGGCGTGATCATCGATGTTCCGGACACTCCGGAAATCAACGAAGAATTTGAGCACACGAAAACGGGCCGTGGCCCCAGTGCGTTTCCGGTGGTGCGCCTGGTGGGTCTTGGCGAATGCGGCACGCACGCAATCGTGTCCGCGTCAATCGGGACTTGGAGCACCGGCGAGCGGCGCCTGACTAACCCACTGCTCGATGACCTCGAGCCTGACATGCTGGTGCTCGCCGACCGCGGTTTCTACAGCTACGACCTGTGGGAAGAGGCGCTGCAGACCGGCGCGGCTCTGGTGTTCCGAGTCCCTGCGAACATGAAACTTCCCGCATTCGAAATCTATCCGGATGGCTCCTACCGATCAGTGCTCCTCCATCCCAAGATCCAAAGCCCAACCCGAAAGAAAGCACGCAGACTCAGTGACAGCCCACACGGTGACCGCGCAATACTCGAAGCCGCCGGAATTCCGTGCCGCGTCGTCGAGTACAGCGTCGACCGAGACAACCCCGACGAAGTGATCTGCTTGATTACCTCCATACTCGACCCCGACGAAGCCCCCGCCCATGAACTGGCCGCCCTGTACCACGAGCGCTGGGAGTTTGAACTACCGCGACCGCATTCGTCGAATGCGCGTTTGCCCTCTATGCGTCCGATTGGAGATCGAAACGGATGGTGGCGGCTCCGGCCGGTACCCAGACGTTTGCGCAATAGGTCGGCACCGTGCTCGGCGGGGCAGCATCTCGCCTGCTGGTGTCGCACCCGACCAGTCAGCGGCCTCTCCGACCTCGACCCACTCCCGGTCTCGGCGACCTGTTCAACGACATCGCCCTCCCGACCGACTGAACATCGGCCAGGAGGGCGAGCAGGACGACGGTACGTTCGGGGCGATCACCGATCAACTATTTGTGACTGCTGCCAGCTTTGCACTTCTCGTTATAGGTCTTGTTGTACCCGAACTCGTATCCGGCGTTGTAGCCGGCTTCCCAACCCCTCTGGTATTCACCGGCGCCGTGAGCCGACATTTTCTTGTGCTTCTGGCAGTCAACGTTCGCGTCGTGGGTACCGTCCGTCACGCCTTGCTGGCGTCCCTCGTCGTAACCACGCGCATAGTCGCCGCGAGGGGGCTCGGCATGGAAAGCCGTCTGCTGCAGGCCAGCCGACGTCTGCACAGCTGAGCCGGCAGGCGCCGCCGCGGCGAAGGCAGTTGGTGCGGTGGCCACCATTGCAAAAGCAAGTCCACTGGACAGAACTACTGCGAGTCCGAGATTGCGGCCTCGTTTCATGATGTATCCCCTCGTCTTGGAATGAGCCGTGCTTGATCTTTTACAGGTTAGGTGGCATCGGTTCACGAAGGCAAAGCTTTAACTAAAGAGTTGTGATGTAACGCAATTTACTCCGCCGACGATATAGCTTTGTTCTGCATTTAGGCCGAGTTGGGCGCTGTGCCGGAACGGATCGGCAGCGGCACCAGCTCCGGGTCGTTCCAATCCACCCGTCTGGTCCGAACCGCTTTCCGACACATGCCCGCCGGACTGGCACTGCTCCCGCGACACCCGGGACAGGAAGAGCCCGCCGAGGTATGCGCGCGTTGCGTGAGCCCGGGGTGTCGGGGAGGAAGCTGTCACCGGCCGCAGACGAGCGCGGGGTTGAAGAACAGTGCCGAACAGCTGAGGTGCGACCTCGGCGGTGACGCGGTCTGCATGGCCTGGAGGGTCCGGTACCCGGTCGACAACCCCACCCTCGAACAAATGCAGGCCGACCCGTCGCGGTCAGGCCGCAGCCTGACCGCGAGACAGGAGTCAGCGCGAGCCGACGACACAGGCAGCGATCCCGACGTCACGGACACCCGGGGACGGACCCAACCCGACAACGCAACGGAATGTACTTGTCATATCGGAAAGTATTTGTCATGATGTGGTCATCGTCCAGAGAGGGGACCGAGATGGATCACTCACAACACCAGGCCGAGGCGGCGAGCGCGGTCGAGCATGCCGACCGAATCGCCCGTGGGGTCGCTGAACGGTCCCGCTGGTACACCCGGTTCCTGGTGGTCTTCGGGATCGGAGTACTGCTGGTCACGCCCCTGTGGGGGTTACTCACCGGCGGAGTCGCCTCGGTCGTGCTCAACATTGCATGGGTAGTGTTCGTCATCGCTATCACCGTCTACGTCCGCCGCCAACCGGTGGCGGCGCGGGGCATGGCCCGGCGCTACCGATGGGTGATCGGCGCCTTTGCGGCGATCTACGCCCTGGTGTTGGTCGGCGGGTTCACCGCCTTTCCGCACAACCCGACATGGTGGATCCCCTCGGGGCTGGCAGCGGCTGCCCCATTCTTCATCGGGGCCTACCTGGAACACCGCCGGTGAGCGCGGGAACCCACCCTCGTCACGAACTCGACGATGTCATCCACGCCCCCGTCAGATTCTCGATCATGGCGACACTGGTCGCGGCGGACAAAGCGGAGTTCTCCTTCGTCCGCGACACCGTCGAGGTCAGCGACTCAGTGCTGTCACGGCAGGTATCCACGCTGGAGGCAGCGGGATATGTCAAAGCGATCAAGGGCTACGTCGGGAAACGACCCCGCACCTGGTTGTCACTGACCCCGGAAGGACGTGCGGCCTTCGACGCCCACCTGACCGCGCTGCGGACGATCGCGGCCAGCGCCATCACCGCATCTGACAACCAAGACCAACCACCACACCAGGACCGACCATGAAGCCAGCTGGTTTCATCAGCCGTTCGAACCTCCCCTGGGGGGCCCAACATCGCCACGCAAGCTGCGAGAGTTCACGGTGACTACATCCGCGGTTGACTGCTGATCGTGGCCATCGACGGATTCAGCACGCCGGGATGGCTCGGGCTGCTCGCAGTGATCGCTGCGCTCACCGCCGGGTATCTGTGGGCGCAGAGACAGCGGCGACGCCACATGCTGCGCTTCGCGAATCTGGCACTGCTTGAGCGGGTGGCGCCGAGCCGTCCGGGATGGCCGCGCCATCTTCCTCCCACGCTGCTTCTCGTCGCGTTGATCTTGCTGACGGTGGCCATGGCCGGCCCCATTGCGCTAACCCGGGTCCCGCGAAACCGGGCCACTGTGCTGCTCGTCATCGACGTATCGCTGTCCATGCGGGCCAGCGATGTTCAACCCACCCGCCTGGCCGCCGCCCAAGACGCCGCGGCCCGGTTCGTGGAGGACATGCCGCCGACCATCAACCTCGGGCTCGAATCGTTCGCCGGCACCGCGACGATTCTGGTCCCGCCCAGCACCGATCGCGCGCCCGTGGTGCAACAGATCCGGACCTTGAAGCTGGCCGAGTCGACCGGCACCGGGGAGGCGCTAGCTGCCGCGTTGAACGCGATCGAGGCGTTCAACATACAGGTACCCGGTACGGAGTCAGGTGCTCCCCCAGCCCGGATCGTGTTGATGAGCGACGGCAAACAAAATACCGGCCGTGACGAGTACGAGGTCGCTACCGAGGCTGGCCGGCAACACATCTCGATCAGCACCATCTCGTTCGGAACCCAGTACGGCATCATCGACCTCGGCAACCAAACTTACCCCGTCCCCGTCGATGACCCCTCACTCACCCAGGTCGCCCACCTGTCCGGCGGACAGTTCTACCCCGCCCAAAGCAGCACCCAACTCCACCAGGTCTACGACACGCTGGGCCAACAAATCGGCTACCAAACCATCGAGGCCGATACCAGCAAACTCTGGCTGGCACTCGGCACTCTCACCAGCCTCCTCGCCGCCGCGGCTGCGCTCGCTCGTTCCCAGCGCCTGCCCGCCTGACTGAAGTGACCTTACTGGGAACTCAGACTTTCCTCGGTGACCGAGAGTGACAAGCGCGGCGGTTTGACCAGCAAGATCCACCTCGCGGTCGACGGCCGCAGGCTGCCGATGTCGGTGATCCTCACCCCCGGCCAGGCCGGGGACAACCCTCAACTGCTCCCGCCGCTCGACCAGGTCGCGGCCGGGTGGGACGGGCCCGGCCGGCCTCGTCAACGCCCCGACCGGGTTCTGGCCGACAAGGCCTACTCCCACCCCTCGATCCGGGTAGCGATGCGAGCGCGCGGGATTGCGTTCACCAGTCCGGAGAAGAGCGACCAGATCGCCCGCCGCCGAGCGAAGGGCGCCCGCGGTGGCCGCCCACCAGCCTTTGCCCAGGATCAGTAGGTCCTCACCCGGGTCGTGCGTTGCGCGTGTGCGGTTGCTTTCAGCGCGCCGCGGGTCGCGGCGATGCTGGTGGAGCGGCCCGTGAGGATGAGCGGCGACTCGTGGTGCTCGGCGGCGGCGGCGACGTGCTCGACGAGCACCGGAAGGTGACGGTCTGTCTCCTCGCGCGTGACGTGGACGGGTTCCAGTCCGAGTGCACGAAGGGCGGTCGGACTGTTGGCGCCTAGCTCGAAGATGTCGCGCACGGGTTCGAGGGCCGACGACCTGGACGGTGTCGCCAGCCGCGACGTCCTGGGCCCATGCGGAGCCCGGCCCAGCACCGTGCAGATAGACGAGGATGGTGATATCGCCGTCTTGTCAAGTGATCTGGCCCCACTCGTGGTCACAGCTTCGGCCCCGGTGGTGAAGGGTGATGAGAGGGCAAGGGGTCGCGGCTCGGTGCGTTCGGTCGCGTTTGTCGGCTCGCGGCGCTGGCGAGTGCTCGTCGCGGTTCGGTCAGGTTGTGGGATCGGTTTGGGCGTGCAGCGAGAGGGCGAAGGACAGCCCGACGATGAGGCCTTCTGGGGAGAGAATGCGGGCGACCGTTTGGCCCCAGGGTTCGGTGCGGGGCGGGTGCAGCAGGGCGTAGCCCTGCGTCTGGAGTTCCTGAGCCGCGTCGGCGACGGCGTTGGCGTTGGCCACCTCGAACTCGATGCTGGCCTGCGGAATGGGAACGTCGCATGGCCAGTCGGGGGTTCCGTAGCAGGCTTGGGCGGCCTGGGACAGCGGCCAGACACCGAAGTGTTTGCTGCCCGCGATGTGCTCGCTGGCGTAGTAGTCCTCGTCGAGTTGCTCGAGCGGCAACCCCAGCGTGTCGAGGTAAAGCTTCCTGCTCGCCGGTGGGTCCGGCGCGATGATGGCGACACTGGTGATGAACTGCACCTGCATGGTCCTTACCCTCCCCGGCGATCGCGGACTGTGATGTCCACTCCCGATTGCATGGCGCCCAGGATCGTAGGCACAGGTGGTCGGTGTCATGAACGAAACGGACGCGCCGAGAGCTGTCGAGGCGTCGCCGCCCAGGGCGGCAGGGGAAGGCGGCTGTTCCAGCCAGCTTCACCGTCTTGGGGGACCAACCCTCCGGGAGATCCGGCTACCGTCGAGTAACCGCCGTTGACGAGGAGGTCGACGATGACCGTGACCGGCAGTTCACAGCCTGGCGAAGTCACCGAACGGCAGGCCCGGGAGGTCGCCGAGCAGGCCCGGGAGACCCAGTGGGATAAGCCCAGCTTCGGCAAGGAGCTCTTCCTCGGCCGGTTCCGCCTGGACCTGGTGCACCCGCACCCCACCGGCAACCCGGCTTCGGTGGAGCGCGGCGAGGCGTTCCTGGGCCGGCTGCGGGAGTTCTGCGAGACCCAGATCGACTCCGCCGAGATCGAGCGGGACGCCCAGGTCCCCGATGAGGTGGTGCGGGGTCTGAGGGAGCTGGGCGCGTTCGGAATGAAGATCGGCATCGAGTACGGCGGGGTCGGCCTGTCGCAGGTGTACTACAACAAGGCGCTCTTGCTGGTCGGCTCGGTGAATCCGTCGCTGGGCGCGCTGCTGTCCGCGCACCAGTCGATCGGGGTGCCGCAGCCGATCAAGATGTTCGGCACCGAGGAGCAGAAGAAGACCTGGCTGCCCCGGTGCACCCGGGAGATCAGCGCGTTCCTGCTCACCGAGCCGGACGTGGGCAGCGA
>Ga0137416_10001226_pt1 | contig 12928 bp, 14 predicted proteins | sample CZODoug3_1_1_16f_FD_108282 | JGI IMG/M metagenome (GOLD analysis project Ga0137416, IMG submission 108282) | Vadose zone soil fungal communities from Angelo Coast Range Reserve, California, USA - CZODoug3_1_1_16fungal (Illumina Assembly) | ecosystem: Environmental > Terrestrial > Soil > Vadose...
ACCCGGTTGCCGCAAGGCTCGCTGTTCGACGGCTTCTGAACTTTACACAAAAAGACATCAGGAAAGCTCTATCGTCAGGCGACGCGAAGGCTCCCGACCTCTAATAGCCTTGGGCGGATTGTGGCTATAGTGATCTCGATACTTATGTAAACGCGATGCGATGTCCGCCCGCCCGCTCGTTGTCGAAAATCTACGTTACCCAAGGGGCGTGGGCATGGAACGGATCCCTGGGCAGCAGGGTTTTTGGTCTCGAGGTGATCGCTCAAGGGAGTATTGGCTTGCACACCGGCGTTTGAAGTCTTGCCGCAGAAGTGAAGCATCCTCATCTTGTTTCCTTAGATAATCCTGACGGCAACGCAATTCTCTCTTGACAACTCTGAGACGCGCAGAGCATCCTAGGCGCGGTTTCCACAAGATCATATGTTTGCTTACTCGATGAGGACGGTTTCGTGCAATCCGTCGCCACCATCCCCCCGGTACTCCATCTTTACAACGGCGGGATCTCGCGAAGAGAATGCTGACGAGGATGACCATCAGCCGGGGCCGCATGACGGTTGTATGGTTCGATCTACGTTTATGCAAGGGATCACCAAATGAGACGCTTTAATTTCGCAACCTTAATTTTACCCATGCTGATCATCAGCATCCTCGTGCGAGCAGCCGACCAATCTTCCACGACACCGCTGATCGGATATCACGAGCCCAAAACCGATTCAACCGGTCGTATTGTTCCGTGGTTCAGCGCGCAGCCTTCCCGCGCTTACGATCACGACCTCCGAATCATCTGGGATTTCTGGCACAACATGCGCAAGTGCTCCAATGGAGTGCCGTATTACTTGCAGCATCAGGTTTGGACTCCAGGCCAAGATGATCGAAGAGGCCTTGGAGGTGACCAGATCAACATGGCGCTCGATTCGTGGACCATTTTGTATGGGTATCTCGGCGACGCAGCTGTGAAGCAGAACATGGTAGAGATCGCCGATTATTGGCTCGAGCACGGAATCTCGGACTCGCGACTACCATGGGGAGACCTGCCGTATCCCTACAACACGGACCTGCACTCCGGCAGATATGACGGCGACATGCGGGCGGGAAAGGACTTTCTCCAACCAGACAAAGCCGGTAGTTTTGGGTACCAATTGCTCATCCTTTACAAAGTGACTGGCCAGGAGAAATATCTCTCGGCTGCCCAGAAAATTGCCGACAGGCTGGCCCAGCGGGTCAAGCCGGGAGATGCTGAAAATTCTCCCTGGCCATTCCGTGTTCGAGCCAGTGATGGTGTTGTTCACAGCCAGGAGAAAGACGGAAAAATCGCTCGGGCCAGCTACACCTCGAACTGGAGTCCCACCTTGCTACTGTTTATGGGACTAAAGCAACTTAACCGAGGAAACACTGCTTCGTACCAGACACCCTACGACCTAACCAGCGCATGGCTAAAGGAGTATCCTTTCCAGACAAACAAGTGGGGACCCTTTTTCGAAGATATTCCGACTGCAGACTACTCCGACGCGGAAATCAACGCCGATACAATGGCCGCGTTCGTTCTGGAGAATTCTCAGTGGGACCCGAACTGGAAACAAGATGCTAGTGCCATGCTGAAGTGGAGCTTCGACACACTCCAGAACCACGAGTACGACCGCTGGGGCGTTACCGTACTCAACGAGCAGACCCGGTATCTCGTGCCGGGAAACAGTCACACCTCCCGCCATGCCTCGGTTGAGCTTCTTTATTGTGAAAAGACCGGGGACTGCAAGAGCAAAGAGGACGCCATCCGACGACTGAATTGGGCAACCTACACCGTCGACAGCGATGGTAAGAACCGCTATATCCGGGACGATATTTGGCTCACCGACGGATACGGTGATTACGTACGCCATTACTTGCGTGCTATGGCATCGGCCCCTGAGTTGGCGCCAGAGGATCAAAACCACCTCCTGCGAACGTCGTCGGTGATTCAGGAGATTTCCTATCAGCCGCGGGGAATTATTTATCGGAAGTATGATCGGCGTTCCAGTGAACGCTTCAAAATCGGGCAGGGCACGCCTGCATCGGTAAAAGGAGCAACTATGAACTGGGACGCCGCGACCAAGTTGCTGACAATCGAATCGACCGAACCAAACGTGGAGATTGTAATTACGCCAGCAGTCCGGAAATAACACAGGCAGGAGGACGGGGCTGGATCGCGATCTTTTGCGCCCAGGGTTTGATCCGCAAGATCGGTCGTTGGCAAAACGCAATCGGAGACCGCGAGAGGAGGGCGGCGCATTATGTCTGCCGATGGACCGAACAGTCCGGCCATTTCAAGGCCTGAGTGCTTAGCAGACTACGCCTGCGAAACAGGCGAAAATCCGCTCTGGCACCCGCTAGGAAAGCGCTTGTACTGGTGCGACATTCCCAGGGGCCGCATCTTTCGCTTTGACCCGGCCACGGGAACCCACGAGCAATGCTACGAGGGCAGGACTGTGGGCGGATTCACAATCCAGAGTGACGGGTCCCTTCTCCTCTTTATGGACCGCGGCACTATCGCCAAATGGCGCGAAGGCGAGCTCACAACCGTGTTGGCCGAGATCGAGGAGGAGCGGGGCTCGCGCTTCAATGATGTCATCGCCGATCCGAGGGGACGGGTATTCTGCGGTACCATGTCGAGCGGCGCCAAAAACGGCAGCCTTTACCGGTTGGACCTGGATGGTTCGCTGCATCGGGTGCTCACCGGCATTGGCTGCTCTAACGGCATGGCTTTCACGCGCGATCAAACCTGCTTCTACTACACGGACTCCTTTGCCCGCGAAATCTATCTGTTTGACTACAGCGCGGAAGATGGCACGCTGCACAACCAGCGTGTCTTCATGCGTTTTGATGAATCGGACGGAATGCCGGACGGAGCCACGCTGGACACCGACGGCCGCCTCTGGTCAGCACTCTGGGACGGCGCGTGCATCGTGCAGATAGATGCTGACGGCCGAATCGAGCAGAGGATTTCCTTGCCCGTACCCAAGACTTCGAGCCTCACTTTTGGTGGAGAAGACTACGGCGACATCTACATCACCACCGCGGGTGGAGACAGGAAGCAGGAGGAAGGTCCGCTTGCAGGCGCGCTCTTTCGACTGAGGACTGAAGCGAGGGGTGTGCCCGAGTTCTTCTCCAGAATCCGCATCCCCCACGCAGCGCACGCGGCTTAGCCCTTGAATTAGTGCGGGTCCAGGATGGATCTGCACTTGCCGCTGGGGGAGATGGGTCATAAGCGCAAACTCTCGGAGTTCCAGCCCCAGGCATGTTGGGATTGGTTTAGAGCCCGGCCATTTAGCGAGGTCTTGTGTGGGACAAGGGAGAAGCGAGGGACCTATCGAGATTTTGTAGACACCGGCTATCCCTTGGCTGGACTTGGAATAGGCGTCTAACTGGCAAACGCGGCACGAACACGAAGCAGAATCCGCCATGAAGACACAGACCCCCTTTGGCCCCCCATTAATCGTCTCCGGCCGTGTTTTAGGGGTTCATGGAGCGCCACTCGTGCCCCTAGGTTCAGTAAGTTACCGAGTACCGAAACGCTCATAACCCAAAGGTCGGTGGTTCAAATCCACCCTCCGCAACCAAATTTTCTTTCCTTTCAGCAACTTCCTGAGACCCTGCAACCATCCGAATTGACAAGTCTTGGCGGGGCGCTGGAGCGTTGCGTTCCTTCGTAAGTGCCCATCTCTCTAACTTGTCGCGAAAGTTGTGCTTTCCCCAAGTGGCGAAGGTCCATTGAGGAACCGTCCCGACACACGGCCAACCCAGTCCAACCTGCTCTCCGCAACTGGGTTCTGTGAGGCCAGTTGAAATCCCAAGCCAGTCGAAATGCGGACGTTGTGTCAGCCACCGGACGCTTGATTTGAGCATGGCGCAGATTTCCCACGACTTACGTTGGCGAGGTCCGTGCACAGGGATCTATGTGCGAAATGTTGCAGGAACGAGGCATTCCGTGACCGATCCAATCCAAAGGAGGCGGCGGAGTTTGCGCTCACTGGAATGGCTGAACTTTTTCCTGGCCGACGTACAAACTGGCCTTGGCCCATTTTTGGCGGCCTACCTTGCTTCGAGCGGATGGAATCCGGGGCGTGTCGGGTACGCTCTGACTTTCGGAGGATTGGTCACGGTCGCAATGCAGACTCCGGCGGGAGCGGTGATCGACGCAGTGCATCGCAAACGGGCATTGCTTGCAGTGAACCTCGGCGTTTTGGTTGCGGGGGCGTTCCTCCTCATGGGGCGTCTCAGCCCGATGACGGTATATTCCGCACAGTTCCTCATCGGTGGTTCAGGAGCATTTCTGGGGCCCACAGTTGCAGCCATTACACTCGGGATCGTTGGGGCCGGTGCCTTTGACAAGCAGTTCGGAAAGAATCAGGCATTCAACTCCGCTGGTAATGTGTTTACCGCTCTGCTCGTTGCATATGCCAGCTACAAGTTTGGTTATCACGCCATCTTCGTGATTGCCGCATTGCTGGCCATTCCCGCCGTCGTGTCTCTCTTTGCTGTAGATGCCAAGCAGATCGACTATGCCCGAGCGCGTGGGTCTATCAAGGTCCACGGCCGGACGGAGGCGGAAGGGTTGTCCTCACTCCTCAAAGATCGTGTTCTTCTTTGTTTCCTCGCAACCGCGTTTCTTTTTCACTTCGCCAACGCTGCGATGTTGCCGCAGTTGGGCGAGATGCTATCGAAGGGCAGCCCGAAATCCGCTGCGCCGTTCATGTCCGCGTGCATTATTGTGACGCAGCTTGTGATAGCAGTCACAGCGGCTTGGATTGGGAAACGCGCTGCTTCAAAAGGACGAAAATCACTCTTGCTTCTCGGCTTCGGTGTCCTGCCGATACGCGGAGTTCTTTACACCCTTACACATGCTGCTGGAGCGTTGATTGCCATCCAGACGCTTGACGGGGTAGCGAACGCCATATTCGGTATTGTCTCGATCCTGGTTGTCAAAGACAGAACGCAAGGGACAGGCCGCTTCAACGTAGCTGCGGGATCGCTTGCGACTACGGTTGGCATCGGGGCTGCTGCAAGCACAACATTCGGCGGGGTGTTGATTCAGCATCTCGGGTACAGAGCGTCCTTTCTGGGCTTGGCGGGGATCGGCTTGGTCGCTTTTGCATTGCTCTGGTTCGCTGTCCCTGAGACCCTCTCCAATGCTGTCACCGACAGCTTGACATCCGGTCGTGAAATTAAATCCACAACAGAAAAGGAAGCTTTTGCACAATGACATCCATGCGAACAGAACTGCCCGTGCCCAAGGTAGTGGACCCATCCGGCATCGTTTCGTGGGTTCATTTCGGTGATCTATACATGACCACACGCCAAGAACAGAACCATGCGACTTCCTCTCGCTCGTAAAAGAAGTTAACCGGGTTATAGCCGATTCACGCGGCTTTGCCTATCGACCGGGAGATAACGCGCACATTCAATGCAGATTGCTCATGTTTCGACAGTCCTAATCTGGGCAATTTCTCTTGCCAGCATCCTGTGCATGCTCTTGCGTCCGCGACGTATTGCGGAGGCGTATTGGGCTTGTGGAGGGGGAATTCTCCTTGTCCTTACCCGCTTGATTCCGCTACCCCAGGCAGCTCATGCGGTATACGAAGGATTGGATGTCTATCTCTTCCTGACGGGGATGATGATTCTCGCGGAATTGGCACGGGAGGAAGGAGTCTTCGACTGGGTGGCCGATGTGGCGGCGCAGCACGCAAGAAAGTCGCCAGGGAGATTGTTTGTCCTCATCTATCTGGTTGGTACGCTCGTCACCGCGCTCCTTTCGAACGATGCGACGGCAGTAGTTTTGACTCCCGCCGTCCTCGCTGTGGTCCGGAGGGCCAAGGTTGATCCCAAACCATACCTGCTGGCTTGCGCGTTCATTGCGAATGCGGCGAGTTTTGTTTTTCCAATTTCTAATCCAGCCAACCTTGTCGTCTTTGACCAGCACATGCCCCCGCTTGGGATGTGGTTGCGAATTTTTCTTCTCCCTTCTTTGGCTTCCATCCTGCTCACGTTCCTATGCTTGCGGTGGGTTTCACGCAACGAACTCCGTGGAGAAATGCGGGGCGAAGTGAAGCGGGGAGTGCTTTCGACGGAAGGAAAATTCGCTCTTGTGGGATTAGCCATTGCGGCGGCGGCGCTCGTCTCATCCTCGGTCCTGGGGCTTTCGTTGGGTGCACCGACTTGCTGCGCAGCCATCTTCGCCATTGCTGTCGTGGCATGGCGAGACCAAAGCATTCCGCTGAAGGTCGCGAAGGGGGTGTCCTGGTCCGTGCTGCCCTTGGTGGCCGGACTTTTCGTCATCGTAGAAACATTGCAGAATGCGGGTCTGCTGCGTTTGGGACTCGCGGGACTGCGGGGACTTGCAGAGACTACTACCTGGGTAGCCAAAGGAACAGCGGCTCTTATAGCAGCGGTACTCTCGAATGGAATGAATAATTTGCCCGTCGGTCTGATGAGCGGTGCCGCGATTCGGAGCGCGCAGGAAACAAGCGTCGTGGCGCATGCGATCCTGATCGGAGTCGATCTGGGTCCCAATCTCTCGGTGACGGGATCACTCGCGACGATTCTTTGGCTCATTTCTCTTCGACGTGAAAAGGTTGAGATCACTCCCTGGGAATTCTTCAAAGTCGGCATCGTCGCCATGCCGATAGCGCTGATCGGCAGCTTGCTTGTCTTGTGGAATTGACGGGATACTCATGCGAGCATTGCTTGCAAATGGGCGACTTACGCGGCGCAATGGATTAGTTCGCTGCGGAACGGTAGGCTCAATAATTGTGTATTCGGTACGTATCGGGCCCCCGCAACCAAATTTACTGATTCGCAAGGGCTTGCTGGGCGCAACCAACAGGCCCTTCTTTTGTTTGGGAAAGGTTTGGTAAATAAATCAGTTTTCCCTTGTCAATCTCAGGCCATCCGTTTCCGAAAAATTCCTCTAACTTCTCCGCAGCATTACGCTCGTCTTGAGTGAAAGTGTGCGTGTAGTGTTCGGTCACGCTATTTCCAGTATGCCCTAGGCGTTGTTTGCGAATCTGTTGCGGGATTGCTAGAGATAAAAAGTGCTGTCTACCTCGACCGAGTCGAAGTGCTGCTCGTAATACCGAAGAAAACCGGCCGGCTTCGTGCCTGGGGGATAGAAGGTGCCTTCCCAACCAGCGGCGGTGAAGGCGGATGTGCCGATGTAGAGCGACGGCATACCGGGCGATTCTATCGCGATCAAGGGTCAAATGTGCCAATGGGGTCTCATGGGGCAGATTTCCACATTCCGACAAGCACCGTTTATCACGCAGTGGCTGTCAGAAACCCGGCGAGCCTCCATGGGCCGTGCCTGATGGCAACGCGTGGCAATTCTACTCGACCCTGACCGTAAAATGGGTCACGATGATTTCGCCCGCCGCGCTGAATTCGCCGAAGATATGGTAGATACCGGCAGACGGAAAAGTGAAATTCGTCGCCTCGATATCCGGACCGAATTTATTTGGGAGCAGCAAGTGCGAAGCATGGATGCTCTCACCGAACAGTTTGCCGAGGAATGAAACCGGAAGGAGCCCGTGGATATGAAGAAATCCCATGAGATCTTCGCGAATGATACTTATATGCATGGGAACCGCAAGATATGGATTCATCCCGGTGAGCGGCTTCCCGTCTTTTTCGACGTGATATTCCAGTGTGGCAGGGGCGCCCGCCTTGAGTCTGGCCGGTGATGTCTTGAGCGTTACCTCGTAGCCATGCACATTTTCTTGCAGTGAAAAACTGTCGCTCGCGGGAGCGCCCATCGTGCTGGCTGACCCAACGTTCAGGTAGAACTGATCGGAGAACAGATACGCCCGTTCTGTGTAGTCCGCTGAAACCAGATACTCCCCGGGCTTGGGAAAAGTGTAGTGCACGGGGAACGTGGCGGTTTTGAGCATTGCAGGAGTTACCGGCCCTAAGTCTTCCACATGGATATGCGAGAAGACGGAAAAATCCTTGCTTGCGATGACAACATGAAGGATGCGGTTGTGATCGAGTACCAGATCCTGGACGGGGATTCCCTGGTAATCGCGCGAGGTGAAGATAAGTGTTGTGGGAACATTGGGCGAAAGCGCTTCGGGGCTGGTGGCCAGCTGCGTTCTTGCGCGCGCAGGCCGCATAAAGTAGGCGAATTCCCGTGCGTCCACAAAATGAAATTGGCCAAGCCCGAGCCCGACCGTGCAGCCGGGCAGCGCGAGGTCGGACGTTGCCTCTCCGGCGCGTTCCGAAACGCTCTCGTGCCACACATTCATTACGTTGCTTCCCTCGCAGGCTCGCTGAAATGAACTTCTCAGAACGCCCGAAGACGCCGCGGAAATTCCTCCGCTCAGGTATATTAAGACAGCGATAAGCATCAGTGGAGGAGCCCAGGCGCCTCGCCTGGAGATCGTCAACGCCGCGCTCGCTGGAGGCATATCGGATGCATCGAGCACAGCTTGGTTCAATCTAGTGCTCTGGCGATAAAGGATGACCGACGCGGCAAGAAGGATGAGTGCGACGATCAGATGAATGACTTCAAACGACCCGAACGTCCTGTCCGCCGAGTGCGAGTCGCTCTCCATTATTTCGTGCGGATAATTCACATAGAGAGACGCCATGGCATCGTAGGCTCCCGCCCGTTGGGCGGCCACATTTACCGCCCACAATCCGGCGGGAGTCAGCAGGTTCTTGCCGAATACAAACCCTCCGGCAAATCTCTTCTCGACCGGAGCAACAATCGGTCCGACACCGGCGGCCTGGTTCGCAAGGGTGACGACCATCGATTTCACGTCTGCGCCGGCTTTCGTCAGTGGGTCTTCGGCGGTCACCAGGAATTTGCCGTTTTCGGAAGCTTGTTCGGTAAGCGAGAGCGCGATTCCCTGGCTCACGGCGGACCGCTGGAACTTGTAATGAGGAGCAAGCGGAGGAGTGGTGATAATCAGCAGTGAAGTGACCGCAAGGATGGCGATGCCAATGGCCGTCTCCGCGGGCACCGTGAAGCCAATCCACGAGAAGAGGCGAAGAAACCGCGTTTCGTCGTTTTTCCGGATAGCGTCTACGATTCTGGGCTCGCAATACAATTGCGCAACAAATCGTACAACAAGCAGAAATGCGGCCAACACCGAAAGAACGGCGAATCGTTTCCCCCAGTCAGTCGTCAGCACATACGAGAAACTTTTGAGATGGAGCCAAACGACATAGACCCCCGTGACGCCGGCAATGCCGAACGCGACACTCGCGATTCTGGAAAACGCGGTGAGAACGAACGCAGCCACCCGCGCGTTTCGCGTCCTTCCGATTAGCGGCGACAGGAGCGCCATCAGCGCAATGATTCCGCCGATCCAAGCGTCCTTAAAAAAGAGATGGACGAAATTCATGAGCACGCCGAATGCCGGCGCGAAGGTGGATGCGGCGGCGTGGCTGACGCGCGCCCGGGAGAGATCGATCAGCACCAGAACCGCGAATAACGCATATTCGATGTTCGAGATCCGTTCGGCTGAGAAGAGCCGCTTCCGCATTCCTTGAGAGGCAATCAACAGGGAGGCCGCACCAACCATGCGATATACCGTGTAGAGCGCGGAGGTGGTCGTGATGAAGGAGGCCCAGGCCGCGATGAATGTTGTTTCCTGAAGGGAAGCGAGATCGTTTGTTTTATAGATGAGGTAAGCGGCGCCGCCGGCCAGGGCCAGAAGACATCCGAAGAGGAACAGAAACCGGAATCGGCGAACGAACTCAGCCTCATCAGATTTCACTTCGGGGAAAAGCCTGCGCATCGGCCGCCAGAGGAAGGCGAATACCAGCAGGGCACCCAGAATCATGGCGTCTCCGATGAGTTCCACCGCGAGGCTTAAGGCTTCAGGAATGCTTGAGCTGTGAACGGTCTGAAATCCGCCGCCTTCTGTGGCGGCGCCAGGCTTTTCATTTCCCACGGAAAAAACATACGCCCCTTTCGTGAAGTGGCCGTCATCCGACGAAATGACTTCCCACGAAACCGTGTAGCTGCCTGCGCCGCCGTCCTTCAGACCCACACGGTAGACTCTGGGATCCGCTGGGTCAGGCCCGGAGTTGGAAAGTTCGGCGCGCGAACCATCCGGTGCGAGCACGACAATGCTGGAGGCGCGTGGCTCCACGCGTTCACTGAAACGGATTTCCACTTCCGCGGGCGCTTTCGAAAGGGCCGACGACGCGGCCGGGACATACTGAAGCGGCGTCGCATGGGCGAAGACGACCTCGGGTAGCATCGCAATTATGATTGAGAGACATGAAGCGCTAAAGGATTTGCCAAATCTCGTATGCATAACATCTTTCGAAACCCGCGATAGGACGTTGAAGGCGAATTGAATCAACAATCAACAAATCCATCCCGGTACATTATCCAGATCTTCGCCTGCGTGCTCCCCAATAGCCCGCTAACAGTCCCAAGATAATGCTCGCGAATAGAGCGGCAAGGTACAGTGGTCGGTTATTTCCTTTAGTTCCAGAAATCGTTAACGGAAACGTTGCGATTGCAAGCCTTTGCTGTCCGAGATTTTTGTTGAAGAACGCTACCGTAAGTGTGTACTTACCGGGTTCCGGGAATGTATAGATAAGGAAAGTAATTGGTGTTTCGACGACGAGATCGCAGTTGACCATCGATTTGCCGTCATGCCCGATGTCGATCCCTACGCTTGTTGCGAGATTGACAGGCTCTCGCGTCTTGCTTTGCAATAAATCGAAGTCGAATTCGATGGGTTGTCCCGCCAGTGGCGTTGAAGGTTGATCCGTGCCAACATCAACAATCAAGTCGCCGACGACCTTTTCGAGCCGCTCGCCGCCAAGGCCGTTCGCAAATGCGGCTTCCGCAATCGCAAGTGCCAGGATGATAAAAATAATGCGCTTCAACTGTGGCACACCTACTTTCGTTTCAACGCTATTCCGGCGACCGCAAGTCCTAACAGTCCGCTTACGATCCCGGAGATACCCAACGTTTGCGCCGTAGCCGCCCGTTTGCCAGTCGCCTGAGCGCCAGCCGCGAGATTCTGCAGACTCTGATTCATTTCATACGAAGACAGCGACGGCTCCGGAAAGCCCATGGTCTTTTTCGAGTCCGGACAGCCAAACGCGCCAATCTTACGAAGCCGCGTAATCGAGCCGGAAACCTTCAACCGAGAATTATCTTCGGCGGACTCCGACACTTCACCCGTGACACATGTGAATGTGAGATCGACGGAGTTATTGTCGATGGCCCCGAAGATGCGATAGCTGTAAGTCGTTTGTACCGTGGGAATGAAGATTGCGGCGTAGGACCCCGGAGCCTTGTCCGAAGGGTCGAAAGGGAGCGTTTCCTTTTTATCTCCTGCGGCGAGCTCCACTTTTAGCGTTCGCTCGAGTCCGGTAACAGGCGTGCCTTTGCCCGCTGCGCTGCCAGCGCCATCGCCGCCGGGCCCGGAGAGTTGCGATACGCGTAGGTCAACTCCGGAAATGTTGTCCACGATGAATGGTTCGTTCAGCGAACCCACGGTTAGGAGGTAATACTTGTCGCCAACCTTGAAAGTGTCGCGCTCGTGCGCCGTGGCCAATGGCGCAAAGCTAAACAAGGCGGCTGCAAATGCAACCAAACGTAAAATTGAAAATTGGTTTTTCATGATAATTTGGAGCTTGTCCAAGCGGATAGCGAAGTGAAGATCATTGTGGGGCGGCAATAGGTTTAAGCCCGGATGAAATTCGCAATTGTCCAATCGGGATTTCCAGTTTGGCTCCCTTTTCAGAGCATCGTACGCTTCCCCCCTAGTTGGCACAACAAATTTGTCACCGCCAACAGAATCGGCAGATTCACTATGCCTCGTTTTTGTCCGCCTGAGGAACGATGCTTGTTGCGGCGCAATCAATTTCTCTGACACTGTTTCACCCTCCTCCGCTGGCGCGGAATTTGCAACATCCATCTCATAACTACCTGTTGGTTGCCCATGGCTGATCAAAGATGGACACAGATAATCAGGGAAAAAAGAATACACTCCACGATCAGTGTCTATCCGCGTTATCAGTGGATAGAATCGCCTGGCTCAATAGTGAAAGCGGTAACGCATTTCGACGAAGATTTCCCGTGGATTGTTGAAGTGGAATCCCCCAAAGGTCGAGCTGTCGTCCCCGCATCCGCGAATTTCAACGTTATCGGCATCCCGTCGCCGAAGATACAGGTGTTGTAGTTGAGTTTGGTGAGGGCAAGAATATCTTTCAGGACCAAGTTGATGTCTGCCCTGCCTTTACTGATGTCGATGATAAGAGGATTGGGAACCTCCCGCATGAGACCGCACATTCAGTTACGGTTGTGCGGTTGAGTTTATAGGCCGAGGCTTCCTTGCCCCTTTAGCAGCCCTTGTCCGGCAACGGCGATTGTGTAGCCGTCTGGATCGTGAACGGTCCAGGCAAATTTAGTTTGGGGCCCGGCGGCTAGGCCGCGATGCTTGAGTTCGGCTTCCACTGCATGCGCGTTATAATTCGCTACGACGATCGTCAGGTGATCGATATTCGGCTTATCGTCGAGCTGCTGGCTCCTTCGCAGTAATAAGGCGTCATTGCTGCCGAACCTAAGGAAACACTCGGAGTTCAGCTCCTCAGGCTTGTAGTAAATCACCTTCATCCCCAGCAGACTCGAATAAAAGTCACGGCTTCTGGCGATATCCGTAACATGCAACGCAACGATGGCGCCGATCGCTTTGAAACCTTTGCCGCTGGGCGCTGGAATATCTTTTAAATTCTTTCGGCCGTCATCTATTTTGGATCCCGGCACGACTCCTCCAGGAAAACCCCCGGTTTTTGCTATGATTTAGACCGTGAAGCCGTCGGGGTCCTTGACGTTCCAAGTTACTGGACCACCAGGAGTAGGACTTAGGCCACGACGTTTCAGTTCGGCTTCCGCTTGATCCTTAATCCAATTGTCAACCGACCACGC
>Ga0137416_10001232_pt1 | contig 12916 bp, 13 predicted proteins | sample CZODoug3_1_1_16f_FD_108282 | JGI IMG/M metagenome (GOLD analysis project Ga0137416, IMG submission 108282) | Vadose zone soil fungal communities from Angelo Coast Range Reserve, California, USA - CZODoug3_1_1_16fungal (Illumina Assembly) | ecosystem: Environmental > Terrestrial > Soil > Vadose...
AGAGGACGCAATTTTTCGTCCAGGCCGGCGCCGTCAACAACACGGCAGCGACGTGACTGGCAACGATCTGGAATGTCACGGCGCCAAAGCTCCTCCTTCTTCTCAGGGCCCGTTCTTGTCCGCCAGCGCCGTCAGGCGCGCGGCAGCGATCGCCTGCGCCAGGCGGCGCGTATTCTCCTCGGGCGCCTGCGAGGCGCCCTCGAAGGAGATGTGGCGGATGTCGACGCTCGCATGCTCGGCCTCGAGCGCCAGGCCGAAGAAGACCGACACCGTCAGGTGCCGGAACTCCATGTCGAGCGTCACCCTGGGCGGGCTGCCCCAGTCGACGTCGAGATCGGCAGCCCAGCCGAAGGTCAGCGTTCCGGGCTTGAAGTACAGCTCGACCGAGGAATTGACGATGTCCTCCAGATTGGCGAACTGCTCGGTGCGGACATAGGTGACGAAATCGACCAGGTCGACGAGGCGGAGCTCGCCCGCGACCTGCCTGATGCCCTCGCCGAGCACCGTCTCGCGCACCAGGAGATGGTCCTGGCGCTGCACGGTCAATTGGCCTGCGATCTTCATCTCGTCGTCATCCTCCCGTTTTTCTTGGCGTAGAGGAAGTGAATCACTTCCGCGACCGCCCGGTAGAGCTCTGGCGGGATCATCTTGTCCACCTCGACACGATCATACATGGACCTTGCGAGAGCCTTGTCTTCCACGACCGGAACGCGATTTTCCTGGGCGATCTCGCGGATCCTGAGCGCGATCAGGTCCTTGCCCTTGGCGACGACCAGCGGCGCGCCGCCCTCCTCGCGCACATAGCGCAGCGCCACGGCGTAATGCGTCGGATTGGCGATGACCAGGGTGGCGCGGGGCACCGCCGCGATCATGCGCTTGCGCGAGCGGTCGAGCGCCAGCGAGCGCAGCTTGGCGCGGATCAGCGGGTCGCCCTCGGCCTGCTTCAGCTCGTCCTTGAGCTCCTGGCGCGTCATGCGCAGGTCGCGGCGCCATTTCAGCCGCGCCCACAGCATGTCGGCCGCCGCCAGCAGGATGGTGGCGATGGCGATGGAGGCGAGGAGCCGCACCGACATCGCCAAGATGACCTCCGGCAGCGCGTCGGGCTCGGTGAACATGGCGTTCATGAAGCTCGACTGCTCGGAGCGCAGCAGGATGAAGATGACGATGCTGACGCCGCCGAACTTGATCACCGCCTTGAGGAACTCGGTCTGGCCCTGCAGGCCGAAGAGGCGCGTCCAGCCCTTGGCGGGCGACAGCCGCGAGGAGTCGGGCTGGATGCGGTCGAAGGCGAGGCTCGGCGCGTTCTGGGCGAAGGAGGCGACGAGGCCGAACAGCATCAGCGTCGCGAGCAGGGGCGCCAGGAACTGGAAGGCCTCCCCCGCGATGGCGCCGAGGAGCGCCGCCGCATCCGAGCTGTTGCCGAGCGCCCAGCCGCCGGGATCGTCCATCAGGCGCTGCAGCGCCACGGCGAGCCGCATCCCGCCCTCCTTCATCAGGAAGCCGGTGACGATCAGGATGCCGACGATGGAACAGAAGATCGAGGCTTCGCGCGAGAGCGGGATGTTGCCCTTCTCGATCGCGTCGCGGAGCTTCTTCTCCGTGGCCTCCTCGGTCTTGTCGTCATGCGCTGCGGCCATGAGTCGGCAGGCTCCGCCTTCACTTCACGAGCTCGTTCTCCTCGTCCGAGCTGTTGAGCTCGAGCTGGCCCTTCTCGGCCATGTCGAGCACCAGATCGGCGATGGCGCGGCGGGCCTTCAGCACATCGCGCTGCGGCGCTGGGTCGCCAGTCGCGAGCTCCGCCTCCACCATGCGCTTGGCGCGCGAGGCCAGCGAGGAGAGCACCAGGTCGCGGAACCCGGCTTCCGTCCCCTTGAGCGCCAGCACGACGCGCTCGGTCGGCACCTGGTCGAACAAGGTCATGCGCGCCTTGGGCGAGAGGTTGACGATATCGTCGAAGGTGAAGAGCAAGCCCTTCAGCACCTCGGCTTCCTGCGGGCGCGCCTCGGCAAGGCTCTGGAGCACGTCCTCCATGTCCTTGCGCTCCATCTTGTTGATGATGTCGGCCATGCGCGAATGGCTGTCGGCATTGGTGTTGCGCGCCACGTTCACCAGCAGTTCCTCGTGCAGGGCGCCCTCGAGGATGCGGATGACCGGCTCCATCACCGGCTTGAAGGAGAGCATGCGGCGCATCAGGCCGTTGCGCAGCTGGCGCGGCAGATGGCTCATGACCTTGGCGGCGCAGCTGGGCGAGACCTTGGAGAGGATCAGCGCAGCGGCCTGCGGATGCTCCTTGGTGAGATATTCGGCGAACACGCTTTCGGAGACGCCGGACAGCCGCTCCCAGAGCGAATGATTGGAGTTGCCGAGCACGTCCGACATGATGTCGGCGGCTTCTTCGGGCGTCACCACGCCGGCCAGGAGCTGCTGCGCCTGGCCGGCCGAGCCCACGAGATCGACGCCCGCGGTGAAATTGTCGGCGAACTCCTCGATCAGCGCTTCGAGCGTCGTCACCGGCACGGCGCCGAGATCGGCCGCGGCGCGCGTGATCTGGCGCAGCTCCACCGCGTCGAAGCGCGCCAGAAGGCGCGCCGCGACCTGCTTGTCGAGAGTCAAGAGCAGCGCCGCGACCTTGTCGGCCCCCTTGAGGGTGCGCGGGCGCGCGCCGGCCCTGGGCGTAGCGGGCTGTGCCATGGCTGCGTCCCGCTCAGCCGTTCTGCTCCGAGCCGGTCGGCCCGACGATCTCGGTGAGCGACACGCCGAAGCGGGAATTGTCGTCCTCGACCACGACCACCTCTCCGCGCGCCACGACGCGGCCATTGACCACCACGTCGACCGGCTCGCCCACCCGATGGTCGAGCGGGATGACGGCGCCTCGCCCCAGCTTGATGAGATTGGCGACCGGCATGGTGGCCGAGCCGAGCACGACCTGCACGTCGACCGGGATGCGCAGGATCGTGTCGATGTTGCGGGCGCCCTCCGGCCGCTCCTGGCGGACGCCCTCGAGGGCGACGTCGGCGACGGTCTTTGCGAAAGGAGCCTGGTCAACGGTCATGGCGGATGCTCTCTTGCGCCGAGATGGCGGGGAAAAGGGTCGGATGGTCAGCGGGAAACGAGGTCATCGAGGAATTCCTGCTGCTGGTCGACCAGGTCCTCGACGCGCACCGTGTAATGTCCCTCGCCCTGGCCGAGCCGGCACCAGAACAGCGCCTCGTCGTTGCATTCGAGCTTGACGCGGCTTTTCGGGGTCGCCTGCAGCTTCAGCACCTGGCCGACCCTGAGATCGGCGATGTCGCCCAAGGTGAACTGGCGCTCCGAGAGGGTCGCCCGCAAGGTGACTTCGGTGCGTCTGATCTCGTTCTCGAACTGCCGCGTCCAGCGCGGATCGCGCGCCGACACCTCGCTGGAGAGATCGCGCGCCAGGCTCTGGCGCATCGGGTTGAGGGCCGCCTGCGGGATGACGACGAACATCTCGCCGCCGCGATCGAGCGCCTTCATGCCGATCTTGGCGACCACGGCGAGATTGCGCGGCCGGCCGATGGATACGAAATCCATGCGCGTCTCTATGCGCTCGAACTTGAAGCTCGTATCGGCGACCGAGGCGAACGAGGCTCTCAGCGCATTGGCGGCCTGCTCGAAGACGATCTGGGCAAGGCGCAGCTCGAGCATCGAGAAGGGCCGCTCCTCCTCGACCCGCGGCTCGCCGCCATCGCCGCCGAACACGGTCTCGACGGCGGTGAACAGGAAATTGCGGTCGAGCCCGAGCAGGATGCGCGAATCCCAGTCGACCGCATGGTAGACGGCGGCGACCACGTTGCCGGCGTAGCTGTCGAGGATGTCGCCGATACGGCCCGTGGCGATCTTGCTCGGCGCGAAATAGGCAGGCGAGGCCGACATCGGCCGGAAGCTGTCGGCGCACAGCGTCGCCATGCGGTCGATGGCGAGCCGCAGCATGGGCAGGCGCTCGATCGAGAGGCCGGCCGCATCGAGCAGCCTGTCGATGTCGCGCGGCACCGGCACGGCGGAGGTGTCGATACTCATCATCAGGCGGCTTGCGGCAGGGCTTCGGGGGCACTCTTGGGCCCGCCCACCGAGATGGTCTCGTTCTCGACCTCGTCGATGGTCGGCCGCTCGGCCGCCGGGATGGTCTTGCGGCCATGCTCGAGCGCGATCTGCGGCATGGCGCCGTTCATGAAGGCGAGCAGGGTCTGCTTGACGATGACGTAAACGCGGCACTTCTTCTCGCGCGTCACCTTGATCTTCTGGGCGAGCGGGCTGACGAAGCCATAGGACATGAAGATCCCCGCGAAGGTGCCGACCAATGCGGCTCCGATCAGCCCGCCGAGCAGCTCGGGCGACTGGTCGAGCGCTCCCATGGCGTGGATCACGCCGAGCACGGCGGCCACGATGCCGAGCGCCGGCAGGCCGTCGGCGACCGTCTGCAGGGCGAGATAGGATTTCAGCTTGTCCTTGGTGATGGTGTGGATCTCCTCGTCCATCAGCGATTCGATCTCATGGGTCCGGGCATTGCCGATGATGATCAGCCGGCAATAGTCGCAGATGAAGTTCAAGAGCTCCTTGTTGGCCAGGACCTTGGGGAAGCTCCTGAAGATCTCGGATTCCTCGGGATTGTCGACATGCGCCTCGGCTTCGTTGCGCGATTTGCCGCGCAGCTCGCGCATCAGGGAGTGCAGCACGCCCAGCACGTCCAGGTAGTCGCGCTGCTTGAGGGTGGAGCCGATGATCGCCTCGACCGAGGCGCGGCCGGCGTCGATGATGGTCGAAGCCGGGTTGGCGATGATGAAGGTGCCGAGCGCCGAGCCGCCGATGATCACCAGCTCCCAGGGCTGCCAGATCACCGCGAGATGGCCTCCGAGCGCGGCGAAGCCGCCGAACATGCAGCCGATGGCGACGACCAGACCGATCACGAAGCCCAAGCCGACCTCCGAGGGATGCGGGCGGGAAAGCCCTGCCGCAGGGGTAGGAAACGAGCCTTGTGCGGGGCTGATGCCGTGCCGCCGCGCTTCGTCCCGGCCAGTCCCCGAGGTCAGCCTCGGGCAAGTTCCTTCGGCGAGGTTCTGGGCGCCTGCCGGGAGGGGCGAAGCATGCCGAGCACCTATGTGAGCTTCCAGGCCATCAACCGGAACCTCTCCTCGTCGCTCGCCAGCACGGCGGCCGAGCCCGCCGTCGCCAACCAGACGCAGTACTACCTCGCCAATATCGGCAAGGTGAAGTCGATCGACGACTTCCTCGGCAACTACAAGCTGTTCTCCTATGCGATGAAGGCCTACGGCCTCGGCGACATGTCCTACGCCAAGGGGCTGATGCGCCAGGTCCTCGAGGGCGGCATCGACGATCCGCAAAGCCCCGCCAACAAGCTCACCGATCCGCGCTACAAGGCTTTCGCGACCGCCTTCAACTTCGTCGCCAACGGCGATGCCACCACCTCCGGCACCGCCGCCAGCAGCGGCACGGTCAGCCAATATGTGCAGCAGACGCTGGAGGAGCGGGCCGGCGACCAGAACCAGGGAGTACGCCTGGCGCTCTACTTCCAGCGCCTGGCCCCTGGCGTCACCAGCGCCTACGGCCTCCTCGCCGACCCCGCCCTCCTGTCGGTGGTCCAGACGGCGCTCGGTATCCCGGCGGCGAGCTCGGCGCAGGATGTCGACATCCAGGCCCGGAGCATAGCGAGCCGGTTGAACATCGCCGAGCTGCAGGATCCCGCCGAGCTGCAGGCCTTCATCGGGCGCTTCACGGCGCTCTACGACGCCGGCAACGCCGCCTCGGCGCCGCCCGCCAACGCGGCTTTGCTCATCGGCCAGGGGCTCACGGGGATCAGCAGCGATCTCCTGCAGAGCCTGCAGGGCCTCAAGCTGGGCGGCACATGACAAGGCGCAGGCAGAGCGCCGCCCGCGGCAGGCGCGCCGCTCGCGCGGATTCTCCCGGCATGGGAATCGCGGCTGACGCGGCGGACCCCCGAACACCGCAGCCGGTCCGGAGGGTCGCGACGTGCTGACCACCTATCTCGGCTACCAGTCGATCAACCGGAATCTGACGCGGTCGCTCGCCGGCACGGCGGCGGAGCCGACCGTCGCCAGCCAGACGAAGTATTACCTCGCCCATATCGGGCAGGTGAAGACGATCGACGATTTCACGCAGAACGACCGGCTCTTCTCCTATGCGATGAAGGCCTATGGGCTCGAGGACATGACCTACGCCAAGGGGCTGATGCGCAAGCTGCTCGAGGGCGGCATCAGCAATGCGACGAGCCTCGCCAACAAGCTCACCGACCCGCGCTACAAGGCCTTCGCCACGGCCTTCGACTTCGCCGCCGATGGCACCGCCACGACCTCTGCGGCGGCCGCGACCTCGGACACCGTGAGCAAATACACGCAGCAGACCCTCGAGGACCAGGCCGGCAGCCAGAACCCCGGCGTGCGCCTCGCGCTCTATTTCCAGCGGGTCGCGCCGAGCGTCGCCAATGTCTATGGCCTGCTGGCCGACAAAGCCCTGCTCAGCGTCGTGCAGACCACGCTCGGCATCCCGGCCGCGGCCACGGGGCAGGATATCGACATCCAGGCGAGGGCGATCTCGGCCAAGCTGAACGTCAAGGACCTCCAGGATCCAGCCAAGCTGCAGAAGTTCATCCTGCGCTTCACCGGCGCCTACGACGCCGCGAACTCTCAAAGCTCGCAAGCGCCCTCGATCCTGTTGGGGCGATCGACGAGCTTCGGGCTCAGCGCCGACCTGCTGTTGAGCCTGCAGAACCTCAGGCGCGGAGGAGGTTGAGCGATGCAGTCCGGACTCTATGTGGCGCTCTCCGCCCAGGTGGCGCTGCGCAAGCGGCTCGACACCATCGCCAACAACGTCGCCAACATGAACACGGCGGGCTTCCGGGCCGACGAGGTGAAATTCCAGGCCCTCGTCGACCGGGCCGGCAATGACCGCGTCGCCTTCGCCTCGACCGGCAGCGACTACATCTCCCGCAGGTCCGGCGGCCTGACGCGGACCGACAACCCGCTCGACGTCGCCATCCAGGGCGACGCCTGGTTCGCCATCAAGACGCCCGGCGGCAATGCCTATACGCGCGACGGGCGGCTGCGCCTCCTCGAGACCGGCACGCTGCAGAACGTCGACGGGCACCCCGTGCTCGACGCGGGCGGCACGCCGATCGTGCTCGACCCGGCCGCCGGCGCGCCCTCGATCTCGAGCGACGGCATGATCACCCAGAACGGGCTGCAGGCCGGCGCCATCGGCCTGTTCCGCATCGATCCCGGCGCCAAGCTCGCCCGCTCGAACTTCGGCGGCCTCGTCCCCGACAAGCCCGCCACCCCCGTGCTCGACTTCGTGTCGACGGGCGTGGTGCAAGGCTTCGTCGAGAACGCCAATGTGAACCCGGTCATGGAGATGACCAAGCTGATCATGGTCTCGCACGCCTTCGACAGCGTCAGCACCATGATCCAGAGCTCGGAATCCTCCCTCCAGGATGCCATCAAGACGCTCGGCGGCTCATCGTGAGCATCCGCCACGCGCTGCGGCGCCTCGAGCAGGCGGTCGGCGCCGCGGCGCACGACTTGAAGCCGGTGCGCGTCGGCGGGCGCATCGTCGAGGTGACGCCGAGCCACTACGCCGTATCGGGCCTGTCGCCCTTCCTCAGGCTCGGCGAATGCGTGAGCTTCGCCGTCGAGGGCCGGGAGGAGATCGGCGAGGTGGTGCGGCTCGAAGCCTCGCGCGCCGTCGTGAAGCCCTTCGCCGCGACGCTCGACACGGGTCTCGACAGCCTGGCCTTCAGGCTCGGCCGCTTCTGCGTCTCGCCGCATGCGAGCTGGAAGAGCCGGGTGGTCGACGCGCTGGGCGCGCCGATCGATGGCGCCGGCCCCTTGACGCGCGGGGCGCGCAGCCTGCCCGCCGACGCTCTGCCGCCGACCGCCATGCGCCGCTCGCGCGTCAAGACGCCGCTGCGCACCGGGGTCCGGGTCATCGACTTCTTCAGCCCGCTCTGCGTCGGCCAGCGCATCGGCATCTTCTCGGGCTCCGGCATCGGCAAATCGACCTTGCTGTCGATGCTCGCCGGCTGCCAGGGCTTCGACACGGTGGTGATCGCGCTCGTCGGCGAGCGGGGGCGCGAGGTCCGCGAATTCCTCGAGGAGGCGCTCGTCGCCAATCGCTCCCGCGCCGTGACCGTGGTCGCGACCGGGGACGAGAGCCCGATGCTGCGCCGGCTGGCGCCAAAGACGGCGATGACCATCGCCGAATATTTCCGCGACCTCGGGGAGTCGGTGCTGCTGATCCTCGATTCGGTGACGCGCTTCGCGCATGCGGCGCGCGATGCTGCGCTCGCGGCGGGCGAGCCGGCGGTGGCGCGCGGCTATGCGCCGAGCGTCTTCAGCGACCTGCCCAAGCTGCTGGAACGCACCGGCCCGGGCGAGGAGGGCTCGGGCTCGATCACCGGCGTGTTCTCGGTGCTGGTCGACGGTGACGACCACAACGATCCGGTGGCGGACGCGATCCGCGGCACGCTCGACGGGCACATCGTGCTCGACAGGTCGATCGCCGACCAGGGGCGCTATCCGGCCGTCAACATCCTCTCCTCGGTGTCGCGCCTTGCTCAGCATGTGTGGAGCGCCGAGCAGCGGACGCTGGTCGCCAGGCTGCGCGCCATGGTGGCTCGCTTCGAGGAGACGCGCGACCTGCGCCTGATGGGCGGCTACCAGCCGGGCAGCGACGGCGATCTCGACCAGGCCGTGGTGCTGGTGCCGAAGATCTACAAGGCGATGGCGCAGTCGCCGCGATCGCCGCGCAGCGAGGACGCCTTCCGCGAGCTCGCCGACGCGCTGCAGCCGGCGAAACAAGGCGCCGGCGTGGCGCCGGCTGCCCTATGACTGCAAATTTCCTTAACGGTGCTAACACGCTTTAACCAGCCGTTAACCATTGCTGGCTATTGTTTTGGTGGGCTGAGGGGGCAAGTGGGCGATCAACTTACGATCGACAGCACTACCTGCAAATTCACAGTATTTCAGCCGAAACCATCATGGGTTCGGAGGGACTTCGCTTGTTCATCATCGTGGACGAACGCGAAATGGTCACGAGCGGCTACGCCAGCCGCTTCGGGAGCGAGGGCATCTCCTCGACCGGGTTTTGCCCCGAGGAGTTTCGCGAATGGGTCGAGACGGCGACCGCGCCCGATCTCGGTGCGGTCGAGGCCTTCCTCATCGGCGATTGCCGCAATCGCGGCAGCTTTCCCAAGATCATCCGCGAGCGCTCGCGCGCTCCGGTCATCGCCATGAACGAGAGCCAGTGCCTCGAGCAGACGCTCGAGCTGTTCGCCGCCGGGGTGGACGACGTCGTCCGCAAGCCCATCCATGTGCGCGAGATCCTGGCGCGGGTCGGCGCCATCAGGCGCCGCGTCGAGACCAAGCCCGACCACGCAGTGGTCGGCGAGATGCGGATCTATTTCGACGGGCGCGATCCCGAGATCAGGGGGCAGGTCCTGCCTCTGCCGCGGCGCGAGCGCAGGATCCTCGAATACCTGGTCAACAACCAGGGACGGCGGGTCAGCAAGGCGCAGATCTTCAATTCGATCTACGGGATCTTCGACGACAATGTCGAGGAGAACGTCGTCGAGAGCCATATCAGCAAGCTCCGCAAGAAGCTGCGCCACCTGCTCGGCTACGACCCGATCGATTCCAAGCGCTACCTCGGCTACCGGCTCGAACCGTGATGCGCCGGGCGCGCGCCGGCTCCCGGAGCGGCACCTGCGCCTTCTGCGGCCGAGCCGCGCTCCGGTTTCACCCCCTTCTCGCATTCGCTGGGCCAACCCAGGCATCGGAGACCGATCGATGAGCCTCTTTGGAATGATGCGCACCGGCGTATCCGGCATGACGGCCCAGTCGAACAAGCTCGGGACCGTGTCCGACAACATCTCGAACTCCGACACCACGGGCTACAAGCGGGCGACGACCGAATTCTCCTCGCTGATCGGCAACCAGGTGCCGTCGAACTACACCTCCGGCGGCGTCGGCACCAATGTGCGCCACGGCATCACCGATCAGGGGATCATCGAGGGCACGACGTCGACCACCGATCTCGCCATCAACGGCCAGGGCTTCTTCGTCGTCAGCAACACCGACGGCACGCCCTACCTGACGCGCGCCGGCTCCTTCGTCCCGGACGCCTCCGGCAACCTCGTCAATGCCGCCGGCTTCTACCTGATGGGCTATGACCTCGCGAGCGGCGCGACCGGCGTGGCGAACGGCCTCACCGGCCTCACCAAGGTCAATATCAGCCAGTCGCAGCTGCAGGCGACGCCCTCGACTGCCGGCACCTTCGCGGCCAACCTGCCCTCCGGCGCGACCGCGGTTCCTGCCGGCAGCCGCCCCTCCGACAACCTGGCGGGCTCGACCTACACGGCCAAGAGCTCGCTCGTCACCTACGACAATCTCGGCAACGCCGTGACGCTCGACGTCTACTTCACCAATACGGGACCCGGCGCCTGGCAGGCCAGCGTGTTCAACCACGCGGACGCCGCGGCCGGCGGCGGCTTCCCCTATGCGGGAGGCGCGCTCGCCACCCAGAACCTGGCCTTCGGCCCCACCGGCAGCCTCACCGGCGGCTCGCCGCTCAACCTCACCATCCCGGGCGGGCAGGCCTTCAGCCTCGACCTCTCGAACACCACCCAGCTCGGCACCGGCTACACGCCCATCAGCGCCAATGCCAACGGCAATGCGCCGAGCCCGCTCGACCATGTGGACATCGGCAATGACGGCACCTTGTCCTTCGTCTACCAGGACGGGGGGCGCGTGCCGGCCTTCAGGATCCCGCTCGCCAATGTGGCGAGCCCGGACAATCTCACCCCGCTATCCGGCAATGTCTATGCGCCGAGCGTGGGCTCCGGCGACGTCGTGGTCGGCACGGCCGGGTCCGGCGGGCTCGGCGCGCTGGATTCCTCCTCCCTCGAGCAGTCGACCGTCGACCTTGCCACCGAGCTCACCGCGATGATCGAGGCGCAGCGCGGCTATACGGCGAACTCCAAGGTCTTCCAGACCGGCGCCGACCTCATGGACGTCGTGGTCAACCTGCGCAGCCAGTGACGGCACGCCCCGCAACCCCAGCCTGGCCCGGCCGCCATGAGCCTCTCCCTCGCCTCCAGCATCGCGCAATCGGCGCTCGCCAGCACCTCGACGCAGGTGTCGATCGTCTCGCGCAACATCGACGGCGCGAACGACCCGAACTACTCGCGCAAGATCGCCAACCTCACCACCTCGCAGACCGGCTCCGGCGAGCTGGTGTCGATCTCGCGGGCAGCCGACAAGGCGCTCTACGAGAAGCTGCTCTTCGCGCAATCGGGCGGCGCGTCGCAGCAGGCCCTGCTGAGCGGCCTCGACCAAATGGAGCAGACGATCGGCGACCCGGCGAGCGGGCAGTCGCCCTCGGCGCTGCTGGCGAACCTGGTGAACGCGCTCCAGACCTACAGCGCCTCCCCCTCCGACCTGACGGTCGCCCAGAGCGTCATCACGGCAGCCTCGAACCTCACCAACGCCCTCAACGGAGCGACCGCCACCGTGCAGGGCGTGCGCAGCCAGGCCGACGCCGACATGTCGACCTCCGTCCAGACGATCAACCAGCTGCTCGCCCAGTTCCAGACGGTGAACGCCGCCATCGTCAGGGGCAGCCAGTCGGGCGCCGACATCACCGACAGCCTCGACACGCGCGACAGCATCCTCTCGCAGCTGTCGCAGCAGATGGGGATCACCACGACGACCGCCGCCAATGGCAGCGTGTCGATCTACACCGACAGCGGCGTCACCCTCTTCCAGGACACGCCCCGCACCGTGACCTTCCAGGCCACCGGCACCTTCACGGCCGGCACCACGGGCAATGCCGTCTTCGTCGACGGGGTGCCGATCACCGGCTCCTCCTCGCCGATGCCGCTGCAATCGGGCAAGCTCGCGGGGCTCTCCGCGCTCAGGGACCAGGTCGCCGTCACCTATCAGAGCCAGCTCGACGAGACGGCGCGCGGCCTCATCGACGCCTTCCAGGAGACCGACCAGTCGGCCACCCCGACCTTGCCGGCGGCGGCCGGCCTGTTCACCTATGCGAGCGTGACGACGGTGCCGGTCGGAGGCCTCGTCGCGGGGCTTGCCGGCCAGATCAAGATCAACGCCAATGTCGACCCGAGCCAGGGTGGCACCGTCACCCGGCTGCGCGACGGCGGCATCTCGAGTCCCGGCAACCCCGCCTACGGCTACAACCCCTCCGGCGCGGCCAGCTTCACCGGGCGCATCCAGCAGCTCATCGACGGGGTGTCGGTGACCCAGAGCTTCGCCCCGACCACCGGCCTCAATGCCAGTGCCAGCCTGACGGGCTTCGCCACGGCCTCGGTGAGCTGGCTCGAGGCGGCGCGGCGATCCGTCAGCGACAAATCCGACTACCAGAACACGCTGGTGAGCAACGCCTCGACGGCGCTCTCGAACGCCACCGGCGTCAATCTCGACAGCGAAATGTCCAAGATGCTCGATCTCGAGCACGCCTATCAGGCCTCCTCGAAGCTCCTCTCGACCGTCGACAATCTCTACACGGCCCTCTTCCAGGCAGTGGGTTAAGGACATGCAGACGAGCTTCATCTCGACGCTGGCGGTGACCAGCGCCATGCGCCAATCCATCCTCACCCTGCAATCCGAGCTCGCCAAGGCGCAAGAGGAGCAGTCCACCGGCCGGCTCGCCGATGTCGGGCTGAGCCTCGGCGCGCAGACCGGCCAGACCTTCTCGCTGCGCGCCGAGCAGTCGCGCCTGCAGGCGATCACCGACACCAACACGGTCGCATCGACGCGGCTGAACACCACGGTGCAGGCGCTCACCGGCATGCAGAGCACGGCCCAGAGCTTCCTCAACAGCCTGACCAGCGACCAGGGGAACCAGA
>Ga0137416_10001233_pt1 | contig 12909 bp, 11 predicted proteins | sample CZODoug3_1_1_16f_FD_108282 | JGI IMG/M metagenome (GOLD analysis project Ga0137416, IMG submission 108282) | Vadose zone soil fungal communities from Angelo Coast Range Reserve, California, USA - CZODoug3_1_1_16fungal (Illumina Assembly) | ecosystem: Environmental > Terrestrial > Soil > Vadose...
CGGCCAAGACCCAGAATATCAAGCTCGGAACCATTGTCACCCCGATCCCGTTCCGTCCACCCGCAATGCTGGCCAAGATGGTATCCACCATGGATGTCCTATCATCAGGGCGTGCAGTCCTCGGCGTGGGCGCCGGATGGTCCCAGACAGAATTCGAAGGATACAGCACGTGGGACGATCCGAAAACACGGGTCGATAAGACGAGGGAAGGCGTGGAGCTGATCCTCCAGCTTTGGCAGAAACCAGAGGTTGATTTCAAGGGCAAATACTACCAAGCGAAAGGAGCCATTCTAGATCCCAAACCGGTTCAGAAGCCTCATCCGCCCCTAATGTTCGGAGGCGTCGGGACACGAATGCTACGCCTCGCGGGCCAATACTCTGACATCTGTCACATCCCACCCTGGGTCCACGTCTCCATGGAGAAAGCGCGATCAATCGTCAAACAGGAAGCGCGAAGATTTCATCGCGAGGACAAGATAGCTTTTGCAGCCGGGTCCGTCGCCAACCGGGATCAGAAGTTCGCCCTGAAATCTGTGGAACAGGATGTGGAAAAAGCGGCGAAAGATGGCGCCCTATACTACATAGCGCCCCTCCAGCGCACCGGCTACCTCGACAACCTCAAGGAGTTCGCGAAGAATATCATACCCTCATACTCTAGACCTGACTAGAACACTCACGCTAGTCATTCAAAGCATCAACCTAACTCATCACTAGATCTGATGGCGACCATGACGAGCAGAGCGACCGACCAGTAAGGATTCTTGGAGAAATTATCGAATTCTGACAAACTGCTCTCACTATTTGCTGCCTGATAACCGCGAGTTACAATCTTCTCATATGAGCGGGATTCCGCCGATGTCTGGCCGAGTGAAGAGGCCAGCTCGCCAGGAAGAATCGATCGAGAAAATGAGGCTACAGACTGGGATTAGTGAGCTAGACCACATGCTGTGCGGAGGATTCCTCCCAGGAGATGCGGTGCTACTTTCTGGCGGAGCGGGGACAGGGAAAACCACGTTGGCACTCGAACACCTAGTGAACGGTGCGACAAAGTTCAGGCAGAATGGGATCTACCTGACCTTCGAACAATTACCTGCACAGATTTACAGAGACAGCTTGAGCCTTGGGTGGGACATACGCAAGCTGGAGGACGAGAACAAGTTCCGGCTGATCTGCACCTCACCAAACATTCTCTTGGAGACTGGCGGTGGAGAGGGCATTCTCTCAGAGCCAATCAAAGAAATCCATGCGCAGAGGATTGTGGTTGACAGTCTAAGCCACCTGGCGATGTTCACCGGCCACAACGAGTTGAGAAGGGAACTCTATCGTTTGATCATGATGTTCAAAGCAAGAGGTCTAAGCTCTCTGCTCATCTGGGAGAACAACGAGTCATACGACCAATCGACATTGTCGACGGACGCGGGTATCAGCTTCCTAGTGGACTGCATCGTTTCTCTCAAACCAGTAGAGATAGAGTCCACGGTTCGAAAAGCATTGGTTGTCTGGAAGATGCGAGGCAGCGACCACGACAAGCGATTGAGGGAATACGAGATTACCTCACATGGCGTCGAGGTCTCTGCACCCTTCTCGAATTACGAGGGTCTCCTAACCGGAAGTCCGAGGAGGTCCATGACAGAAGAAGCCGCGAATAACTGGACGATGGCCTTTGCCAAAAACAAACAGAAACATTCCTGAACCAAACCCAATCGGGCCAGTCGGTCGGACCACGGGAATGATCCCCCCGCCGTGGAAACCTAGCCTAATCGTCGCCATTCCTCTTCCCATCGTAATAGTCTCAGTAGCTGTGTTCAACATCATCCTGCCACCTCCAGCACAGTTTAGCAGGGGGTCAGCGTTTGAACCCCCATTCCTAAACGCGATCCTGTACACCATTTTCCTCGCCTTCACATCGTTCATGGTCGGCTACATTTCCTTCAAGAGCTACATGCAAAACGGCTGGACTTTTTTGGTCCTCATGGGAAGCGGTGCATTGGCATGGGGTTCAACCTCTCTCATCTCAGGTTGGCTAACGAATCTTCCCAGCGGACCCAATGCAGCGATAACAATCTCGAACACTGGAGCACTCGTTGCATCGATATTCCATACGGCCAGTGCGATTTGGTCTAAAGGTCCCTCTCTGAAGAAGGACCCCCGAATTCGACGATCAATATCGGTCCTCGCCTACGGTAGTGTTCTTGCATTTACCGGCGTGTTCGCTGTCGCCGCACTAGAAGGGATGACGCCGCTCTTCTTCGTTTCGGGAGTCGGTCAGACGCCTCTACGAGAGGCTGTTCTTGGAAGTGCAGCAGTTCTATTCGCGGTATCATCGATCCTCTTTGCCAGACGATACTTCTCTTCCGGGTCGAGGTCGAGTACTCTCTACTGGTACTTTCTAGCTCTCGGATTAACGGGAGTGGGACTAGCGGCGGTCTTCTTTGGAAGAGCTCCTGGTGATCCTATCTCGTGGACGGGGAGGACTGCAATGTTCCTAGGGGGAGTATACTTCCTTAAAGCAGTCCACACGGCATTCAAAGGAATAAGTCGTCACTAGTTACAATGCAAGACATACAAATCGCCGATACCGTCGCTATTTTGTGGCTACCACAATGACTCTGTGAGTATTGGTCCTGATGACCCCTCGGGTAGTGCATTTCCTTTTGAGATCTAGGAGTTGCTTTCGGTCTCTCGCTTTGCTGAAGTTTGGAATTATCGGAGTGGTTTCCGGCCTCATGACTACGTCCTTGATGGACCTTTAGAACTCAAAGGCTTCGAACTCCTTGACTCTCGTCTTATTGAAGACTGCTCTCGCGAGCAGTTTCCTCTTCTCTGTCGACATGGATTCTTTGAATGGGTAGTTTTGGACTCTTCCAAAGGTCTGTTTCCAGTTGAGCTTGGTCTTTCTTCCCCAATCTCTTCTTCGATAAATTGTCGGTCATGTTTCAGGATCCGGTGCGTTTCTCTAGCAGTCTTCAGATCGTAGTTAGCGGGACCCCTTCTGCAATAGAGCAGGTCAAAGCTTTCGTCTGGGTACGGGATGCTTTGGGCATTGGCGAGCCTGAGTTCCACATTGGTGGCCCGACTTATTGCGTTCCTAGAAAAGTCAATTCCTGCCACTTTCGTTGCAACTGCTGCTACGGATAACGTGAACTCTCCCTGTCCACAACCAATGTCCAGAAGATTTCTTCCTCGTGCTTCTATGAGGACAATTCTGTCAAGTGGTCTTCTCCATCAACTCCCTCTCTCCACGATTCCTCTTGACGAGCCTTCTTCTCCATCTTCTCTTCTGCAGTCCATTTCTTCTCCCAAAAGCCTCGGTCCTCATATTCGACTCGGGTCATTCCTAACCACTCGGCAGGGATAGAGTGTCTCCGACCGATAAGACTTGAAATGTTCAAGGCAGCTGGAAAAGGTCCGGGATTGTCATGAAAATAGTTGTCATTTCTGATACCCACACAGACTCTATCGACAATCTGCCCAGGCGGGTCCTGGATGACCTATCGGGCGCAGATATGATCATTCACGCAGGGGATTATACGGGCAAACGGCTCTTGGACGCTTTGCGCAAGATAGGCCCATTTAGAGGGGTCTACGGTAACATTGACGGACCTGAGATCAGGAAAGAATTGCCAGCGATTGACATCATACAGGCGGAGGGGTTCATGATCGGGGTGAACCATCCTGCTGAAGGAGGCTCTCCACTTACTCTAGAGCAAAGACTGAGGCCCAAGTTCTCCGGGGTCCAAGCAATTATTCACGGTCACAGTCATCGGACGAAGAACGATCTCCGGGACGGCATTCTCTGGTTCAATCCCGGCAGCGCAACCGGGAAATTTCCCGCGACAAAGAAGACCTACGGGATTCTGACACTGGATAAGGAGATCCGCGGAGAAATCATCAGTCTCTGATAATCCTGCTCGCCAAAGGTGAGCTCGAACCTACTGACTGGGACGCGCTTGCTCACGCAGGCGCCATATTCCAAACCCGCCAACTGTTTCCTCTGTCTCCACCGGATTGTACCATCTCCTCCTCGAACCGATGATGGCTCTGAGCTTCCACTTCAGCGACTTGGGGGCAGAATTGGCCGCGTGAAGAAGCGCGTCGACTTTTGAAGATAGGTCAGATGCCTCTTGAGAAGTAAGGACACTCATCTTTTTCACGTATTCTTTGACTCCCTGGAGATTGGTGGTTACTGTGTACCAGAATCCCCAGTCTCTTGACAATACGTGGGCAATTCGGCCCGTGCTGATGGTCTTCAACTCTTCGTCTATAGACACAATGTGAGCCTTCAGGAGGAGTAGTGTGTCAAGCATGTCCTTCTTGCTAAAAGACACTATCTGGAGCTTCTCCAGAAGGAGGTCGGAGAGCGGGATCGATACAGGGTCTACCGCCAGTCTTTTGTGGAAGCTGATAGGATGGTTTGCGGCTTTCAGCTTGTCCCAGAAGACATCAATGTAGAACCATCCTTTGGGGTGAAAGTAAATCTGCCTTTGACTTGCTGAAGTCGACATCGTAGAGGGACGCTTTGAGTAGCCGAGTGATTCCATGACCCTCTTCACCCCCTCACGAGATTTGTAGTAGGTAGCAAAGTCGATGTCGCTGTAGTCTTGACCTGGCTCGGCGGACCTTCCTAGCCGATTTGCGAACTCTTCCTCGTTGAGGCTGTGAACCCTAATCGCGAGGCCGCCAAGCATTTTCAACGCGATCTTCGCTTCTGATGCGGTTCTGAGAATTGTCAAGGCTTCATCTATGAATACTTGAGTGGGAACCTTACCACTCCACTCGGCAGGCATCTCGACTGGTCTGTTAGCAGCCATAGATCTATTCGATCTATAGGATGACCACAAAATATCTTCTAAAGGATCGGATTAGTTTTTGACACCTTCATGCGCTATTAAGCTCTTCAGTCGATCCGTCCCGGACGTGTCAGGCTTTTGGTTCCGAGAATCAGGCTAGAAGTCAGCAGTCTTGTGAACGAGTTCTGTCACGTCTCAGTTCTCTACTCGGACTGCCTGCCACTCGAACTGTCATCAGGCATGCTTGGGAACAAGATCTACGCCTCTCGGAACTCTCAGTTGAGACAGAATAATGTCCTTCGCGAACTTCACCGAGGACCCATCTCGTCGCGGTCCTGGTATTCTTTCGCAAGAGACTTGATGAGGGCCAGAGATTTGGAAGAAATACTGTCGGACTGGAAGGGTCGTGAGCCGATGACTGATTTGTTTCTGAACATGTTGTCTCAAGGGTCAAACGGTTGGGCGCAAATATGGGACCTGACCCGACCAAGGCTAGAGGAATATAAGCGGAAATTTGAACCCGTGTGGAATCCGATTAGCGATCTAGTATTGTCCCGTCTATCCCAACTCGCTAAGACGGAATGGATGACCGATGAGATTCGCGTTCATTTTGCGGACTGTCTAAATGGCGGATTTGCCTGGAACGACAGTATCGCCTTCGCTACTTTGCCCGATATTGAGGTCCAGAAGAAATTCTTGGCGCACGAACTCTCGGAGCTCATAACGCCTAGTCCTCTCGTAGAGGAGGAGCTGGAACGAGAAGGGTTGAACCTTGGCATAATTCATACGGTTGTCGACATGCTTGCCTACTTCAGTGTCAAGGACTTCATAGCGAAACCCGTGAATCCCAACATTGAGAGAAAGGGAGTAGTGCCCAACAAGAACTACTATCCAAAGGTCGAAGAATTGTACCCAATATTCTCGGACTACTCGGAGAATCCTTCAGACTACGATGATTTCGCGTCTCTTGTCAAGAAAATAGTTCTAAGATTGAAGAGGTCGTGAGCAGTCGCGCCAAAAACACATCCTTGGGAGCTAGCCTGGAGAGAAGGGAGATGGGAAGAATCTTCTCCACCACTCCCAGAAGTTGCGGAGTTCGCCAAAGACTTGACACGTGAAGGTGCGAGGACGGTCCTCGACGTAGGCTGCGGGGCCGGTCGTCATTCCATACTTCTCGGCAAACAGGGATTTCAAGTGGTAGCGCTTGACATTTCGGAAACAGCCCTCAAAACACTTGAGGCACGATTGAAGACCGGGTCTATAGACAACGTCACTCTTGTCAGGCATGACATGTCAGATCTGCCGTTCACAGACGGTTACTTTGACGGGGTGATCTGTACAAACGTCCTCCACCACGGGAAACTCGTTGAGATCAAGCGAGCGATGGGGGAACTTCGACGCGTGATGAGAGGAGGCGCCGCAGCGTTCGTTGTGGCTCTATCGGCGGCAGATTTCAGAAAAGGTAACGGCCGGAGGCTGGAGACCGACACTTACATCTTCACGGAGGGGGATGAGCAGGGAATAGTCCACCATTTTTTCCCGCGTCGAGAACTTCAGTCGTGTTTGAGAAAATTCAAGATAGTCTCTTTCGAAGAAAGATTGATACCTATTCAAGGGGGTGGAAATCGTGCCCATTTTATGGCGAAGTTGAGAAAACCCTAGGAAAACAGACTCGTAGCCCTTTGCGATCGTATAACTTCTAATAGGTCGGAGTCGATATCACGACCTATCTGGGGCGTGTAGATCGCATCCGGTCATCCCCATTCTATTGCTTCTCTTGGCCAGCGCGACTAGCTCTGGTTTGATTCTAAACCAGACAGTTCCAGCCTCTTCGCCAGTTTTGATGCCCGCCCATATTGTCGTGATAATGATGGAGAATGAGGGAATCAATCAGACCTACAAATGCGGCCCAAACTGCGCCTATATCACAAGTCTCGCGAACCAGTATGGGTTGGCCGAGAACTTATCCAGCGTTGCTCACAAAAGCCTCCCAGACTATCTTACATTTCTCAACGGGAGTAACTTCGCGTATCCAGGCTCTGCTTTTGCAACAGATTGCAGCCCATCAAATTGCCGGGTGAATGGGACGAATATTCTGGACGAGATTACAGCCGCCGGGCGGACTTGGAGGGCCTACATGGAAGACTATGTCGGCGGTTGCCAATTCACCAACGTGGCAGGGCATCGGAGTGTCGAGTACGATGATATGCACGACCCGTTCCTCTACATGGCCGAAGCCCACTCATCACCTGTCTACTGTGGGAACTTGGTAGACGCGAACCCGACGAGCGTAGGCTATTTGGCCCTTCCCACCAAACTCCTTTCCGACCTCAATAACATGAGTAGTCCGGCCCCCAGCTTCATGTGGCTGACCCCGAACAATTGCAATGATGGTCATGATAATAACGCGACGATCACCTTCTACGGCACATTGAGCATCTGCCCCCTTTCGAATTACGTGCAGGAACAGAACAATTACCTGAAGGCTCTCGTCCCAGCCATCCTCAACAGCACCACGTTCACGACATCAGCGTCGCTTCTGGTCATTACTTGGGACGAGGGAGTTGCCTGCACTCCTACAAACGACCCGGCCTACCCTGAAACCTTCCCAGTCTGCATCGACCGTGTAACAACAATATTCGCAGGCTCCGATTCCCAGCTCCTTCATATCTCGAACAAGGGCTATAGCCACTACGGCTTTCTTCCCACGCTCGAAGAGGTCTGGGGACTTGCTCCCCTCGCAGGGCAGGTCAACGGTCCAACGTTCGACGAGTTCCTAGCAGCAATCGCGTTGTCTTCTTTAGGAGGAGGCGGAGCTGGGGCGCGGCCGTTTTCCATCTATGGAATTAGACCGATGGAACTATTGTCTGAGAACTCGGAAACGGCCTAGATTCTTGAAGGTCGGTTGAAGACTGCTTCGATTGCCAACGTCGCTCTTGTCAAGCATCAAGATGGGGGAGTTTCCGTTCATAGACGGCCTCTTTGATGCCTAGAGAGAGGAGGCATCGAGACTACCAGTTCTTTTGGAACCGTCGTGACCAGTGAGCCGCCAAATCTTCTCTGCATTGTTATACGATAGTCAAATCAACTCTTTCGCAGCCTCGACATCTCCTTCCGAACGGATTCTGAAAGTGACCCATCCGGCTTGAGGAGCAAAGCGATGCGGTTCAGCCTTACCCTCCTTCAGTATTCTTTCTTGGTCTTCACTGGAAAGCCGGATGTCAAGATGCGAAGTCCCATGGGCATGCATGAATTCAAGACCCTGGACTTGAAATTCTGTACCTCCAAATGTATGTGCAGCTTTTGTGACGTTTGGAAGCTGGAGAATCCAATCTTGGAGAGACGTAATCAAAGGCGTGTTCGTCCTCGGTCTAGAATAGTAACCTTCCATCTTCCATGATTCTCTCTCCGCTCATTGTTACTGTTGCTTTGGTGATTGAGGCCCACCACCCGCCGATAGCGACATTCTTGCCGCCCTTGTCCATGTTATCGCCAAATCCGATCGTGACGCCTCCTAGGACTTTGTCGTCTTGGGTGAATCCGTGGCGTAGCTTTGGGTTCAGTCCGAATCCGAAGAAAGCGAAGCGGTTCTCATCACCCGTTCGTTTTCGAAGGGGTGATGCGTCAAAGATTTCTTTGCCCGACTTGGCGGAGACTTCTTTTATTCGGCCTTGGGCTATTCGGAGGTTCAAGCCTTGAACCAGGCCTTTTTCAGCGCGGATTGTTACATCGTAGACGATTCTTCCTTCAGCGCTGTCTTCGGCGGCCGAAACTTCCGCGCCACCAGCGGGTAGAAAGACTACTTCTCCCCTCTCGGCTTTCTCTTCGGTAGCCAGTCCGTTCGAATAGTCAACGGGACGTTTGTCGAGCCTAAACCTGAGATCAGTTCCGAACGGAGTTGTTACTCGCACTTCTCCATCTCCGGTCATTGCGGAAAGTAACGATTCGCTGTGGGAAGACATCAACTCTGGGTCAGCCATGCAACCTTCGAACATTACTCGTCTCCACTCCTCTAAGTCCAGACCCATTTCCTCTGCACGCTCTTGGGTCGCAAGCGTAGCCTCGATCGCCAGCATCTGCACCTTCCTTTTCCTAGCAACTATCGCCCACTGCTCAGCAAACCTGCTCTTATCATACCGAGTGTCGAGCCAAACACTAACCGACTTTCGTCTCTCAGCAGGAATCTTATCCCACGGAATAGGCCTTCTCGGTCCCAAAGTGTAGATGTATAGGTCAGTCTCTTCCAAGGCGGCGACAAAATGAGCCGGCAAATTGTCAATTAGTTCTAGTGGAGCTTCGATCATAGAGCGCACCCAGAGTTCTTCCGGCTGAACCGTCAGAAGAACCTCGCAGCCTCGTTGCCTGGACTCCCAGGCGAGATCTGACGCTAGTTTGAGCGTGTGGTCCCAGCTGTTGATCCACACGCGCTGACCAGGCTTGGTCCTAAGACAACCATCAAGGACCTGTTTAGAGAGTGCTGCGTGCTCGGTATCCATTCTTGCGAGTCCCTACTTGTTCCGGGAGCTCTCCTTGAGGTGTTTCCTGCCGATGTACAGCAGATGTTCAGCGGCTCCATGCAGGCTCGGGTCCTTTCCAAGTCGATAGTTTAGGTCGACCCAAGAGTCAAACTCATCGCCCTCCAGCTCGTTGATTTTTTCCTCAATCATGCTGACAACTCCTTCACAACCCATGAGGTCTAGGTCTTCGAATCCATTCCTCTTCATCAACGGCCTGATCTCTGTAGGGTGAGCGAAGTACGAACTCGTGAATCCTACACGTGCTTTTGAGGGGATGCCAGTAGCAGACGGACGCCACACACCTGTTTCCAAGAGCTGTTTTCCCTGCGAAAGCCACTCTGGTTCATTCTTCGCCGACCAGCGCAGAGGAGCATATCGGGTAATGAAGGTCACGAACACCAATCCATTCTTCCTGAGGACCCGGTGAGTTTCCTTCACAGCCCGGTCCCGACCGTCCATATCTAGGAGATGATACAATGGACCCATCAGCAACACAACATCAAAACTACCATCTGTGAATCGACGGAGGACAATTGCGTTTCCACGCATACACTCGGCCAAGCTCACACCTGTTTCTTGGGCCTTCTTCTGAGCGAGCTGAAGGCAAACCTCGGAAAGGTCCAAGAGAGTGACTCGATGTCCAAGTTTTGCAAGCGCGATAGAATATCGGCCCGGACCTCCGCCGACGTCCAGCACTTCTGCTGGCAAATGTGGGAGATAGTCCTTGAGTGCTCTCAGCGTAACAGCGAATTCGGTCCTGTGACGGTCAAGTCTTTCCCACTCATTCTGAGCGTTCTCATCATAGAATTCTTGAACCTCGTCCAAGCTCTCAAGTCCGGATTGCTGATGGAATAATAGGGTGTATGCAGGTTACTACAAAGGTTTAATCGCCCTCTCTTCCGTCTTGTGTAATATGTCGAGACAGTGGACACTCCCATTGGGAATCAGCGAATTCAAGGCTGAAGACTACCGGAAGTTGGCCTACGTTTTCGGCTCTATATTTCCCGATTACGACCGAACACCGGAAGAGTGGCGGTTTGAAGATGAGAGTCTCGATAGGTCGAAGTTCCATTTCAAACGATACTCCTGTTTCAGCAAGGAGGTCCAAGAACCCGTTGGATTTGCTCAGTGTCAACATGTTCCATGGATGTATCATCCCAAGAAACTCTGGTTCGACATCTGGGTCGATCCACAACATCAGAAGAAGGGCATAGGAAGCGCGCTCTACGAGCGGCTGAACCAGGACTTTGAGAATCTTGGTACAGTCACATCTTGGACTGGTGTGAGGGAGGACATGCCCCTTCCGATCAAGTTCGCCATGAACCGAGGGTTCCATGAGAAGATGAGAGCTTGGGAATCACGTCTCAACCCGGCCACTGTCAACTTATCCGATTTTCGAAAATATGTGGAGAAGGCGTCTAAGCATCGAATCCAATTCGTCACATTAGCCGAGGAGATGAGGAGCAATCCTGAATGTTATCACGAACTCCACGCTCTAGTCCAAGCCGTCTCAGAAGATATTCCTCGACCCGAACAGTTCACACCGGTCTCTTTTGAGCAATGGTCAGCTTTCGAAATGAAAAGTCCTAACCTAGTTCCCCACGGCTACATGATAGCCAAAGATGGCGACAAGTACGTGGGGATGAGCACGGTGTGGAAAGCTCAGAAGGATCCCAAAGGGCTCTATCAGGGACTGACAGGAGTAATTCGAGAATACCGGGGACGAGGAATAGCGGTCGCGTTGAAGCTCAAAGTCATCGAATTCGCAAGAGACAACAAGTACGAGAAGCTCAAGACCTGGAACGACTCGACCAACGCACCCATGCTCGGGATCAACATCAAGCTCGGCTTCAAACGAGAAGTAGGCTGGATAACCCTGGAGAAGAACCTGGCCTAGACCCAGAATGAAAACGAAGCTTCCGATATTATTTCTGAAAGGCTCGACGTACCAGAAAGGACGTAAACACGGAAAACGGGCTCGACCCGAGGTCGAGAATAACTTGGAGGTCTATTTCCGGCGGTTCAAGAGTGAAACTGAGCTCTCACACGATCTGGTAATTAGTCGTGCAGCAAAGTTTCTCGAAGTGATCAACAGGGTTAGTCCTGAATATGCCGAGACGATGAAGGGTGTTGCCGATGGCTCGGCCCAGGATATTCTCGATATCACCGCGTTGAACGTTAGGTACGAGTTGATGTACAGTCAGTTTTCAAAGATCGGGCTGAAGCCATTGCCCAAGACCTTCGGTTGCACGGCCTTCGCAACACTTCCGACAACGGTCGAGAATGGGCATTTGATCATGGCGCAGAACTGGGACTGGATACCCCAGGTCAAGGGGCTCTTCCTCAAGGAGAGAAACGAAAACGGCCCTGATGTTCTGTCTTTCACGGAAGCAGGCGTTGTCGGCGGCAAGATCGGTCTTAACTCCGATGGACTTGGACTCTTGATCAACGGAATCGTGTCCAGCAGGGACGACTGGGCACGGCTCAAGAAACCCTTCCACGTCCGCTGCTGGGAAATCCTAAGATCGAAGACTCTCGCACGCGCAGTCAAAGTAATCGCCCAGGGTCAGAGAAACTGCTCTGCGAACTTCATCTTGGGACAACAGAAAGCGAAAGGCTCCGGGAAAGTTGTTGATATCGAATCAGCGCCCGACGCTGTCTGCGAGATCGGCCCGGACCGTGGCGCAGTGGGACACACGAACCATTTTTCTAATCCGAAAATTCTCGGGGTCAAACAGGTCGTGGATGAGGAGCGTCTGTCGACAATTCAACGATATCGCAGAATCCAGAAGCTTCTCACTGAAACGGTTCGAACAGGACACAAGCTAGATCTAGCGAAAGCTCAGAGTATGTTGAGAGATCATTACGGAGAACCGGAATCCATTTGTCGACATAACAACTTGAAGCTGCCCGAGTATCAGAGGTACGAGACAGTAGTCTCTGTAGTAATGGATCTTTACAGCAAGAGACTCTGGGCGACTATCGGCTCGCCCTGCTCAACCGAATATCAGCCTATCACACTGTGAGAGAGCTCCTCTGAAGGGACTAGAAAACGAATCGTATTTCAACAGGTAGAGCAACCGAGAGTTCCGCGAGTCCCATTTGCCTTCTGCTCAGAAACGCAAGGTCCTAGAGAAGACACGTAAAAGGAAAAGTCGCGGCTTACTCTATCTTATCCTAGCGGTTGTCCTCATTGTGATTGTAGGGGTCGGAGTGTACGCATACGTCTCGTCACTGCCTCCGGACATCATCTACGCTACGCTCAATACCTCGAAGGGGACATTCGAAGTTGAACTCTATCGTAGCCTAACCCCTATCACGGTGAACAACTTCGTGAACCTCGCGAAATCCCGCTTTTACAACAATCTTGTCTGGCACAGAATCCAGCTAGGATTCGTAATTCAGACCGGAGATGAAAATACAAAAAATGGTGGAGGCAACAACAACACTTGGGGACAATACCAGGGGACAACGATACCCGACGAAATAGTGAGTTCACTCCACAACTACGCAGGATATATGGCGATGGCGAACACAGGAGCCGCGAACAGCGGTAGCACCCAATTTTTCATCAATCTTGTTGACAGTAGCGCTAATCTTGA
>Ga0137416_10001241_pt1 | contig 12887 bp, 13 predicted proteins | sample CZODoug3_1_1_16f_FD_108282 | JGI IMG/M metagenome (GOLD analysis project Ga0137416, IMG submission 108282) | Vadose zone soil fungal communities from Angelo Coast Range Reserve, California, USA - CZODoug3_1_1_16fungal (Illumina Assembly) | ecosystem: Environmental > Terrestrial > Soil > Vadose...
GTCACTGTGTTCCGTGCAGCTTCGCGCCCTTGGGTGGCCAAGGGCCAGCCTATGACGCGCCCGCTTCTCCCCTTCGATCTTTCGGCTGGCATCGAGACCGCGATTGGCGCGGTTTGCCAGCCGAAGGTCAGACCGATGTCCGTCAATTCCCAAACCGCTCGCATCCGCGATCTCAACGATGCTTTCCGCTCGACGCTGGCCGAGGGCAAGTGCGTCGTGACGGCCGGGGTTTCCGAACTCGGGGTTCCGTTTGCTGAAACTGCGGCTGCTGCCGCCCGCGCATACCAGGATTTTACGCCCGACAACGATCCTGATGGCGAACATGATTTCGGCGCCTTCATGGTTGAAGACCAACACCTCATCTGGAAGATCGACTATTACGACCCGACCTTGCGCTACGGGTCGCGCGATCCTTCCGATCCGGCCGAGACCAAGCGCGTGCTGACGATCATGCTGACTGAGGAGTATTAGCCGCTCTTGGCACTGTTACAGTTTGACCGGAACGCGGGATTGATGCTGGCCGTGGCGGGACCTAGACTGCATTCCCATGAGCCAATGCCCCTCAAAATGCAGCGCCGCTAAGCCGCCCCAACGGGATGCTACTGAGGATGAGCGCTTAGAACTAAGAATTCCGAGGGAGAAGCTCGCTTCCACCTGCACCTATTGTGGATGCGTCTATTCAACGGAGCTTACCGGCAGCCCGCGTATATGGAGACCGTAGCGTGCCGATGAAGCCGCGCAGACGTATAATGGAAAAGCATGGAAGCCATCTATTGTGGATGTCGGCACTTGGGAAAATGCTTTTTCGCGAAGCGATTTAATACGGGCGCCGCGGCGCGCGCCGGTGTCGCCATCAAGTCGAGCGGGAAACGATTTCTCCGAGCTGCTTTTTTCTATTTTCCAGATACGACAAGGCCACCTCTTGCAGCAATTTATCAGGAATTTGGCCATAGAATACCGTTGCCGGTTCGCGATCAGGGACCGGGCGGAGATCTGGCCCAGGCCATAGGAACGCGTTGGCTTCCGTCGTAACGATCCAGGACGCTTCGCTATCAAGACCGAGTTGATTTTTTATATTCGGCGGTAGGGGGACTGCGTCGGACGGGTTGGATGGCTTGGCGTGCGTGATCGCCAGGACGAGAACCTGCGCGCGCCCATCGGTCCGGTGGATCGTTAGGGCAAGAACCAGAGAGGGACGTTCTTTGGTTGCCTCATCACGGCCGCGCCTATGTTCGTCAGCCCAGAGATATGCATATCGAATGACTGAGCCACGTTGCGGAGTTTCGAGTTTCAACGGCGTTGGCTTGCCGTCGCTTCAATATCCGCCAGGAAATGATCTGGTGTGTCCGACGCCCGAAATGCGAGCTGGTCACGCTGCTTGAGTCTCTCATATTCTTCGACGGAGAGCAGAACATTGCGGGGTCGGCCATTTTTGGTCACAACGACGGGCTGTGCCAGCGCAAGATCGCTAAAATGGGAAAACTCACGCACCAGTTCCCCAGCCGAAGTAACGACGCCTTCCTTTGCTGCCATCGATGCCTCCTAAATACAAGAAATACATATAATACATTAAATAAGGAAGTCAAGGGCGCTCCTATGGGCCCTCCCTCTCCCAGACACCTTATCTCCCCAGGGGGTGGTATCTTTATGCGCCTCAACCACACGGCGATCTTCAACCGCGCGGCTAGATTGGGCGATCACCCGTGCCTCTGAAAATCGATCCAGACACCGACTATCGACGTCTTGCCGAGCTGTCGGAGGAATTCACGGCATTGTGGGAACGGCTTCACGTCTTTTACCTCGACTCGGTGATCGGCTTCTCGTTCGTGCGATCCTATGTCGAAAGCGAACAGGCGAAGGCGCGCGCCCTCGTGCGGGCCACCGAATGCGATTCGGAAGAATTTCAGAACACGCGCATGTTCCTATATGACAACTTGATTGCCCAGAATTTCTGCATTGCGCACGCGCATCGCTCCACGCAAGCCGAAGCCAAAGGGCGAAACGTGGCGACCGGGCACAATTTCACGACCCTTGGCCAGCTTTGTGTCTCTGCCTTCTATGACTTCTGGAACGACTATCTGAGGCGTGAATACGTCACCGCCAAAGGCAAGCTGGGTCCGCGCAATGCCACGGGCGACGTGGCGAAAGCCGCCATGCGCGATCAGGCCAGCTTCAATATCTGGGGCGACCTCTATTATTTACGCACCGCGATCGTTCACAACCAGGGCACGGCGACGGCGCAAATGGAAAAGTCGGCGGTTCTGAAGTGGTTCAAGCGGAGCGAACCAATCGTGCTGGCCCCCGAGCATATGCGGATTGTTTTTCTCGAGCTGTTGAAATTCCGGAATGTGCTTCACGCCGAGCAATTCCCCGAGCAGCATATCGTCCTGGAAGGGTAATCGCCAAGATCAAGCGGCGCGGTGGCGTACGGTCGCCGGTTGCTGGCTAAGCCTGGGCGCGCCCAATCGGCGATGCCATGATCGGTCAGTGACGCATCAACTTTCCTCCGTAGAAATATCGACCGGAGGCGAAGGCGCGTCCGCCAAAGTGCGCAGCGCTTGAGTGCCACTGAGAAAGATCAGTGTCAGTCGATCCGGTCGCAGCATCATTCGTTCACGCTCCGCCGCGTCTCCGACATTCGGGACGGGGTCCGTATAAATTCCTCTTGGATGCACGGTGCGAAATGAATTACCGATAACATCTTTATATTCGAGGACAACTTCATAGCTCTCACCGGTGATCGCATGGAACACCTGCGTCGGAATCCACTGCCGTCCGTTCCACATGGACATGATGTTGCGATCAGTAATCTGAACATCAATAGCGACCGTCTCTCCGGCGCCGACCAAACCCGACACCAGGACGGGACTGGTCAGTTGAAAGACGCAGTCATCGCCCCTGCCGCATCGCGCATTGAGATGGACAAAAGCGCCCACAGCCGGGCCATTGCCTTTATTCTTTAGCTCGCCGCGAACATGGATGGCCTGCGCTTGTGTGCCTGGACCCGTGCTCGCTTCCAACCCCCGCGCCTGCGCTCCTCCGGATCGAAGCCAATGCCGAACGGGTGTTCCCTGGTGGCGTCCGCGAATGTGATCACGCAGAAGGGCCGCAGATTATCCTGATGATGGCGCTCAGTCTGCTTCGTCGACGCGGACGTCTCAGTCGCCAGTCGCTTTGTGACCCATGCGAGGGCGAACGTCGCAACCATCATCAAGAGGGTTGCCGTTGCTACGACCGCGTCGATCTTCTCTCCGAGTGTCATCGCGTCTACCTTGCCGCCTCACGCCTCGCGCTGATCGTCCGGAAGGAAGACCTTGTTGGTGGCGTTCATGCCGAACAGCTTCGTTTTGGCGAAGTCCGGTGCCAGTGCGACGTCGAGCAGGCCAAGCTTGCCTTCCGGCGCCAGCATGTCGATTCCCGCAAGCCGCTCAGAAAGCGCCCCATCTCTGCCCAGTATGCGAAGATGACCGGGAGTCTTCTCCGTCAACAGATAGTTTCCATCCGGAAGGAATTCAACAGACCATGGCAAATGCAGCTTGTCCGTCAGGACAGTGACTTTCCAGTCCGCAGCATGGTAGTAAGGCGCGCGCGTCTGCTGTGAAAACAGGGGCTTGTCATCCGCCTTTTCCGGCGGCCGCGTTTCGGCCGGCTTACCTTCTTCCATGCGCCATGGAGATTTCACCCCAGCACCGCCTGTGGATGGGCTTTTCCTTCCTCCTGGGCTACGGCCGCCGCAGACCACGCTGCCAGGCTTACGAAGGCGACAAGAAATCTATCCATTGTTTTGATCCAGGTTTCTGTCATTGCTAAAATCGAGTCTGGCCTTCCGGCATTGCCGAACGCATTTCTTGCAATAGGTAATTTTGGCACTGTCGGAACAGATCGCTCATGCAGCGGACCGGCATTGCCACGTTCCTCGTCGATCATGGCTGCGTCCCCGCCAGCCCTAGAAGCCGTAAAGCGTTTCCGGATTTGACACCAATATCCGATGCCGAAGCTTTTCGTCGGGGGCCCAGCGACCGAATAGGTTCAAAAAGGGAAGCGTATCTGGCCGAGGTACTTTCTTTTCACCCGTGGTAATATCCGGAAACGGCCAATTCGTTGCCCACAGGCATCTCTCCGGCGCCACGGCAATATAAGCCATCGCGAGCTGGCTGCTATCGGGATAGTCGGGCGGACCAATGCGTGAATCGATGTAGGGCGCCGAACATTTTATTCAGCAATGCCCCGTATCCAATAGCCGCCTGACCGTTCCGTATGCCAACGATTGCAAAGCGTGGGGTTCACGAAGATGGGCCAGATGATCCAGAACAATCGGCGTAGGAAGCGACATCAACGTCTCTTCCATATCGGCGAGTTCTTCTCCCGGCACATAAAACTCCATGTGCCATCCCAGCTCATGGATTTGATTAGACAGCGCTACAAGTTCTGCTTTCGGCAGCTTCACCCGAACACCGCGGACGCCGGCATCATGCAACTGCTGAAGCTCGGAGTTACTTATGCCGGGATCGACGACCGCCACGCCCCGGGCGTCTTTCCCGCACCGAGCCAACGCATCCGTCAAACACCTGTTGTCTGTCCCATAAGTCGATGGCGTTACGAAGGTGGCACGCGTGGTGCGCAGAACGGCTTGAACCTCTCGCCTGTAGTCCCCAAGCTGGCATCGCCCGGCTTTAATCGCGCATTGGGAAGATATGGGAAGCGCGGATCGTAAACGTGGACATGACAATCGCAGGAACCCAGTGGAACAGGAAATTCCGGCTCCCTCGCCGGCGCCGCGCCCCCGTCGGAAGCCTGGCACAGAGCCACGCCTCCGACAGCCAGTAGAGCCTGTCGGCGACCTATGACAGCGCCGAGGGCGCGCTGTAGAATTTCCGATCCAGGCCCGGTTTTCCCGAGAATGTCCACAATTTCCACTCAGTCTGTCGTGATCCTGACGCCAATCCGATAGAAGCGACCGATCGTATCGTAAAGCCCGGGGTTTGAGCCGTTTCTGAAGAAGCTGTTGCTGGGAGCCATGGGCGGATCAAGGTTGGTCAAGTTATCGACCTTGAAGTACAGCTGTGAGTACGACGTCAAATTGTAGGTGCCACCGACGTCCAAGTAGAAGGCACCGGCGACACGATTGTAGTCAATGGTCGGATTGTTCACGGTGGGTGTCGGGCAACCCGTCGTGCACTGGATCCAGTTTCTCGGCAAGGTACCGACGCTAATCATGCGCTGGAAAAGCGTAACGCTCCACTTGTCCGCGCTATAGCTTTCACTCAGGAAGCCCTTCCAATGCGGCAGGTTTCCACTGTTGTCACCGGCACTTTCGAGGGGTAGCGTGTTTGGCTGACCGGAAGTTGTGATGAATTTTGTTGCATTCGACGCCAGCGCTCGAATAGTCACCCGGCCAGGAACACCCGAAACAAAGTCCGCCACGTCTGCTTGGTAGGAAGCTTCATAATCAACACCATCTGTCACGATCGAAGCCAGATTCAACTTCGTCGTTAAGACTGCTGTCGGTTGACCAGCTGAGTTGAGGGTAATGAGATTGCAAGCACTCGCATTTCCTTGATAGCACGAGTCCACGACTTGCTGAGTGGAAAGCTGCCCCACGCCCCCCTTAAGCGCTATGCGATAATAATCAATCGATGCGTTAAATCCAGGGAACCAGGACGGAGCGTAGACAATACCCAGCTCCGTCGTCTGACCCTTTTCGGGCTTCAGGTTTGGATTGCCAGCCGTGGTCCCATAGACGTTAAACGATTGACCGGCATAGGGGGGAGAATCTGCGATAATAAATCCATATCCAGTTGTTCCGACGGGTGCCAGTTCTCCCAGATTCGGCGCCCGCACGTCCCGTGATTGCAAGGCGCGGAACTTCACGCCGTCTACAAAGGACGGTTCATAAGTTAGACCAACCTTCCAAGTCGAAACATAGCCCGCACCGCTGTACTGGGTGGCACGGCCGGCCAGATTGAGGTCCGCATCTCCGAAGCTCGATCCCTTGAGCAAGGGAATGACGGTTTCCGCGAAAGCCTCCACGACATGATATGACGCAGACGGAGCGGCTCGGAAATTTCCGGTATGCCAGTTATTTCCGCCAGTACTCAAAAACGAATTATTGTTGGCGTAAGGCGGCAATAGCGGATTTCCAACGTTGGAAGATCCAAGTCCATCATCTTGCTGAGCTGCGGCCTCTTCGCGGTACTCAAGGCCGAATGCCGTGGAAATATTACCGGCCCAGTTCTTCCAGGGTTCGCCATTGATGGCGAGCGAGACCATTTCTTCGCGCTGTTGCGTATTCAGAAAGGGCCCAATTTTGCTGTTGCCCTCTACCCAGCTAAGTGCGCGCGGATCTGCGACATTGTAGCCGAATATGTTCAGCGGAAGGCATCCCTGTGACCGCGCCGTCGCGTTCGCGCATTGGGGCGTACCGGCCGCGCTTGTGTTCACATCGATGGCCTGTTTGAAAAGCGGGATAATCAGCATGTCGGTCAGGTGATCACTCACATCGTTCCAACCATGCTCTCCATAGACATCCCAGCTCCAATCTGTGCCAAACGCGTTGACTACGCCGTTTCCGCCAGCCGTGATACGACGCATCGTCCTGGTGACAACGGCATTGTCGCCTCCATCTGCATTTAGCAGATTGAGATCGTGCACATTCGTTCCGTATTGGAAGCTGGTGATTTTGTTCGTCGTACAGGCCGACGCCACTGACGAAGGCAAGAAAGGATTGCTGCAGTTCATGGTCAGATTTGCGGCTTGATATTCGTTAGCGACAGACAAAGTCCGATTGTGCTCCATGCCATACATGAAATCGGCATAAAATGTCGCGTTTGGTGACACGTCGTAAGACACCCGGCCATAAAACGATCCACGCTTTTCCGCCGGATCCAATCCCGAGTGCAGATCGCCGATCTGGTTCTTTTCGCCTCCAATCATGTAGGTTCCGATGGTAGTACCGTAATTGAAATTTGATACCGCTCCACCGTTTCCAAAGGTGATGCCCTTCAGGGGACCTGCGGTGATAATACCGCCCTGGGTGAATTGGAATACTGACACGTTCTGGCGATAAAGATATTGCGGTGAGCCAGCGGGCGTTTGTGCAATCGTCTGCTGCACGATATTCGTGGCGTTGTACCAGGTACGCGAGCCGATCGCGCGCGGGACACCGTCGGACGTGTTGAATCCTACGGTGCCTTCGATATGGCCCTTTCCGCGCGCAAAGCTGGTGCCCGCGGTCAATTCCACCAGGCCATTGGCATCATCCCCATAGTCAGAAATGCCGCCGGAGAAATTGGCTTTAAACCCTTCGAATTTCTTGTCGAGAATAAAATTGACCACACCAGCGACAGCATCTGACCCCCACGACGCCGATGCGCCCCCGGTCACGACATCGACGCGCTGCATGAGCCCTTGAGGAAGCTGGCCAACATCCACCGTTCCATCTGTGGCAGCTGGAATAATGCGCTGCCCGTTCAGCAAGACCAAGGTGCGGTTATTTCCCAGATTTCGCAGTCCAAGACTCTGGATACCATTTCCGCCGGCACTCACGCCCGAGTTGCCCACCTGTGTCGTGCGACTACCCGTCAGCGCTGGCAGCTGCACCAGCGCGTTGGTGATGCTCGGCTGGGCATTGGCCTCAATATCTGCGGCGCCCAGAACCGTTACCGGAGTGGGCGCTGAAAACCCATTTGTGGTGATTCGCGAGGCCGAGACCTCAACCGTCTCGACACCACTAGGTTGATTTTCCTGCGCCACTGCTGTGCCCACGAAAGAGCAAGTGGTCATCAGGATCGCCAAGTGCGACCAAGCAAAGCGTGAAATCATTTTATCCCCCTTAATTAGATGGGTGCGGCACCTGGTGGCCGACCGATCGGTTGAATTTCCGGGCGCTGCGCCTCTGAAACCAGCGCGCCATTGCGCCCAAACAGCGCTTAATTTCGACGTGGATCCTGGCGCGGAGTAAGACGTTCGAGCGCACAAGGCACTACTTGAAGGCGCTGTTTCCTCATTTGCTAACCCTCCCTGCACGTGTCCGTTCTGCGTGGACTTCCCATCCAAGCGTGAACATTCGCAAAGCTACGCTATTGGACGTTGCAGGACGCCGTCCAATCGGAATGTCGTATCGACTTATGCGAATGATGTATGGACATGCGTCCCTGGACTCATTTCGGTAAAAAAATGCCATGCGCCGGATGGCGCATGGCACTAAGTGTTAGCCGCTATGGTGCGACTATGGGGAACCTCGCACAACCTTGGCCGTGTAACCTCTTGGCCCTGCTATTTTGAGGTCCACTGAAACCGAGCAACTTTCGCTTCACTTCGTAGGAGGCGCACTTTCGTCAATTTCCATTCATTAAAGTCCTCGTTCACGCCGCCAATCTGCAAAAGTGGCCTCGTTCCGAATATCCGTCATCGGGTAAAGACCGATGATGGACTGCCCAGAGGCGACCATGTCAGCTACAAAACGTTCGTATATGGTCATAGCGGTTGCCTCTTCGGCCACCTTTGCTGCAATACCAGCTGGCACGACAATCACGCCGTCCGCATCGCCAACAATCAAATCACCGGGAAACACCGGAGTGTCACCGCAGCCAATCGGAACGTTAATGTCGATTGCCTGATGCAATGTGAGGTTGGTCGGCGCAGAAGGCCGGTTGTGAAATGCCGGTATGTCGAGTGTTGCGATCTCCGCGCTGTCACGAAAGCCCCCATCCGTAATGATGCCAGCAGCGCCTCGCATCATCAGGCGGCGAATAAGAATTCCGCCCGCAGAGGCCGCACGCGGATTGTTGCGGCTATCGATAGCCATCACCGCCCCCGGCGGGCATTCCTCAACAGCTCGTCTTTGCGGATGGGCCGGACTTTCAAAGACCGAAATCGGATTCAAATCTTCGCGCGCAGGGATGTAGCGAATGGTAAAGGCAACCCCAACCATGCTCTTCGTCAGAGGGCGCAATGGCTGGATGCCTTGGACCATTTGAGAACGCAGACCCCGCTTGAACAAGGCTGTTGAGAGAGTCGCGGTACTTACATTCCGCAAGCTCTCGCAAATGTCCGCCGCAATGTAGCCGTTCAGCACGACGCCGTCACCGCGCAGCACCAGGCGCAGGCGCCGATGGCCGACCTTTAGGAGATTCACTGATTTCGTCGCGATGCGCGCCACGCGCTGGGCGGGGAGCCGAAAGACTGATGAAACCACCGGCTGAAAGCGCGCAATGTATCGAATCCCACCAAACCCGAGATATCAGACAAATGCCGGTCGCTTCCCAGCATGTGCTGAACGGCTACATTGCGGCGGACATTTTCCAGCACAGCCGAATAATTAAGCCCGCTCCGCGCCAGACGCCGGTTAAGGGTCCGTCTGTCGGATCCCAGATATCCGGCAACAACGTCTGCCGCCGCCTCCCCGCGCGACAACGCCATGGCCACGACCTGGGTAACACGGTGGACATAAATATCAGTCGATGCGACGCCTATAGATTGAATGTAGCGCTCGACCTGACGCCGTGTAACTGGCGACGAGGTTGGCAAACGTTTACTTAAGTCCTCGGGCCGGAGCACGATGGCGTCGACCTCGTGCAGAAATTCCACCGGGCAGCGAAAAAAGCGATTGTGCCGCGCGATCGACGCCGGTCGTGAATGGCGAAAGCAAATGGCAGCCGGCGACCAATCCTGCCCGATGAGCCATCGCATCAAGTTCGTAATGCTCGCCAACCCGGATTCGATGACCTGCCGGCACTTTCCTCTGTTTTCCAACATCAGATCAATCGTGAAAATCGGGTCACAGCTCTCGTCGAGATGCAGATATATCGTATCCATGTGCAACTGGAGGAACGCGATCATCGTCCGCAGGGCCTGACCGAACGTGTCCTCTTCGCGCAGCATCAGAATGACCGGTCCAAGATCGGGAAGCCCCCGATACTCGGCAAAGCGCAATCCGAAATCGTCCATTCCCGAGATTCTGGAGGTGAGTTCGTTCAGCTCAAGCCAGGACCGGACCGGAAAACTAAGCTCTGGCTTCTCAACCAAGCGAGGATCGATGCCCACACGCCGCATCAGGGAACTGGGGTTTAAATCCACGGTTAGAGCGAATCTTTCAAAATCCGCAAGAATGCCCACCTGCATTTGCGCGACTTTACGCATGTTTCTTCTCATCAGGGGCCAATCCCCGGACATTCACACGGGCGCTTCCGATGGATCAACTCAGCGCCCAAAAGTTGAACCACTATTCTTTTGCATTCAACTGCCGTGCCCCAAAACCGGCCCTGACATGGACGCCGAAAATAGAGCCTTTGTACGCATATGCGCAAGCAGCGCCAGGCCACCCGCCGCCAGCGCAGTTATCGCCAGCGCATATTGAATTGAACTGGGCCCATGCGCGGGCTTCAGCGCATCGCTGATCGCGCCGACCAGTGGAATGCCGACACACAGATTCAGAATATTCGAAAGCGAGATGCACACCGCGACGGCCAGACCCCGGCGTGAAAGGGGAACTGACTCCTGGATCAGGGTCACCACCGGCCCCAGAAACGAGAATGCAAAAACGTTGAACAGGAAAAGCGCGACCAATGCCTGCGCCTTGAATTGCAGAACAACCACGCAAAGAAGAAGCGGCACCATGATTGCAAGCGAGCCTAACAGAAATGACAGCTGCGGCTGCAACACGCGAGGGCGCAGATACTCGCATATATAGCCGCCCCCTAATGTACCAACACCACCTCCAAGGCCTACCGCAATGGCAAAACTGGCTCCGATCTGGCCTGTTGTCATGCCATGGATTCGGGCAAACATGGCAGGCAGCCACGCGCCAGGGGCGTAAATGAAGAACGAACATGCCACCAGGCCTATGGCTTCCCACCGCAGTATCGGGTTTCTTGCCAGCTCTATAAGTGCGCCAAAAAAAGAATCCTGAGCCGGACTTGCGCCCGCAGATGTACGGGGATCTTTCGTGGTCAACAGCAGGATCAACGCGAGAATTAAACCCGGCAACCCTGCGAAAATGAATGCATTGCGCCATCCCCAATGCGACGCGATGTATCCGCCAATCGCCAGACCGAAAAAGCTCCCGATAGGCGCTCCCAGCAGAAGAATAGACATCGCCGAAACACGTCCTTCGCCCGGAAACAACTCGGAAACAAGCGCTGTACTTGCGGGCTGAGACCCCGCCTCCCCGACGCCCACACCGGATCGCAACACAAACAATTGCATGAAATTCTGCGCCAATCCGCAGGCAGACGTAAGACCACACCACATCACCAGTGTGGTCGCAATCAATCTGATCCTGTCGAGGCGATCCGCCAGACGGCCTAACGGTATCCCCAGAACGGAGTAGAAGATGCCGAAGGCTGTTCCCGTCAGCAGACCTAGCTGAGTATCGCTTATGACAAGCTCAACTTTGATATCCTGCGCCAGGATATTGATCAGCTGGCGATCGAAGATGTTCATGGCGCCGACCAGAACCAGCACAAAGAGCGTCCACCATCTGCGACGTCCTGTAATCATCAGCACGGATAATTCCTTTTGATCTAATTGTCCCAGGTTCCCCGAGGCCCACCCGTCTCCACCCGTACGGGACCGATCAACCCCGATGGCCGGAGGGGTGCAGACGACAGATAAGTCGGCACATTGGTCGGAGCCAGTTTTTTGGCGCCAGGCTGCTGGTCACCAACAAGACGGTTCACCCACAAGTTCGTCACATTTATCTCAATCGCATTGCGTCCGGGATGAACGTCATTGGAAATATCCAGCTTGTAGGGCTCGTGCCACAAAACCGGATGCACTTTGCCGTTGACGGATACTGCCGCGATCTCGTGCACCTCGCCCAGGTCCAGAAGCACGCTCTGCCCGGTTGCGAGCCAATTTTTCTGGACCGACAGGGATTTGCGGTAGATCGCAGTCCCGGAAAAATATTTGATCTGCTTGTTTGTACTTTTGCTCCAGTCCGACAGCGTCATTTCCGTCACGGCACGGGGCGCGCCAGGTCCCGTCTGAAACGAGACGCGCCAAGGACCGTTCAATGTTGCGACCAACTCGCTGCCAGCTGACTTTTCCGGAACCGCCGGCTTGCTGCCAGGCTCCCGAAACACCACAAAAACCGAGCCTTGCGGCTCCATCTTAATCGAAACCAGGGTCCGGCCGTTCTCCGTCCTGTACGCAACAGCCCGTCTGCTCCCCGTTTCCGCTTGCCACACTTCGGGAACCTTGCCTGTTATGCGAAATGATGCCTCACCGCTTAGCGCGCGCTGCTCGGCATTGTTCAAAAAATAAATGTCCGCCGTGGATGTGACGCGGTGCACGAACAGCAAATGCGGTTTTTCCGCCGCAACAGGAACGACATCGGGTGACACACCTGCCGCGCCAAGAACATCGTCGATTGGCCCGGTCACGGCGTGTCCAATGCCCGATGTTCCGCTCCACAATTGCGTTCGCAGCCGCTCAAACTCACCGACATTGTCCGCGAGAGAAGGTGATGCCACCGGCGGCTCGCCGATAATCAGCACACCGTTCGACGCAAATTCCTCCAGTTTTTTCAATACCGGCACAGTCAGACGGGCGCTCGCCCCACCGAGCTGAAGGGCGCGGTAACGAACGCCGGATGGCGCTATAAGTAATCCACCTTCCGCCTTCAATGAATGAAGAAGAATATCTGCATTGATATAATCAAAACCGTAATGCTGAGGAACGTCATCCAGCCGATGATCGCCCGCCAGCTGGGTGAGAGGTCCTTCTTGCCCGTAAAAATACGCCACGTCCGCCACAAACCGGCCCTGCTCAAGAAGGTAAGAAGATCGTGCGAGATAGTTGATCCACGCGCCGGCAGAGCTGGCCCAGGTTTCGAAACGGGTAAAATCCTGTCCATAGACAAAAAAGCGCAGCCCTGGCGGTTGAAC
>Ga0137416_10001244_pt1 | contig 12866 bp, 10 predicted proteins | sample CZODoug3_1_1_16f_FD_108282 | JGI IMG/M metagenome (GOLD analysis project Ga0137416, IMG submission 108282) | Vadose zone soil fungal communities from Angelo Coast Range Reserve, California, USA - CZODoug3_1_1_16fungal (Illumina Assembly) | ecosystem: Environmental > Terrestrial > Soil > Vadose...
CCGCCACCAGCATGGGCATTGGCGCCTTAATCTTGATGCTGATCACCTCGCCATCGCGGTCCGGCGTGTATCCGCCGTAGACCTTCAAGAACGAGGTCAGCTCGTACTTCTCCTTGGCTTGCTCGATCCACCGAAACTCCGGCGGGAAGCAGTTGCTGATGCACGTCCAGCGGAAATATTGGATGTGCACATCGTTCGGCGACACGAAATGTCGGGGAGCGGAGGAACTTTCCGTCTTCATGATTTTCGCCAAGCCCAGGCCTACGCCGACAGCGCTACCGACAGCATTACCGACCGGAGTATTCATAGCGGCGGGTTCGCGCTTGAGTACCTCGCCCAGCCCTGCAAACGCGGCTGACTCGCGGCTGCCGCGGTCATCGCGAATCACCAGCGTCAGCGGCTCCGCCGGCAAATTGCAAACATATCGGGTCTTAACCACGTGCTCGCGCAAGCACAGCATTCTCAAGGTCCCCATGGTTTCCGGATACTGGATCGCGTGGTTCCACTCCGCTTCGCCGGTCAGGAAAATGGTCACCGGCTGCTGCGATTCAATATCCACCTGAATGCCGCCGCCTGCCGTATAGGTCTTTCCGGTGTGATAGTTGGCGGGGTCCAGCCGGACGGCTTCGTCGGTCCCCGGCTGCCACTCGAATTGTCTTTGCGCGGAAGCCGTTCCCGCGAACGCGAGGGTCCCCAGGAGTGCGAATACAAGTGTGGGTTTCATAGTAATGACAGTATTTAAGCGGGGGGAAACCGGCGCAATTGCCCGAATGGACAGGTCGTCTCTAGCAGTATCGTACCTAAATGGGCACAGCCAAGGCGCGCCTCTGCGTCTTATTTTTTCCTCTGCGCTCGGTGCTGGTCAGCCCAGCATGGAGCCCATCCAGCCCAATATACTTAGCGTCATTCATGAGGGTGCTCCTTTCTGTAGGCGTTGATGCGAACGATCAAAACCTACTCCAAACGGGCGCCCTTTTATAATGCGTTAATCAGGCACTGAGACCGACGAATGCGGTAGAACCAAGACCCATTAAGGTACGTTACAGCCAGCTTGAGTTGATTTTTCTTCGACAGACGCGAGGTGCTTCCGGACATCAACGCGTAAAGGTTCAAGAGGCGTTGTATGCCCGTAGGCCGTATACGAGTCACCTTGGATTAAAGGCCATTGGTCCTGAAACGCCTTTCTTGCTTTTGAAAAATACTGGCACTTATCGTTTTCTGAAAGCTCTCCTAAGACTTCATACCCACCGCCAATCCCTAAGAGGTTAGTGTCTGCGGTTTCCGGCTGCTCTGAGGCGTGTATCTTAAGGGCCTGTTCAAGGTGTGATGCTGCATTCTTGATTGATTCATCCCTTTTTGATCGTCTGTGGTATGCCTTACTTGTATAAACGACTGCAATCTCTATATGGAGGAACTCAACCTGCGAAGGATTGTCTTGGTGTAGGCTCATCCAGTCTTGCACGACTCGGACCGCGTCATCATAGCGCCCCGATAGCGCCCCGATTCTTCTAATTGGACCATTCGTGTAACAGTTTCTCCCCGGCTGCGTGGGGGTTTTTGACAGGCACAAAAGGTGGAACAGATTGTAATTAGAGCCAAGCAGGGGAGTCTGGCCGCGACAGTCCATGACAGTAGACGATGCATGATTCCCAAGTTTAATTTGTATTTCTATGGTATCCATACAAAGTTTCTGCCAAGTGCCCGGCTAGTCGACGTTATCGGAAACTGAACCACCGCCGAATTGAACATGCCCTAGCTATGGATTGGCCACCCGTGGCATGCTATTGGGCATGGGAAACAAAGACAGACGAAGCCGCGAAGCAAAAAAGCCCAAGAAAAAGACTCCGAAGTTCGCTCCCCCGAGGCGGGACTCGAGTCAGCCCACGCACGTCATCTCAACGGTCACGAATCCCGAGAAGCCCCCGACAGGTTCTCAGTAAACTTTGACCTGCTCGCCCCGGATGCCGCGGCAACGTAGCGGCGGCCTTTAGGCTGGCGCTCCGAGCTTTCTCCTATTCGTCCTTCAGAAGCTGAGTCGAATCCCCAACTGCGCGGCGAACGGAATCCCTACCGTAGTCCCCGGTCCAAAGAAATCGCCCAAAGCTCCCGCAGGCACGCGGAGCTGATTCAGGCTAGTGATCGGCCGGGTCTGCGTGCAAGCCGCATTGAGGCAAAACGCCGTGGCGTTGGCAATGTTATTTACTCGCATTGGAAGAGCGGAAACGTCCGGAACGAAATTGTTGCCGGGATTTTGCCGGTTCAACAAATTAAAAAACTCCACGAAGGGTCGCAGCGTCACCCGCTCGCTCAAAGCAATATTCCTGCTGACACGCAAATCCACCTGATAGAAGGGCGTGCCTCGAAACTGGTCCAGGCTCGTCTGCACACCGTTCACCACCGCCCGGTCATTCCCGACGACACCGTCGCCATTGACATCTGCCGGCGTGCTCATCGTAAAAGGCCTCGCGCTTTCAAATTGCGAGAGCGTCGAAACCTCAAATTTCCACGGCAGTTGCAGCACTCCCACGAGCACAAACCGGTGCCGAATATCTTCGCCCGATGGCCCGTGATCTCCAGGACCAAACGGATTGAGCACGCTCGAAACTCCATTCACATAGTCAAATAGCTCTCCAACCGTCGCGCCCCAAGTCGTAGCATGCGAGAGCACATAGTTCGCCGTGACTTCAAAGCGATCGGTGAACCTGTGCTGCAGTTGCAAGGCTAATCCGTTATAGATCGAGCGATTGTCCGTGCGAAACAGAGAAACAGCCGGCGCGCCGGTGGGAATTCCGAAGCCAGGTGTGTATTCATACCGTCGATATTGGTGCACTCCCTGCTGGTGCTCGTACGTGATGTTCAACCGCCAGTTATTCGCAAAGGCGTGCTCGTACCCGGCGCTAGCCGTCAGCGCATAAGGAGTGTGGTAGTTCGGATCAATCAGCGCGCTCGGTCCGCTTCCATTCTGCAGATTGAAATTATTGACCGCGGTAAAAGCGTCCACCCATCCGTTCTGCGCCAGATCGTTGTAATAAAGGCCCGCTCCCGCGCGAAACACAGTCGTCGCGGAAGCGTGCGGTGCGTACGCAATTCCAACCCGCGGCGCGAACGCCTTCCTGTAATCGTGAGGAATCCCCGAAACCAGCAAGCTTCCGGAGGTCTGCAGCGCCGCCAAAGCCGGATTCGCCGCCTGGTCATGACCTGCAGCCACAAACAAACCAAACGTCGTGTCGTAGCGCAGCCCGGCATTCACCGTAAACGACGGTGTTACCCGCCAGGCATCTTCCGCATACAAACCCAATCGCCGGATGCTTTGCGAAAACGTGCCGTCGCTGGCCCCGGAAGCATTCTCGGTAGGGCAATCCGGGAAGCTCGGATTGGGTTTGGCTGGCAGCGGATTCGGGCAATTCGCGAGAACCGCCGGATTCGCCGCATAAAAACTGGGATCCTGCGGATAAGAGAACAGCGTCTCGGCATTGCCCGCGAGCGCGCCGCGCAAAACAGGTTCGTGGATGAGATTTACGCCGAAGCGCATTGCGTGTTTTCCGTGTGAGTGCGAAACGTCATAACGAAACTGATACTTCTGTTGATCGCGCTCGATGGGAAAGGCCGTAATCGCTGTCGCGAATTGATTGTCGCCAAACGTCTCGAGCCCCGACGTGGTGAGGAAGTTAGCCGTAAACGGGAAATCGAAAGCTTCCCCGATCGTCGAATTGCGCACCTTCGTGTGATGAAAGCCGCTGGCCTCCAGCGTAAGCACCCCCAGCGTCGTCGGCGTAAACTGCAATTGCTCGCTCAGCAGCACGCTGTAGTAGTTCGAATTCGTCGTCGCTCCCGTGGAAGGCAGCGCACCCTGCTGCAACAGATCATTCTTCGTATCATTGCGATCCAGCGAACCCCGAACAAACCACTGCGACCTCGCGGACTGCTTCCAATCCATGCGCGACGAAAAAAGGGTCTCTCGGAAAGGCTGCAAAACGGAGGACGGAATCGCGCCAATCGAATTTACATTTGGAAGAAATCCGCCCGCCGCGAGCTGCTGTAGCGCGTTGAATTCCGAAAGCGAATTCGCGCTGTACGCGACGCTGGCATTTTCGTGGATGTATTCATAGGAAGAAAAAAACCACACCTTCCCCCGCTTGATCGGCCCTCCGAGCGTGCCCACCAAATTCCGCCGCGAAAACGGCTGCTTCGGATTCGGTTTCGGATTATCCAGCGTATTGCGCGCGTTCAGCGCATTCCCGCGATAGTAGTAGGCCCCGCTGCCGTGCCAATCGTCCGACCCCCGCCGCGTCGAAATAATGACGCTGCCTCCATTCGTGTGCGACGTGTCCGCGCCGAATTGCGAGGTCCGCACCACGAATTCCTGCATCGCTTCCGGCGAATAATTCTGCAGAAATCCGCCGATGTAGTCGTCGTTGTTGTCCCCGCCGTCCACGGACAGGTCCACGTTCAGTCCCGAGCTGCCCCCGAACGATACGGCGGTGATGCGCGCCTTGGTGGGATCGGATGGCTCGACCGGCGCCGTAAATGGCGAGAGCAACGCGATGTTCGCGAAGCTCCGCGCCGACAGCGGAATTTCATCCAAATCTTCCGCCGTGACCACCGTGTTGATCGTGCTGCTGGTGGTTTCCACCGGCTGGCTGGCCAGCGAAGGTCCCCGGTCGCGCACTTGAATCGTTTGCTTCAGCGCCTGCGGTCCCAATATCACCGCAAAAGTCGCCTGGCTGCTTACCAACACCGCCACCCGCGAGGTCTTCTCCACAAATCCGCTGGCGTGCACCGCAATCGAGTACGTTCCGGGCGGCAGCGATTCGAATCGCGCTTCCCCCCGCTCGTCCGTATTCGCCGACCGTGAAACGCCCAACTTTTCCAGCGCTATCGTGACGCCCGCGCCGGCAATGCGCCCGCCCGCGGAGTCCTCCACCGCCACCAGCAGCGTACCTTGCACGCTCTGCCCCAGCACCGCCGGGGGCAGCAGCAGCGCACAGGACAATATCGCGAGGAAAGCTTTGCCAGGTAGCATGCCCATCTGAGTTTTAATCCCCGCAAAACGCCCCAGGGTAAACGAATTGTAGCCCGAAATGCAGTAAATACAGCGGCGCCTCGAGTGTTGTAGAGGCGTGCTTTAGCGCGTCCGAGCCGCGCCAGCGGCCTCGAGTCTTGCTCAAAAAATGAGCGGCCGGTGGGGGCACCGGCCGCTCGGGCGTTGGGGATGGAGGGAACCGTGGTCGAGTCCGGTTGGGCCGGCCCCGATCACAGTCGCGATTCTGCGCTTCACACTCCTGCGGGTCGATAGCCCGCCCGGTTCATTCCTGCCAGTACTCGACACGGCGTTTCGCGTACCACTTCTTTGGTACTGCCGTACTCCTACTGCCTCCAGTTTCGCAGCATTTCCGCCAATTCCTTATGCCCTTTTTCTGCGGCCATATCCCCGGCAGTCTTCCCGTCATCGGTCTTTGCATCGGCGCGCGCTCCATGTTTCAGCAGCAACTCCACCAGCGCGGCGTGCCCGTTCGCGGCAGCATCATGCAGCGGCGCAAACCCGCGCTCCTGCCGCGCATTCGGCTCCGCGCCAGCCTCCAGCAGCATCTTCACAATCTCCGCATCGCGCCGCGCTACCGCCCCGTGCAGCGCGGTCACCTTCTGCGCATTGCGCGCCGCCGTCTTCACATCCGCGCCATTTTTCAGCAAAAACTCCACAATCGCGCGATGCCCAAAAAACGCCGCCAAGCCCAGCGGGTAAAAGCCATCCGCTGCAAACGCATTCACCAATCCCCGGTCGCCGCCAACCAACTTCCGCACCGTTTCCAGATCCCCCAGCGCGCTGGCCTCAAACACGTCCTGCTTCGCACCATGCCGCGCAAATACCTCGGCCAATGCCCCATGGCCGTAATACGCCGCCAGCAGCATCACCGAAGACCCATTCGGCGCGGTGAACCGCAGCAACCCCGGTTCGGCGCGCAGCAGCGCGTCCACCCCCGCCTTGTCCCCGGCCCGAATCGCCTCCATCAATTTCTTCGTATTGTCGACCGAGGCCGCCGTGCCTTCCATATAGCTCCTCCTGCGATTGGCTGTTCGCTCTCGCAATCTATCTCAACCGCCGCTCCCAACGCAGCACTTTTCCTGCAAGGCGGCACACGCCGCCGCGTTACACTGCCTGCCATCGGCAGATTCTGAACAACGCCATCGCCAGGAGGACGCAATGCTCGGCTCGCACAAAATCATGGCTTTCGCACCCACCCTTGACGCCAAGAAAGCCCGCCCCTTTTACGAGGGCGTCCTCGGTTTGCGCGTCCTCAGCCAGGACAATTTCGCTCTCGCGCTCGACGCCAACGGCATCATGCTCCGCGTCACCAATGTTCCGTTCGGATTCAAGCCGCAACAATTCACCATTCTCGGCTGGCAAGTTCCCGATATCGCCAAAACCGTTTCGGCTCTCAAACAAAAAGGCGTGCAGTTTGAAAGCTACGGATTGCCCACTCAGGATGCCGAGGGCATCTGGACCGCCCCCGGCGGCGCCAAGATCGCCTGGTTCAAGGATCCCGACGGCAACATTCTCAGCCTCACCCAGTTCCCCTGAAACATTGACAATTTCGCGCCGCAACGCATTAAGATAGCTCGCGTCTTTTTCAGGAGCACCGCCATGCCACTCTCCCGCAGAAATCTTCTTCGCAATATTGGAGCAGGCGCCATCGTCGGCGCGGCCGCTCCAGCCCTTCGCGGTTTCCCTCTTGCTCCCGCGACGGAAGCGGCGTTGTGGGGAAACTCCGCGCCAGCGCAGCCCGCGCGGGCAGCCGGCTCGGTGCTCGTCGAGCCGATCCTTCTCTATCGCAACGAAAATCCCTACGGCCCGTCCGAAAAGGTTCTCGCCGTGCTGCGCGAATCCGCCGCTGCCGGCAACCGCTATCCACGCACCGAGTACGACACGCTGCTCGACAAACTTGCCGCGCTGCACCAAGTCAAGCGCGAACAAATCGTCCTCGGCTGCGGCTCCGGCGAAATCCTCTGCATGGCCGCCATGACTTTTCTCAAGCCCGGCAAAAAACTCGTCGAAGCCGCGCCCACCTTCCCCGCGCTCGGCAAGCTCGCGCAAACCGCCGGCATCGAAGTCGCCGACGTCCAGCTCAACACACGCTACGAGCACGACCTCCCGGCCATGCTCGACCGCGTCAGCCCCTCAACCGGCCTCGTCTACATCGTCAATCCCAACAATCCCACGGCCACCCTCACTCCGCGGAAAGACGTGGAAGCTTTCATCGCCAAGCTGCCCGCCGGCGTCACCGTGCTGATCGACGAGGCCTATCACCATTTCGTTTCCCCCGGCGCCGATTACCAATCCTTCCTCGACCGCCCCATCGGCGACCCGCGCGTCATCGTTGCTCGTACCTTCTCCAAAATTTTCGGCCTCGCCGGCATGCGCATCGGCTACGCCGTGGCCACTCCGGAAGTGGCCAAGCGCCTCGCCGCCGGTTTCCCCGGCTGGAGCGTCAGCGTTGTTTCCGCGCGCGCCGCTTCCGCCGCCCTCGACGATGTCGATTACGTGCGCCTCGGCATCCAGCGCAACGCTGCCGACCGCCAGGAATTCCTGACCCAGGCCAACGCCCGCTCGCTCCAACCCATCGAGTCGCAAACCAATTTCGTGATGATGAACCCGCAGCGTCCGCCCGACGACGTCATCAAATTCCTGAAAGAGCGCAACATCCTCATCGGCCCCAAATATCCCGCGCTCGACAAATACGTCCGCATCTCCCTCGGCCTCCCCGGCGAAATGAAAATCTTCTGGGACGCCTGGGACCAGATGCCACCCGCCGCTAAAATGTAATTTCGGGATTAGAGCAAACCCGGCTGCGAAGCGCGAGCCGCCTCACACCAAATCGTCCACCTTCGGCGCCGTCGCGCCCTTCCACGACGCGTCGAACTGCTTCTTCACGAAACCCGCGTCGTAGGCTTTGTCCTGCGCCTTCAGCGCCTGCTCGAGTCCAAACAGCGAGCGGGGATTGCGCAGGTTGCGGCTCAGGTCCGCGCGAAAAATTTCCTCCGCTCCCGCGTTGTCGCCAATCTTCAGCAACACCGCGCCTAGCGATTCGCGCACCGGATAGAACCAATCCTGCGGCTCGTCATACTTCAGCGCGTCCTGAATCGCCACCGCCGCCCGCAGTTGGTTCACCGTGCCATCCATATCGTTTTTCGCCAGAGAAATCCTTGCCCCCAGCACATTCTCCGCGATCTTCAAGATGTCTTTGGTCTTGTTATTGATCGGCATCTGAAAAACTGCGTCCGGCGGCGTCTTTTCCTCCGCTTCCGCCACCACCTTGTGCTCCGCTTCCGCGTCTTCGATTTTTCCCGTTGCCGCAAGCGCCACGCCGCGCGCAAAGTGCCAGAAAACCGTCGCCGTTTGCATGGACGCATCCGGCTGCGGCGTTTTCAAAATCTCGTTCCACTTGTGAAAGCGCACCTCCACTGCCAGCGGCACGGTCATGAACCCTCCGAGCGCCGGCATGTCCTTCACGTGCGGACCCACATTCGCCGCCAGCAACTGCGCGCCGCGCTTCGACTCCGCGTAATTCCCGTTCATCGCCGCGCACATGGCGATGAAATGCAAATTATGGCTGTAGTACATCATCGGATAAATGCCCTGCGCTCCGCTCGCCGACAAATACGCCTGGTCGGCCAGCGCCGCTTTCTGGTTGGTTTTCATCGCGGCCTCGTAATCCCCGGTGCGGATGTAAATATGCGCGGGCATATGCACGACGTGTCCTGCCGCGGGCGCCAGTTGCGCCAGTCGATTCGCTCCGGCCAGCGCGCGCTCCGGCGAATTGGAAGCTTCCACCGCGTGAATGTAGTAGTGAACCGCGCCCAGATGATTCGGCTCGCGCCGAATCACCGACTCCAGCGTCGCGACGACCTCCTCCGTCCCCTCTTCCGGCGAGCCGTCGGCGTGCCACAGCCCCCACGGATGCAGATTCATCCCCGCTTCCGCAAACAGCGTCGCCGCATCCAGATCGTCCGGATATTGCTTCACCACTTCGCGCATCGCATCGCGATACTCCTCCAACGCCGCGCGTCGGTCCGCGTTCGCGTCCCCCGGAAACCGCTTGGCCAGCGCCGCGATGTACGCCCGGTCACTCGCCGAAGCGCCTTCCGCTAAGCTCGACGCCTTCTCAATCGCCGTGTGCGCTTGCACAAAACGCGCGTCGCTCGCCGGATCGTTGTAGTTCGGTCCCACCGCCTCCGCCACGCCCCAGTACGCCATGGCCAGCTTGGGATCCAGCTCCGCCGCGTGCTGGAACGACCGCGCCGCCTCATCATGATTGAACGCGTAGATCAGCCGCAGCCCCTGATCGAAAAACGCCTGCGCCTGCGCATTCTTCGTGGACACCGGATGGCGCCAATTCCCCAGCCCAACCATCAGCGTCGCCGTCTTGCCCTTCGCCACCGCTGCCGCATGCTCATGCTCCTGCGCAAACCCCGGCGCGCACAGCGCCATTCCCAGCGCGCACAAAATCGTCAAGCGCCTCATCATCGTCTTGATCCTCCTAGCATCTTGCTCACAAATCCGGCAGGCCCAATTCGTAGTCCGTCCAAGTTCCCCGCATTCTATACCAACTCCCTTGGGGGTCGGAGCTTTAGCACGATCACGTAGCGGCGTCCCTTTAGGGCGCCATCTTAGGGAGTCGCCCGCACCCGGCCGTATCAACGTCCCTACACCAGTAGCCCACCGCGTGTTACCGTACGCCCGTGAATTTCCAACGCAAGAGAATCCGCCTGGACCCATTCACCTATCGCGGTAAGGGCATCTACTTTCTTACAATTTGCTGCCACAACCGCCATCCCGCACGAACGGCATACCCTTATAAACAGAAACTCGGCCTCCGCCTTTGGCAAGCCCGCTATTACGACCACGTGTTGCGCCGCCCTGAAGATATAGAAGCCGTCGCTTGGTACATCTGGACAAATCCAATTCGCAAAGGTCTCTGCTCCGCACCGCAAGACTATCCGCTCTCTGGTTCCCTTACGTCCGACTGGAAGAAACGGTGCGCCCCAGCGAAAATGTGGTCCCCACCCTGGAAGCAATAACGAGGTATCCCGTAGCGGCGTCCTTTCAAGGCGCCATCTTTCTTTTCCTTCCGTAACGTAGCGGCGTCCCTTTAGGGCGCCATCTTTCTTTTCCTCCGGTACCCAAATAACGACCCCGGTGAATTTATCACTGTCTTGCGAACCTATTTTTCAACGGTGCGTAGCCTATTTGGGCCGGAATGGAGGTCTCCAGAGGAATACATCATTTCAAGCAATCGCGGGATCTCAGCCTTTCTCAAACTCCTGAGGTCAATGCTCAGGACGGAAAAGAGGCAACTGAACCATCAAGATTTCAAGAAATATTTGACCGCTCTCAAACGTGAATGGAAGAGCTGGAAGTTTACTGACTTAAAGAAGACCTACGTTGGATCTCAAGGGTGGACGGAGTTCCACAGAGATCTCGTGGCAGCGATCCGAAAGCAGTATCCGAATCTCAGGAAGTAGGGATCTACTTTTGCAGGCTCCCCAGATGTAATCCACTACAGACCCAGAAAGCCTGCGCGTTTCAACTCTAGACCTTGTGCAGGGACAGGGGGTCGGCTAAAGTACCAGCCGACAGGTGAGGTCGGGAGACCAGGGTTGAGGATAAAAAGCTCTACTCTCACTTAAACGGGCACGAATGGCTTCTGGTTCACCAACAAAAGACATGGAAAGAGATCGAGGGAATCATCGGCAGAGTCGACGCCGCCAAATACAAGACCAAGATAAGCGAGGAGAAAGGGATGCGGGGAAAACGTCTCTTCGCCCCCATCGAACTGAATAAGAGATTTACCGTTGAGTTCGGAAACGCAGGCTGGAGCGAAAGTCGCACAAATTATTGGGTGACGGACGACTACAACCTAATTCGAAAAACTCTTCATCTTCCTGCAGATGACCAAAAAAAAGAAATCGAAGCTGCCGGAAGGCGCCCTATTTTCTCTTACAATCAAACGGATTTCGTGAAAAATCGAGTGGCTGTTGAAATTCAATTTGGGAAATACAGCTTTATCGCCTACGATTTGTTCGTTAAGCATCTCGCCTTTTACGTCGGAGACGCAATTGACGTTGGAATTGAGATTTTGCCCATGAAATCCATGCAGCAGGAGATGTCTTCGGGCCCCGGATACTATGAGGGAGCTCTCTACGACCTAGCTCGTCAGGGTCGAGGCGTACCCGCAGTCCCTTTGGTTGTGGCAGGCGTCGTGCCTTGAAAATTATCAAACTCGGGGATTGACGAAGAATAGATGTTCGCTTATTCTTCGCCTATGGCGATCGGGTTGCTCGAAATCGAGGGGGAGCAAGAGTTGACCAAGAGAAACGACTCCTACATCAGCGGGCAGTACCACCCTGATTCCTCGGTGACGCTTTTCCAGGGCGATCGACTCCAACTCCTTGAACAGATTCCTACTTCTGCCGCTCGTTTAATCGTTACCTCTCCCCCTTACAACATCGGCAAGAAATATGAAAGGCGCCTGGGCTTTGACGAGTATCTGAAACTCCAACGAAACACCCTAGCGGATTGTGTGCGCATATTGGCTCCCAATGGAAGCCTATGCTGGCAAGTCGGGAACCATATCGGGAAAGACGGGGAAATTTTCCCGCTGGATATTTTCATTTACGAAATCTGTAAGGAACTCGGTCTCAAACTCAGGAATCGTATCATCTGGTGCTTCGAGCACGGTTTGCATTGTCGCAAGCGACTTTCAGGTCGCTATGAGACCATCCTGTGGTTCACGAGAACCGACGATTACGTATTCAACCTGGACGCAATCAGGGTTCCTCAGAAGTACCCCGGGAAAAAATATTTCAAGGGCGAAAAGACGGGCAGTATTCCTGCAATCCATTGGGAAAGAACCCTGGAGACATTTGGACCATCCCCAACGTGAAACATAACCATGTTGAGAAGACTATTCATCCTTGCCAGTTTCCAATCGAACTGGTCGAGCGTCTGGTCCTAGCCCTGACAAATCCTAGCGATCTGGTCGTGGATCCGTACATGGGCGTCGGAAGCGCAGCGTGCGCGGCAGTTCTGCACGCTCGGCGAGCTGCCGGGGCCGACACAGCTACCGAATATCTTCAGATCGCACGTGAAAGAGTTAAGCGTGCTTTGGAGGGAAAGCTGAAGCGGCGCCCCTTGGGCCGTCCGATTTATCAGCCCGCACCCGGGGACCGCATCGCTCAACGCCCGGAGTACTTATCAAGTTCGAGTTCAGCCCAGCCGCGTTTGTTCGCTACGGCCTGAGGAACACCGAACCCAAAAATCCGCCAACACTCATTCCGTCGGCCTCACTATGCAGCAGCTCGGCAGGCACTTCTTTCCGCCCCCCCGCCCATGATCTAATCCCCGCGTGAACCTGCATCTCCCAACCGAAGGCCTCGACCGATACAAAAGCGCGTCCCAACGCGCCCGTGTCGGCACCGAATCCTGGGGCGCCGCAAACTTTTTCTGTCCCGCCTGCGAATCACCGCGCCTTTGTTCCGCGCCACAAGGCACCGCCGCGATCGACTATTTCTGCCAAGCGTGTAATTCCTCATTCCAACTAAAAAGCCAATCCAGACCAATCGGCAGCAGAATCGTCGACGCCGCTTACTCCGAAATGAAGCGCGCCATCCTCGAAGACAGAACTCCCAACCTCTTTGTCTTGCACTACGACCTCGACACATGGGCCGTCCGGACGGTTCTTCTCGTTCCCCATTTCGCTTTCACGTTGTCGACGCTCGAAAAGCGCCCACCTCTCGCCCCGACCGCTCGCCGCGCTGGCTGGGTAGGCTGCAACATTCTGCTGGATAAAATTCCCATGCATGCCCGC
>Ga0137416_10001245_pt1 | contig 12864 bp, 12 predicted proteins | sample CZODoug3_1_1_16f_FD_108282 | JGI IMG/M metagenome (GOLD analysis project Ga0137416, IMG submission 108282) | Vadose zone soil fungal communities from Angelo Coast Range Reserve, California, USA - CZODoug3_1_1_16fungal (Illumina Assembly) | ecosystem: Environmental > Terrestrial > Soil > Vadose...
ACAACCATCACCATCATTAGTGCAGTGAAATTTTCATCATGTTCGGGGGAGCGATCTAGAATCAATTTTGCAACTATAGCCGTGCTGCTGAGACCGAGGACAGACCCAAGAAAGAGGGCCGTCCCTATATCCCAGCCAGCAGAAAGAGCTGACAGTACACTGGCGGAGAAGGCGACAAGAAACTCCACCGTACTCAGAACGAGAACCCTTGACCCAACCTCCCCAAACTTGCGTGGGTCGAGCTCGAGCCCTACAACGAACAAGAGGAGTATTATTCCGAGGGTCGCTAGAAAGTCAATGGCTGTTGTGTCCCGGATCAATCCGAGACCAAAGGGTCCAACGATCATTCCTGCGACCAGTTGGCCGACGATCATAGGGAAGCCTAGCCGGTAGAAGAGGAGACTGACGAGAAGAGCGGCGGCCACAGCAATTCCCACATCCAGCAGGAGGGTCGTCTGCAAGAACGAGCCAAGATAAATCGCACTTGAATGGCTAAAGCACTTTCTCAATGGAAACTTGGCTGTCAGAACCAATCAATCAGAATCAGGCTCTGCTCCGAATGGTTAACTAGTTGGTTGATTCCCTTTAGTTCCTTGGGCCCGTAGTCGAGCCTCACAAGATCCTTCTCGGCTCGAAGATTGTGGGTTTTACCAAAGATTAAGCACGCTGAGCGTAGCTCTGGGGCGATGGTTGGCGACTTGAGTGAGTCTTCTAGGGGAAGGGTCAAGGGCCAAGGCACCATCACTCTCGCGTTCGCTATACTGTTCTCAACCACTCTGATCGTCGTTCATGTTATTGAGCCAGAGATGAACTTCGGCCCTCTGAGTCTGTATTCTCTCGGACCCTATGGCATCGTGATGAGAGCTGGTTTCGTAGTTCTCGGTCTCGCATTTTTCTCCCTAGTAACGGCGTTACGAATCAGCGCGAGACCAACTATTCTCTACATCGTTGATATGACCGTGTTTTCCGTAGCTGGTGCAGGGCTTGTCATTATAGGTGCCTTCAACACAGATGCTCCCGGGACCACTCCTACTCTCTCGGGTGTGATTCATAGTTCGGCTGCAAACATTTGGTCAATCTGCGCCTTGGTCGGAATATTACTGTTCGCTGTAGCTTTTCGGCAAGGGGGCAGGAGCCTAGCCATAGGACAATTATCGAGGAATCTGGGGATCGCTGTAATGATAACGTATATCGGAGGTTTTTTCGTCTTCGGAACGTATCTTGCCGCCGTTCAGCCTAGACTTTTCTTCTCACTAGTCGTGCTATGGGTATGCTTCATCGCTAACCAGCTTCGATCCGGAAAACTCACAAGCGTTGCGAACGTCTCAAGTAATGATTAACTAGTCTATCATTCTCATACTTTTTGATGGGCCCGTAGTCGAGCCAGGACCAAGACGTGGGCCTTCGGAGCCCAAAATCGTGGGTTCGAATCCCACCGGGCCCGCTTTTAACTCCCTGACTAGACCAACCCGAGTAAGCTGCTTCCGGAAACAACCTAAGGTAGAGGCTGCCGCAGTAGCCTATTCTTTCTCTGAATCGAGAAAAGATGACTGTTTCGAGAAGGAGATTTCTTCTGTCCCGGTGGCAAGGGGCAGAAAAGGCCCCATCACCATAGAACAAATTGGGAAGCCCAGCAAGTGGGTTACGCTCAATTGCTATAGAGTCCTGACGCAAAACCGGGCGACTTAGAGATTCCTGGGGACTTCAAGTAAACTGAACGAATAGTCAATGAAAAGAAGAGGCCGGAGAGTCGAGGTCGAGTTGGTCTTCTAGTATGGCGATGTTGGTGTCCAGGCGACGAGGGTCTCCATGGCTGTTACCCCGTTGATGCTACCTAATTTCTCAACGGAAGTTTCTAGGAGCTCTTCTGGACTGTAGCCGTGGAATGCAGCGAATATGTCGAACTCTCCAGGAATCACGTGGGCTTCGACAAAGTTCGGGAAGGTCTTGATCTTTTGTAGAACGTTTTTGAAAGCGCCCTTCACCTTCACCAATGCGAAGGCGATTGGATCTTCTGATTCGTTCTTTTTCGCGTTCGAGATTTTCTGCAGGGAAATTCCCGTCTGGGTAGACGCGATCCCCTTGATCTTTCTGATCTTCTCGACGATATTGAACGTCTTGTTAGGTTCGTTGGTTCTTAGCTTGATGATAAGATCGAATCTGCCTGTTACAGGTGTGACTGACTCAACGTTGTTGACCTTTCGTAGTTGGCTGATGGTGCGTGTTATTCCTCCCTTGACGTTGGCAAAGACCCAGCTGGTCTGGTCGGATTTCGGCATTTTTTCCTACTATTGTGGCTGGCGAACGAGGCGCCTATTTCCAATGGCGCGTACCTAGAACGTTAGCTAAGGGTAACGTCGCGTGTTCTCGTCAAGGGGCTGGCTTCGTCGCGGAAGCGCATTGCAAAGTTGGGGAGGGCTGAGTTAAGGGATAGACTAAAAAAGATAGGCAGTGTTATTCGGGTACCATCATGAATGAGACAACCCTTTCCCTGAAGACGAACATGCGCAAGCTCTGGGCAGATCACGCCATCTGGACACGCCAGTACGCCGTTTCGGCACTAGACGAGGCACCCGATATGGTCGCGGCAAAAGAGAGACTTTTGAAGACTCCTGATAGCATCGGCAATTCTATCGTCCCGTACTACGGCGAAGGAACCGGCAGAAAACTCGCGGAACTCTTGAGGAAACACGTCCTCTTGGGCGTCGACCTCATCGAGTTCGCCAAGGCTGGAGATCAGAAGAATTTCGAGACGCAAGATAGCAAGTGGACCGTGAACGCTGAAGAGATAGCCGGCTTCCTAAGCCAGACGAATCCTCACTGGCCCAAGGACGACATGTTTGACTTGGTCCATCAGCATCTGACCTTGACAAAGAAACAGGTCGAAGCACGACTTGACAAGAGATGGAACGATGACGTTGCGGCTTTCGACGACGTCTTCACCGAGATCAACACGGTCGCGGACACGATCTCGCAAGGCATCATGAAACATTTCCCCGACAAGTTCTAGCAAAGACCAGAATAAGCGCTCATCAACCGCTACCGACGGCCGATGAGTACGACAGGTGCTGTAACTGGACCTCCCCCAAGCTAGAACAGAAACTGTCACCATGGGAGCAGCCGCTCCGGATTTCGGGAATCTACTCGGCGTGGACGGGGAACGCTACTCTCTTTCATCCTTCCAAAATAGGAGACTGCTCGTTCTGCTATTCATCTCAAATGGCTGCCCAACAGTAAAAGCCTGTCAGGATCGGATGATCAAGATCCAAAGAGACTACTCAGGGAAAAACGTCCAGTTGCTGGCTCTGAACTCAAACAGCTCGTACCTCTCTCCGGCCGATACCTATGCAGAAATGGTCCTGAGAGTACGGGAGAAAGGTTTCAACTTTCCATACGTCAAGGATGAAGATAGGACGATTGCCAGAGCCTACGGGGCCGTTTGCACCCCGCATGTGTTTCTGCTGGATGAGGAAAGGAGGCTTCGCTACAAGGGTCGTATAGACGACTCTAGAAACCCCGAAAGAGTGACGGTCAGCGATTTGCGAAACGCAATCGACGATCTTCTCGCAAATAAGACTGTTCGAGTATCCGAGACAACGCCCTTCGGCTGTAGCATCGTGTGGTAATTCGGCAAGAAGCTTGTCTCGCCCTTGTTGAAGGCAGGCCATGTCTACAAACGGTTCACTCTTGCCAGCGGAAAGAAGGTAACTCTGCGTGTAATCCGATGGGAAGACCTTGATGGGCTTCTCTCGTTCATCAACAGCCTCGTAAAAGAGAAACAGGGAGACTCAAAGTCAGGCCTTTACGCGGGATTTGACAAGAAGATCACCCGTGAGGAAGAAGCCGAATGGCTAGCGCAGACCCTAGTGGAAATAGAAGCAGGAGAGGTCATCAACACAATCGCTGAAATCGGCGGAGAAATAATCGCAAATGGTGAGGTAACACGGGGCAGATACAAAGACACACGCCACCACGGACACATGGGGCTGACCATGTTCAGTGGATACAGGGGACAAGGCATAGGACGTATGATCATCGAAACTCTCGTTCGAGAAAGCCGCAGAGCAGGACTGACAACGCTCGACGCTGAGTTTCTTGCCGAGAACGAGACAGCTCGACGAGCCTACGAGAAAGGAGGATTCAAACAAGCAGGAATAATCCCCCGCAAAGTCTTCAGAGACGGAAAATATTTCGATGGTCTAATTATGGCCAGAGAACTATGACCCTTTTCTCAGAAGAAAAGAGGCTCCTTTTTGTGTTACCATTTTACTGGGTCTTGCGGTTTCTCCTGGCTCCTCCAGAGGTAGAGTGTGGCGATGGAACAATAGGGATGCCATTTTTTCGACAATTGTTCGAATTTTTCTTTTGTCGGCAGTTTTCGTAATCGGTAGATTTTCTGGGCAGCTTTCTGAAGCCCAAGATCGTCGACTGGTAGAACGTCTGTGCGTCCTAGGACGAAGATGAGAAACATTTCGGCGGTCCATCTCCCGATCCCCTTTACGTCGTCGAGTTCTTTCACGACCTCGTCGCTTGGAAGATCGGAAAATCGCTTGAGGTCCAGCGTGCCATTCTCGATTCTTTCGGATAGATCTCGTATGTATCGAATCTTCTGCGGGGATAATCCGCTTGCGCGCAGGTGTTTCTCCTCAGTATCTAGGTATTGGCGGGGCCGAGGAATCTTGCCATCATAGATCTGTTTGAACCGGTTGAGTATCGCCTGCGCTGCGGCCCCGGCCAGCTGCTGGAAGATTATCGAGCCGACCAGCGCTTCGTAGTGATCGTCGTCCAATCGAAAATCGTAGGGTCCAAGTCGGTTGATGATCTTTGCGAGGGCGGGGTCGTTTTTCCTTAGGTGTTTCACTCCATTAGACCAGACCTGTTTCTCAGATAGATTTGCGTCTGCCAATTTTTGAGTCAATTCGGTCGTCTTCCAAGCGTTGAATAGTGAGCCCTGGTTGAAGGAGACTTGTCAATGGTGCTTTCAGACAAGGAGATCACGTCTGCGATCAAGAAGGGAGAGCTGAAAATCTTTCCCAGCGGATTCAGGCTCAATCCTGCAGGAGTGGACCTGCGTGTTGATCGGAATATCCGCCTCAAACCGAAACAACATTTGCTAGTGGCTAGCATCGATAGGGTCGAACTCTCTGATCGTATCGTGGGATTTTTACATCTTCGCTCGTCTCTAGCGCGAGAGGGATTGTTTGCGAGTCTTGCTCTGGTGGACCCGGGCTTTCACGGGCAGCTCACCGTCAGTCTCTATAATTCTGGAGACAGCGCTGTCAATCTCGCGAAGGGCGAGAGGTTCATCCAGCTCTCTCTGTTAAGACTTGGAAAGCCCGCGATCAACAAATACGCCGGACGCTACCAGAATAGTAGCGGAGTAGTTGCGAGTCGTCGCCGAAAAAAATCACACACGCCAAAAATGGAAAGCGTTATACATGGTAGCAGTGGCTAAGGTGCCGATACAAGAAATGAAGGACACTTCACGCATTCTAGATCTCAAATACAAACTCATGACGATCGAACTGCTCAACCTGGCCAAACAACGTTTCACCTACAGAGAACTCTCGGCCATGGTTCACCTACCTGAAACAGTTCTAAGCCGCTACGTGAAAGGACACGTCTTACCGACGGCACAGCGAGCCGAAGAAATCAACAAGACACTCCAAAGATACATGAGCCTAGACAAGGAGCTGCTAGAGAGAATTCATTTCGACGATGGCGGATATTTTGATAACACCGCGATCATCGGCGACACGTTGCTGCTGGAGCGAGCCGTCCAACATGCAGTAGGCAAGTTCGCGGGAAAGAGAGTTACAAAGATAATGACTGCAGCGGTTGACGGAATACCGCTCGCAACTCTCCTAGCACACCGGCTCGGCGTTGGACTACTTGTCGCCAAGAAAGCCAGAGAAGTTGGAGTAAGAGAGTTTATCGAGGAAATTTTCGTGCCTCCCAAAACCGCTGTTGTGTTGAGCTTGTTTGTTCCGAGGGACGCGATCAAGAAGACAGACTGCGTGCTAATCGTGGACGACATTATTGACAGTGGGGAGACACAGCGGGCGATGATGAAGATCATTCAGAAGGCAAAGGCGGAGGTCATAGGAATCTACGCCCTCGTGTCCATTGGTAGCGATTGGAAGGCGCGTATCGAGTCAGCTGGAAACGTCCCAGTGGAGGTGGTAACGCCGGTTATCAAGAAGGAGCCTAAGGAGAAGGAGAGAGAGTCAAGAGAGACGAGAGAAGTTCGGGAAATATCCGCCTAAAACCTACTCTTTCTCGGTAGAAAAGGTACACAGTTATCCGTCCGGCCGAGACCGAAAAGCTCTCTCCAAATATTCCTGCGGGAACAAACATCCCCTTCCGAGATAATCTCCTCTTCTTCTTCAACTAACCTTCTGCTGGTTGAGACCTTTCTTTTCTGTAACGATGTTTTCTCGTAACTCTTCTTTTTCCCGTAACTATTCTTTTTCCGCTAACTATTATGTGACCCCCCCGGGGTAGTCGATTTTCCCGCACCCCGCCCTTCGTGAAACGTTGAGAATCCCACGTTCACCACTCCCTGCCATGGCAGTCTTCCTTCGTGAATCAGCCAAACATCTTCCGGATATTTTCAGCCAACGGCTGACGGACCACCCCGCGATCCGTTACAATCCCCGTAACCAGATCTGGCGGCGTAATGTCGAAAGCCGGATTCAAAGCCCCGACATTCCGGGGCGCAAAACGCCTACCGCCAACCGACAAGACCTCGCGCTGGTCCCGCTCCTCAATGACCACCCGCGACACGTCCGTCACAAGATCCAAGGTTGACAGCGGGGCGGCGACATAGAACGGAACACCATAGAACTTCGCCCCCAGTGCTATCGGCAAGGTCCCGATCTTGTTCGTAACATGCCCTGTCCCCAAGATCCTGTCCGCACCCACAACCACCTTGTCCACCAAGCCCTGAGCCATCAGCTGGGCGGCCGCACTATCACATATCACCCGGACCGGAATCCCATCCCTCGCCAGCTCAAACGCGGTCAATCTCGACCCTTGCAACAATGGCCGCGTCTCCGTCGCGATCACGGATACTCTCTTCCCCTCTTCCACAGCCGACCGGACGACCGCCAACGCCGTGCCATATCCTGCGGTCGCGAGAGACCCCGCATTACAATGAGTCAGCACAGTGTCCCCGTCTTCAATCAATGCCGCGCCGAAGCGTCCGATCTTGTGAGCGGCCTCAAGCTCTTCCCGAAGAATCATATCAGCCTCCCGCCTCAACTCATCGCCAAGCAACACAACCAACCTAGCTCGGGAAGACGCTTTGAAAACTCGCTCAACAGCCCAGCGCAGATTCACACCCGTCGGCCTCGTCGAGATCAAAGCGTCCGCGGACTTGCGAAGCTTTGACCTAGCTTGCTCCAGATCACCGCCCCTGACACTCATCGCGGCCAGAACCAGACCATAGGCGCCAACAACACCGATCAATGGCGCTCCCCTGACCTTCATCGAACGGATCGCCGAGCAAACCTGGTCCACCGTCCGCATCCGAACATACACCAGCCTACCCGGCAACCTCGTCGTGTCAATCGCCTCTAGCACTCCATTCTTCCATCTCACTGGCTCAAGAGAATCTAGTTTTTTCCCGGGCATTTTCCCAAAACTCCGTTCTCGCTCTCAATTGTTCGCATGCCTTTATAGACGCCTGCCCGGGCTTAGCCCCTTTCAAATCATAACAGGGTGCATTGCTTGATGACGCTAGAAGTTCTCGAAGCCTTCCTCTCAAAGAACAAAGTCTACCTGAAAGAGCCCGAAAAACTCATGGAGCTCCGGGAGAAGGCCTTCGGGACTCTAGTAGACGAGAAACTTTTCCTGAGCCCCTACGAGACATTCTATCTCGTCGAAAAACGAAGAGCCCGCGTAGCCGACGAGAAGACAGGCAAGGAAAAAACACTCCAGGATCTCGTCACAAAACTATCGGTTGGCAAACCAACCATATGGACCAAGTACCTAGTATACCGGGACCTACGAGACAGAGGCTACCTAGTCCGGGAATCCGAGGGAGGCTTCGACTTCGAAACCTTCGGAAAGGGAGCGACCCGCCGACAAGTATCAATAGTCTTCGAAGGAGGAGAATCAACTCTAGAACGGCTCGCGAGGCTCTCTGCAAAGGCGAACAAGGAAGGTAAAGACCTAGTCCTCGCCGTAATTGACAGGCGCACAGACATCGTATACTATACCTTGAACACTGAACGCTTCGAAGGAAAGTAGCCCCGAGAAGGAGCAGAATCATTGTCAGAAGCACAATTCACTCTTCCCCGGGGCATGAAGGACATTGACCCCGAAGAAATGTCCCGCAGGATATGGCTCACCGACAAGATACGACAAGTACTCTGGAACTACGGCTTCCAGATGCTAGAGCCCAGCCCTGTAGAAAACCTGGAAACCCTGGAGGCAAAATCAGGCCCCACAATCCGAGACGAAATCTACTGGTTCAAAGACAAAGCAGAACGAAACCTCGGACTAAGATTCGACCTCACAGTAGGCATGACCCGGATGGTCGCAAACCGATTCGACCTCCCAGAACCGATCAAGATCTCATCCATCGGAGGAGTATGGCGCTACGACGAACCCCAATTTGCCCGGTACAGGTACTTCATACAATGGGACGCAGAGATCTATGGAGTCGCAGATCCATCCGCCGATGCAGAGATAATCGCGTTGAGCTCTGACATTCTGGAGTCAGTCGGCCTCAAAGAACACCTGGTCAAAATCAGTAACCGAAAACTCGTCGAAGGCTTCCTACGTGGCCTGGGAATTCAGTCCCAAAATGATCTCGACCATCTGATCAGAATAATCGACAAGGTCGGAAAAATAGGCTCTGAACAGGCAGAGCGAGAATTCACCCGAGCCGGCTTGTCAAAAGACAAGGTCAAACGAATCCTAGGATTCGCCGATATCAGTGGAGACCCGGACCAGGTCCTCGGAGAGCTGGAGAACAAACTGCCCAAGGGAGATATGATCCATCAAGGCTTCAAAGAACTCTCTGGAACAGTCGACAGAGTAGAATCCCTCGGAAAAAAGCCCAAGATCAAGGTTGACCTTGCAATCGTCCGGGGAATAAGCTACTACGACGGAACCGTATTCGAAGCGTACGACCAAGACGGAGATGACGTCGGCGCGATCCTCGGGGGCGGGCGCTTCGACAAACTATGCAAGATCTACGGAAAACGCGACATGCCAGCAACAGGAGTGGCAGGCGGCTTCGAACGACTCATGTTGTCGCTAGAGCGAAAAGATCTATTCCCGAATTTCCAGCGAGGCCCGCAGGTCTTCGTTGTCACAGTCAACGAGAGCGTTTGGAACGAAGCCGTGAAAATCGTCCAACAACTCCGAAGCCAAAACATCACAGCTAACTACGACCTCAAACGACGCCCGCTCAGTAAACAGTTAGAGTACGCCGACGCATTGAAGGTAAGAATATCTCTCGTCTTAGGTCCTAGAGAGATCAAAGAAGGAAGCGTACGCCTAAAAGACATGAAAACCGGACAAGAGAAGAGCGTCAGGCTATCGTCCGCTGTTGAGGAGATCCAGAAAGCCCTCAGCTGAAACGGAGATTCCCTCCCCAAGAAAATCCTCCGACAAAGATGCCCAAAAAAGCAGGGGTGCAATTGCCCCGCGAGGATCCAAAACACGATTGGGGCAACAGGGAACACTGCAATAGACTTTACGAACAGGTCTGAAAAACTCAGAGCAGAATATCCGCTATCAGCTTGGTATATTAGGGCCTTTTGATTATGTCAGTTCTTCGTGGACTGATGAGTTTTCATTCGAAGACGCGGAACTTGAGACGGAGACGGGCCAGAAGAGAAACCAGAACCAGACTCATCCATGTCGCTGTAGCAGCTGGCTAAGCAACCTGCATGAAGTACAGAATTGGCTAGATTAGAAGCCCAGAATTCATAACTACCGAGCCGATTTTGTTGGTATCGTCTAACACTTTTCCGTATATCCATCGATAGCGCTTCTGACCCTCTAGCTCTAGGATAGAACGTGCGTCATCTTCCCCAAGAATCTGTTGTAATGCAAGGTACTCTAGATAGTTGACGATGAGGTGTAGATAGGTCGAGTACTCGTCTCGGGCACCTTCTGGTGGAGCACTTGGAACTGCGGGGTAGATTCTCCTGAATTCTGCTATAGCTTTCTTTGCATGTTCAATGCGTGCGGAGAGACGCCAATGGATTTCTTCGTTAAGAAGAACTGCGAGAGCCAACTCGTCCCTATCCAGGTAGTTCGCGTTCATTGTGAGAACCGGATGGCTGTGAGGAATATCTTGCGCGTCTATTCTAACCACGGCCGTGAACGTCCACTTTGAGAGGTTGTATCTCTCGAGTATGCGCCGAAGTTGTTGAACCGCTTGGTTCTCTTGTTCGGTGCCTGTGGCCTGTTGGATGGTCCATGTCGTACCCTTAGCCTCGAATGATTCGACAGGATCCATGTTCGGGATGATGCGACTGGTTACTCCTTGGGAGATAGGTCGTACATATCGGGCGGATTCTTCGGCAGAACGAAGTGGATGAAGCTGTACCCGTATTTTTCGTGGAATTGGTCGCTGCCCTGAATGCCTTTCTTGAAGGCTTCTTCGAATCTCCTCCAGTCCTGTGCACGAATGGCTTCACTCATGGGCTGAAAATGCGTTTTGATGAAGCCATTCAAGTCTTCAGTGAACTTTGGCCTGAGAGTAGCGCCTATTCTGAAGAGGGCGATGACTTGGTTGAGTTGGTATTGTGCAAGCTTCCAGTTGAGCGCCCTCGCCGCGTAGTAGAGGACATGGTACCTTTCTCCAACTTCCTTCATCAGGTGGGCCATTCCGTGTTGAGCTTCCGCCAGCTGTTCGAGGCTTAGTTCGCCGTGCTTTGTCTTGATCACAATCTTGTCGTTGGACATGACGAGACTCAAGGAATTCCTGTCAGGATTTTCCTTTATAGGCGTACGGGTCGGCCTCGTGCGACAGAAGAAAAAGACATGTGGGTTGAGTTCAAGTGTCCGATCTGTGGCAGAGAGCTTGATGATGACAGGTCAATGGCGAATTTCATGGTCTGTAATGAATCGTCACACGGAACCTTGAGGTTCTTCACTGGAGACGGTTGTTTTTTCACGAGCGACCGGAAAGTGGCTGAGGAACTCCTGAAGAAGGGAAAAAGAGTCCACATTGTCGATCCGCAAGAGTTTTTCGCCCGACATGACTGAAATTACTATGGCCCGGCTGTTCCTTAGGAACAATTAACTAGGATTCGTCCTAGTCAGCCCCTTTCGGGCCCGTAGCTCAGTCTGGATAGAGCGGCAGCCTATTTCGGGCCGATCCCCCTATGCCATGAGCGGGTCGAGCTGTAGGTCCGGGGTTCGAATCCCCGCGGGCCCGCTACCACCTGGAGCCGAGGCTAAGGTTCACGAACCCTAGAAGCTTTCTGGGCTACTGTTTTTGAGAGGCCATGCTCTTATGGGAAGTTTGGTGCACGATTACTGAGGATCTGTTGTTCTGAAATGGATCTTAGAGAATCCTTGAAGCCCGCTCAAGTCGTCTTCAGACACTCTTCTCCTTAAACAGAGAGAGTTTGAGGAAGTAGTAGGACTCTGTCTAGGTGAAGTCCATGGCCCCAAAGAAGATAGAGCCCGCAACCAAGTCGACGATGTTGACAACTCCGTTCGCGTCGATGTCGGCACGGCCGTTGTAGCCCGGACTGTTGACCATCGATCCGAAAGCAAGCGCGACGACAACCAGATCCTGAACATTCACTATTCCATCTCCATTGACGTCAACCCTACGTGATACCGCGATTGATGCCGTACCAGTTCCGGCATCTTCTCTAACCCTGATGTTGGACGATAATGGATATGGGGCGATCCCCACACTCAGCAAGAACGTGGCTTGAAGGGCACCCGTAGCATTCTGCATCTTGAAGTTGTTAATCGTGTAGGTCTTGTTGAAGAGCACTAGCCCTGAGGTCGCATTCTTAGCAATAACCATGGCGGTGCCTGAAAGTGTTCCAGTCGTGGGGAGGATACCGAGACTTCCGGTTGTCGCCACACTGATTCCCTGGAAGACGGTCGTGCTGTTTAGCGAGACCAATACTGCTGGCGACAGGGCGTTGACGATGGCGTTAGCGTCTGGGGTTCCGAGACCTGTCGGGTAATCCCAGCCAACAGATGCGGTGAAGAAACCGTTGGACCCGGAGGTGATGTCGTGATAGGACGATACCGGGTAGAGGTTCGCGTTAATCGACCCATAATTCTTCGAGTTCGCTTCGCTCGCGAGACTTACGAGGGCAGCCCATTGTGGCGAACCTGCGCTTGTTCCTCCGACTTGGAACTCACGTCCCCCCTGGACGACCAACACACCGGTGTTAGGGTCTGCATCATAGGAAACGTCCACAGCGTCCCTCATGGAGTCACCTAGCCCCTGCTGCCAGATGGGCTTAGAGAAGCCGGTGCTGGACCCAGCACCACTGCCGCTCCACGTTGTCTCACCACTATAAGATGCATCACTGTTCAAGGTCAAACTCGTACCTCCGACGGCAACTACCAAGGGATCTGAGGATGGATACTGAGGGTTACAGCAGACACTCGCTCCGGAGTCTCCGGAACTGGCGAACGGGGTTGTTCCGTGCGACGTCATGGTGACGAACAATTGGTGAGTGGCGCCTATCGTGAAGGAGCCTGTCGTAGGGTAGGAGGACTCAGCGAGCCCGAAACTCATTGACAGAACAGTCTCACTGGGCAAAGAGTTGGCGACGTAGGCAATACCGTCAAAGACGCTACCCAAGCTCGAGTCAAAGGCCACGACTAGATCGATCGTAGCAGTTGGGGCTATCGCATGGGCCC
>Ga0137416_10001246_pt1 | contig 12858 bp, 11 predicted proteins | sample CZODoug3_1_1_16f_FD_108282 | JGI IMG/M metagenome (GOLD analysis project Ga0137416, IMG submission 108282) | Vadose zone soil fungal communities from Angelo Coast Range Reserve, California, USA - CZODoug3_1_1_16fungal (Illumina Assembly) | ecosystem: Environmental > Terrestrial > Soil > Vadose...
GGAGCAACTTTGGAGCAACTCAAGGATGGCCCAAAACTCGTAAGCGCAACCGAAGCAACGACTTAGATTGATTTTGCGTCCACTTAGAAGGCAGACGCTCTATCCAACTGAGCTACGGGCGCATCCTTGACCTTGATTCTAAAACATTTAGGGTTCGGCAGGACACTGTTTTGCACTGGCTGACCACCTGCGTAATGGCAGACGTTCCGTCCAACTGAGCTAGAGGCGCACGCTCCGCACCAACTGACTGGTGGTGTTTCGATGCGATCTCCGCAGCACACGAGGCGACCATTCGCGGTCGCCCCAGGAAGAATCGCCTTCATCGGTGACCGCCCTTCAAGTCAGCCAATAGCGAGTAACTTTACTCGAACTTAAGCACAACAATTTCGGGATTTGATCCCAGCCGCAGCGGCGGTCCCCATGTTCCCGCTCCGCTGGAAGTGAAAACCTGCATCTTCCCGATTCGGCTTAGGCCATACACAAACTGCCGGTAAATCCGCCGCGCCATCCAACTCCAGGGTATGAACTGCCCAAGGTGCGTATGCCCGGATAGCTGCAGGGAAACACCAGCAGCCTCCGCGATTTCCGGATGGTCGGGCGCATGCGTCAACAGAATGCTCGCGCGATCGCGATCCAAGCGGATGCTGTTTAGCACCGACGCAAAGTGGCCATCCCGCGCCGCATTCCGGTAAGGGACACCAACAATCTGTAAACCGTCCACTTCAACCTTTTCATTGCTGAGCACGCGGACTCCAGTCGCCGCAATAGCGTGGAGATATTTGCCGTCGTCCCCAAATTGCTCATGATTTCCTGCGACGAAATATACGCCGTGTGGCGCCACGAGTTCGCTTAGTGGCTCCGCAGCCCGCCGCGCGTCGATGGCCGTTCCGTCATACAGATCTCCAGCGATGAAAATTGCATCCGGCTCTTCTTTCGAAATCTTCGCGACCATGCGCCGGAGAAAACCGCCGTTTCGCACATGCCCAAGGTGCACATCACTGATTAGAGCCGCTCTTCGCCCGCGCCACGCCGCTGGCAGGTTCGCAAGCCGCACAGTCGCTCGCGTGATGCGCGTCCAGCTGGCATTGAAAACCCCGTAGAGGCCGGTGACTACCGCCGCACCGTACAGCAATTCCACCGTCCGATGGAAGTTCACGTCCAGCCCAGCCAGTTGCGTAATTCCAAAAATAATCCACGAGAAGACCGCAGCAAGAAAGAGAAAGCTCAGCAACCCCACCCAAACCGCGGCAATCCTGTAAAACGCGCGCAGAACAGCATTCGTATAGCGAAATGCGAGTAGCGAAGCGGCGACAAAGCTCATCGACAAGAAGCCAAGCGCCAGTTTGATCCAGAGCGCCCCGGAGGTAGCGCTCACCGCGGGCGAAAATGTCCACGTCTCATACAGGAGAAGGTGCGTCAAACAAAGAACGGACTGAATCACTGCAATGAAACCGAATAAGCGTCGTCGCGTCATTGGATTCCTCAACCCGCGATTCGCGACATGTCGCGATGAAATTCATTCGCGGATTCAATGCCTTTGGCTACGTAGGTATACCAGATATCCTGTTCTGGTATACTTAGTGTTATTGGATGTAATGTGAATGAAAAAGGTTAGAAAAAGAAAAGCTGAAGCCAAAGCGGGTCGTTCGGCCAAACCCAATGCCATCGTGCTGGCGGCGCTAGAGCTGTTTACCCGGTACGGTTATCGCAAGACTTCCATCGATGACATTGCCGAGGCGGCGCAGGTAGCCAAGCGCACGGTATACCTGCATTTTGAGAACAAGGCGGCGGTCTTTCTGGCGATCCTTGAATATCTTGGCGACCAAGTGCGACAGCGCTGTGGTGCCGCCGAGCGCATGGGTGGCACGGCAGTGGATCGATTGGCCGGTCTGCTGGATGCTTACTTTGGAATGGGGTTCGAGCTCTTCAGCAAATCTGAGCACATGCCGGAGTTGGAGGAGACTTTCTCAAGGCTGGCACGGGCGAGGATCGGCTACCTGAATACGGCGTACGAAGCTCGGCTCGCAACATTTCTGCGATCGCTTGAGAAAACAGTTGAGATCCAAGGGCCCCCGCGGGGGCTTACCGTGGAGCAGATCGTCCATATCTTAGTGCGGGCAGCCGAGGGGGCCAAGCACGATCCTGATGTGCAGGGCAATCGGAAGGCACTTGAACGGCGCTTGCGGGAGTTAGCAATACTTGTCATTTCCGCGATGAAAAAATAATTGGAATACGAAATGTCGCCAGGGGATGGATTCGATCCCGACCGGGATCGCTCTGTATTGACATTGCCCCATCCAGATCGAGACTGCCGCCACATTCGTCGCGGCGTCAGATGGTTGGGATCGTTTCGCGGTCGATATAAGTTCTGTGGGGTTTCGCGGGTTCACGTGAGAGTCTGGTCTCACGGTCGACTAGCCTGCTCACGATGGCGAACAGGAAGCTTGCCGACAACCCGCACATCAGCACGCCGACGATGCTTTCTACCGGGCCTAAGGTTCGCCACATTTGCGGGAGAACGATATCGCCATAGCCAACGGTGGCATAACTGCTTGTCGAGAAGTAAAACGCGGACTCCCACAGCGGAAAACAAAGCCAACGATAAAACGCCGCCCAAAGCAGAATCTCGAGTATATGCAAGACGATGAACGCGGTCATCAATCGCAGCATGAACAGAGCGGAACGGAGAGGCCCTAGTCTGAGATCGTCAGGTGCCAAACTAGGTTTTGCAAACGAAATCAGCGCGGCCATCCCAGCGCACTGCAACGAAAGCGTGAGCGTTACCAGAACAACAGCCGCGCTGGCTTCGCGCACAAAGATCATCGGCTCACCTCACCGCGGCTGAAAGTGCTTTGTCCACAAGTTCGTCGGGGACCTATACAGCAATCCGAACGAGCCCAAGGCCGGAGGCATTGAGGTCCCGCTACTCATTGTTCTTGCCAGCCTCCACCGAGGTTTCGGTAAATGCTGACCAGACCTAACAGCTCGTTCAACTGCGCCTGAGCGAGTCCCAATTCCGCATCAAAATAATTGGTTTCGTTCGTCAGCACCTCCAAGTAGCTGGTGGCGCCGCCGCGATAGCGCATCTCAGAAAGTTGCGCCGCGTCTTGAGCGGAAAACGTGAGTTGCTCCTGCTGCTCTCGGAACTCCCGGTCCTTGCGGTATTCGACCAGCGCATCCGAGACCCCACGAAAGGCCTGCTGGATGGTCTGCTGGTAGATCAGTAGTGTTTCCTGTTGCCGCGCTTCGGAAAGCCTCACGCCGGAACGAATTCTTCCCCCGGCGAAGATGGGCTGTACCAGCGATCCTCCGAAACTCCACAGCCCAGCTGGGCCCGTAAACAGGTTGGTAAGCGCTGAACTCTGAAATCCGCCGCTCGCGGTCAAGCTGATTTGCGGGAAGTACGCTGCTTTCGCTACTCCGATCTGAGCGTTGGCGGCGATCAATTGCGCTTCGGCCTGGCGAATGTCGGGCCGCCGCTCGAGCAGGCTGGAGGGAAGCCCTGCGGGAATGTCCGGGGAATGTGGTTGATCGGTCAATTTCGTTCCACGCGCGATGGGACCGGGGTTGTTGCCCAGAAGCGTGCTGATGAAGTTTTCCTGCTGCTCAATGCGGCGCTCCAGGTCGGGAATGGTTTCGGCGGCAGTGAACACCAACTGCTCCGCTTGCCGGACGTCCAGCATGGAGGTAGCCCCACCGTTTGCTAACATTTGTGTGAGCCGCAGCGAATCCCGGCGCGAAACAAGCGTTCGCCGCGAGATTTCGAGCTGCAGGTCGAGTTCGCGAAGCTGGAAGTAGGCAGCGGCGACGTCACTCACCAGCGTGCTTATGACCGCTTCACGTGCCCACTCGGTGGCCAGTAGGCTTGCCCGCGCGGACTCGTTGGCGCGGCGATACTTTCCCCAGAAATCGAGATCCCAAGCAAGTGAGAGATCCACCTGGTGGGCACTTGTGTCGAATGCCGGGAAGAATTTTTGGCGCGCAGAGCGTTGATCGAAAGACTGAGCTCCGGCATTAATTGTTGGCAACCCGTCGGCGCGAGTGATGCCGACCTGCGCGCGGGCTTCCAGAATTCGCGTTGCCGCAATGCGAACATCGTAGTTCTGCCGGAGGGCAGTGTGGATCAGGTCTTGAAGCTGCTGGTCCTGAAACAGCTCCCACCAATTTTGGTCCCCGAGCGATTCCGCCACAGGATGTGGTGCCTCTTGCGGGACGGCTCCACGGTACGTGCCAGGAACGTCTCCGCTTGGTCGCTTATAGTTAGGCCCGACGGCGCAGCCCGAAGCAAGGAACATAATCAGGGAAAGAGCGATAAGTCTTCTCACCTCAGTCCGCCTCCGATGGGCTCGGCTGCGCGAGAGCGGGGCCGGGAGCGTGACCCTTGCCAACGCCGGACCACTTCTCCACAAGATAGAAGAGTGCTGGAACGAGGAGGATGTCCACAGTGCTCGCTGCCAGCATGCCGCCGATTACGGCCGTGCCCATGATTTGGCGTGCCACAGAACCGGCGCCGGATGCCATCCATAGCGGTACGCAACCGAGAATGAACGCAAACGAGGTCATCAGAACGGGACGCAGGCGGAGCCTTGCCCCTTCGAGCACTGCATCCACCAGAGGCTTCCCTCTTTCGTACTGTTCTTTGGCAAATTCGACAATCAGAATCGCGTTTTTGGCGGCCAGACCGATCAGCATCACCAAGCCGATTTGCGAGTAGACATCGTTTTCGATTTGCACCATGTAAGCCGGATAGAAGACCTGGAGCACCACCCGGCGCAGCCACAACATTGCAAACGCCCCGCATACCGCTCCCGACGTGCCCAAGAGCACGCTGAACGGCAGCGACCAGCTTTCATAGAGGGCGGCCAGAATCAGGAAGACGAACAATAACGAGAAGCCGAAGATGACCGAAGCAGGGAGACCTTGCCTTGCCTTCTGCTCTTGATAGGACATGCCCATGTAATCAAAGCCCATTTCGCTGGGCATGGTCTGCCGGAAGACCTCTTCCAGGGCCGCAGTGGCCTGGTCGGAGCTATAACCGGGCGCGGCACTGCCGTTGATTTGCGCTGAGCGATACTCGTTGTAGCGCATCGTGAATTCGGGACCGGAACGCGATTCGAATCTCGTCAGCGCGGACAGCGGAACCCTGTCACCCCCGCTGTTGCGGACGTAGAACTGCCCGAGATTCTCCATATTCGAGCGGTAAGGCGCTTCCGCCTCCACGTACACCTGCCACGTACGGCCGAAGTCGTTGAAGTAGTTGATAAACAGTCCGCCCATGAAAGCCTGAATAGTTCTGTAAACGTCGTTGAGCGCCACACCTTGCTTCAGCACTTTCTCCCGGTCGACCTGCAAGAACTTTTGCGGCACGCTCGGCAGGAAGGAGGTGGATATCGAGCCAATTTCGGGACGCTTGCGAGCGGCCGCCAGGAACTTCTCCAGGTTGCCTGCCAGAAACGGGATGTCCCGCCCGGCACGGTCTTCGAGCACGAACTGAAATCCGCCGGATGTGCCGACGCCAGGGATTGCCGGAGGCGAGAAGCTGAAAGCGGTTCCTTGCGGAAGTTTGCTGAGCTGCTTGTTCAAGCGCACCTTGATTTCCTGATATTGTTCCGTTCTGGTTTTACGATCACTCCAGGGCTTAAGCGTGACGAAAAAGAAGCCGTTGTAAGTAGTGCGCACAAAGCTGAGCAAGCTGAAGCCAACAACGCTGGTGGTGTATTGGACGCCGGGCGTATTGGCGAGGATCTCTTCGACCTGTCTCGCCGCTGCGCTGGTGCGCTCCAGCGAAGCCGCGTTCGGAAGGTCCATGTTGATGTAGACATACCCCTGGTCTTCATCGGGCAGGAAGCTCGAGGGCAGACGGCTGCTAAAGAAACCCGCGCCGACACCGAAGGCCGCAATCACCACCAAAGCCAGCACACCCTTGCGGAGAACCCCTCCGCAGAGTCGGACATAGATCCCGGTGCCGCGCTCGAACATGCGATTAAACCAGTCAAAGAACTTGTTGAGCAGCCCGCGGCTTTCCCCCTTTGGCCGCAGGAGTAGCGCGGCAAGCGCCGGGCTCAGCGTGAGAGCGTTAAAGGCGGAGAGGACCACCGAGATGGCGATGGTGACGGCGAATTGCTGGTAGAGCCGTCCGGTGATGCCCGGGATGAAGGCTGTCGGTACAAACACCGAGGAGAGAACCAGGGCAATAGCGACGACGGGACCGGAGAGTTCTTCCATCGCCCTCCGGGAGGCATCTTTCGGAGGAAGACCCTCTTCGATGTGGCGCTGAACGCCCTCGACGACGACGATGGCATCATCTACCACGAGGCCGATCGCTAGGACCAACCCGAACATCGAAAGCGTGTTGATAGAGAAGCCGAAGAGCGGGAAGAGAACAAACGTGCCTACCAGCGAAACGGGCACGGCCAGCATCGGGATCAAAGTTGCGCGCCAGTCCTGCAAAAAAAGATAGACGACCAGGATTACCAGAACAATAGCAATCAACAGGGTTATAATTAACTCCTTCATGCCTTCTGTTACCGAGCTCGTCTGGTCAAGCGATATGGCGTAATCCATGTCTTGCGGGAAGCGCTGCTTCATTTCGGCCATCAGTTTTCGGACGCCTGCGGCCGTTTGGACGGCATTGGAACCAGGGAGCTGGTAGACGGGAATGACGATGGCGGGCTTGCCATTCAAGCGGCTGACAATGCTGTAGTCTTGTGCGCCCAGCTCGACGTGGGCGACGTCTTTCACGCGAACAATGCCGCCATCTGGCGCTTCGCGTACGATCACGTTCTCGAACTGTTCCGTGGACGTTAGGCGGCCCTGCGCAAGCACGGAATAAGTGAATTGCTGGTTCGGGAGAGCTGGTTCGCCGCCGACCTGACCGGCAGGATTGACCGTGTTCTGCGCCTGCACTGCATTGACGATGTCGGTGACCGTAATGCCCAGCTTCGCCAGTTTGTCAGGCTGTACCCACAGCCTCATCGCATACTGCCCTGCGCCGAAAACCTGCGTCTGGCCCACACCGTACAAACGGGCGATGGGGTCGTTCAGGTTGATATACGCGTAGTTGCCAAGGAACTTGGTATCGTAGGTGCCATTCGGGGAAAATAAGCCGACAAGCATGAGCGGAGCGGTCACGGACTTTCGAATGGTGACCCCGTAGGTGTTAACGTCGGGCGGAAGCTGACCGGCGGCCAGTTGCTCGCGCGACTGAGTGAGGATCAGATCGGTGTTCGGGTCCGTTTTCAGGTCGAAGTCCACAACCATGGTGGTTTGCGAGTTGCCGGTAGCGTTTAGTGAGTACATGTAATTCACGTTGTCTACGCCATTGATTTGCTGTTCGATAGGCGTGGCAACGGATTGCTCCAAGGTCTGCGCGTCCGCGCCGACATAGCTAGCCTGCAGTTGAATCTCCGGTGGAACGATGTTGGGAAACTGCGCCACGGGCAGGCTCGTGATGGTGACGGCGCCCACAATCACCGTAAGGATGGCGATCACCATTGCCACGATCGGACGGTCGATGAAAAACTTTGACATAGTTCAGTTTCCTTCCTCGGAATGATGTACAGACTTCGGAGTAACAAGAGTTCCTTCTTTGATCTTTTGCGGCCCTTCGGCTGCGACTTGCTCACCCGGTTTGAGGCCCTCGTCAATCACCCACATCGCCCCGACCGTCGCGCCAGGCTTCACGGTGCGCATATTTACCTTGTGATCGTTGCCGACAACCGCTACCTGATAGCTTCCCTGCGACTGCGCAACGGCACTCTGTGGTATCAGCAGCGCGTCTCGTTTCATGCTGGTTTGGACACGCACACGTCCATACTGGCCGGGACGAAGAATGTTGCCGGGATTGGGAAAAGCGGCAATAATGCGAATCGTGCCCGTGTTCGGATCCACTTGCCGGTCCGCCAGCAAGACCTTGCCTTTTTGAGGGTAGACACTGCCGTCAGCAAGGATCAGTTCGACCGTGGTTCCAAAAAAACGGATAGTGTGATTGCCGGAAATGGCGTTGCCCTTGCTTTGTGCGATGAGATACTCGTGTTCGTTAATCGGGAAAAAAGCCTTGATGGGATCCACCTGCGAAACGGAAGTCAAGTTAGAGCTGGGTCCGACCAGGTTGCCGATCTGGACCTGTGCAATCCCCGCGATTCCGTCCACCAGCGATGTGACTTTAGTCCACTCCAGGTTGAGTTCCGCCTGCTCCATAGCCGCCTTGGCGGATTCGACGGCCGCCTGTGCGCCTAGCTTGGCTTGAACCTCATTATCCAATTGACTCTTGGCGATGGCCTTCCCCTCTGCCAGCGGCGTATCGCGCTCTACGTCGAGGGTTGCTTTGCCTAACTGGGCTTGCGCTTGCGCGAGGTCCCCTTTAGTACGATCGAGCGTCGCCTGAAAGGGCCTCGGATCTATTTCGAACAGTACCTGGCCTTTGCCGACGAGCGAACCCTCTTTGTAGTCTTGCCTGATGATGTAGCCTGAGACTTGCGGTCGGATCTCAGCGTTGACGTAGCCGTCCAACGTCGCCACCCATTCGCTGTACACCGGGACGTCGCGCGTTGCTACCCTGGCCACTTCGACCTCCGGCACTTGCGCCGCTGTTTTTGCCTGACTCTTGTTGCAACCGGAGACAAAAATGCCGAGGGCAGCGACGGCTAAGAAGACCGCGCCAGTGCGCAGTCGCGGTACATCGCCAACCAGAAAACGGACGGCGTGATTCACCAACATTGTCATTGATTTCCCCTTCCCTTTTTCCATGCGCCGAATTTCAATTTCCGTCCTCGGAGTCAGTGCGACGCCGCTGAAGACGATTCCAGCCTTGCTTGAAGAGAGCGACCTTTTCGAGTTCACGCTCGGCCCGGAGCCAATCATCAAGCTCATCGCCTGGGAGGCCGTCACGCTCAAGATAAATCTCATAAGCGCGTCGTCTGATTTCTTCGTGGCTTGGCGCGTGATCTGCAGAAATTTCTTCTACCTGAGGCTGATTGGGACTGGCGTCATGCCCCAGAGTCCCATTTCTCCTGTCTTTCGATGTCATAGTCGATCCCTGTCTCGTACTTGAATATCTCTCGTTCTTAGCGTCGGCACCCCTGATATCTCCGCGCCACAGGCCCCGGCCGGGGTAAACCGGGACCCGTGGCCGCTATGACGGTATCGTTGGTTCAGAAGCGAAAGACGATACCGGCGGAGGGCTGAGCGGTGTGGCTGTCGCTCCTGAGTGCAGAGTGGCCAGTCCAAAGTCCGGCCGTTCATACATGAAGCCACTATATTCGCCGGCTTCGCACTCCATTCAGTGACGATGCCTTGGGCCGATGAAACCGCCCGGGTCGGTAAAACACAGAAATCCCAAAATCGCCAATGCCGCGATAACGAAAAATGTCATCATGAGGGTCTCCCTTTGCTCCGGCTTTAACCACACGCATTGCAGCCGACTTGATCTTGCAGCCCATGTCGCATATTACCGATCCTTAGGGAAGCGCCCCTTCCAGACGTCCAAGCTGATCCGGCATAGCGCTTCAATCTCGCGCGCAATTTCCTTCGCCCATGAAACACTCGAGCCTTTACCGCGCCTACTGAAATTCCCATCATTCGAGCGGTCTCTTCGGTCGATCGCTCGTCAAGCTCACGCAGCTCAATTGCTTTTCGCATTCCTGGCGTTAAGTCGCTCATGGCCTCGGACAGAATCCGTTGTCGTTCCTTTTGTGCATAGAGTTGTTCAGGGTTCGGGCCCTGGTCTTCGACGTCAATCCGGGGAGATAGCTGCTCGGTTTCGGCCGATTCATCCAGCGACACATCCCATAGGCGGTGCTTCTTGCGCAGTTTCATCAGGGCAGCATTGATGGCAATGCGGGACAGCCACGTCGAAAACCGGGAATCGCCTTTGAAGTTCTTGAGATGAATAAACGCAAGTTGAAACGACTCCTGCACGACGTCTTCTGCATCCTCGTTGTTCCGCATCATTCGCTTTGCTAAGTGAAAGACCGTGCTCGCGGCCTGTTTGCAAAGGATCTCAAACGCAGCCGAATCTCCACGTTTTGCGGCGGCAAGAAGCGCGGAATCCCCTCTCGCAACGGTGCGTCGCCTGGCGGGCTCGCCCGTTCCTTTCCTGTTGTAAATCTGAAAACTTTGCGTCGACATGCGGCTGCTCCTATCAAGCAATAGCAACTGATAATTCCGTCGGGGCGTATTCGGTTGAGTAGCGCGTCGCCGTGGTCAAGAATTGATTCGCGTTGCGGTTGATCCAACCGTGTTCCCTGGCCACATCGGCCATCACCCGAGAGGAAATTCTCCCGCGCTTGTACTGGGCCAGCACGAAATGCCCCGCGGTTTCGGCGTCCTTGATCGTTTCCAACAACCAGTTCAGTTCTTCTCTGTTCACGGCGTCCTTCTCTCCTCACACCTGACGATTCGATTTTTTCTTCTCGATGTTGTTCACGACGTGCCGGGTGTAAATACCAGTCGCGACAAGTTCCGCGCCATCTTTGGACAACTCGGCCAGCACCTTCTCGCCGCTCTTGTCGATGAAGCTCACGCCGGTAAGGTCCACCACGCACTTGCGCTCCCGGCGTGCGGTTTCTGTTCTCGTCCAGTTGGACTTCAATTCTGAAACCCACGGCTGAACGAGCCGGCCTTCAAGCGTCCATCTTTGCTCGCTGAGTGTCTCGGCGATCGTGATTCGCAACATTCCCATGACTCGCTTCTTCCCCCAGTGCCGGTGTTTCTTTGCCCACAACCGGTTTGCCGCCGCAGTTTCAACCCTTTTCCCCAGCTCCTGACTTTCACGAGTGCGACGCACTTCGCAAACGCCTGCGCATACGCACTTCTGACCCGCCTCGTTCAAAGTGCACCTCGTCCATATACGCTTTCATGAGCTGGATACCGCGCCCATGTTCGGAATTGGGGGCCGATGTGAGGCCGTTACCTGCTATCTTTTCAAAGTCAAATCCCTTTCCCTGATCCGTCACGACGATGGATATTTCTTTGCCGGGACAGCAGCGGCAGCGGATGTGTACTTTTGTCTTCGGATCTTCCTGATTGCCGTGCACGACTGCATTGTCCAGCGCTTCCCGAAGCGCCAGCTCGACGTCCGCTTCTGCCCCCGGAACGCATTGCGATCCTTCAATCAGCCGCATCAAGCGGTCTACCAGCGGTGAAATGGCTGGAATCGCGCTGGGCATCCAGGAATCAATGTCCAGGATGGAAGGCCGGGAGCGTTTTCCTGGCAACGGCGATTGGGACTCTGACGCCTGGTTCAGGCTTTGAATTCCGCTCATGGCAAATGCCTCGCGCTCAGGAAGAGTGCATCGCGCATGCCAAAGCAGTCCGGGTGCGCAGGGTTGCGCAACTTATTGATTTGTATTGGGATGGCGACCCGAGGGACCGTTCTCTAGATCAAACTGCCAGCATGCCAGTGCCAGCGCGATGGTAGGCTGCCAGTTTTCTGGCACACAAACCAACCGTGATCGGAGCGCGAACATTTCAGAAGAGGTGTGACAAAAATGGCTGCTGCGACTACGCAGAACCGCGTGCGATCCCAAGCCTTTGCATTCTCAACTGGAGGGTGGATCGTTTCATTGCAAGATGTGCCGCTGCGCCGTTTGGGCCGGCCACAACCCAATTGCACTCCTTGAGAGCTTTCAGAATCTGTTGACGTTCCGTTTCCTCTAAAACGTTGTGAAGCGCTCTATTTGTCGATTTTAGAGAAGCGGGTTTTTCCGCCGGAGGGCCAGCCTTGGGAAACTTGAGGTCGCTGACATCGACGCTTAGGACAGGGCCCGGCGATATAATAACGGCGCGCTCGATCACATTCTGCAGTTCTCGTATGTTCCCAGGCCAATGATACCGGCACAGGGCATCCATTGCCGCCGATGGAATCGTCTCAATCACCCTGTTCATGCGGCGGGAAAACTGCTGCGTGAAGTGCCGCACCAGGACCGGAATATCCACCTGTCGTTCCCGCAAGGCCGGGACCTGAACGGGAAAAACATTCAAGCGAAAGAACAGATCGGATCGAAACTTCTGGTCGCTCACCATCGCTTCCAGTTCGCGGTTCGTCGCGGCAATTAAACGCGCATCCGTGCGAAGCGTGCGTGAGCTTCCCAGCCGCTCGAACTCTCTCTCCTGCAATACGCGGAGCAGTTTGGTCTGCAATTCGAGAGGAATCTCTCCTATTTCATCCAGGAAAATCGTGCCGCCGTTGGCCACTTCGAAGCGCCCAATGCGCTGCGCGATCGCTCCCGTAAATGCTCCTTTCTCGTGTCCAAACAGCTCGCTTTCCAGCAGGCCCGTTGGAATTGCAGCGCAGTTCAGCTTGACGAACGGCTTCGACCGCCGCGGGCTCAAATCATGAATGGCGCGCGCAATCAGTTCCTTTCCCGTGCCTGTCTCTCCATAAATCAGCACCGTCGAATCCGTCGGAGCGACCGTTTCCACTTGCTTCAGCACGCGCCGCAGGGAAGCACTCTTTCCGACGATTTGCGCAAAATTCATTTCCGTGCGGATTTCATCTTCCAAATAGAGTTTTTCTTTTGAAAGCTGCTCTTTCAGCTCTCGAATCTCCCCAAAGGCAAGTGCATTCTCCACGGCAATGGCAACCTGATTTGTGATTTGGGTCAGAAACTCGATATCGTCGCTCGTAAACGCATTGTCCTGATATTTGACCACACCGAATATCCCCAGCACGCGACCTCGGCTAACCAGAGGAAGGATGCAGACCGTTCCGACTTCGGCCTGCGCAGTGTCCTTCATTCCAAGCCGCCTCGCCTCCTGGACGCTCCCGCACCAGGGTTTGCCTGTGCGAAAGACTGCTCCCGAGATATCTTCATCAATGGGGACAAGGCTCTCCTCGTGGACGGATTCTCCGCTGAA
>Ga0137416_10001249_pt1 | contig 12852 bp, 11 predicted proteins | sample CZODoug3_1_1_16f_FD_108282 | JGI IMG/M metagenome (GOLD analysis project Ga0137416, IMG submission 108282) | Vadose zone soil fungal communities from Angelo Coast Range Reserve, California, USA - CZODoug3_1_1_16fungal (Illumina Assembly) | ecosystem: Environmental > Terrestrial > Soil > Vadose...
AGATTCAGCCGAAGGTCGGGCAGATGGTGCTCTTCCAGCGCACCCCACCCTGGATCTTGCCGCGGCCGGACCGCGCCTTCACCGAATCGGAGATTCGCACCTTCGAGAAGTGGCCGACCTGGCGCTGGCTCTATCGCCAATCGATCTATTGGAGACACGAGGCGCGGGTGCTCGGCTTCACCACGCTCCCGGCCATCATGAAGGTCGCTGCCCGCATCGGGAGACGGCATATCCGGCGCAGTATCCGGAATCCCGAACTTCGCGAAAAGGTCACGCCCACCTACACGCCCGGGTGCAAGCGGATCCTGATGTCCAATGACTATTATCAGGCGCTCGATCAGCCCAACGTCGAGGTGACCACCAGCAAGATCGCGGAGGTGAAAGAGCACTCCATCGTCACCCGAGACGGCCGCGAATTTACCGTCGATGCCATCATCTTCGGTACGGGGTTCGCGGTTCAAGAATACACGGGGCTGACCGAGATCCGCGGCCGCGACGGGATGAGCCTCGACCAGGTCTGGACCGACGGCGCAGAAGCCTATTTGGGAACATCCATCGCCGGATTTCCGAATTTGTTCATGATCACCGGGCCCAACACCGGCCTCGGTCACAACTCGATGGTCTACATGATCGAGTCACAAGTCCATTACATCATCGAGGCCATCTGGGCAATGCGCGAGCGGGCCATTGCCGCAATCGAAGTGCGCCCGGAGCGGCAAAGGCGTTACAACGAGCGCCTCCAAAATGGCCTCAAGAACGCCGTGTGGGCTTCCGGCTGCGCGAGCTGGTATCTCGACAAGAACGGGAAAAACACGACCATCTGGCCCAGTTTCACCTTCTTGTTCCGCGCGCGAACCCGACGTTTCGTCCCGGCAGACTACGAATTGACCGAGGGCGGCTCGCGAGCCGACGCCGTGCGCAAGAACACGAGCCGAAAGGCGCCGACGCCCTCCAAGGGCCTCAATGGTCACGGGACCCGAGCCGACCTCCTCAAAGGCGAGTCCGGCATTTGAGGGTGACCTTGCGAAACCTCTGCCATCCTTTGCGCACTTTCGTGCGCTGGACCCCCGCGCTTCTTCTTTTGGTCGCCTCGGCCGCGTGCGATCGCAGCAAGGTGCGCGAGACGGAGACCACGCCGGAAACCCCCGCGGCGCCAGCGACACCGCCCGCGAACGCACCGAAATTGGTCACGCTGTCCGAGCATATTTCGCGCCCTGCGCCCGAGCGGCTGGTCGCCATTGGCGATCTGCACGGTGACTTGGAGAAGGCGCGGCGCGTGCTTCGCCTCGCGGGCGCCGTCGATGCCAACGATGCGTGGATCGGCGGCAAACTCGTCGTCGTTCAGACGGGCGACGAAGTCGATCGCGGCGACGACGACCGCAAGATCCTCGATTGGGTCGAGAAGCTCAAAACGGACGCGAAGAAGAGCGGCGGCGAAATGATTGCCATGCTCGGCAATCATGAATTGATGAACGCGGTCTTCGACTTTCGCTACGTGACCCCTGGCGGCTTCCAAGCGTTCTCGGACGTGACGGCGAGTGATCCCAATACGGCGACATTTCTCGCGCAGCTCGACCCCAGCGCGCGGGGCCGGGCGGCCGCCTTTGCACCCGGCGGCAGATACGCGACCCTTTTGGCCGAGCGGCCCATCGTGGTGAAGGTGGGCGACAGCGTCTTCGTGCACGGCGGCATTTTGCCGAAGCACGTGGCCTTCGGGCTCGATCGCATGAACGACGAGGTCCACGCATGGCTGCTGGGGAAAAAAGAGCGGCCGCCGCCGCTGGCCGTGGCCGACGACGGCCCGGTGTGGACGCGCGCATACTCGACGCCCGGCGAGGAGCATTGCGCCATGCTCGGCGAAGCGCTCGGCGCGCTCGGGGCCAAGCGCATGGTCATGGGCCACACGGTGCAGAACGGCGGCGTGACCGACGCGTGCAATCACGAGGCGTGGCGCATCGACGTCGGCCTGTCGCGCTATTACGGAGGCCCCGTGCAAGCGCTCGAGATCAAGGGCGACGCGGTCAACGTGCTCAAGGAGCCGTGACCTCGACCTCCAACTTTTGTCGCCCAGAGGTTACTTGCCCGAGAAGCGCGCAGATCTCCGTTCGATGAACGACAGCAGCCCTTCGCGTGCGTCTTCGGTGCCCATCAGGCGCAGGATTTCCGGCAGAAGCTCGCGCACCGCGGCTTCTTCGTTGAGCGCGCGGCGCGCCGATTCGATGGTGGCCCGCACACCGAGGGGCGCCTGCGCGGCGATGGTCTCGGCCAGCGCGATGGCGCGATCGAGCGGGCGTCCTTCCGGTACGATCTCCTGCACCAACCCGATGCGGTGCGCTTCGTCGGCTCCGAACTCGTCGCCGGTGAGGAGCCATCGCATGGCGTTGCCCCAACCCGCCGCCTGCATCAATCGAAAGGTGGCCCCTCCAAAGGGGTAAATCCCGCGCTTGATTTCGATTTGCGCAAAACGCGTATCGGCGGCCGCCACCACGATGTCTTGCGCGAGGCACAGCTCGATGCCGAGCGTGAGACACCGGCCATGAACCGCGATCACCGTGGGCTTCGTTCGCTTGGCGCCGTGAATGGCCCACGGGTCGATGGCCCCGTCGCCCAATACGATTTTACCCTCCGAGATGTGCGGCGCCACGTTCGCGAGATCGAGCCCCGCGGTGAAGTGATCGCCGTGCGCGAAGATCACGCCGACGCGCACCTCCGGATCCTGTTCGAGCTCGCCGAAGGCGTCGCCGAGCTGGCGAAGCATGTCGACGTCGAACGCGTTCATCTTCTTCGGCCGATTGAAGCCGATGAGAAGCAAATGGCCGCGCCGCTCGGTGGTGATCTTCCGCTCGGCCGAAGCTTGCTCGCGCGCTGCACTTGAACTGGCGATCTCGCTCATCCCTTTCATGTATCACTACTCGTGCAGTTTCTCCCCCCTCCCGCGCCCGGTCCCGCTCCCGAGCGTCTCGAGGACTACTCGGCGGAGGAATACTCGGCGGGCGCATCCCCCGGGGCGGGCTTCTCACCGGAAACCCACTCGCGCAACTGCTCCACGAGCACGTAGAGCGTCGGGATGAAGAAGATATTCAGCATCGTGGATAGCACCATGCCGCCGAAGACGACCGTGCCGAGCGACCGGCGGCTCGCCGCACCTGCACCGGTGGCGATGAGGAGCGGAAAGAGGCCGAGGAGGAACGCGATCGAGGTCATGAGAATCGGGCGAAGCCGTGTCTCCGCCGCCTGAATGGCCGCGCGCACGATGGGAAGTCCCTGCTCGCGCAGCTCCTTGGCGAACTCCACGATGAGGATCGCGTTCTTGCTGGCCAGGCCAATCATCATGACCAAACCCACTTGGCAGAAGACATCGTTCGCGTAGCCGCGATACCACTGGAAGAGGAGCGCGCCGAGGAGCCCCACGGGCACGCCCAGGATGATGATGAGCGGCAGGACGAAGCTCTCGTACTGCGCGGAGAGCACCAAGAAGACGAAGACCAGGCCGAGACCGAAGATGATGAAGGTCTGGCCGCCCGACTCGATCTCTTCGCGCGACAGGCCCGACCACTCGAAGGTCATGCCGTTGGGCAGCACGCGCGCGGAGACCTGCTCCATGGCCGCGATGGCCTCTCCCGAGCTGCGCCCGGGCGACGCTGCTCCCGCGAGCTCCACCGACCGAAACAGATTGTAGTGGTTGATGGTCTGCGCGCTGGAGGTGTTCTTCACGTGCACAAGATTCCCCAGCGAGACCATGTCTCCGGTGGTCGAGCGCACGTAGTACGATTCGATGTCGCGCGGCTTGGAGCGGAAGTCCTGATCAGCCTGCACGTACACGCGATAGGTCCGCGTGCCCAACACGAAGTCGTTCACGTAGGCGGAGCCCATGTAGATCTGCAAGGTCGAAAAGAGCTCGGTCAGGTCGACCCCGAGGGCCTTCGCGCGCTCGCGGTCGACCTCCACCAAGAGCTGCGGATCGTTCGCGGTGAACGACGAAAAGACGCCGGTCAGGCGCGGGTCTTGATTGGCCGCCGTGATGACCTTTCCCATGGCATCGGCGAGTGAATCGATGCTCGAGTTGTCGCGCTGGTCTTCGATTTCGAACTGAAAGCCGCCGAAGTTTCCGCTCTGAATCGGCGGCGGGGCCACCGGAATCACGATGGCGCCGCCCAGGCCCATCAAAGGTCCGCGCAATCGCTCGATGAGCCCATCGGCGCTGCTGCCAGGTCCACGGCGCTCGGCCCACTCGCGGAGATTGCAGAAGGAGGCGCCGCGGTTCGAGCCGCTCCCGAAGACCGAAAACCCCGCGACGGAGAAGCAGCCTTGGATCTCGGGGAACTTGGCGAGGATGTCCTGCACTTTCTCCAGGGTCTCCTCGGTGGCGCCGAGGCTCGCGCCCTCGGGTGCTGCCACGACGACGACCATCCACCCCTGGTCCTCGTTCGGAATGAATCCGCCGGGGACTTTGCGATAGACCCACCCGGTCACCGCGGTGAGCGCCATGAACACCGCCAAGGTCACGAACCGAAAGCGCACGACCCCGGTGAGCACCCGCCCGTAAGCGCGCCGCAGGGCATCGAGCCCGCGATCGAACGCGCGGAAGAAGAACCATTTCTGGCCTTGGTGCCCGCGCAGAAGCCGCGCGGACAGGGCCGGCGTGAGCGTGATGGCGTTGAAGGCCGAGAGCGCGATGCTGAAGGCGATGGTCAGCGAGAATTGTTGATAGATCTTCCCCGTGGTCCCCGGAAAGAAGGATACCGGAACGAACACCGCGATGAGCACGAGCGAGGTGGCGATGACCGCGCTGGTCACCTCTTTCATGCCGCGCGACGCCGCCTCGGCCCCGCGCAATCCATGCTCCTCGGTGACGCGCGAGATGTTCTCGATGACCACGATGGCGTCGTCGACCACCAGCCCGGTGGCCAGCGTGAGGCCGAACAGCGTGAGCGTGTTGATCGAGAACCCGAACGCCTTGACGAAGATGAAGGTGCCGACCAGCGAAACCGGAATGGTGATCGCGGGAATCAAGGTCGCGCGCCAGCCATGCAAGAAGATGAAGATGGTCACGATGACCAGGAAAATGGCCTCGCCCAGGGTCACGAGCACTTCGTGGATCGAGCCGCTCACGGCGCGGGTCACGTCGAAGGCCGTTTCGTATTCGAGGCCCGGCGGAAACTGCTTCGCCAACCGCTCGAACTCCTTGTTCACGCGATCGCGCACGTCGAGGGCGTTGGCACCCGGAAGCTGAACGACCGCGAGACCGACCGCCGGACGGCCATTCCATCGCCCGATCGAGCTGTAAGACTCGGCGCCCAGCTCCACGCGACCCACGTCGCGCAAGCGCACCAACGTGCCGTCCGGCAGCGACTTCACCACCACGTCGTCGAATTCCTTGGCCTCGGACAGCCGACCCATGGCGCGCACGGAAAATTGATACGAGAGCTTGTCGGGCGCCGGGGGCAGCCCCACCGCGCCGGCGGCCACTTGTGCATTCTGCTCCCGCAAGGCATCGACGACCTGTTGCGGGCTGATGCTTCGCGCGGCGAGCTTCGTGGGGTCGAGCCACACGCGCATCGAAAACCGGCGCTCCCCGAAGATCTGCACGTCGGCCACGCCGGGGACGCGTTTGATGACGTTCTTCAGATAGACGTCGGCGTAATTGCTCAGGAACTCTTCGCTGTAGCGATTGTCCTTGCTGGTGATGGCCATCGCCTCGACGAAGGCGCCGCTGGTCTTCGAGATCTGCACGCCGAGCGTCCGCACGTCTGCGGGCAGGCGGCCGAGCGCCGTGTTGACTCGGTTTTGCACGTCGACCGCGGCGAGATCGACGTTGCGCGTCGACTCGAAGGTCACGCTGATGCTGCTCGAGCCGTCGTTCGAAGACTGGGACGTCATGTACTGCATCCCGGGAACGCCGTTGATCTCCTGCTCGAGCGGGATGGTGACCGAGGCCTCGACCTCGCTGGCGCTCGCACCGACGTAGTTCGCGTAGACGTCCACGCGCGGCAGCTCGATGGTCGGATATTGGGAGACGGGGAGGCCCGGAATGGAGACCGCCCCGGCGAGCACCACGATCATGGCGCACACGCTGGCGAAGACGACCCGCTTGATGAAAAAATCGACCATCGGGGCTCCTCAGTTTTGCTTCGTCGACGCCGTGGAATCGGCTTCTTTTGGCTCGACCGGCGTGCCGTCGTGCAGCTTCTGCAAATTGCTGGTCACCAGCTTGTCGCCGGGTTGCAGGCCCTTGGTGACCGGGTAGTGGTTGTCGTCGAGCTCACCCACCTCGATCGGGCGCATGTTGGCCACCGGACCGTCTTTGCCGTTGGTGGCGACATAGACGAAGTATTGGCCGACTTGACGCGTGACCGCCGCAACGGGCACGCGGACGCCCCGGTGCGAATCGAACACCACGCGCGCGCGCACGACTTGCGCCGCGCGCAGCACACCCGCCTCATTGGGAATCACCGCTTTGATCAACACCGACTGCGTCTCCGGATTGGTCTCCGGCGCGACGAAGCTCACCTGTGGTTCCTCGACCCACTTCCCCGACACGCCGAGCACCTGCACTTGGGAGGTGGGGTGGAGCTGCGCAAGTTTCTCGACGGGCAAATGGATGTACGCCTCGAGATTCCGGTTGTCGGCGATGCTGGTCAGCTTCGTGTTCGCCGAGACCATGTCGCCGAGCTTGACCGGGATGTCTCCGACGGTGCCGCCGAACGGCGCCACGATGCGGAAGTAGTCGAGCTGCGTGCTCTGCGCGACGATGCTCGCCTTCTGGGCCTGGAGATCCTGCTCGGCGACCTCGCGCGCGCTCTTCACTTGATCGAAGTTGGCGCGGCTGACCAAGCCTTCGCGGAAAAGCCCGACGGCGCGCTCCTCGTTGCGCTTGGCCAACTCCAAGTTGGCCTCACGCTGTTGCCTCGCCGCCACTTGATTCGCGAGGTTGGCCGCCTCGCGCCGCGGATCAATCTGAAGAAGCGGCGTGCCGGCCTTCACCTCGTCGCCCGGCTTGACCAAAATCTGCACCACCACGCCAGTCACCTGCGGATACACCGCCACGTGATGGCGCGAGACGAGCTGCGCCAAGTACTCTGCCCCGTCTGCCAGAGGCTCTTCTTGGAGGGTTTGCACCTCCACGGGCAACTTCGGCTCCGCGCCACCCGCCGCGCCGCCGCCCTGCGCGGCTTGCGACTTCGTGCAGCCCACCAACGCGCCCAACGTCACCGCCGACGCCGCTACAAATGTCGCCAAGTTTCGCATGCCGTTGCTCTTCGGACCCAGCTCTTCATAAATTTCAACAAACGAAGGGCCGCGGAGCTTGGGGCCGAGATCGACCGACCGCAAGGCCAGATCTCGTGCATTCCTATGAATGGTTTAAGACGCCGATGGCGCGCCAAAAATCTCGTTGGCGCGCGCGGCGAACGCGTGGGTCACGTCGTAGGCCGAGGGGTCGATGGCTTCGATGCGTACCAATCGGAGAATGCGGCAGGCGGGCGCCATCGCGGGATCGGCGAGGGTTTCCGACAATGCCGTAAACAGTGCCGATGCCGTCTCGTCACCGTTTTCACGGGCCGTGATGAAGGGAAGCGAGGGCGCTGCGCGGGTGGCGTGGAGAATGCGCGTGGCACCGGTCCACGCGGGGTGCATGCGCGAGAAGTGCGCATGGGAGACGCAGTCGATGGCCGCGACGTCGGCTTCACCCTTCGCAACGGCCGCGAGGCTCTGCAAGTGGCTGCCGCTGAAGGTCACCGCCGCGAAAAATGGAAACCTGGCGCCGGTCGATGCGAGCGCATCGCCGAACAGATTCCGCCCCGTGTTCGAATCGGGCTCATTGATCACCGCGCGCGCTCCCGCGAGCTCCTCGAGCGCGCGCACGCGAGCATCGGCGCGAACGACGATGAAGCTCCGATGGTGCGTCCCCTCGCATCCCGGGGCATCGTAGACGGGAACCGCCACGACGCGCATCGAGCGCGCGAGACCGCTGGCAAACGGATAACCGCAGGTCTGCCCGAACAAGAGCCGCGCGTCTTCGGCGATCTCGGTGCGCCGTTCGAGGTGCTCGGGCACGTCCGTCATCCCGCGCGCGCGCAATCGCTCCGCAACGGCGGCCCAGAGCGCATCGTTGGCGGGCGAGAGATCGCCTCCATCGTACATCGCAAGCTGGGCAAACGAGGAGCTACGACTGCTACTACTACGAGAGGATCGACTTGGTCGCATGGGCGCGCACGATGGCAAGATAGCCCTTCGAGTACACAACGTGCGAGCGATCGCGGAGGATCTGGACGCGCTCGCGTTGCCAGAGTTCGGGCAGGTCGAACCAGGGGACGTGAGGAGCCCGATGGTGCATGACGTGGAAGTTGTTGTTCAAAAAGAGGAGGCGAAAGAGCCACCCGGCCTCGACCACAGTGGTGCGCCGCTCGCGCTCGACGTCGGCGCGGTGCTCCGCCAAAGAGCGCAGCAAGGTGAGCGCCGTTCCCGGATACACGAAGGCCGCCAGGTATTTCCACAACGGCATCGCCGCCACCCCGAGGACCCAAACGAGAACGAGCGAAACTGCCACCGCGTGCAGCGCCCACACCCGGCGCCTGCCCGGTGCACCGCGGACCACCGCCGCGAGCTCCTGCTTCGCAAAACGCGCCACGACCACCAAAGGTCCCGCGGCAAGTCGCCCGAGCGCCGTCGTCTGCGCACGGAAGAACGCCCGCTCGAACCGCCCCATGCGCTCCCATGCTTCGCGCGTGCAGAACATCGACTCGGGATCGCGCTCGGGGCAGGTCAGGTGCGCCGTGGCGTGGTGGCGGCGATGGGTATCGCGATAAATGTCGTACGGAAGCCAGAGTGCGAGCGCCGGCGTTCCCAGCGTGCGGCCGATCCACGAACGCTTCGAAGGGTGGCCGTGGATGGTCTCGTGCTGCAGCGATCCATGCCAGGCAATCCAAAAGCCGCCGAGGATGGCCAGCACCGGAAAGGGCACCCACCGGTGCGCGTAGGTCAGCGCGAGCCACCCTGCATAGATCGTGAACGCAACGAGCCAAGTCGGACCGTGCAGACGCCTCCACATGGAACGTCCCGTTTCATGGACATATGTCTATTATATTGAATATTCCAACGGACGCAAGCGTTTCTGCGGTGAAATGTGCCGATCCATACGCTGAAATTTCGTGCACGAAACATTTGATGCCGCGGGCGAAGAGCGGCAATCTTTCGACGTGAGCTCTCAATCGGTCCGGGAACGGGTGACTTCGAGGGATGGGGCGTCGTCGGAGCTGCGGCTGTTCCGCGCAACCGAAGAGAGCGCGCCGGTGGCGTTCGTGATCCCTGCGATGGGAACCGCCGCTGGATATTACGACAAGCTGGGGGTGGCGCTCGCGAAACGGGGCGTGCACGCGGCGCTCTTCGAATTGCGCGGACTCGGGACGAGCAGCTTGCGGGCGTCGCGCGAAACGGATTTCGGATATGGCACCATCATCGAGCAGGACATTCCGGCGGCCATCGACCGCGTGCGCGCGCACCTCCCGCACGCGCCGTTGTTCTTGCTGGGGCACTCGTTGGGAGGGCACCTCGCATTTCTGGCGCTCGCGCGCGGCCAGATCGGAGCGGCGCGCGGCGTGGCCCTCGTGGCGAGCGGATTGCCGTTTTACGAGGCATGGTCGGGCGTGCGCAACCTGGGGATTCGCGTCTTCGCGCGCTTCATGGCCACGACCGCGGGCGTGCTCGGGCACTATCCGGGGGAGCGCTTTGGTTTCGCTGGACGCGAGGCCCGGACGATCGTCTCCGAGTGGGCCCACGCGGTGCGCACGGGCGAATTTTCCCTTCCAACGTGGACCGGCGACGCGCCGCCGGACGAGGCCCTCGCGGGCGTCGATTGTCCCGTGCTCGCGGTCAGCCTGGCACGCGATAAGCTAGCGCCGCGCCGCTCGACCGAGCTGCTTTTGGCGAAGGTTCCACGCTGCCGCGTCACGCGCATTCGTTACGAGCCCGCGGCGGACCTGCCCGAGGCCGCAGGAAATCACAATCGATGGCCACGCTATCCCGATGCGATCGCAGCCAAAGTCGCCGAGTGGATGCTCACGCTTTCGCACCCGGAGCGAGAGACGGCGCAAGGTCCGCGGTCGCCGGAAAGCGACGCGCGGCACTCGCCATCGTGATCATCGCCACGGCGATCACGATGCGCACCGCGGACGCGATGGTCCTCCCGGTGATGGGTTCACCGCCCACGAGCCACCCGAGAAAGATATAACCTTTGTATCCGTTGTCACGGGTTAGCGTCTAGAGAAGAAATTCTAACCCGTCAACCGCCTTTGACTGGATAGCAGCAAAATGCGGGTTAGATTGGGCACGTGGAGCGCTACGTTTTCGATCTGTTGGGCGGCTCGGTCTGCCTCGATTTCATCAACACCGTGAGCTGGCGGGAATCGGAGACCGCGGCGGTGGAGCGCCTTCCGAGCTACTCGGACGTGCTCACGTGGGCCGTTGCCGCGGGGATTTTGGATCGGCAGCAAGCGCGGCGCCTGCGCGCGCGTGTCGCGGGGCATCCCAGAGAAGCCGAGACGGCACACCAAGATGGTCTGCGCTTTCGCGACGCGCTCTACCGGGTGATCGTCGCGCAGCTCGAGGGCGCGGTCCCCGATGGCGCCGACATGGCGCAGATGAATTCACTCATCGTCGAGGCGGCGGCGCCCAGGCGGCTGATCGCCTCGTCGGAGGGATTCACTTGGCGCTGCGACGAGCCGAATCTGCGTTCGCCGCTCTGGTGCGTGGCGCTTTCGGCTGCCGACCTCCTGCCATCGGGTGACTTCGTGCGCGTGCGAAGGTGCGGCTTGAAAGAGTGCGGATGGCTCTTTCTCGACACCAGCAAGAACAAGACGCGCCGTTGGTGCCGCATGGACGTTTGCGGCAACCGCTACAAAGCGCAGCGATTTTACGAGCGAAAAAAGGCGCAGCGAGAGATGGCAGGCTAGAGCACCGAACATGTTGACTCCCGTCGGCTTCCTGCGGATTTCCGTCGCATCGCTGCGTTGCTCCTCCTCAAATTACGCCAGTAGTTTTCGTCGTCGCGCCTTGCGATGCTAGGAACTCCTTGGAATCCTCGGTCCGTCAACATGTTCGGTGCTCTAGCCTCCACCGGGGCGCGAAGAGGTCGAGGGCTTGCGGAACAATCCATCGTCGGCGAGGTCGCGGACGCGGTCTTGGAGGAGGGCTCGGAGCGCGTCGTCGTAGGTCGCAAAGACGTTCGCGTGGGCGCCCTGGAGGACTGCGGTCGTGTACACGCTGGTTCGCGTGGGAAGATCGCCACCGAATCGGTAGGTCCGCCGGCAGAATCGCTCGATGATGATCGCGCGGTTCTCGCCGTATGCAGTGCCGGCAGAAGGTTTTACGAAAAGACCTCGCAGGTCGATGATGACGTCGACGGGGATGCGGTCAATCTGGCGAAATTGCGCGGATACTTCGCGCCGCCAGCGGAAGCCATCGCGCGCGTCCTGCAAAACGACATCGACGTAAGACGTCAAGACGAAATCGTGCTCTTGCACGTAACGAAGTGTAACCGTCCACGCCATCGTTCTTTATTTCCTCAACGGTGCACCACGACGAAAAAAACGTGGCAGACCTCTCGGCGAAAATCTCGTGGGTCCCTTCAGTCTGCCACGACATTGAGCTACAAGGGGGAGATACGTATGATGGCGTTCCAGAGAGCCCGGATCGTTTCGATTCTGGATGAGCGGCGTGAGCAATATGTTCGATTCATCGAGCGGCTCATTGCCAAGGCCCCTCCCCACGAAGTGCGCGACCATACGCCCGATGCCGGACGCCAGATGAGCGATGGTCACGTCACCGTCGTCGTCGAGGCGCTCGAAGAACGCGGCGACGAGATGCGAACGACGTACATGGAGACGCTCATTCCGAGCGTCGTGGCGGCCGGCGTTTCGCTGCGCGGGGTCGTCGGGGGCTCCGTCGAGTTCAGCCAACTCATCGCGGCCGACGTGGTGAGCCGTCTACCCGAAGAAGATCGAACGGCAGCCACCGAATGGTTTGCCGACTTTTATGCCGGTTTCGTCACCCAGGTGGCCGACATCGCAACGAGAGCACGGAAGGAATAATGCTCGACGCCAGTACCGGAAATAGTCTCTTCGAATCGGTGGTCCAAACCAGCGGGCTCGCCTCCGTATTTGCCTCGGCCGTGATCGCACGCGCGCTCGGGCGCGTCGGCATCAACGTCAAAACGCTCACCCGGCAGGATCTCGCGCGCGCCATCCCCGCGCTGGAGCAAGCGCTCCTCATCTATCTGCCGCAACCGGAAGTGCGTACGCGCCTCGCAGCCATCGAGCGGCTGGCCGGCGTCGAACGCGGACGGTGAGCGATATCTAAGTAACGCACATCTTGGGCCGAGGGAGTAAGCTGCGCGCCCAGCATGCTCACGCGCATCGGGTTGGCTCCTCTCGCACTGTTCACATCGATCTCGTGTTCGCTCGCGGCCGCTGGCTGCCGCGCGTCTCCGTCGCCCCAAGCTCCCACCACATCGTCCACCACCGCGACGCAGACTTCGGCGCGGCCCGAAGAAGTGCACTTGGCGAATCTGCGCCAATTGACCTTCTCCGGTGAAAACGCCGAGGCCTACTGGTCCTGGGACGGCCAGCAGCTCATTTTGCAATCGCGCAGCGGTGACCAGGATTGCGACCGCATCTACCGCATGCCCGCGCATTCCAGCGCGACTTCGCCCGCATTCACGCCCGTGTCCAGCGGCAAGGGCGCGACCACTTGCTCGTACTTCATGCCCGGTGATCGCGAGGTCATCTATGCCTCGACCCACCTCGGCGGCGACCGCTGCCCGCCCAAGCCGGATCGCAGCCAGGGGTACGTGTGGGC
>Ga0137416_10001250_pt1 | contig 12850 bp, 13 predicted proteins | sample CZODoug3_1_1_16f_FD_108282 | JGI IMG/M metagenome (GOLD analysis project Ga0137416, IMG submission 108282) | Vadose zone soil fungal communities from Angelo Coast Range Reserve, California, USA - CZODoug3_1_1_16fungal (Illumina Assembly) | ecosystem: Environmental > Terrestrial > Soil > Vadose...
ACTTTAGTGAAAAATTTAAGTGTCAGTTACCAATGTAATGCTGACTAAAATTTTGAGTTTTGTCGGATCTTAAATGTTGGTTTCCACTTATTGTAGTCCTTCCCATTTTGGCAGCCTGTTGTACTTGCAATTTATATTTATGTTTCAAGCAGAACAATATTTTGAATATTGGCAAATTGGTAAGCCGTTTAAACTGACCTTTAAGTCACCCTTAAATATTGCCCCAACTGGAGTGCTACTGCCCCCAGGTATCCCCATGCCACAAACCATACTCTTCCAGGGTAGGGAGATGCACAAATCCCATTGGTTGAGAATTAAAATAAATTGGGAGGAAAGAATTTTGCACCGGGATCTTGGAACTTTTTTGGCTATGCGTCACTTTCTAAGCCATCTATTCAGGTAATTCCTGTCCATGAATATGCAATATATCCATCACTAGTTCACATTTTGTCCATTGTCTATGTGAACAGATGTTGTACAAAATGGGCAGACAGGTCACATCTAGATAAAGGTTGTGCACGTTGGTCTCAAGCAGTGTGTGGTCAAGACCTTTGTCAGGATTTATGGACCAATGTTACATGTGAAGGTGACAAAACATCAACTTTGGAGAACAGTGCGGATATGCACATTTCCGAGGAGCTCTGTCTGTGCAATCCTTTTACAAGATCTTTGGACGAGTGATAGACGGCTTATGTTTGATGGTGATGCCACATGGCCCGCAATTATCCCAACTATTTCAAGCGGCAGACAAACTGATGCTGTCTACAGAGTATTGAAAATTGTAAGTGGATAATTAAGCCTGGAAAGACTTGCCTGTAGCTCTATCTGATGCTGTGTTCAAGCTGTGCTTTGAGAGCTTTCGCAATCACACGGACATCCAAGTCGATGCTGTCTGACACAGCTCGATTCATCCCTCCGCCCAGTCATTACAAAGTTCCAAAATGGGAGTATAAAGTCCGTTGACCCAACGATACGGAACGGCCTTTTGCAAATAAGGGTGGCAAGGCGATATCGAGGTTCAAATCCTAATGTGGCTAGACCTTCTGTTTTTTCTAACTCCGCTTAAAACGACCTATCAAACACAGCACCTTGGTTTCGATATCCACAACTTTCAACCATCATGCCTTCAGACCAGCAGAAGATGTATGACCATGCCAGCAATCTGGTCAAGCTACTATCATCAGAGATATCTGAGGAAGATGCCATTTCACAGATAGGAGAGATCGTGGTAGGTGGATTATCTCTAGAGTGTTCCACCATTATCTAAAAATATATAGCGAGACGCAGTTGCGAGAGTACAAATTCGGAGGGCCGTGACTAACAGTATTCCAATACACGTCCCCGCTATTATACTCAGCGCAGCGGCAGAATTTGATCTAGCGTACGGTGCAGGCGGCGACTCGATGCCCAAACTTTCCCGAATTTGTGAAAATGACGAACGGGCCAGTTCGCGCTCTTTGTACCAAGTACCTATTTACACCCGACATCCTAGTATGTGTAGTGGTATACTACCAGCACATTCGTAGATTGTTACACTAAGCGCAACATTTTTTTTTTGCAGCTACACCCATGCTTGTCGTCGAGCAGGCCCTGCCCTATCTTCCGATTACTTGCGATCAATGCCAAAATCGGCAGCAGGTCTGCAAGATGACATCGATTCTGTCCTGCGATGCCTGTTGCAGCGACCAAGTACCGTGCACAATTGCAACTCAACCTTTGGCGTAAGGACTTTATATTATTGTGTGAGTGGTACTAATAGCTATGATGTACAGTTTTGATGCGCTCTTTCGTCAGCTGAGTGGCATGGCGGCTCAAATCCAACAATTCGCTGCCACTTCTAAAGGCATTGATACACATTATCCGCCAGCTATCGGGAAGCGAATCAAGGTAGAAGAGGGGGGCTTTATTCATAATACGGCTTGATGGGGAGTGTTTGTTGGTTGGACATTGTAACAACATCGCAAACCTGCTCTGCTATACTTGTAATATATGTTGGTCTTGATTATCCATAGCCGTACCTCAGGGTTTTCGGGGTTTAGTGGGGGCGCGCAATTGCTTCGTCATTTCCTCGTTTCATTTCGTTTCGTTGGTCGGTATCTTTCTGATTCTGTAACCTCTCGTGAGCAAACCTGATCACCTCGACCCAAAATACATTTTTTCCCGCCCTTTCTGGTGAATTCCACAAAAATTACATCTGACCCAAGGATCAAACACGGTAATGAAATTCCGGTAAACCCGTCTGATTGTCCAGACACAGAAATTATCGGTCGACTTTTTGATGACAGATGCCAACATTATCGATCGGTTTTTCAACTTCTTCAACAGATTTCCGCGGTAACTTTAATCAGCGGGTCCTTTAGTTATTGGAAGGTTAGATTTCAGAACTACCTCTCATTAGATCTGCCTCATGAGGCCCGCCAGTATTCCTTAGCTGAATGATGACAGATGATAACCAATTGATTTTTCAACGTCTCCGATAGATTTCCCCGGTAACCTTGATCAGCCGGCCCTTCGGTTATTGGAATGTCAGATATCAGAACTACATTGTTTAGATCTGCCTCATTAGGTCCGCCCCAATAGACAGTATTCCCTTGAAAAATGACGAAGTGCCATAAAATACTTTTGAGCGAACAAAGGGCTGCAATGCAGGGGATTTTTGCATGCCTGATGTGACGCTTAGATAGCATTTGGGCGGTTGCGATTCAAGTATTGGTGACGAAACTAACAGCCAGAGATCACGGGATATTCAAGCAACGAGCAAAAGATGTGCGGATTACTGAGTACAGTGCGGTCGTACTACTGTAATCACGTAGCAAATACTAACCAGATCCTCCAGCCAAATACCCAACGCCACGCCTACTACACATGTACCTCGCGTGTACAGCCACCGGCATTCGGGCGAGCTCGCACCGAATCCAACTTCCGTCAATTGGTCAGTTATATCAACAAATTGTAGCTAGGGTCACAGTCTAGCTTCGACCAAAGTGACTGCTCCAGCATTCTATCGCGCCAGTCCTCTTCCCTCACGTCGTCCAAATAAGATATAATGGTCTCCAGATTCTCATCATCCTCCATGGCAAGGCATATCCAACATCCGTCGACGCAGATATGCTCTCGAAAGTTGGAAACAGCTGAACGCATTGGCATTGTGGGTGGAGATAGCGTCCACATCCTCGTATCTTCCTTGCGGCTGAAGGAGTATCGATGGCGAGTCGACTCCGCATCGTGGATGTTATGGAACCTGCCATACTGGATTCGAAGCTGCCAAGACAGCTGGATACTATCAATGCCAGACCACACCTCAAAAGTCTCTAGCGATGAATTCGCCAACCACTGGTGTACCATCTTCTCTGCTCCCTGGGATGCTTCGGACTTAGACATCTCCGACGACCTATGCCACCATATGTCTTCACAGACAAAGGCCACGGTCTGAATGTGTTTCCACGCAGCAAACCAATCACTCCACTGGACGTTAACATCGGGCTGACGTGCGAATAATAAAGCGTCCGGATCTCCCGCTGGAATCTGGAACGTGATCGTGAGTACAACCTAACTTTCACTGCATGGCAATATCAGCTCACTTGTATGCACAGACAATGTAAACTCGGTGGCGCATGCTCAGGCAGTAATTTTCCAAGCTCTGCTTGCCAAATACGATTTTGCCAGCGCCTCATAATGATGTATATTGAGCGAAGGTTGCCTAGAAGAGGCAGAATTGTTATGAGGTTCGCGTAAAATCGCTCCTGTGGGTAGTTCTCCGGGATATCGACGCAGATGTGACGAACAAAGCGTTCCAGAGGTATGCGATCGGTCCCTGGGTTCCGGCGAGGATGTCCAGGCCCAATGTTCCGTACGAAGGCCTCAACGAAGAGCTGGACACGAAGGGGGCACTTCAAAATGACTGTGCCAAAAAGCTCTTTCTGCGCTAGGCGGCACCACGATCGTTGAACAAGGGCCACATTGGCGAGGTCGCGTCCAACACCAAGCCATCCAAAAATCTGGGCAACAACGTCCAGTGGAATATCAATCGTGGGTGTCTAAGCACTGTGAGCCTCGTACATCCCTTTATGACGAGAAATGCATGCTAACCTTCCACTTGGTGTTGAAATGCGGATACTCAGACACATTTGAGTGTATTGCAACGAGGTCCCCATGGTATCTATTGGCCCATGACCAGTAAGGAGCGCCAGCGGAATACATACATGGTGACAGGAGAGCTGGTAAAAACCCTTGTTCTTTGATGTGTGCGATGATACGAGGAGCAAGACATAGTTTCGTGCATTCTAACCCGGCGCAAGTGATATCATCAGACATGGCGAGTAGGACAGTACAGGCTTCGTTGGTCCTTGTATTAAAGATGCCCCTCAATAAGAACGCCAGATGAGATCTTCTAATATTTACCCTGAAATTTTCGGAAGCGGTGCACAATCCGCTCGATTTCTTCGCATTTGCAATGAATCTCGCCAGGAGCCGGGCAATCGGTAAGGACGCCGCCAGATGAGATCTTTGAATGTTAGCTGAGAATTGAATCTTTTCAAGATCCCGGAAGTGGTGACACACCACTTGATTTCTTTGCATGTGTCATAAATCTCATAACGAGTTGAGCGATCAATAAAGACGCTGACATCTTCGAATCTTTGGCTGACGGATCCATTTCTGAAACTGGTGATGACAGATAACGAGAACATTTTAGAGCGGGTGTGTGTACATACTGCTAAGAAGATAGGTTGCACGATGAGCTAGATGATGAGCGAGACCTTGTGGAGGGCTGCAAGCCAAGTCTTGGCACAGCTTTAGCAGTGCCAAACTGCAAAACTGCCTGCTGGGCCAGCCGGTTCCACATACTCTCAAGCTTGAGTGCATAGCAGACGTGCCCTTTGCTATAGCGAAATTCAGATTTTGTGGTTGTCTCAGAGTCTTGCGACTGGCTGGAGTTAGCATTACGTGAAGCAATAACAGCGCATGACTCGGCAGCGAAAGCCTTCCAGCGAGTTGCTCGATGGCGAAAGAAGAGCTCCGTCCACTGCATTTCTGATGCCAGTAAGATTTGCTCTTCTTGCCAACGATCCCGTCTAGACTTAGCTTTCAACCAATGTACGCGGTAGACTGATATGCGACCATAAGCCGAGTCAACCCCGGCAATTGATTTAAATAACTCACACTCGGTCATACCATGGGCTGTTTGTCCATCAGCTTGGACATCTATTGACCAAAACCAAGCCAATGACGAATCCCTCTGACCCCGTAACGATGGATCAATACGGGCAGTCGTCACGCTGAGCTGTGTTCTAGTTAACGGCTGAAATCTTGCCATCTCTGAGGCGTCTGCTCCTAGCTTTTTGAAGGCGATACGTGCACGGCAGTACACTCGGGCGTGATGTCGAACGCTCCCATCCACCTGCAGAATCTCATCCCAGGATCTCGTCCTCTTGCTTTTGCTTCTCGAACTCCTCAGACCCTCCCGAAAAACAACCGCCTTGCGGCTAATTGCTAATCTAAGACCGTGTAATGAGTCGTTCATTTGCCCAACTCGAAGAGCCTTTTCCTGCTGAGCAAAGGATTTATATCCAAGAGCGACGCATTTATCTAGTCCAATATTTGAAGGAAGCAATAAAAGAGCTTTCTCGGGGCCTTCGCGACCAAAGGGATGATGTGGGAGAAATTCTTCTTCTTCTTCGGAATCTGTGGGAAGAATGTTAAGGGGTTCGCCCGCCTGTCCCTCTAGCCAAAGATCCTCGTCATCGACTGGCCACAGCTGTGCAGCGCTAACGTGGAAGTCGTCGATTCTAGATTGTAAACGTTGTTGGCGCTCTACTAGGTCAAGCCGCTCTTTAACAGAGGCATTCCGGCCAAGTCTACGTGATATAGTTGCGAGAAATACTCTGAAATTGGCCATAAGTGCGCACATCTGTTGTGAGACTTCGCATCGCTTACTGTGAGTCCTCAATTTTCAGGCCTTGACCAATGATTGTTGCACCCCCTTTGGCACCGGAACTGGTGCTTTTGTCGTTCATGAGTTGAAGGTGCATTTCGTCTTTCGATGGACCTTGGGTACAATTAGTTGCCGCAATCAGACAGGCTCTAATGGCACAAACCTTTGTGGATCTTCATGTCATATATATCCATCGACTCCGGGTGCAAATTCCTGGCCATCAAAGCAGCAGCTTCTTGCTCCTTCCAGACTCGAACAAGGTCCTGATCAGCAGTGCTACTCAGCGCATCAAATGCCAATTCGCTGCTTTTTGCTGATTTTCCAGCCTTTAGAAATTTCTCACAAAGGCGGTTACCTGAGACTAGTTAAAAAATAACACGTCCCAGAAAGGTTCCATGACTCACTAAGACTAACCAGCTTCTTCCAATTTGAGTCATTCATATGATCGTCAAGCGTCTCACGGCGGTGGGCGGTGGATTGGCTACGAGCGCTGTCGGAGATCTTGTTGAGAGCGGCCCAAAGCGTCTCGAGAACTTCGCCATTGACCATGCCTGCCCCTGGAATAAACGTCGGTGCATACCGTGCATAGCAGTGATCCACGTGGCCGTGAACATGAAATAAGCCAATCGCCCGGAGAATTTCTACTGCTTGGGGAAACTTCAGATACGGATTGCCTTTGAAACGTTTTTCAACGTTCCTCCAAAACTGGCACATGAGATCATATGAGAGCAACACCTGCTGTATGCCCTCCATATTGTACTTGAGAGCCTCGCTAAGACAAAAGTCTATGTTCATCTGCCTTCTCGGCACGCATTAGGCTATACAAAAGTTTCCTGGAAATGATACGCACCGCTCTCCTTTATGAAAATCCACAACCGAGTGAGGAATAAAACAGCCGTGTCGAGGACATGCCGCAGCACCAATTCCAGTATGTAGTAGATGCTGTTTGAGCATGTTGGCTCTGTGGATGGCTGTATAATCATTACACGTTCTTTGCTAAAATAATAATATTTCGTTATGCCCGATATTTAAACTAGAGATAAGACACACCTCTCGAATTTCCCGTGCCACTTTGAGATGATCGTGGTACGGCTTGCGAGTTGTGAAAAACGCCTCGCCATCTGTCAGATGGACGTCATCGTCAGGATTCTTCATTTTTAGTTGCTCTGCCGTAAAATTTCCATCGAACATGAAGCCACGCATGTACTTCCATCTTATATGGGTCAATTGCGAATTAAAAGGGATAAATATATCAGCTTACTGCATCGGGTCTTTGCTCCACTCGGCAGGTAGGTTTATACCGGGCTGAGGGCAAGCTGCACAGAATATTGCCAAGCTTCCTGGGCCTGGCTTTCTGACGTCACTGTGGCCAAAACCATTCCACTTGCGATATTTGATATTTCTCCATAGCCGAGAGGTTCTCAGAAGCTCCCGGTATCGGTCCTGTAGATCAATGTCAGCACTTTTCGGGCATAAACTGCGGAACGCTTACAGGTACTGACTTCGGGAACTCGTTGGATGTGAGACGAACAATTTTGTGCCAATAGTTTAGCGCTGCTGTTTTGCATTCCAGATTATCCATCCGAAAATCGTTGAGGACGCGGAATGTAAAGACAGTTTTGATATTTTGTAGACTTGCAGGAAACAGCCCCATCTGCAAATAGTGTATATATCTTTCATTGTCCTTGGGAGCATTGGGGCAAGTGCAGGGTATGATCCTGATTCGATGAACGCCCGATTTATCAACAACCACGTGGTAGTTGCGTCCCTTGAGCTTGGGAAGGCCATTTCCAAAGACATTACCATTATCGTTGGAAGGTCGTGGGGAATTGTCCGAATCAGAGCCGTCCTCGCCATCAGCATGAGATCCGACGTTATCAGGGCAGGGCAAGCCATGGTGACCCAAATGAATTACTACATTTGCCTGGCAGAGCCAAGCAGGCTCAAAGAATGTACCTGTCCAGTGTTCAACACGATGGTATGGCAGTGAGCGATGATGAACCCGAACACATTCACTGCAGAAGTGGTCACATCCGACGCAGTCAGAACATCTCCACGCAGTTTGCCGAGTTTTGCACGAGAGGCAGATGCCCTCATTTACAGGCGCCTCCATCTGCAGCGTTATCCCCAATATCTTGTCGGTAATTGGTAAAAACTCTCTAAGGTAATCATTCTGCGACTGTGCTCCCAGCTTCAGATCAACTGCCATTTTGCATCGTACTCGGTTATTGAACTCACTTTTCCTTTGTATTGAAGCAAGGGCTCATCGAACTCATCTTGCCAAACACTTTCTACCTCCACAGGATTCGAACGCTTTGGAGGAGCGCGAGATGGTGAGAGATTTTCCTTTATGGTGGATTGCTTGAACCGAATTCCTCTCGTCGTTGGTTTCTCCCTAAATTCAACCCTTTTTACACGAGGATGAATTTTATGCAGCACACTACCAGACATAGTTGGTGTGACTCAGAAGAAACAGGTACAAGTGCGCCTCCGAGTTCTTGCTAGCAAATCTGATTTATCTGACTCATTCCATTTTTCGGTGCCAAAACTATTGTGATCGGTATCTATGGTGTACTCTCTACTGGCGCATTATCTACCAATGCATTATCTATCATGCACTGCAATCTGGCGCAAGCACGGTTAATGATCCCAGTCATATGGTAAGTTTGAACATATAGCGCCCGCCACTGTTCAACGTCTTCTGGCAGATCTCCTTCCATTACCCGAGCAACATAATTCAATGCCGATTCGCCAGCAGCTACTTTGTGTCTTGCAGCGATGAGACACTGGACAGCTGATGGACTGTGCTTCACAACGAACCACTCCCTGGTAAATGCCTCCGGCCAATCGGCGACCGGGGACCTGTATTTCACCTCAGCATACATCATCCAGCGCTGAAGCAACACAACCCGCTCGCTTGCACTAAGCGATTCCCATTTCTGTGGAGCTATCTTCTTGGAATCTCCGATAATCGGTGGCAAAGTCATCGAAGTGACCATCTGGTGGGCCGCTTTATCAGAAGATCGGTCCGGACTGGAGCGGAAATCTGCAATGTCGACCGATTTTCTGGTGAAGAATGCAGTGCCGGTTCGAGCGCTCGACTGATTGGGATGATTCGAGGGACCGATTTGGCCCGAACTTGATTGATGACGACTCTCGATTTTCTGGCTAACCTCGTCTATAGGATGTGGGTGCTCGTTCGATGTGGCAGAATATGATTCGTTGTCAGTGTTCTGATGAAATATGTTCTCTTCATCAGGGGTCTGTGTTTCTCTCGTCCATTGCTGAGTTCTGCTCAAATGAATCAGCCAGAACATCAAGGGGTGGCGGGATGAATTATAAGCCCAACCTACGCCATTTGTCTCGAGCTCGTTGTCTTTCCTTCTGTACATTCCTGGCCATAAACGATGAGAGGGTGGCTAATTCACACGTATGATCCACCCACCTCCAGTAACGATTGCGTTCAAGAGCAGCTCTTCTCTCCTTTCTCTCCTCTTTGTTACTAGAATGCTTGAGATTGGGTTGGCCACCGGGTATCGAGGTTGTGGGGCGAATCCTGCTTGAATTGTGACTACTACAGGAGCTATTGTGAGAGCCCTGTTGCTGTGGGATATTGCCGTCCATGGTGCAAAGGACTGCTGAACTGAGATGAGCGTAGAAGGAAGGCCGAATGGTATTTATTCGGCAACAATATGCGCCTAGGAGTCCAGGAAGTCCAGAAAAGGGGTCCAGGAAGTCCAGGAAGTTCCCGCACACTTCGCCCCTAGATCTTCTTATTTTTTATAATTGTATATTGGCTAAATAGAGCTCCATTCATTAAACAGGGGTCATGGAGGGTCCCAATGCAAAGGAGAATGTAATTATGCTACAGAGATGTGCACAACCATTTGTATTTCTGACCGTAAATCTTCGGCCATGGATAGCTTTATCTGGCTGAGATTTCTGTTAAACTTGGTACATTATTCCATTTTTTTCGGCACTCATTCTCACAAGAGTCCTTTTGATTGAGCCTTCAATCTTAAGATATTTTATCTTGCTTCAATATTAGATCGATTGCCATGAAGGGTGGTCGGCTAAAACCAGATTTTCGTAAGGTACATGTTGACAGGCCTATTTTAATTCTTTTGGGGATGAGACATAGCAAAAAAAATCCACATTTTTCCATCCACGGCTTGGGGAGATACCTATGCACCATTTCACGGTCACACCAAGCTAGCTATGTACTTCGAGGCAAATAGAGCAAACAGGGCCATATAAGTGTTTATATTATTATCTACTCCTAGCCATCTTCGTTTCACTCCATTTCAACAATCCGCTCGTTGCAAGATGAAAAGAACACTTACATTCTTGACCATCTGGGCTTCAAACGAGGCAATGCAATCGAGTTCTTGGCATAGCCGTTCACTCAGAATGAGCATTTCCATGTTGTGGCTGAGTTTTGGGCCCGACTAAACAGGCTCAAGACAGAAAGCATTGGGTGAGCCAATAAACTGTTTTAAGTGTTGATACAGCAAAGTCTGTGCCTCACGGAATTTGAAGTAACTAATCTCCTTGCAGATGAGCACCGTAGCATGGTCCTGTAGTATTTGCAAATCTAGACAACAAAATGGGACAATTTTTAATATTCCTACAGCTCATGGCAAAACTGTGGTTTGGCTTTAGCCATTTACCCTTGATATAGATAATTTTGATTGGGAGAAAGTCATTAATTTCCCCTCGGCCCCGCAAATAACTATTGGCTTCCCTTTGAATCGGTTTGGAATGCATCCAATGCCCACAAGCCAGCCTTTGAAGGGTTGGGGGACCGGGGTGATACCTCCATTGACAAACTGCCGCGTGCAGCAGTAAAAATTTGATGATGGCGTCGTGGATGTACTGTGCGGAATTTTGAAAATCAATCGTGGATCAGCATCTGTCTTATTGTCGGCGGCAAAAATAGAACCCAGAGTTTTCTAGCACATATGGCGCTCAAGTACTGTTAGTATTCTGTTTTTCTGAGTTATGTCTTTCACCGCAGAAGCCTTCACTTGGCGAGTGTGGGTCAAAATACCAGCATTGATGGCGTGGCCACTCACATCCAGAACACGCCCGAAATCCATCAGTTTTCGGTCAAAATTTGGACCATACATGGCAACAGGACCCCAAAATTCGATGATTTGCGTCGAACATCCGTCCAAAATCCAATAATTTCGGTTATTTTGGTATTTATACCAACTCACTCCGCACAGATCTGTCTACGTGATACAATGGCCTGTGAATTGAATCCGTGATACAATTTGTAATCGCCATTGGCATCCGTGAGCGTGACTGCATCAGTGTCTGCCAATTTTTTGCATCAGGAAAATCAAAAAATTTCTTAATCGGTACTTGGCGTACTTATTGCCAAAAAAGCGCTGTTAAGTGCCCACAAGTGTCTTCTGATTAATTTGCACTTATTTTTACTTAATTGGCAATAAGTATGCTAAGTACCGATTAAGAAATTTTTTGATTTTCCTAATGTGGGGCCTATCGGCAAACTCAGGCACGGAAACCAACTTATCTGTGTCCCACAACTTCACAAGCGTCACACACGAAGCCCCAGATCTAAGTGGTGCAGTATCGGTTGTATACTCTGAGATCTGGTGGAAGTCCACGTCTCATGACGTATCTCGTGCCATGCTACAAGCTAACTACAAGTAGCCAGGCTCATTATCGCCGGATTTTCACAGCCCTGGAGATGGTACGGAGATCGGGAACTTGCCATAACTGTGACTGGTTGCAATCGCCTCGAAGCCATTCAGAATTTTGGGAGCTTGTTCCCCTATTTGCCTGTAAAATGCAGACGATTTGTAATCCATGTCAGTCGCCCCATTTTGCGCGGCTAAAATATCTGACTGGCTGTGAGTCAGGCATTAAAACTCGGATTTACTCCATTACTCTGGCACATATTAACATTGATCGGCCATATGCACTCAATGGATTAATATTAGGAGAATCCGCAAACACAGATTAGTGGGCTGGCAAAAATTTGTCCGACCTTGATATTGAATTTATTCGTGGTTTGGGCGCTCTGCTGCACAGCATCTGTGCCTTGTAGTTGAGAGCGCCTGAAGTGACAGTCAATGGGCCGAAGTACGTTTACGTCGTAGAAGCACACCTGAAGAAATCGACGAAACTCAGATTTAGCAAGGTCTCCATTACTCTGGCACATATTAACATAGATCGGCCACAGTATGCAATACATTAGGAGAATCCCCAAACACAAAGTTTCCCTGATTAGTGGGCTTATATTTGGCAAAAATTTGATATTGAATTTATTCGTGGTTTGGGCGCTCTGCTGCACAGCATCTGTGCCTGGTAGTTTACAGCACCCGAAGTGGTGGTGGGCCAAAGTAAGTTTTACGTTGTAGAAGCACGCCTGAAGAAATCGACGAAGTCGACCGGTTTTCTTCCTCGATTTGGTTTGGGCCCTCTGCTGCATAGCGCCTGTGCCTCACGGTTGAGAGGGCCCGAAGTGAGGAGCCGAAGTAAGTTTTACATCGTAGAAGCACATCAGGAAAATCAAAAATTTCTTAAAAGACTTAGCAGCCTTGATCCGCCTTAATTCAGATTTTCAGCACGTTTTAAGTTGATATTAAGGCAAGTCGTTCCCTTGATTTCGACTTAGCGGGCTTAATTTGGAATCAAGGCGATTAAGCCGTGATTAAGAAAATTTTAGTTTTCCTGATGCACGCCCGAAGAAATCGACGAACCCTTGCGAAATCGACCGGTTTTCTTGATGAGCTAAACGGCGTTACCAACGGTGAAATTGATGCTTTCCCCCGAACACATTGATGCTGGACAGTTTGACAGAAAATCGATATTTATGTCATAGAAGCACGCCCGAAGAAATCGACCGGTTTTCTTGATGAGCTAACGGCATTACCAACGGTGAAATTG
>Ga0137416_10001256_pt1 | contig 12838 bp, 11 predicted proteins | sample CZODoug3_1_1_16f_FD_108282 | JGI IMG/M metagenome (GOLD analysis project Ga0137416, IMG submission 108282) | Vadose zone soil fungal communities from Angelo Coast Range Reserve, California, USA - CZODoug3_1_1_16fungal (Illumina Assembly) | ecosystem: Environmental > Terrestrial > Soil > Vadose...
AACACCTCGGACGCGGGCACCAGTGAGCCTTTGCCAACCTGGGGTCGCCGCTGGTCGCCGCGCGAGCTCGACCGCGTAGCAGCGCGGCCGCGGTAGGTCCGCGCCGACGTCCACGCCGACGTCCACGCGCCGACGTCCACGCGCCCGACGTCAGAACGTGAGCGAGGTCGTCAGCTCCGGGCAGGTCCTGCCGGTCGACGGCGGTGGCAGGCTGGCCCGACCAACGCGATCACCCGGCGTCCGTGAGCGACTGCAGCGGCGGGGAGATCTTCACCCCGCCGTCCTCGAGCGCCTTGCGCAGCTCGGGGCTGGGGTTGCCGCACACCTCGCCGGTGATCGTGCAGGCCGCCATGAACTCCTGCATCAGCGAGTCGATGTTCGCGGAGTGCTCGAGGCCGGCGGCGGAGTCGCGGTAGCGTTCGTGCACGAAGCACTCGGCGCCCTCGGCGTTGATGAAGACGGCGTACTCGATCGTGCCGGTGTCCTTGGTGCGCACGATCTCCATCGCATTGGCAACGAGTCGCTTGAGCTCCTCGAGCTTGCCCTCACGGATCACCAGCCTCGCCGTGCCCCACATCTCGTTCGATGCTGTCGACATCCGTCGAAGGTAGCAACGCCGCTGCTGCGATCAGCGGCGTGCGGCCGGGCGCCGGGGCGGTGACCGCATCGGCGTGCTCGCCTGACAGCGTGCCAGAGCTGGTGGTTTGGCTCTCCCGGAACGCCCGCCCTGGGTGGCGGCCGCACGATCTCGCACTGCAGGGTCGGCCGCGGCGAGGTCGCTTGGTCGTAGGTCGAGCCGGGTGCGGATGTGCCGGCAGCGGTGTCGGATATGGCCAAACGGTCCGTCGAGCGCGGTGTCGCCTTCCACTTCGGCGACGACGGTCGGCTCGACTGGGGTGTAGGGCAGCGGGTCAGGGGCAAGCAGGTCGGTCGACCATCCGGCGGGTAGCGGGCCTGGCCACGGGTGTCCGGAGCCGCCACCCTGGAATGGCAGCCCGCCTAGCACTGGCGTCAGCTCGCGCCGCTGGTCGGCTGTGATCGGATGGGTCTGTCCGGCGTACCGCAGGACATCGCGATCGCCGAGTCGACCCAGCAGTAGCGAGGTCGGCCAAGCACGGGATCCGGTGACCCCGCCAATGCCGCCGCACACTCATTGGCGACGACGCCGCGAGCGATCCGGCAGGCCGGTGGTTGCGGCGGGAGTTCGGCGCACGCCCCGTGGCCGGCCGGCGGGCCGGTCAGCGCACCGGGTGGGCGGCGAGCAGGGCGTCGACCTCGGCGCGGGTCGGCGCGGTGGCCGGCCCGAGGCGGGTGACGGCGATCGCGGCGGCCGCGTTGGCTCGCGCGGTGGCGGCGGCCAGCCCGGCGCCGCGCAGCAGCTCCGCCGCGAGCACCCCGCAATGCGCGTCGCCGGCCCCGTTGGTGTCCACGGCGGTCACGGCCAGCCCGGGGACCAGTTCCGGGCGCCCGCCGGTGGCCAGCCAGCAGCCGACGGCCCCGTCGCGTACCAGCACCGCCGCGCCCGGCCGGACGCGTTCGGCCAGCTCCCCGGCCGCGGCCGCCGGCTCGGCCAGCGCGGTCAGCAGCCGCGCCTCCCGCGCGTTGCAGCTCAGCACGTCGACCCTGGCCAACAGCCTGGCCAGGGCCACCGGGTTGATCTCGGCGGCCAGCGGCCCCGGGTCGGCCAGCACCAGCGGCCCACCCGCGCCGGCCACCCCAGCCGCGCCGGCCACCCCACCCGCGCCGGCCACCCCAGACATGGCCGCCCCAGACATGGCCGCCCCAGACACGGCCGCTCCAGACACTCCGGCCACCTCACGCGCAGCCACCTCACGCGCAGCCACACCGCGCCCGGCCACACCCGCCGCGGCGACAGGATGCGGGCGCCAGGCGGGCAGGGTGGCCAGCCAGTCCAGCAGGGTGTCCCGCTTCGAGTCGGCCACGAGGCTGTAGCCGCTGACGTAGACGAGATCGGCCGCGGTCACGGGTTCGGCGGCCAGCGCGGCCGGGTCGAGGTGGGACTCGGCGCCGGGCGCGGTCACGAAGGTGCGCTCCCCGGTGTTGTCCACCATGGCCACGGACACGCCGGTGTCCACACCGACCGTGGCCGCGAAGGCGACCTCGATGCCCTCGGCGGCCAACCCGGCCCTGGCGGCGTCGCCGAGGTGGCCGTCGCCGTGGCCGCCGAGGTAGCGCACCCTGGCCCCGGCTCGCGCGGCCGCGGCCATCACGTTGAAGCCACCGCCGGGCGTGAGGCCGGTCGGCGCGGTGGCGAACACGTCCCCGCCGACCGGGGGCAGCGCCGGCACCCGCAGCACCAGGTCCAGCACGACCTGCCCGGTGTGTAGCAGCCGCCCCCCGGTCCCGCTCACCGCCCCGCCCCTGCCCCCGGTCACCGCCCGGTCTCCGCGCCGAGCCGGGTACCGCCGAGAGCCGCGTATCCACCGGCCGCGATCACGAAGGTGATCACCCAGCCGAGCCCGTTCTGCCCCAGCCACGAGCCCGCCAGCGGACCGGTGAACCAGGCGGCGTCGGACGGGCCGGCCGTGGTGAACAGGTAGCCGACCACGATCGCCACCGCCCAGGCCAGCAGCGCGGCCGGCCGGACCCCGGCGGAGTACCAGTAGCCGCTGCCCCGCCCGGTGTCCATCAGCGCGACCGGGTCGTACGTCCGGCGGCGCAGCATGTCGCAGGTGAACACGCCGACCCAGGCGGTGATCGGCACCGCGAGCAGGCTGATGAACGCGATGAACGGGGTGTAGAAGCCGTCGGCGACCAGGATGAAGTAGATCGAGCCGAGGAACGTGACCACGACGTCCACCACCACCGCGTACACCCGGCGGATCCGGATGCCCAGGGTCAGCGTGGTGAGCCCCGCGGAGTAGACGGACAGGTGGTTGGACAGCAGCAGCCCGCCGAACGCGGCGATCAGGTACGGCACCGCCATCCAGCCGGGCAGCATGGCGCGGATCGCGGCGACCGGGTCACCGGCGGCGGCCAGCGTCGGGTCGCCGGCGGCGAGCATGCTGCCCAGCGAGATCAGCAGGACCAGCGGGATGCCGGCGCCGGCGGCGGCGGACAGTACCAGCGAGCCGGCGCGTACCGAGGGTGCCTGGTAGCGGGCGATGTCGGCGGAGGCGTTCGCCCAGCCGATCCCGGTGCCGGCGGCGATCACCCCGACCCCGGCGATCATGGCGCCGACCGGGGCGGGGTGCGCAGCGGCCACCGAGGACCACGAGATGGTGGCCACCAGGAAGCCGCCGACGAGCAGGTTGAGCGCGCCGAACACCCAGGTGGCCCAGCGCTGCACGGCGACCAGCACCGCATGCCCCAGCCCGGACACCGCCACCGTGCACAGCTCGAACACCGCGATGGCGATCACCGTCAGCACCGGGTGCGCCTTGGCCTGCGGGGTGGTGCCGAACAGGATGGTGGCCAGGGAGAGCAGCGCGAACGCCGCCGTGGTGGTGTTCACCGTCTCCCAGCCCAGCCGGGAGATCAGCGAGACCGCCGTCGGGCCGATGTTGCCGCGCGCGCCGAACACCGCGCGGGACAGGGTGAGCCCGGGCGCGCCGCCGCGCCGGCCGGCGATGGACACCGCGCCGACGATGGCGAACGAGCCCACCGAGCCGACGGCCGCGACCAGCACCGCCTGCCACACGGTGAGCCCCTGCACGGCGACCAGGGTGGCCCCCAGCGGCAGCCCCAGGATGCTGATGTTCGCCGCGAACCAGACCCAGAACAGCTGGCCCGGCCGCCCGGTGCGCTCGGCGGCCGGCACGGGTTCGATGCCCCGGGTCTCCAGCGCGCCGGCGGCCCGGCCGGCGACTCCCGAGTCAGTGCTGGTGGCCATGGCGCCCTCCGCTGTACTGCGTGGTCCGGAGCTTGAGCAGCCCGTCGACGACGGGTGCCAGGTCGAGCTGGTTGACGGTGCGGACCTGGTCCACCAGGTCGGCGGGCAGTCCGGCGACCCCGTGCCGGGCGCCGAGGATGGCGCCGCAGATGGCCGCCACCGTGTCGGTGTCGCCGCCGAGGCCGGCGGCGGTGCGCAGGGCCTCGCCGGGGTCCGCGCCGAGCCCCTCGGCCAGCGCGAACGCCGCGACCACGGACTCCTGCGAGGCCACCGAGGTGCCGATCACGTCCGCCACCGCGTCGGCCAGCTCGGCTCGGGGCATACCCCGGACCCAGCGCCGCGCCCACCGGATCCGCGCCGCGATCGAGCCACCGGCGCTCCAGTGGCCCCGCCGCGCGCCGGCCTCGGCGGCCCGTTCGGCCTCGTCCAGCGCGTCCGGCAGGTCGGCGCCGCCCACCCCGGCGGACACCGCAGCGGCCACGGCAGCGGCGGCCGCGATGCCGAGCCCGGTGTTGTGGGTGACGCGGCTGGCCTGCACGACCAGTTCCAGCAGGGCAGCCGGCTCGCTGGCCGGCACGGCGATGCCGACCGGCGCGATGCGCATCGCGGCGCCGTTGGTGGTGCCGTCCCGCCCGGCCAGCTCCGGGGACTCGCCGGCCCGCAGCCGCTCGATGGCCCGCTTCGTGGACGGCCCGAGCAGGTCGACCGAGCCGCGCCGGACCATGTCCTGCTCCCACAGCTCCAGCGCCTCAGCGAACATCAGTGCATCGACCCGGCCCGCGCCGTCGATCAGCAGCTGCGCCAGCAGCAGCGCCTGCTCGGTGTCGTCGGTGATCGACCCGGCCGGGCGGCCCGGCGCGATCGGCTGGTCGGGGGCCCCGGCCAGCAGTGTCGTGATCGGGCCGTAGCGCGCCGCGATGAGCTCCCTGGACATGGACTGGGTCGGCATGCCCAGCGCGTCGCCCAGGGCGAGCCCGAGCAGCGCACCGAGCGCCCGGTCCTGGCTGTCCACCTCGGGCATTGCCGCTCTCCTCATGGTGTGGCGGGTCTCACGGTACTGACCTGGAACGGTAGTTCGAATACAGACTATTTGTCCAGTGCTGGTCATCTTGGCCGGTCAGAACCATTGACACGGTCGTTCGATGCCCCATAATTTGCACAGGTCTGAACAGGTTTAACAGCGGGAGCCGGTATGACCTCCAGCACACCACCCTCCAGCAGCGCCCCGAAGTCGGGGATCACCGTGGAGGTCAACGGCCTCAACACGATCGGCGAGGACGAGCGCACCGGGCGGCCGCGCGGGCTGTTCTGGCCGTGGTTCGGCGCCAACGTCTCGGTGTTCGGGCTCAGCTACGGCTCGTTCCTGCTCGGCTTCGGCATCTCGTTCTGGCAGGCGGTGCTGGTCGGCTGCGTCGGGATCGTGCTGTCGTTCCTGCTCTGCGGGGTGATCTCGCTGGCCGGCAAGCGTGGCTCGGCGCCCACCATGGTGCTCAGCCGGGCGATCTTTGGGATCAACGGCAACCGGCTGCCCTCGGTGCTGTCCTGGCTGCTCACGGTCGGCTGGGAGACCGTGCTCACCGCGCTCGCGGTGCTCGCCACGTCCAGCGTGCTGACCCGGCTCGGCTGGCAGGGCGGCACCTCGACCAAGCTGATCGCGCTGGTCGTGGTGGCCGGCCTGATCGTGCTCGCCGGCATCATCGGGTTCACCCTGATCATGCGGCTGCAGATGATCATCACGATCGTCACCGGGCTGCTCACCGGGCTCTACATCCTACTGGTGCTCGGCCACGTGCACTTCGCCGAAGTGGCCGCGCAGCCCAGCGGCCCGGCGCCGGCGGTGATCGGCGGACTGGTGTTCATGATGACCGGCTACGGGCTGGGCTGGGTGAACGCGGCCGCCGACTACTCCCGCTACCTCCCCCGCTCCGCGCGCAGCGCCGGCGTCGTCGGCTGGACCGTGTTCGGCTCGTCCGTCGGCCCGGTGGTGCTGCTGGTCTTCGGCTTGTTGCTGGCCGGGTCGTCACCCCAGCTCAACAAGGACCTCGCGGCGGACCCGGTCGGCGCGCTCACCACGCTGCTGCCCACCTGGTACCTGGTGCCGTTCGCACTGGTCGCGGTACTCGGCATGGTCGGCGGCGCGGTACTGGACATCTACTCGTCCGGGCTGGCGCTGCTCAGCTGCGGGCTGCGCGCGCCGCGCTGGGTGGCGGCCGGCATCGACGGCGTGCTGATGACCGCCGGCGCGATCTACGTGGTGTTCCTGGCCACCGACTTCCTCGGCCCCTTCCAGGGCTTCCTGATCACCCTCGGGGTGCCGATCGCGGCCTGGTGCGGGATCTTCGTGGCCGACGTGCTGCTGCGCCGCGCCGACTACGCGGAGCGCGACCTGTACGACCCGAACGGCCGCTACGGCAACGTCCGGTGGCTGCCCATCGGGCTGGTCGGCGTCGGCACCCTGCTCGGCTGGGGCCTGGTCACCAACAGCTACGCCGGCTGGCTGGGCTGGCAGGGCTACCTGCTCGACGCCGTCGGCCTGGGTGGCCGGCAGGGCTCCTGGGCGGCCGCCAACCTGGGCGTGCTGGCCGCGCTGCTGGTCGGCTTCCTCGGCACCTGGGTGCTCGGCCGGTCCGCCGTGCGCGCCCAGGAGGCCCGACCGACGGACCTTCCCGCCACTCCGACCGCCCCAGCCGCCACCGGCCCGGCCGCCGGGAGTCCCTCGTGAGCGGGGGCGGCGGGCCGGCCTGGTTGGTCGTCGTGGACATGCAGGTGATCTTCGCCCGGCCGGGCAGCCCGTGGCGCACTCCCGGCTTCGCCGACGCCGCCGCCGGGATCGCGCGGCTGCTACCGGCGTTCGGCGAGCGGGTCGTCCACACCCGGTTCGTCGCGCCGGCCACGCCGACCGGTGCCTGGGTCGACTACTACCAGGACTGGCCGTTCGCGCTGGTCCCGCCCGATGCGCCGGACTACGACCTGGTGCCCGAGCTGCCTGCCGGCGAGCACCCGGTGGTCAGCGAGACGACCTTCGGCAAGTGGGGCCCTGCGCTGGCCGACGCGGTCGGCGGCGGCACCGAGCTGGTCCTCACCGGCGTGTCCACCGACTGCTGCGTGCTGTCTACGGCCCTCGCCGCGGCGGACGCCGGGGTGCACGCCAGGGTCGTCGCGGACGCCTGCGCCGGCGTGTCCGAGGCCGACCACCGGCGGGCGCTGGACACCATGGCGCTCTACCGGCCGCTGCTCGAGGTCGTCACGGTGGCCGACGTACTGGCGGCCGGCGGGTGAGCGAGCCACAACGCGAGGTCGGCCAGCTCAAGCACGAGCGGATCGCCGAGGTACTGGGGCGGGAGATCCGCCGGGGCCGGCTCGGCTACGGCGAGCGGCTGCCCGGGGAGAGCGCGCTGGCCCAGCGGTTCGCGGTCAGCCGCAACACCGTGCGGGCCGCGCTGTCCGAGCTCGGCGACGCCGGCCTGATCACCACCCGGTCCGGCAAGGGCTCGTTCGTCACCTTCGACGGCCAGCGGCTGGACGACCGGCACGGCTGGGCCCAGGCCCTGCGCGACCGGGGCGCCGAGCTGACCGTGACCGTGCTGCGCTGCGAACGGGTGCACGACGTGGGCCTGGCCAGGCGGCTCGGCGTGCCCGGGCCTGCGTTCCTCGCCGTCGATCGGGTCCGGGCCCAGCGCGACGGCCGCACGGTCTCCTACGAGTGCAGCCGGGTGCCCCTCACCGAGGCGACCAGCGCCATCCCGGAGCGCGGTCTGGTCGGCGGCTCGCTCACCCGCACGCTCACCGAGGCCGGCCTGGTGGTGGCCAGGGGCGAGCAGTGGGTGTCCGCCCGGCAGCCGAGCGCGCCGGAGGCGGCCGCCATGGACCGGGACTACGCCGACTGGTTCCTGGCCGTCCGGCGGACCAACTGGACCGAGGACGACGAGCTCGTCGAGCACGTGGAAAGCCTGCTCGACCCGGCACACTTCCAGCTGCACCAGACCTTCGACGTGGGCTGACCCCGCCGCCGCTCAGTCCAGGTAGTCGCGCAGCGCTTGGCAGCGGGACGGGTGGCGCAGCTTCGACATGGCCTTGGACTCGATCTGCCGGATCCGCTCCCGGGTGACCCCGTAGACCTGGCCGATCTCGTCCAGGGTGCGCTGGCGCCCGTCGGTGAGCCCGAAGCGCAGCCGCACGATGCCGGCCTCCCGGTCCGACAGCGTGGACAGCACGGACTGCAGCTGGCCCTGCAACAGGGTGAACGACACCGCGTCCACCGGCTGCAGGGCCTGGGAGTCCTCGATGAAGTCGCCCAGCTGGCTGTCGCCCTCGTCGCCGAGGGTCTGGTCCAGCGAGATCGGCTCGCGGGCGTACTGGCGAACCTCCTGGACCTTCTCCGGGCTGATGTCCAGCTCCCGGCCGAGCTCCTCCAGGGTGGGCTCGCGGCCGAGGTCGCGCAGCAGATCCCGCTGGATCCGGCTCAGCTTGTTGATGATCTCGACCATGTGCACCGGGATGCGGATGGTGCGGGCCTGGTCGGCCATCGCGCGGGTGATCGCCTGGCGGATCCACCACGTCGCGTAGGTGGAGAACTTGTAGCCGCGGGTGTAGTCGAACTTCTCCACCGCGCGGATCAGGCCCAGGTTGCCCTCCTGGATCAGGTCCAGGAACGCCATGCCGCGCCCCGTGTACCGCTTGGCCAGCGACACCACCAGCCGCAGGTTGGCCTCGAGCAGGTGGCTCCTGGCCCGGTCCCCGTCCCGGACGATCCAGGTCAGGTCCCGCAGCAGCTGCGCGCCGTCGGCGGCGTCCACGACGGGGTCAGCGCGCAACCGCTCGGCGGCGTAGAGCCCGGCCTCGATCCGCTTCGCGAGGTCGACCTCCTGCTCCGCGTTCAGCAGCGCCGACCGGCCGATCTGCTTGAGGTAGGCGCGCACCGAGTCGGCCGAGAGGGTCAGCTCGGCGTCCTTGCGGGCCTGGTTCAGCGCCGCCGACTCCTCCTCGTCCCAGACGATCTCCACGGTGGCCGCCGTCGGTGCCGGCACGGTGGCCGCCGGAACGGTCGCCACCGACCCGACCGGTGCCGGGCCGGCCGGCACAGAACTCAGGGATACCGCGTCCGACGCGGCATAACGCATCGCTCGCATGTCGATCTCCTATCCCCCGGACGGACGCGAAGGAACGCCCGGCTGGATACGCGTCAAGAACGACGTGGGCTCGAACGCCCGCGCGCGACATGCTCCCGACCACATGAACATTACGCCCTGGAGGTCCACTCCAGTACCGGTAACCGCGTGCGTTCAGCGCGCCGTGACGGGCGCGGGCAGCGTTGCGGCGAACCCGCCGACCCCCACGGCGACCGATGCGCGGTCCGCCGGGGGCGCCGCGAACAGCGACCACATCACCACGATGGCGCCCGGCGGGACCTTGTCACTGCCGAACCGGACGAAGCTCGGCGAGCCGGTGGCGACGAGGTCCCACCAGGCCGGGGAGAACACGCACGGCGAGTAGCGGGCCCCGGTGCCGTCGGCCAGGCTCAGCTCGCCGCCGTAGTCGGCCCGCACGCCGATCCGGCCGCCGTCGTTCAGGTATCCCAACGGCCGTTCCTGGTCACCGGCGTTCCGGATGCTGACCTGGACCAGCGCGAACCCGGCTCGCACTGTCACGCTGCGCACCTGCGGCACCAGGCCCGAACCGGTCAGCGTGGTGTTCGCCGGATCCCGTGCCGGCGCCGGCGCGGCCTGGGTGGCGGTCGCGCTCGACTCGACGGTCAGCTCGACGCGGCGGTTCTGCGCGCGCCCGTCGGGGTTGTCGGAGCCGTCCGGGCGGGTGTTCGGCGCCACCGGCCTGGTCTCGCCGTAGCCGGCCGTGCGGAAGGTGAAGCCGGCGCCCAGCTTCGCGGCCAACGCGTCGCGTACCGAGGCCGCGCGCTGCTCGGAGAGCCGCTGGTTGGACGCGTCGTCGCCGATCGCGTCGGTGTGGCCGTCGATCACGACCGTGCCCGAGGTGGCCGTCACCTGCTTGCTCAGCGAGTCGATGGCCGAGCCGGCGACCGGGGTCAACGCGGCGCTGCCGAACGCGAACAGCACATCGCTCGGCAGCCGCAGGCGGGTCGGCGTGCCAGTCGTGGGCTGTCCCGGTTCGGACCCGGACCGGCAGATCACCGGCTCGACCGTCGGCGAGATCGGGTCCACCCCGCTGGCGCCGTGCAGCACCGGGTCGTCCTTCAGCGCGGGCGAGCCGACCGGCTGCACCGACGCCTCGACCGGCAGGAACCCGTCGACCAGCACCAGCATCGAAGTGGTCTCCTGGGGCGGCGCGTCGAACATCACGGTCACCGTGGCCGCGCCACCGGCCGGGATCTCCTGCACCGAGGAGGTGCTGGTCCGGGCGTGGTCGGCCATCGCACCGTCGATCCGAGGCGGCCCGTCGCCCCAGTGGGTCGGGGCGTAGCCGGTGCCGCGCGGGGCATCGACCAGCGTCGCGATGACGTGGGTCCTCGGGTCCAGCCCCAGGTCGGCGGGGGCGAACCCGTCGGTGGTGCCGTTGAAGAACGCAAACTGCAGCGCCAGGTCGGCCGCACCGACGCGGACCAGCCGCACGTCCCGTGCCTGCACCGGCAGCGCCGAGGACACCGAGTCGGCCAGCAGCCCGGCGCCGGCCACGGCCGGAGCCTGGTCGGGCCCCGGAGCGGGCGCGTTCGGGCCCGGCGCGTTCGGGCCCGGTGCGTTGGCGGCCGGCGCGTTGGCGGCGGACAGCGGCGGCCCCGCCTGCGCCGGGCCGGGCTGGGTGAAGCCGCCGCAGGCGGTGCTCAGCAGCAGCACGGCGATCGACCCGCCCAGCACCCGCGCGGCGCCCCCGCGCCTCATCGAGCGGCCCGGGAATAGTTGACCGGCACTGCTGCTCCTCCGCTGCCGCCGACAGCCGGCGGCGGCCGTCTCGCGTCGCGTTCGATGATCTCCGCCGCGCCTTGCAGGCCGGTTGCCACCACCTTTCACCCCCTCCCGTGCGCGGTCACGGGGCCGGCGGCCTGGCGCAGGTGCCGGGCCAGCTCCTCGACGGCCTCCGGCGAACCGCCACCGCCGACCCCTCGGCACAGCAGGAGCGGGCGGCGGGCCCACGGGTCCAGCAGCTCGCACACCTCCAGCGGCTCGCCGGGGTCCAGCGCGCGGCGCGGCACGACGGCCAGCCCCACGCCGGCCGCCGCCAGCGCGACGACGGTGGCGAGGTCGCCGACCCGGGTGCGGTACCGCGCCACCGGCGCACTGCCGTCGAGGTTCCGCTCGATCCATTGGTACAGCGCGGCGTCGTCGTCCAGCCCGACCAAGGGGTGTTCGGCGACCTCCCGGTAGGTCAGCGCGGTCCGCTCGGCGAGCACGCCGCCGGCCTGGCCGACCACCACGAGCGAGTCGTCGCCGAGCGGTTCGGTGCTCAGGCCGCTGTCCGGTGCCTCGTCGACCACCACGCCGAGGTCCGCCTGACCGTCCGCGAGCAGCTGCAGCGTGCGCGGGGTCCGGCTCGCAATGGCGGTGACGTCGACGTCGGGCTGCGCGCGCAGGAATGAGATCAATGCGCGCGGCACGAGCCGGTGCATCGGGGAGCTGCCGGCCAGCAGGACCAGCGGGGCCGCCGGCGACCGCGCGTAGCCGGCCACCGCGCCCTCCAGTCGGGCGGCCTGGCTGAGCACGTCCCTGGCGTGCCGGGCCAGCGCCGTACCGGCCGGGGTGGGCCGCACCCCGCGCCGGCCCCGGACCAGCAGGTCCACCCCGGCGTGGTGCTCCAGGGACCGCATCCGGGCGCTGGCCGAGGGCAGGCTCAGGTGCATCCGGCGGGCGCCCGCCGTGATCGAGCCCTCGGCGACCACGTGCAGGAACAGCCGCAGATCGACCAGGTCGTAGCGCATTCCCGTGAGCCTAAGGCAGTGCCTAAGGCAGTGCCTAAGGCTCACGCTGCGGATCGCGCATTGTGCGGGCCCGGTTGGTGGCCGGATGCTCGGGACGTGTTACCCCTCCTGGCTCTGCTCTGCGCCGGTATCGCGGCGGGCGCGCTGAACGCCGCTGGCGGTGGCGGCACGTTCGTCGCGCTGCCCGCCCTGGTCGCCGCCGGCCTGTCCCCGGTGACCGCGAACGCGTCCACGACCGTCGCGCTGCTGCCCGGGGCACTGGCCAGCGCCTGGACCTACCGCCGGGAGATCGCCCCGGTCGGCGAGACGTCCACGCGGTCGCTGGCGGTGGCGAGCGTGCTCGGCGGCGGGCTCGGCGCCGGGCTGCTGCTGGCGCTGCCGCCGGTCTCGTTCGCCGCCGCGGTGCCGTGGCTACTGGCCTTCGCCACCGTGGTGCTCGCCTTCGGCCGCCGGCTGGCCGGTGCGCTCGGCGCGGCGCTGCACCGGCCGCTCGGGCTGGGCGGGCGGGCCGTGCTGATCGCCCAGTTCGTGCTGGCGATCTACGGTGGATACTTCGGCGGCGCCGTAGGCATCCTCATGCTGGCGCTGTGGAGCGTGGGCCTCGGACTGGACGCCGCCACCGGCAACCCGATGCGGGTCACCCAGATCGGCGCCATCTACGCCACGGCGGGCGTGCTGTTCGTGGTCGCCGCCGACGTGCTGCACGACCCGCTGCCGATGCTCGCCATGCTGGTCGGCGCGCTGGCCGGCGGGTTCGGCGGCGCCCACCTGACCCGCCGGCTCAGCGCCAGCGTCCTGCGCGCCGTCGTGCTGAGCACCGCGGTGACCATGACCGTGCTCTACTTCCTGCGCGGCTGACCGGCCTCCTACCCGGCCCCGACCGTGGCCCGCGCGGGGCCCGGCAGCTGCAGGGTCGGGTCGTGGGCCAGGATCCGCCGCTCCAGCTCGCACAGTGCCGGACCGGGCCGAACGCCCAGCTCGCCGAGGAACACGCTCCGCGCGCGGCGCAGCTGGGCCAGCGCGTGGGCTTGGCGGGCACTCCGGTACAACCCCAGCGCCAGCAGCTCCCAGCGGCGTTCCCGATACGGCGCGGTGATCAC
>Ga0137416_10001258_pt1 | contig 12829 bp, 9 predicted proteins | sample CZODoug3_1_1_16f_FD_108282 | JGI IMG/M metagenome (GOLD analysis project Ga0137416, IMG submission 108282) | Vadose zone soil fungal communities from Angelo Coast Range Reserve, California, USA - CZODoug3_1_1_16fungal (Illumina Assembly) | ecosystem: Environmental > Terrestrial > Soil > Vadose...
CGCTCCGTCGGAAAGTTGAGGACCTCGTGAAGGTAGCGCGCCAAAGAGGCGAACACCGCGTAGTAGGAGAGACGCTCGAAGAGCTCCGTGATGTTGGCGACCCAGAACGGGCGCTCGAAGCCGGTTGCTATCTCGTCGAGCCTTTGGCTAAAGCTCATGTCGCCTCCGGGGATGCGAGGCGGGATGATAGCAGAGTTGGAGGGGAGCGATGGGCTGGCGATGGCGCGGCACGACAGGGTCGGCCCTCCATGGAAGGCGGGCCCTACGACCGGCGCGACCCCGAAGTAACCAGAAGGGGGAAGAGGCGCTTGCACATATCGCTGACCCAAGGAAATGGCGATTGTCAGATAGGGTGGCCTGTTGGGAAAGTGCAGATTGCCATTGTAGAAGACCGGTCACCCCTGCCAGGATCACTTGCGCGACGCTAGAGACGTGATCCGCCTTTCGCCTGTAGGTTTCGCTGTGCTGACAGCATCGTGAATCAGACGTAGAATCGCGCGACGGATTGGAGGGTGCCGTGCGCCTACTTCTTGTTCCTGCACTGTTCTGGATCTTCTTTATTTGTTTGCGTGCCAGCACTGGCTTTGTTGATTCGCCTTACAGCACTGGCCAACAGAGCGCACCGGTGCAGCTGGATATCAGCAGATCGGGCCGCGATTTCCTGGAAGTCTGTTCTAGTGTAGACAGTGAAGGGAACAAAGACGCTGCGCGCGTGCAACGCGATGCTACGTGTCTGGGCTGGGCTGCAGGCTTTACCGATGGCTTCCTGGTGTACGGGGAGCTGCTCAGTGTCCCGAGAAGGGACAGAATGGCCTGCGTGCCCCGTGCAGTGACTACGATTCAAGTTGTTCGCGTCATTAAGAAATACCTTGCTGACAATCCTGGGAAGGCGCACCGGCCGACGCGTTACATAGCCTCGATTGCGTTGGCAGGGGCGTTTCCGTGTAAGCCGGGGAAGTAGGAAGAGAAAGTCAAAGACTTCTTTTTCTTGAAAAAGACTACCAGAGGAGGGGGAGGAGGCGGGAGCGCGTGTGGAGGCAATAGTCGGAATAGCCGGGGAGGTCGCGGCAGAGCATTTTTTCTTCGTTGAGGAGGCGGAGGACAATCAGAGGGATGACGAGGAGGAAGCCCGGCAGCGCCCACCAGGAGCCAAGCGCCGACGGAGTGAAGAGCAGCATGAGGACAGCGCCGAAGTACATGGGATGGCGGACGAGGCGATAAGGTCCGCTGGAGATGACGCGTTGCCCTTCTTCGATTTGGACGGTGCGAGAGGCGAAACTATTTTCTTTCATGACCCAAAGGGTGATCAGATAGCCGGCGAAGACGAGGAGTTGGGAAAGAATCGTCAGCCAAAGCGGGACGCGAGACCAGGCGAAACGGAAATCCAATCCGGGAATCACTAGAGACGCGAAGACAACCCACTGGGCCCAGCGAATGATGGTTTTCTGCGCGGTGATTTTTTCCTCGGTGCGCAAGCGGCGCTCGACCAGCTGGGGATCGCGCTTCAGGAAATAAACTGAGGTAATCGGCATGGGGACGAACAAGATGGCCATGAACACCCAGCCCTGCCAGTAGCGGGGAGAACCGGCTGGGATGAAGAGTATTACTGCGACGAAGATGACGGCGAGGAGGCTGCGGAGGATGAGCCGAGTCTTGAGACTGCGTGGTGTGGCCATAGGTTGTGACGTTACTGAAAACGGCAAGGAAAGAGTAGCAGAAAGCAGCTAATCGAATTCGCGATACGCTCGCGATGAGCAACGCGCTCAGTTGGTTCTGCTAGAATCGCGGCGAGATGGCTGAGGTCGAACAATTACGATTTGGCGTGGAAGGCGGAGGCGAAGTATCGGCGTTGCTTTGCCGGCCGGCGAACGCGCGATGGCTCCTCGTTCTGGCGCACGGAGCTGGCGCGGGGATGAGCCATCCATTTATGGAAAAGCTGGCGGCCGAATTGGCAGGCGTGGGTGTGGCGACGTTTCGATACCAGTTTCCGTACATGGAGCAACGGCGGCGGATTCCAGACCAGCCGACAGTTCTGACGGCGACAGTCGCGGCTGCGGCGCGAAGGGCCGCGGAGGCGGCTCCTGGGTTGCTGCTGTTGGCGGGAGGCAAGTCCATGGGAGGGCGCATGACTTCGCAGGAAGCGGCGCAGCATCCGCTGGATGGCGTGCGAGGATTGGTGTTCTTTGGTTTTCCGCTGCACCCGCCCAAGCAGCCGGGAACAAAAAGAGCGGACCACGTCACGAAGGTTACAGTGCCCATGCTGTTCCTGCAGGGAACGCGGGATGAACTGGCTGATCTCAAATTGCTGGGTCCTGTGTGTGCGAAGCTAGGGTCGCGGGCGACGCTGCACGTCATCGAAACGGCGGATCATTCTTTTCATGTGCTGAAGAAGTCTGGAAGGAGCGACGCTGAAGTGCTGCGAGAATTAGCGGAGACGACCGTGTCGTGGGCGGAAGGAATCGAAGAGATAAAATAGGGTACTGCGTTCACGCCTTGCAAGATGGGAATAAAAGACTCAGGATGGAAAGCACAACACCAGGAGACAGACGAATGCTGCGAATTAATGATGAAGCTCCCAATTTTACCGCCGAAACTTCGCAGGGAACGATTAACTTCCACGAATGGATCGGCAACGGCTGGGCGATTTTATTTTCGCACCCCAAGGACTTCACGCCGGTGTGCACCACGGAACTGGGTTATATGGCCGGGCTGCAGCCGGAATTCGAGAAACGCAATTGCAAAATTATCGGGCTGAGTGTGGACCCGGTAAGCAGCCACAGCAAGTGGGCTGCGGACATTGAAGAGACGCAGGGTCACAAGGTGAAGTACCCGATGATCGGCGACCCGCAGCTGAAGGTGGCCAAGCTGTATGACATGCTGCCGGCGGAAGCAGGCGAAACGTGCGAAGGCCGCACGGCGGTCAATAATGCGACCGTGCGGACGGTATTCGTGGTGGGACCGGACAAGAAGATCAAACTGATGCTCAGCTATCCCATGAGCACGGGGCGTAACTTCGACGAAGTGCTGCGAGTGGTTGATTCGATGCAACTCACCGCAAAACACAAGGTGGCCACGCCGGTGAACTGGAAACCAGGCGACGACGTGATCATCCTGCCGGCGGTTTCGGATGAAGAAGCCAAACAGAAATACCCCGAGGGCTGGAAGGCGCCCAAGCCTTATTTGCGAATCGTTCCCCAGCCGAAGTAGCAGCGCGCAAGCGAGATTGCGGGCGGCATGGCTTCAAAGGAAGCCGCGAAGTTGGCCGTTGCAACGCCCTGACTTAGAGAGCTAAGACGCGAAAAATTGATGCCTCCCGCGCTTACCCGAGAAATTGGAATCGAGAACAGATTTTCCTGGGCAGAGGTCCATCCCTGGATCGCCAAAATCAGCTTGTTCTCAGTAGTCTAATTTAGACTAGTGCAAGCCCTAGCTACAGCAATCGGACTCGATGGCGTTAGAATGCGCCGAACACCGGTAAGGAGACCCACATGCGCGCCGTTTTGACGCTTGGCGTTTCGCTGTTCTTGCTCGCTGCGGTGGCGAAGGGGCAGAAGCCGCCTCTGCTGCCGGAGAAAGATGTGGCGGCGCTGGCGAACGAGTTGAGCGGGGAGACGGCGAAGAGGAATTTGGAGGGGATTGCGCGGTTCCACCGGCAGCGGGGGTCGCAAGGGTTTCATGCTGCGGCGGAGTTGGTGGCGGAGCGTTTGCGGGCGTACGGATTGAGCGATGTGGCGATTCTGCAATTCCCGGCGGACGGGAAGATTTTTTATGGAACGCAGCGCTCCCGCCCCGCCTGGGACGCAGAGGCGGGGCAGTTGGCCGAGAAAGGGGATCTCGCCTCCTGCCAGGGATGGCCAGAGACCGTAGATAAGGCGCATGCAGAAGGAAGGGTGGGAGTCTTGATAGTTTGCCTCCACGTTCTTGCAAACTATGAGGCGGAGCCGATTGTGCTGGCGGAAGATAGCGAGGGCGGGAATGTGGAAACTGAGTTGGTAGACGTGGGTGAAGGGACAAAGGAAAGCAATTACGCGGGGAAGGATGTGAAAGGAAAGATTGTTTTAGTGAGTGCACAGCCTGGGGCGGTGCAGGATTTGGCAGTGGGGAAATTTGGGGCGGCGGGCATTGTGAGTTATGCGCAGAATCAGAAGACGGCGTGGTCGGGTGAGGATGAGAATTTGATTCGATGGGGGCATTTGGAGACGTTTTCGACGAACAAAACATTTGCGTTCATGGTGTCGCTGAAGACGGCTCGGGAGATGCGCGAGCGGCTGGCTCGCGGAGAAAAGATTCGGCTGCATGCGGTGGTGAAGGCGGGGCAGCATGCGGGAAATTATGAGGTGGTGACGGCGACGATTCCGGGGGCAGATCCAAAATTGAAGGAGGAGGAGATTGCGTTTTCGTGCCACTTGGATCATCAGCGGCCGGGAGCGAATGACAATGCGAGCGGGTGCGTGACGATTCTGGAGGTGGCGCGGACGCTGCAGAAGTTGATCAATGAGGGGAAGCTGGCGCGGCCAGCGCGGACGATCCGGTTTATTTTCCCGCCGGAGATTGAAGGCACGATGGCGCTGCTGAACGGTCACCTAATGTTGAACAAGCCGAGCGAGATACAGAACTCTAACGGAACGATGACGATTCGGACTTCAGATTATGTGGTTTTCGGACCGGAGTTGGCAAAGCGCATCAAGGCCGTGGTGCACATGGATATGGTGGGAGGGGGGCCGGAGACAAAGGCGGTGTTCCACGTGACACGCGGGCCGATGAGCTTGCCGAGTTTTGTGCACGACGTGGCGTGGGCGTTTGCGGAGTGGGTGAACGAGGAGTCCTACAAGTTTGCGGCGACGGGGAAAGCGGAGTATCCGTTTGTTGCGCCGGAGGGCGGGAAGGAGCCGCTGCGCGCGCAGTATTCGGCGTACACCATGGGGAGCGACCACGATGTGTATCAGGATTCGTCGTTCAGAATACCGGCGATTTATTTGAATGACTGGCCGGACCGGTACATTCATACGAATTTCGATACGGCGGCAAATATCGATCCGACGAAATTGAAAAGGGCGGCGTTTATCGGGGCGGCGAGCGGGTATTTTTTGGCGGGCCTTACAAGCGCGGATCTTACCAAACTCTCAAAAGAGACGCGCGCTGGCAACACACGGCTGATGTCTGAGTATGAAGCACGCGAAGCCAAGTTGCCTGAAAAGGAGGGACAGAGCCTTATCACGAGGATGATTTTTCAAGTGGGACTCAGGGAACTCTCGGCAAAAGATTTTGTAGGAGCATCGAAGAAAGATGAGTTTCTAAGGACTCAAGCCAGATTTTTGACTGCCACGACGCCAGCAAAAGGCGATGGTTTGTTGCAATTCCAAAGGCGCGAAGCGCTAAAGGGCCCGCTGGCAGTGTTTGGGTATGACTATTTTGCGGAGCATGCGAAGGCGGCGGGAGTGGCGACGCCCAAACTGTTGGGTTATGAGGGACTGTGGGGATCGGGAGAAGAGTATGCGTACGAAGTACTGAATTTCGCGGATGGGAAGCGGAATGCGCAGGAGATACGCGATGCGGTTTCGGCCGAGTACGGGCCAGTGCCACTGGAGATGGTGATGGAGTATTTGAAGGCGTTGGAGAAGATTGGAGTGGTGGAACAGGTGAAATGAAGCCTCTAGGCTTGAAAAGCGAAGAGAGATTTCTCCGCGCAAAAAGGCGCGTGGAGAGGAAGCGGTCTCACTTCGCTCGGATTGACGGATTAGGGACATCGACGTGCGCAGCGCCGAACAGCGTGTGCTAGCATCGGGGGTTGCGCGTTGAGCGAGGGACGAGGTAGATGGCGGCGACGATGAAGGCGTTGCGGAAGATGCAGGCGGCGAAGGGTCTGCAGATGGATACGGTCGCGGTGCCTTTGATAGGGCCGACCGATGTGCTGGTACGGGTGAAGACGGCTTCGATTTGCGGGACGGATTTACACATTTATGGTTGGGACCGCTGGTCGCAGGGGCGCATCAAGCCGCCGGTGACGCTGGGACACGAATTTTGCGGCACGGTCGAGCAGGTGGGCGACGAGGTGCGCGCAGTCAAGCAGGGAGATTTTGTCAGCGCGGAGATGCACGTCAACTGCGGGCATTGCCACCAGTGCCGGCTTGGCGAAGCACACATCTGCCAGAATCTGCGCATAATCGGAATCGATCAGGACGGAGCGTTCGCGGAGTTCGTGAAGATTCCGGCGCCGAATATCTGGAAGCTGGATGCGGCGATTCCGGAACACTATGGGGCGATTCTCGATCCGCTGGGGAATGCGGTGCACACGGTGCTGGCAGGTCCGATCGCCGGGCAGACCGTTTTGGTTACGGGCTGCGGGCCGATTGGGTTGATGGCCATCGCGGTGGCGAAGGCTTGCGGGAGCTCGACGGTTTTTGCAACGGAGACGAATGAAAAGCGCCGCGCGATGGCCAAGAAGATGGGTGCGGACGTAGTGCTGAATCCAGCGGCGGAAGATGCGGTTGTAAAGATTCTCGCGGAAACGGATGGCACGGGAGTTGATGCGCTGCTGGAAATGTCCGGGAATCCGGCGGCGATTCAGCAGGGATTTAAAGCGCTGCGGGCGGGAGGGCGCGCTTCGCTGCTGGGGATTCCGACGGAAAACGTGCCGCTGGATTTGGTCAACGACGTGATTTTCAAGGGCGCGACCGTGCAAGGCATCTACGGGCGGCGGATGTATGAAACCTGGGTACAGATGACGGCGTTGCTGAAGGCCGGGCGGCTGAATCTGGAGCCGTTGTTTGGAGAGCGGGCATCGCTGGACAAATTTGAGAATGCCTTCACGTTGCTGCAGGGCGGCCTGGCAGGAAAGATTTTGTTGTACCCGAATGGAATGCCGCGCTAGGCGAATTGCTTTTCAAGCTTTCGAATTGTTTTGCTCGAAGCCGCGAGCTGACGCACAATGGTTCTTCCCCCGGCCGAGTCCAAGTCAGGAGTGCAGGCATGTCTGATACCGCTACGATCACATCGAAGATGAATCCTTTGCAGTATGTCGCCGACGATTTGAAGGAATTGCGCGCGAAAGGGGTGGCGCCGAGGTTGCGCGTTCTGGAAGGCGAGCAGAAGCCTGTTTGCATTTTTGACGGGCGGGAAGTGATCAATCTGGCGTCGAACAATTATTTGGGGCTGACGACGCACAAGGCGCTGCGCAAGGCCGCGCTGGACGCAGTGAAAAGGTATGGCGCGGGGGCGGGGGCAGTTCGAACGATCGCCGGCACGATGAAACTGCACATGGAGCTGGAAGAACAGATCGCGGCGTTCAAAAATGTAGAAGCCTGCGTGGTGTTTCAGTCAGGATTCACAGCCAACGCCGGAACCGTTTCGGCGGTTCTGGGAAAAGATGATTTGATTGTTTCGGACGAGCTCAATCACGCTTCAATCATCGATGGCGCACGGCTTTCGAAAGCGACAATCAAAGTCTTCAAGCACAAGGACATTCAGGATTGCGAGCGGACTCTCCAGGAGAACGCAAATTTTCCTGGAAAGAAGCTCATCATAACGGATGGCGTTTTTTCGATGGACGGCGATATCGCGCCGCTGCCGCAGCTGTGCGACCTCGCGGAGAAATACAATTGCATCATGATGGTCGACGATGCACACGCTTCGGGCGTGCTCGGCCGCGGAGGCCGCGGGACGGTGGATCATCTCCAGTGCCACGGGCGCGTGCACATTCAGGTGGGAACTCTCAGCAAAGCGATCGGCGCAATGGGCGGATACGTCTGCGGCTCACGCGACCTGATTGATTTCTTGTACTTGCGGGCCCGGCCATTCTTATTTTCCACCTCCCATCCCCCGGCTACGGCCGCGGCTTGCCAGGCGGCATTTGCGCTGCTGGATTCGCCGGAGGGCGAGAAGCTGGTGAAGAAACTGTGGGCCAACACGAAAATGTTCAAGCGCGAATTGAAGAAGCGCGGGTTCCAATTCAAGGTGAGCGAGACTCCGATTATTCCCATCCACGTCGGCGATGCAGCGCGGGCGTTCGAATTCTCGAAGAAGCTTTTTGAAGCGGGCGTATTCGCACCCGCGGTTGGTTATCCCATTGTTGCGGAAGGAAAAGCGCGGCTACGCGCGATCGTCAGTGCAGCGCACAAACGCGAGCAGTTGCTGCGGGCGGCGGACATTCTGTCCGAAGTTGCGAAGCCACTTGGCATCGTCTAGGCCAGCTCATATGGTTTTGGCGAGCAGAGCTCGCCCTGTAAATCCTTCGCAGTACCAGCCATTTTTCCGTGGTGTTGGCACACCCTTCCTTTACCTAATTGATTGAAAATAATAGCCTTACTTATGGAAGAGCCCTTGCCACTATCAAATGGCTACGTGGATACCCTTATGTCTAAGACTAAAACCCAGCTCATTTCTTAAATCGGAATTGAGGAGGCTTTACGACCATGAATCGCATAGGGATGGCAATTGTTGTGGGGACGTTTTTCTGCGTGAGCGCTGCGGCGCAGTTGCAAACGGGTGCTCAAGCTGGCGCGCAGAGCAGCAGCCAGGCATCGGTCCAAGCTGGCCAGACGCAGGCGCAGGCTTCGGGCGGCGCGTCAACATCAACCGCGGCGTCGGCGCAGAACGGCCAGGCAAGTGGTTCGGTGGCAAGCGGCACGGCGTTCAACGCCGCGCTGAGTTCGCCGGTCGACTCGAAAAAATGTAAGCCGGGCGATGCGGTAAACGCGCACACCACCGAAGCTGTGAAGTCCGAAGGAAAGACCGTCATTCCGAAGGGCTCGAAGCTGGTGGGACACGTCACCCAGGCTTCGGCGCGCACCGAAGGAGAATCGGAATCAGCGCTGGGAATCGTGTTTGATAAAGCGATCCTGAAGAACGGCCAGGAGATTCCGCTGAGCGCTGGGATTCAGGCGCTTGCCTCAGCGCAAAGTGGTGTGTCGGCCGCCGGATCGGACATGGACACGGTAGGCGGCATGGGCGCTTCGGGGGCTGGATCAGGGATAGCTGGCGGCCGCGGCGCCGTCGGTGGAGTCACTTCCGCAGCGGGTGGCGCGGTTGGTACGGTGACCAACACCGCGGCTAATGTCGGCGGAGTGGCCGGCGGCGCGGTGAACACCGCGGCAAACGCAGGCGGAAGTCTTGCCGGCGCCTCGAAGGGCGCCGTCGGCGGGTTGAACGCCGCAGGTCAGCTTACTTCCAACAGCCAGGGCGTTTTTGGTTTGAACGGTCTGAACCTGAACGCGGCGGCGTCGAATGCCACGCAGGGTTCGGTGATTACGTCTGCCGGAAAGAACGTGCACCTGGACAGTGGCACGAGGATGCTGCTGGTTTCGCAGGCTCAGGCTGGTTCGCCAGGCGAAACGAAGCAGCCGGCTGCAAGCAAGCCGGAGCCAAAATCCGAGCCGAAACCGGAAGCCAACAAACCGAACCAACGATAAAAACTGACTGCTGATTCAAAGGCCGCGCAGGAATTTTTCCCTGTGCGGCCTTTTTCTTGATGGCCGGTTACGAGGGTCGGAAAAGCGGGAGCATGCTCCCGCACTCCATACGGGGCTTTGCTATACTCGCCCGCATGTCTTCCGTTCCGAAAAAACTCTTTCTTGTCGACGCGATGGCGCATGTTTACCGCGCGTTCTTTGCGCCCATGCCTCAGCGGCTCACTGGTCCCGGCGGCGTCCCCACAAACGTCCCCTTTCTATTCGGAAATATCTTGCGGCGGCTGATCAAGGACTACCAGCCGGACTACATCGGAATTGTCTTTGACCCTCCCGGAGCGACTTTCCGCGACAAACTTTTCGAAAAATACAAAGCGCAGCGGCAGCCCATGCCTGATGAAATGCGCGTGCAGCTTCCCTTTGTTCGCAGGCTGTGCGAAGCGATGCGCCTGCCCATTCTCGAAATCAAAGGCTACGAGGCGGACGATGTGATTGGAACGATGGCGGTCAAAGCAGGCAAGCACAATCTGGAAGTGCTGATCGTGTCGAACGATAAGGACATGATGCAGCTCGTTGGGAAGAATGTGCGAACGCTGCGCACCGGCTCGGGCGGCCTCAAGGGCGACATCATCGTGGATGAAAAGAAAGTTGAGGAGCTTCTGGGAGTGCTGCCGGAAAAAGTGGTGGACTACATGGCGTTGCTCGGCGACACCATTGATAACATTCCCGGAGCAAAAGGAATCGGCGAAAAAGGCGCAGCGGAACTGATCAAGAAATACGGAAGTGTTGAGAACGCGCTTGACCATGCGGACGAAGTGCCCAACAAACGCTACCGGGAGGCTTTGCAGCAGCAGCGCGAGCAAGTGCTGATGTCCAAACAATTGGCGGAGATTGCCAAGGACGCGCCGATCGAGGTCAATCTGGGGGAACTGGAACTGCATCCGCCCAACGGCGCTGCGCTCGCGGAACTTTATCGTGAACTGGGCTTCAGCTCGCTGTTAAAAGATCTGGGCACGGATGCGACGGCGTCCTCCGCGCCCGCGGAATCCGAACCGGCCATAAAGGCAGATTATGCGCAGTTTGCCGGCGTCTCGGAGTTCCACGAATATCTGGCCAATCTTCCCGCAAAACAGCCATTGGCGGTGTGGCTGAATCTCGAGGCGGGGGAGCGTGAATCGGAGGGATTCGGGACGCGCATCGCTTCCATCGAGGTTTCCTCAAAAGCCGGGGAAGGGCGCTCCGTCTGGTTCGACGAAAAAGGGGAGGCGTTGAAAGCCATGGCGCCACTGCTTGTCGATCCGAAACGGCCCAAGATTGTTCACGACCCAAAACTCTTCCAACTACTGGCGGGCCGTGCGGCGGATATCCGCTACGCAACGCAGATTTATTCCTACCTCCTGCGGCCCACGACGGCGAATCACAACTTCGCGGACGTGGTCATGCGGCAATTCAACGCGTTGATGGGCGGTGGGCCCGGCGAGCGCGCCGATTATTTGCAGCGGCTTGCGCCTGCGCTCCACGAGCAGGTCGAAGGGCAAAAGCTCGAAGACGTTTACGAAAAAATAGACCTGCCGCTTGCGCCTGTGCTCGCGGATATCGAGCGGACGGGTGTGCGCGTGGACCCCAAAGAACTCGAAAAGATGTCGCGATCGATGGAAAAGGAAGTTCGCCGGCTGGAAAAAGAGATTTGGAAGCTGGCAGGCTCGGAATTCAACGTCAACTCGCCGACGCAGCTCGCCGAGATTCTTTTTGACAAACTGAATCTTCAGCCGAACGCGCGGCGCGGAAAAGCAAAAGCGCGGTCCACCGCCGCGGATATTCTTGAAGAATTATCCGCGCAACATCCACTCCCGGCGAAGATCATCGAGTACCGCGAAATTGCGAAGCTCAAATCAACGTATGTGGACGCTCTTCCGAAACTGATCCATCCCGAAACCGGACGATTGCATACCAGCTTTTCGCAGACCGGCACAGCCACGGGCCGGCTTAGTTCGAGCGATCCCAACCTGCAGAACATTCCGATTCGCACCGAGCTGGGGCGGGAGATTCGCGCCGCGTTCGTTGCCGAGAAAGGGAAGGTTCTGCTGTCCGCGGATTATTCGCAGATCGAGCTGCGCATCATGGCGCATTTTTCGAAAGACCCTGTGCTTGTCCAGGCTTTCCGCAACGGCGAAGACATCCACGCGCGGACGGCGCAGGAAGTTTTCGGGGTGGGACCAATGGCGCAGAATGCGGAGCATCGCCGTGCCGCAAAAGCCATCAATTTCGGCATCATCTACGGGCTTTCGCCATTCGGGCTCGCGCAGCAATTGGGCATCGAACAGAAAGAAGCCGCGAAATTCATCAACGCCTATTTCACGCGGTATAGCGGCGTGAAGGAGTACTTGGATAACATTCTTGCCGAGACGCGCAAGACCGGCGTGGCGAAGACCCTATTCGGGAGAATCCGTCCAATCCCTGAAATCAATTCACCACAGATGCAGCTGCGCAACTTTGCCGAGCGCACGGCGCTCAATTCGCCGCTACAGGGTACCGCCGCTGATCTGATCAAGCTGGCAATGATCCGCATCGACGAGCGATTGGCGGACGAAAAGTTCGAAGCCAAAATGATTTTGCAGGTGCACGACGAGTTGCTCTTCGAAGTTCCTGCAAAGGAACGCACCAAGCTGGCAAAGTTAGTGAAGGAAGAGATGGAAGGCGTTTACAAACTGGCCGTTCCCATCGTTGTGGAAATTGGCGCCGGGCCCAACTGGCGCGACCTGGATTGATTTTGGGGCGACAGCACTCCGTGGCATCGAGAAGGAACCTCCAGGCATCCTTTCCATGGTTGCAGCAGTCAAACTTTCAAGTCTAGAATTGGTACTACCCGCCCAGTCCAAATTGATTGTTGTAGCGTAATAATTCCTGCCCGGAAAATGAGGTCCCCGATGCGCCGCGCGATCTCCTTCATGCTTGGCCTGACCAGCATCTTGTTTCTAGTTTCTTGCGGCGGCGGAAGCGGCGGCGGGCAGCAAATTGCGGTGACGATCGACCCTACATCCACCATTGTGACTGTGAATCAGATAACGCCGTTCAAGGACACCGTCACCGGAACGACGAATACGGCGGTCAATTGGGAGGTGAACGGCGTCGTGGGGGGCACGGCGTCGACCGGCACGATCAGCGCCTTAGGCGCGTACACGGCTCCCGCACAGGTGCCGAACCCGGCGAAAGTGACCGTTAGCGTTGTATTGCAAGCCGACGCGACGAAGTCTGCGTCTGCCGCAGTCACCATTGTTTCGCACACGCCGAACGAAGCGGCGCAGAGCTTGCCGATCATCCTGGGGACGACGGGAGGGAACGCCAAGGATTCTTCGACCAGCGGCAACACCATTACATGCTGCGGCGGGACGCTGGGATCCCTGGTTCAGCGAAACGGAGCTTTC